>Ga0105048_10006137_pt1 | contig 19363 bp, 14 predicted proteins | sample MAT05_FD_78382 | JGI IMG/M metagenome (GOLD analysis project Ga0105048, IMG submission 78382) | Freshwater microbial communities from Lake Fryxell liftoff mats and glacier meltwater in Antarctica - MAT-05 | ecosystem: Environmental > Aquatic > Freshwater > Ice > Liftoff microbial mat | place... | reverse complement strand
CCGCTGCGCGCCCTGCGCATCTCGGCCACCCGCGCTGCGATCGCGTCGATGTCCAGCCCCTCGTCGACGTTGGCCAGGTAGGTTTCCAGATCCTGCACTGCCTGCGGCATGTGCCCGAGCTCCGCATGCGCCAGCCCCCGATCGCGGAACTCTTCCCATGTCTGTGGCAACAACACGATCAGTCGGTCCTGCACCGCAATCATCCGACCCCAGTCTTCCTGGGTACGGTGAATCTCCTTGAGGTTGCGCAACATCCGCGCGACGATTTCGCGCGGCGGCGCCGCTTGCAGGTACAAGCCCAGCGGCACCTCGAACTCATCCACCAGCCCGCTGCGCCGGCGATAAGGTTCGAGCAGTTCGGACAACTGCTCGCGGCTGAGCGACTGCCCGTCGAGCGGATCGATGACTACCTGGCCCCGGGGCAGGTTGACCTTGACCATGAAGTGGCCGGGAAATCCGACACCACGGGCTGCCAGGCCCAAACCTTGCGCGAGTTCGAGCCACAACACCGCTGCCGAGATCGGAATCGCGCAGCGTGTCCGCAGCACCACGCTCAGGTAGCTGTTGTCCGGGTCGTAGTAATTGTTGACGTTGGCACGAAAACTCAGGTCGCGAAAGAAGAACTGGTTGAGGGCACGCAGCTTGTGCAGCGGAATCGCGTCGGCCGGAATACGCCGCTTGACGCGGGCCAGCAGCTGATCGACTTCGCCCAGCACCCGCTGCACATCGAGATCGGGGTATTCGTCCTGCGCCAGGCTCACGGCCGCCTCCAGCAGCGGAAACTCGTCGTCGCTTTGCACCAGCGTCGCGAAAAATTCCAGCGGCGTGGGAACGGCATAGGACAGATGCATGGAACGTCTCTTGGGGTCGTCGGTCAGGCGCGTTGGCGCGCACATCGGCATTTTGCCGCCGAACGGCCGTGCCTGCCAACCCCGGCCGGTTCCATCGCGCGCCAGACCCAGGCATCCATGCGCCGCGGATCAGCGACGCACGAAGTCGCGCAGCTTGAGCCCGGCGCCCCACAAGGCGCCGAAGTAAATCACAGCCGAGACAAACATGATCAGGATCAAGGTCAATAGCCGCTGCAGGTCGTTTACCGAAGGGCCGACCCACCGCAGCTGGCCAGCGGACCACATCAGGAACACCGACAACAAGGCGGTGGCCGCCACGACCTGGAATACAAAAACCGCCCATCCTGGCGTCGGCGTGTAACGGCCGCGCCGGATCAGGCCCCGCAACAACGCCAGGGCATTGATCAGCGCGCCCAGGCTGATGGCCAGCGTCAGGCCAGCATGGGCGAACAAAGGTACCAGCACGATGTTGAGCAGCTGCGTGATGACCAGCACCATGATCGCGATGCGCACCGGGGTACGGATGTCCTGGCTGGCATAAAAGCCCGGCGCCAGCACCTTGATGGCGACAATGCCGATCAAACCTGCGCCGTATCCCATCAAGGCATAGGTGGTCTGCTGCACGTCATGGGCCGAAAACGCGCCGCGCGCGTACAAGGACGCGACCAGTGGCTGCGCGAACACGAGCAAGGCCATCGTGCACGGCAGTGCCAGCAACACGACCAGGCGCAGGCCCCAGTCCAGCATGTCGGAATACTGCTGCGCATCCTTGGCCGCGTTGGCGGCCACCAGCTGGGGTGTCAGCACCACGCCCAGCGCCACCCCCAGCAGCGCGGTGGGGAACTCCATCAGGCGCTCGGCATAAGTCATCCAGCTCACGCTGCCCGGCGTCAGGTAGGACGCGATCTGCAGATTGATGATGGCCGACAGATGCGCCACACCCACCCCCAGCAGCGCCGGTCCCATCAACATGGCGATGCGCCGGGTGCCGGCATCCGACCAGGCTGCACGGATCGCGGCCGGGCTCCAGCGGATATGCGGCAACAACCCGAGCCGGCGCAGCGCCACTGCCTGCAGCCCCAACTGCAACACACCACCGAGCATGACGCCCAACGCCAACGCATAGATCGGCTCGATGCCCATGCGGCCGAACCAGGGTGCAGCGAGCCAGATCGACGCGATCATGGCCAGGTTCAGCAGTACCGGCGTGAAGGCCGGTACGGCAAACCGTTTCCAGGTGTTGAGAATGCCCGCACCCAGCGCCACCAGCGACATGAAGCCGATGTAGGGGAACATCCAGCGCGCCATCACCACTGCCGCGTCGAAGCCGCGCGGGTCCCGCTGAAGGCCGCTGGCCATCAGCCAGACCAGTGCCGGTGCGGCGATCACGCCCACCAGGCAGGTCACCGCCAGCACCAGGCTTAGCGCGGTCGCCACGTGGTCGATCAGCTGTTTCGTTGCGGCCTCACCCTGTTCGCCCCGCGTGGCACCCAGCACCGGCACGAACGCCTGGCTGAAAGCGCCTTCGCCCAACAGGCGGCGAAACATGTTGGGCAGGCGGAACGCGACGTTGAACGCGTCGGTCATCGCGCTGGCGCCGAAGATCGACGCCATCAGCAGATCCCGAACCATACCGGTGACCCGTGAGGCCAGTGTCAGCAACGATACGGTGGAAGCGGCTTTGAACAGGCTCACGGCAGCGAGTGTATCCGGCTGGACCGGCGCCAAGCTGTGCATTGGGGCCCTCACTCGGTTGAAGAGTAGAATGGCGGGCTTTGCTGGCAACATCCACAGACACAAGGAATCACCACCATGGCATCCACCAAACCCAAGAAAAAGAACCCGCGCCTGGCGTCGGGCCGCAAACGCGTTCGCCAGGACGTCAAGATCAACGCCGCCAACACCTCGCTGCGGTCCCAATACCGCAGCGCGGTCAAGAATGTCGAGAAGGCGGTTGTCGCCGGTGACAAGAGCAAGGCCACCGCGCTGTTTGGCAAGATGCAGGCCATCGTGGATTCGGTCGCCGACAAGGGCATCTTCCACAAGAACAAGGCCGCACGCGACAAGAGCCGCCTGTCGACCAAGGTCAAGGCCCTGGCTCTGGCCGAGGCAGCTCCCGCGGCGGCCTGAAGGCCGCCCAACCCCGCACGGAAACCTGCTTGATCGCAGATTTCCGCCGTTTGTAACGGGTGCGCTGCCAGCAAAAGCGAAAAACCGCCTCAGGGCGGTTTTTTTGTGCCTGCCATGCGTTCCTGTGTCCGCCCCGGCTCAACCTGCAACTGATTGTCGCGCGCGAAGTTGACGCAAAAATCCCATGCCATGACGTCGTGATCGCGCAGCGCCGCATGCACCACGACGCATTTGGCGCCGTTGCGCACCACCGGATGACACCACGGAGAGTAGCCCAGGTGACTGCCGGGACGTGGCCCTCCGGGCCTGAACTGACTCATGACACCGGCCAGCCGCTCGCTCCAGTCGGAGGGACGAAATGTCCGGCCCTCGAGCGTGGTACCCACGATCAGGAATTCATTGGCGGCTGAAACGTTCATCGGAAATACAAGACAGGACAAGGCGCGTTTGCGCCGCTCAAGACTCTAACAGGATGCGGAACGCACCTGGGAGCGCGCGTCACGAAAACCGGCTCGCGCCGCGGCACCCGGGACGGGGGGCGCGCGGTCCGGCCGCTGGCCCATGGCCATAGAATGGTGCCACAACGGCCCGATGGGCCGCTTTGCTTTGACAGGAACACCATGAACGCCGCCCACCCGCAAGCCTTCGTCGCCGCTTCGCCGCATGTCATGAATACCTATGCCCGCGTGCCGATCGCGCTGTCACACGGCGACGGCTGCCATGTCTGGGATGTCAACGGCAAGCGATACCTCGACGCTCTGGCCGGCATCGCGGTCAACACGCTGGGGCACAACCACCCCAAGCTGGTAGCGGCCTTGCAGGACCAGGTCGCCAGGCTGATCCATACCTCCAACTATTACCACATACCGCTGCAGGAGACACTTGCGGCACAGCTGGTCGCGCTGTCGGGCATGACCAACGTTTTTTTCTGCTCCACCGGGCTGGAGGCGAATGAGGCCGCATTGAAACTGGCGCGCAAGTTCGGCCATGACAGGGGCATCACGCGGCCGCAAATCGTGGTCTACGACAACGCCTTTCATGGGCGCAGCATCGCCACCCTCAGCGCCACCGGCAATCCCAAGGTCCAGGCCGGTTTCGGGCCGCTCGTGGAAGGCTTCATCCGGGTGCCGCTGAACGACATGGACGCGCTGCGCAGGGCCACCGAGGGCAATCCGGACGTGGTCGCGGTGTTCTTCGAGGCGATCCAGGGCGAAGGCGGCATCCGGCCGATGGGCGCGCCATACCTGCGCGACGTTCGTGCCTTGTGTGACGAGCGCAACTGGCTGCTGATGATCGACGAGGTTCAGTGCGGCATGGGCCGCACCGGCAAATGGTTCGCGCACCAGTGGGCCGGTATCCAGCCCGACGTGATGCCGCTGGCCAAGGGCCTGGGTTCGGGTGTGCCCATCGGCGCTGTCGTGGCCGGCCCCAGGGCGGCGCAGTTGTTCGCCCCCGGCAACCATGGCACGACCTTCGGCGGCAACCCGTTGGCGATGCGCGCCGGCGTCGAGACCCTGCGCATCATGCAGGAGGATGACCTGCTGGCCAATGCGACCCGCATTGGCGCGCATCTTCGCGCCGGCCTGGAACGCGAGCTGGCAGCCGAGATCGGCAACGGCCGGGTCAAGGAAATCCGCGGCCTGGGCCTGATGATCGGCATCGAGCTCGACCGCCCCTGCGGCGCCCTGGTCGGCCAGTGCGCCGAAAACGGACTGCTGATCAGCGTCACCGCCGATACCGTGGTGCGGTTGCTGCCGCCATTGATCATGGACGCGGCGCTGGCCGACGAGGTGCTCCGGTTGTTGTGTCCACTGATCAAGGCCCTGCTGGCCACCAAACCATGATTCGGCACTACCTGCAATTCTCGGACCTGGACGCCTGCGAGTACGCCTACCTGTTCGAACGCGCCGCGCTGATCAAGCGCCGTTTCAAGTCCTACGAGAAACACCAGACGCTGAGCGACCGCACGCTGGCGCTGATTTTCGAGAAGGCGTCGACCCGGACCCGTGTGAGTTTCGAGGCCGGCATGTACCAGATGGGCGGCAGCGTGGTGCACCTGACCACCGGCGACAGCCAGTTGGGCCGTGCCGAGCCGATCGAGGACAGCGCCAGGGTGATCAGCCGCATGGTCGACCTGGTGATGATCCGCACCTTCGAGCAGACCACGATCGAGGCCTTCGCCCAGCACTCGCGGGTGCCGGTGATCAACGGCCTGACCAACGAGTTCCATCCGTGCCAGATCCTGGCCGACATCTTCACCTTCATCGAACACCGTGGCTTGATCGCCGGCAAGACGGTGGCATGGGTCGGCGACGGCAACAACATGGCCAACACCTGGCTGCAGGCGGCCGAGATTCTCGATTTCAAGGTCCATGTCAGCACGCCGCGCGGCTACGAGATCGACCAGTCGGTGGCCGGTATCCGATCGGGCAGCAGCTACCAGGTATTCAAGGATCCGGCGCAGGCCTGCGCCGACGCCGATCTGGTAACCACCGATGTATGGACCAGCATGGGTTTCGAGGCCGAGAACGAAGAGAGGCGCAAGGCGTTCGCCAACTGGCGCGTCGACGCCGACATGATGCGCGCGGCCAACGCTCAGGCGCTGTTCATGCACTGCCTGCCAGCCCACCGCGGCGAGGAGGTTGATGCCGATGTCATCGACGGGCCGCAATCGGTGGTCTGGGACGAGGCGGAAAACCGCATGCACGTGCAAAAGGCCTTGATGGAATACTTGCTGCTCGGCCGCCAGGAATGACTCCCCGCGTATCGGCGCATCGGACACCTGGCGCCTGGAGCGGTGTGCACGGATTCTTCTTCGTCATGGCGAAGTCGACATAACAACGCCAAGGACGCAACTCGATGAGACACGAACCGATCACGCTGCAGGACTGTGAACAGCGCGACGCACAGGATCCACTGCGCGCGCTGCGCGCGCAGTTCCATCTGCCCGAGGGCGTCATCTACCTGGACGGCAACTCGCTTGGCGCCCTGCCGCGCAGCGCGCTTGCAGCGGTCGAGCGCACGCTCCGTGAAGAATGGGGCCAGGGCCTGATCCGTTCCTGGAACGATGCCGGCTGGATCGACTTGCCCGGGCGCATCGGCGACAAGATCGCGTCGCTGATCGGTGCCTCTCCCGGAACAGTGGTTGCGACCGACACCACCTCGATCAACCTGTACAAAGTACTGAGCGCTGCGCTGGAGCTTGCCAGCCTGGATGCGCCGGGACGCAGGAAAGTGGTCAGCGAACGCAGCAATTTCCCAACCGACCTGTACATCGCACAATCGGTGTGCCGGCACTACGGCTGCACGCTGGAGCTGGTGGACTCCACTGAAATAGACGCTGCCATGACCGATGACGTCGCGGTGCTGATGCTTACCCATGTCCACTACCGCACCGGCACCATGCTGGACATGCGAGCCACGACGGCGCAGGCCCATGCCGCCGGTGCGCTGGTGGTGTGGGACCTGGCGCACAGCGCCGGCGCCGTGCCGGTCGCATTGGAGGACGCGCAAGCGGATTTTGCCGTTGGTTGCGGCTACAAGTATCTCAACGGCGGTCCCGGCGCGCCGGCTTTTGTCTGGGTGAATCCGCGCCATACCGATCGGGTCCGGCAACCCCTGTCCGGCTGGTTCGGCCATGCAACGCCATTTGCATTCACACCGCAATACGAGCCGGCCAGCGGCATTGGCCGCTACCTGTGTGGCACGCAGCCGATACTGGCCATGCGTGCTCTTGAAAGCGGCGTGGACAGCGTGCTGGCGGCCGGTGGAAGCGCTGCCAACGGGCATGACGCCATGCAGGCGCTGCGCACCAAGTCGCTGGCGCTCACAGACCTGTTCATCGCGCTGGTGCAGCAACGCTGTGCCAGCCACCGACTTGCCATGGTCACGCCGCGAGCGCACGGCCGACGCGGCTCCCAGGTCAGCCTGACACCAGCCGAAGGGGCCTATCCGATCATGCAGGCGCTGATCGCGCGCGGCGTCATCGGCGACTTCCGTGCCGGGGATCCGCAGGCTGCGGCGGGGCACGCGGACGGCCACGACATCCTGCGCTTCGGGTTCACACCGCTGTATACGGGTTTTGCCGATGTCTGGCATGCCGCCGAACACCTGCAACAGGTACTCGACGGCGGCGAATGGCGGCAGGCGCAGTTCCACCGCAAGCAGGCGGTGACCTGAGCATGACAGGCAATCGGTCGAGCCCGTGCAAGCCCGACACACTGCAAGGCTGGATATTGCGGCAAAAGTCCCTGGGCGCGTCATCGCCTGGCGGCGGGCGTACCCTGGTTCGCACACGACGATGCGGCCCATGCCCGCCCTGATCCTGGTCCGCAGCGTGTTCGATGCCCACGGCTTCATAGCGGGAACCGACCGTGCCGAAGCCTGGCTGTTCTGGCCCATGGGCATCGCCCGCGCCGGCGCCATGCGCCAATGGGGCCGGCATGCAACCGCCTTCGTTGGCCGCCGCCATTTCGACGACGCCCGCCTGATCGAACACCGATTCATGCTCGATACGCCGCCGCGCGACGACTGATGGGCACGATCAGCGCACGGAACCCACCGCACCCGGGGCCGTGGCGGACGCGGAGCGCGGCAACGGTAGATGCAGCAGCGCGTCAAACTGGTCGATCGGCACCGGCCGGGCAAAAAGATAACCCTGGAAGGCCTCGCATCCCAAGGCCAGCAGGAACTGGTATTGACCATCCGTCTCGACACCTTCCGCAATCACCGCCAGACCCAGGCTTTCGCCGAGCGCGACGATGGTGCGGGCAATCGCGGCGTCGTTCGGGTCGACCAGCAGATCGCGCACGAAGGACTGGTCGATCTTCAGGTGCGCCAACGGCAACAGCTTGAGGTAGCTCAGCGAGGAGTATCCAGTGCCGAAGTCGTCGAGCGAGAAAGCGACGCCGTGCGCGCGCAACGCCGTCATCTTGTTGATCACCTCGTCGATGTTGTCTGCCAGCAGGCTTTCGGTCAGCTCCAGTTTCAGGCATGCCGGGTTTGCTCCGCTGCGCTGCAGCGCAGCTTCAACCTGTGCCACGAAATCCGGCTCCATGAACTGGTGCACACTGACATTCACCGCCATCGTGAGATGCCGGGTCATGTCCCGCGCACCCCATCGCGCCAGTTGGGCGCAGGCGGCATCGAGCACCCACAGGCCCAGTGGCACGATCAGGCGGGTCGCCTCGGCGATCGGAATGAACTGCCCGGGGGGTATCTGTCCGCGGGCCGGGTGCTGCCAGCGCACCAAGGCCTCGGCACCACTGACCATGCCCGTGTTGCCCACCACGGCCTGGTAATGCAGCACGAACTGCCGCTGCTCGAGCGCCGCACGCAGATCGGATTCCATTGCGGCACGCGCATCGACGGTTGCCTGCATGCCCTGGTCGAACATGCGAAGCGTGTTGCGGCCCGCCGCCTTGGCCTGGTACATGGCCAGGTCCGCCTGCTTGAGCAGATCCTCCACGCTCTGCTCGCCCTGGCCGAACAAGGTGATGCCGATGCTGGGCGTGCTGCGATGCTCGCGCCCCGCCAGCAGGAATACCGGGGCAAACGCGTCCAGAATCTTGAGACCGACCTGTTCGGCATCCGCGGCTGCGTCCAACGCCTGGTCACTGAGCCCTTGGAGCATCACGACGAACTCGTCACCGCCCAGGCGCGCCACCGTGTCGGCACCGCGCACACAGGCCAGCAGTCGCTGCGCGACCTGCAGCAGCAACTGGTCTCCCGTCTCATGACCGAGCGTGTCATTGAGTGTCTTGAAGTTGTCCAGGTCGATGAACAGCAGCGCGGCATGCTGCTGGCTGCGCACATGGGTCACCAGTGCCTGCTTCAGCTGCTCGATCAGCAACCGTCGGTTGGGCAGATTGGTCAACGCATCGTAGAAAGCCAATGCATTGATCTGCTCTTGCGCCGCCTTCTCCGCGGTGATGTCGCGTCCGATGCCGCGATAACCCCGGAACACGCCTTTCGCATCGAAAATCGGCATGCCGCTGACCGAGGCCCAGTGAAAGTGGCCGTCGGGCTTCTCGTAGCGCAACTGCAACCCACGGAATTCGCGATGCGCGCGCAGATCGGCCCGGTGCTGCTCCCATTGCGACTGCGTGAACTGCGTCTCGGCCAGATCCCAGCGCGTCTTGCCCAAGTGGGTATGGCCCTGAAAATGCTGGCTGGCCGATGCGATCCAGCCCGGCTGTGCGCCCTGGACGGGCACAAACCGGAACTCCTCGTCCTGCTCCCAGTACCAGTCAGAGGACAGGCTGGTCAAGGCGCGAAACCGCGTCTCGTTGTCGCGCAGCTGCTCCTCGGCCCGCTTGCGTGCGGTGATGTCCATGAAGCTGACCTGCACCGCCGGCTCGCCGTTCAGGCGAATCAGGCAAGCCTGCGCCTGCACATCGACGACGGATCCATCGACGCGCAGGTAGCGCCACTCCTGCATCGGGAAATCGGTGCTGTCGTTCTGCGCCAGCCGCGCACGCTGCGCGATCAACCCGTGCTGCTCCGGGTGGACATAGTCCAGGATCGAGCGCCCCAGCAAGGCTGCGGCGTCGGGCGCATCCAGCAGCCGGACCGCGGCGGGATTGACGAACAGCACGCGATTGTGCCGGTGCACGACGACCGCCATCGGCGAGGCATCGACCAGCGCCCGGTAGCGCTCCTCGCTTTCGACCAGCACCTGCTGCAAGCGGTATTGCTCGCTCACGTCGCTGAACACCAGCACCACCCCGACCAGCTGGCCTTCTGCATTGCGGATCGGCGCCGCACTGTCCGAGATATGCCGCTCCGAGCCATCGCGGCACAACAAGGCCGCATGGTTGGCGAGGCCCACCACTTCGCCGCTGGCGAGCACGCGCCGGACCGGATCGACCGGTACCTCGCGGGTCACCGCGTGCACGATTCGGAACACCTCGATCAAGGGTCGTCCCAGAGCCTCCTCCAGACGCCAGCCGGTCATGCGCTCCGCAACCGGGTTCATCCGGGTGATATGCCCCCGCACGTCGGTCGCCATCACCGCGTCACCAATGGACTGCAAGGTGATCGCCAGGTTCTGCTCGCTGGCGCGCAACAACATTTCGGCCAGCTTGCGCTCGGTGACATCCTGGACGATGGACAAGGTGCCGACGATATGCCCCTGCGCGTCGCGCACCGGGGCATGGCGCACCGTGTTCCACACCGCAGGATCGCTCCCTTTCAACGGCACGTCAGGGCGCAGCACCTGCTCGCCGTTGAACGCCCGTTCGCACGCATCCATCTCGTCGTCGTATTGCGCCGCGGGTTCCGTGGGGAAGGTCTCGGCCACGGTACGCCCGAGCATCTCGTCGCGAGTGCGGCCGCGGATCGCCTCCATGGCCGGATTCCATTCGAGGTAACGCCCCCGGGCGTCGGTCACGTTCAGGCCCAGCGGCAGGTTGTCGATGATCTGCCGGAAGAAGTTGAACGCCTCACGCAGGTCACGCTGCGCAGCAACCTGGGCGGTCACATCGCTGAACACCAGCACCACCCCGACGATATCGCCGCCCTTGTCCCGGATCGGCGCGGCGCTGTCGGCGATGTGATAACGCGTGCCATCGCGCGACACCAACTCCGTGCCGTGGGACAGGCCCACCACCTGCCCGGTGCGCAGCACCTGCTGTACCGGATCCGGAGCCGCTGCACCCTCTGGTGCAACGGTGATGCGGAACACCTGGTTCAGAGGCAGCCCGTTGGCCTGGGTGCGTTGCCAACCGGTCAGCCGCTCGGCCACCGGATTCATGCGGATCACCCGGCCTGCCAAGTCGGTGGCGATCACCGCATCGCCGATCGACTGCAGCGTGATCGACAGGTTCTCCTCGTTCTCACGCAAGGCCGCCTCTGCCAGCTGACGGGTCTGCAGCATCCGGTTGAATGCGTCTCCCAGTTGGGCTACGTCTGGAGGGGCATCGGATGTGGCGACCCGGGCCGCAATGTCACCCGCTGCGATGCGCGAGCTGGTGGCCACCATGGCTTCGAGCGGCTGCACGATACGCCGTGACAAGCGCCAGGCCAGCGCGAGGGCCAGTGCCAGCAAGGCGATGCTGCCAAGCACACTTCTGCGCAGGGCGGTATCCCCCGGTGCAAAACCCTCGTCGCGCGGCAAGCCCGCTAGCACCAGCCAGCCAGTGCCTGGCATGCGCCGGTAGGCAAAGATCCGCGGTACACCGGTCTGGTCCTGCAATTCGAATACGCCCACCAGGTTGGTGTCGAGCGCATCGCCCGCCCCGGCGAGCTGCTCTGTCAACGATCGCCCCGCAAAGCCGGACAGATCGGTCGAGCGCAGGATGATCTGCGCCCGGCGGTCCAGCACCATGACCAACACCCCTTGCGGCAGGTCCTTCATGATCATCTGATTGAGCGTGAGCAGGTCCAGCGGCAAGGCAACCAGTCCGAGCACAGCACCAGCATCGTCACGCACCGGCGTCGTCAGCACCGTGACCCACCGCTGGGCGCGGGGCGCAAAAAAAGCATTGCTGGCGGAAAAGCCGTCCTGCTCGAGCGCAGGAGCAAACCAGGCAAACTGCTGCATCTGCTCAGCCGTGGGTGGGTCGGACAGGTAGGTGCAGACCGGGTTGCCCTGCCGGTCACGGGTGCCGATCGCGACGAACTCCGGATTGAGCCGCGTGAAGCTGGCAATCAGCGGATCACAGATGCCGGGGGACATGGCGCGCACCGAAGGTTGTCCCGCAATCAGCGTCAGGGTGTTGGAATAATCGTTCAGCTGACCCTGCAGGCGGCCCGACGCACTGTCGGCGATCTGACGCACCCGGTCTATGGCGACCCGGCGGTCGCGCTCACGTTCTTCCACCAGGTGCCATATCGCGGCGACAAAGGCCGGAAACAGCGCCACCAGCACCAGCACGGTCATTTGCAGTCGGATGGACTTGTTGCCCAGCCCCCAGGCGGTTCGGCGTGGGGAGGCGGCAGGCGTATCCATCGGGCGGCCAGCTCAATATGGGCTGATCCGCGGCAACGCGACGTCCGGCACGCTATTGCGGCACGATGAAGAAACCATATCCGAACACTCCCGATTCGTCAGACGATTCCTGTAGGCAGGACGGCCACTCCCGAGGAGTCCAACCATGCGTTCAGGATAGCGTGGCCACAACGCAATCCACAGTGGTCCAGCCGGCTTGTATCTGCCCGTCTACAAGAGAACAATCTTAGCATCGGCCCATTGGCACGGGCATCATGTTCGGGCATGCATCGATGCCCTTGAACGCCGGTCGGGAACCGGAACGGGCACTTTGCACGGAAGCTCGCGTTTTCGCGTTTTCTTGTGCCGCGCGCGGAACGCGCCCGGCCGGCAGCCAGGGCTAGCACAGGCAACGCACCCCCACCGAGCAGGATCAATCCGGAATCCACAACGCCGGCAGATCGTCCAGCGCGCGAAAGAGCGGCGACAAGGCGCCATCACGCACCAGCTCGGTGGCATGCGCAATGTCGGGCGCCAGATAGCGGTCTTCCCGCATCACGGGCACGGTCTTCCGCAGCATGGCATGCGCCTGCTCCAGCGCCGGTGAACTGCGCAGCGGCCGCAGGAAATCGATGCCTTGTGCGCAGGCCAGCAATTCGATAGCCAGGATGTGTGCGGTGTTGTCGATCATCGCCTGCAGCCGGCGCGCGGCAAACGTGGCCATCGACACATGGTCCTCCTGGTTCGCGCTCGTGGGAAGGCTGTCCACACTGGCCGGATGGGCCAGCGACTTGTTCTCGGACGCCAGTGCTGCCGCCGTCACATGGGCAATCATGAAGCCGCTGTTCAGGCCGGCGTCTTCGGTCAGAAACGGCGGCAACCGAGAGACGCTGGAGTCGATCAGCATCGCGATGCGCCGCTCGGCAATCGCACCCACCTCGGCAATCGCCAGCGCCATCCCGTCGGCCGCCAGCGCGACCGGTTCGGCATGAAAATTACCGCCAGACACCAACACCGCGTCCTGCGCGAACACCAGCGGGTTGTCGGTGACCGCATTGGCCTCGCGCACCAGCACCTTGGCTGCATGTCGCAACTGGTCCAGGCACGCACCGACCACTTGCGGCTGGCAGCGCAGACTGTAAGGGTCCTGCACTCGGTCGTCGCCGTCCAGGTGGGAATTGCGGATCTCGCTGCCAGCCAGCAGGCTTCGGTAATACTGTGCCACGTCGATCTGACCCGGCTGGCCGCGCAGGGCGTGAATCCGCGGATCGAACGGGCCGTCGCTGCCGCGCGCAGCATCAACCGTCAACGCGCCAATGACCAGCGCCGACTCCAGCACTGGCTCGAAACGGAACAGGGCATGCAGCGCCAGCGCAGCCGAGGTCTGGGTACCGTTGATCAGCGCCAGTCCCTCCTTGGCGCCCAGCACCAAGGGCGCGATGCCGGCCCGCTCCAAGGCAGCCTGTGCAGGCACCTCCCGTCCATCCTGCAACATCGAACCTTCGCCAAGCAGCGCCAGCGTCATGTGCGCCAGCGGTGCCAGGTCGCCGGAGGCGCCAACCGATCCGCGCGACGGCACCCACGGCACCAGGCCGGCGTTGACCACAGCCAATAGGGTGTCGACCACGACTTCGCGCACGCCGGAGTACCCGCGCGCCAGGCTGGCGGCCTTGAGCGCCAGCATCAGCCGCACCACCGGCGGCGACAAAGGCTCGCCGACACCCACGCTATGCGAGCGGATCAGGTTCAGCTGCAATCTGGCCAGCTGGGCCTTGCTGATGCGCTGGTTGGCCAGTTTGCCGAAGCCGGTGTTCACGCCATAGACCGGCGCGTCGCCATCGGCTGCAGCCTGCACCACACGCGCGCTGGCGCGTATGCCCTCGCGCGCCGCGTCCGCCAGCGTCAAGGTGTCCAACGTGTTGTGGATCGCCTGCAGCTGCTCGAGCGTCAGGTGCCCGGGATGGATCTCCATCTCAGTTCCCCAGCATCGGCAGGTTCAGCTTGCGCTCGCGCGCACAGGCTACCGCAATGTCATAGCCGGCATCGGCGTGGCGCATCACACCCGTTGCCGGGTCGTTCCACAACACCCGCTCGATCCGCTTGGCAGCTGCATCGGTGCCATCACAGACGATGACGACGCCGGAATGTTGCGAATACCCCATGCCGACGCCACCGCCGTGGTGCAGCGACACCCAGGTCGCACCGCCGGCGGTATTGAGCAAGGCGTTGAGCAGCGGCCAGTCCGACACCGCATCGGAGCCATCCAGCATGGCTTCGGTCTCACGGTTGGGCGATGCCACCGAACCGCTATCCAGATGGTCGCGCCCGATCACGATCGGCGCCTGGAGCTCGCCCGTGCGCACCATCTCGTTGAACGCCAGGCCGGCGCGATGGCGCTCGCCCAGGCCGATCCAGCAGATACGCGCCGGCAGGCCCTGGAATGCGATGCGCTCGGATGCCATGTCGAGCCAGCGATGCAGATGGGTATCCTCGGGAAACAGCTCTTTCATCTTGGCGTCGGTCTTGCGGATATCCTCGGGATCGCCGGACAACGCGACCCAGCGAAACGGCCCGGTGCCGCGGCAAAACAGGGGCCTGACATAGGCTGGCACGAAACCCGGGAAGTCAAACGCGTTCTTCACCCCCTCGTCAAGGGCGACCTGGCGGATGTTGTTGCCGTAGTCGACGGTGGGGACACCCATGGTCTGGAAGTCGAGCATGGCCTGCACATGGACGGCGCAACTTGCCGCCGCCGCGCGACGCAGGGCCGCATGCTCAGCGTCCTCGCGCTGCGCTTCGCGCCAGCGCTCGACCGTCCAGCCACTTGGCAGATAGCCGTTGACCAGATCGTGGGCGGAGGTCTGGTCAGTCACCAGGTCCGGTCGCAAGCCCCCGGCCTTGGCGCGGCGCACCAACTCGGGCAGCAGGTCGGACGCATTACCCAGCAGTCCGATCGAGACTGCCTTTTTCTCCTTCGCATAGCGGGCCAGCCGCTCGAGCGCATCATCCAGATCGCGCGCCTGCTCGTCCAGATAACGGGTCTTGATCCGGAAGTCGATGCGCGACTGCTGGCATTCGATATTGAGCGAACTCGCGCCGGCAAAACTCGCCGCCAGCGGCTGCGCACCGCCCATGCCACCCAGGCCGGCCGTCAGGATCCAGCGCCCGGCCAGATCGCCAGCATAGTGCTGTCGGCCAGCCTCGACAAAGGTCTCGTAGGTGCCCTGCACGATACCCTGGCTGCCAATGTAGATCCAGGACCCGGCCGTCATCTGACCATACATCATGAGGCCCTTGCGGTCGAGCTCGTGGAAATGCTCCCAGGTTGCCCACTTGGGCACCAGGTTGGAATTGGCGATCAGCACCCGGGGTGCATCGACATGCGACTTGAACACACCCACCGGCTTGCCCGACTGCACCAGCAGCGTCTCGTCCTCCTGCAGGTTGCGCAGGCTGGTGAGCATGGCCTCGAAGCAGTCCCAGTTGCGCGCGGCCTTGCCGATGCCGCCGTAGACCACCAGCGCATCCGGGTTTTCTGCCACCTCCGGGTCGAGGTTGTTCTGCAACATGCGGTAGGCGGCCTCGATCAGCCAATTCTTGCAGTGCAGCGTGGTGCCGCGCGGCGCGCGCACCGGACGGGGCTGGGCCGTATGGTGGACAGGGGAAAGATCGGACATGGCCATCTCCTTGAATGGGTCAGAATGAACTTGAAACGGCACCAGTCTACTTGACTAGACAAGTATGTGCAACTAAACTGCTTCGACCCGGCGCAAGAATGCATGGTCAATGACTTCCATCCCCGCCTCCCACTCCCCTGCCAGCGGCGCTTCGGCGCAAGGTCGCGCGCCGTATGCACGCGTCAAGGCGTATCTCAAGCAGGGCCTGTCCAGCGGGCGTTGGCCACCGGATACGCTGATGCCGTCCGAATCCGAACTGGTGACCCAGTTCGGCGTCAGCCGCATGACCGTGACCCGTGCCTTGCGCGAACTGCAGACCGAGGGCCTGGTGCACCGGGTGCAGGGCCTGGGCACCTATGCGTCACACCTGGCGCCAGTGTCATCGAGCCTGACGATCCGCGACCTGCACGATGAAATCGCGGCGCGCGGGCACCGGCACCATGCGCTCGTGCACCTGGCGCGCGAAGAGCGTTGCGACGCTGTGCTGGCAACTCAGCTGGGACTGTCGGTCGGCGACGCGGTGTTCCATAGCCTGATCGTGCACCACGAGAACGACGCGCCGCTGCAATGCGAGGACCGGTTCGTCAACCCGGCCTGCGCACCTGATTACCTGCAGACCGACTTTACCCGGATCACCCCCACCCACTACCTGCTGACGGTCGCGCCGTTGTGGGAAGCGCAGTACGCGATCGAGGCCGGCAGACCGACAGCCCAAGAGGCACGGCTGCTGGGCATCGCACGATCCGATCCCTGTCTGGTGGTCAAGCGCCGCACGGTGAACCACAATGTGCCCATCACTTTGGTGCGCCTGGTGCATCCGGGCAGCCGTTACCGGATCGAAGGTCAATTCAAGCCATGAACCCTGTCGTAGTGACTGCCGCATCGATCGCACCGCAGCGCTGGCGCAACGGTGGCGGCCAGACACGCGAATTGTTCACCTGGCCCGCACAAGGGCCGTGGCAACTGCGCATCAGTCGTGCCGACATCGACGCCGACGGGCCGTTCTCGGCTTTTCCGGGCGCCACCCGCTGGTTCGCGGTGCTGCACGGCCATGGCGTGGCGCTGACCCTCGGTGGCCAGCGACGGGAACTGCGTGTCGATGGCCAACCCGTGTGTTTCGACGGCGCGCAGGCGCCGCCCTGCCAATTGCTGGATGGGCCGACCCAGGACCTGAACCTGATGGCCCTTGATGGCGCGTCAGTCATGACCCGCGCGGCGCCAGGCGTGGCCTGGGACGCGCCGTGGGCGATGCGCGGGCTGTACACCACGGTCGCCGGGAAATGGTGCAGCGTGCAACAACAATGTCTGGTGGCCGCGCACGCGCTGTTGTGGCAGGACAAGGCCGACGCCGGCGCCTGGACGTTCATGCCGTCGACGGCTGCCGTCGGTGACGCCTGGTGGCTGGGCTTCACACCGAAAGGCTGACAATCCATGGCAACGACGACCTTGTGGCGCAACGCACGCCTGGCCACGCTGGCCGATGACACCGATTGGGGCCTGCTGGAGCGAGGCGCGCTGCTGGTGCAGGATGACCGGTTGCTGTGGGTCGGCGCGCTGGACGACCTTCCGGCGCACCAGCGCGCGCAGGTCGACGCGGAGCAGGACCTGGGCGGCGCGCTGGTCACGCCGGGTCTGGTCGACTGCCATACCCATTTGGTATACGGCGGCCAGCGCGCGCGCGAATTCGAGATGCGGCTGCAAGGCGTCAGCTACGCGGAAATTGCGCGCGGCGGCGGCGGTATCCGCTCCACCGTGGCTGCCACGCGCGCGGCCAGCGACGCCGCGTTGCTCGCTGGCGCGCGCCAGCGCGCGCTGGCGCTGATGGCCGAAGGCGTGACCACGCTGGAGATCAAGTCGGGTTACGGCCTGAGCCTGCTGGACGAAAGCCGCTGCCTGAGCATCGCGCGCCAACTCGGACGCGAACTGCCGGTGACGGTGCGTGCCACCTACCTGGCCGCGCATGCGATCCCGCCCGAGTTCGAGGGACGCGCCGACGACTACATCACTGCGGTGTGCGCCTGGATGCCGGCGTTGCATGCGGCCGGGCTGATCGATGCGGTCGATGCCTTCTGCGAGAACATCGGCTTCACGCCGGCGCAAACACGACGCGTCTTCGTGGCCGCACGCGCGCTCGGCCTGTCGGTCAAGCTCCATGCCGAGCAACTCAGCGACCAGGACGGGGCGGCGCTGGCGGCCGAATTCGGCGCCTTGTCCTGCGACCACCTGGAATACCTGAGCGACGCCGGCGTCGACGCCATGCGGGCTGCTGGCTCGGTGGCGGTGCTGTTGCCAGGCGCCTTCTATTTCCTGCGTGAAACCCAGCTTCCACCCGTGGCGCAGTTGCGGTCACAGCAGGTGCGCATCGCGCTGGCCAGCGACCACAATCCAGGCTCCAGCCCCGGCCTGTCCCTGCTGCTGATGGCCAACATGGCCTGCACGTTGTTTCGCATGAACCCGCTGGAGGCCGTGCTCGGCATCACCGCCAACGGCGCGCTGGCGCTGGGGCTGCCCGACCGCGGACGGCTGGTGCCGGGCCTGCGGGCCGACTTCGCGGCCTGGGACCTGGACCATCCGAACGAGCTGGCTTACTGGTTCGGGCGCAATCCCTGCCGTCGCGTCGTGGCCGGCGGCATCGAGAGAACCGGATGATCCACGACATCTTCAGCCTCACGCCCGGCACCGGCGCCGTGCTGGTCAGCGTGCCGCATGTCGGCACCGTGATACCCGACGACCTGGCACCGCGTTACCTGCCACGCGCCCTGCATGTCGAAGATACCGACTGGCATCTCGAGCAACTCTATGCCTTTGCCACCGCGATGGGCGCCGGCCTGATCGTGCCGCGCCACTCGCGCTTCGTGATCGACCTGAACCGGGCACCGGATAACGCGCCGATGTACGCCGGCGCCAACAACACCGAGCTGTGCCCGACCCGATTTTTCACCGGCGAGCCGATCTACCGCGACGGCCAGGCACCGGACGCCGCCGAGATCGCGCGCCGGCGCGGCGTCTTCTGGCAACCCTACCATGATGCGCTGGCCGGCGAACTGGCACGCATCCGGGCGCGCCACGGCCATGCCATCTTGTTCGACGGCCACAGCATCAAGTCGACGCTGCCGTGGTTGTTCGAGGGCAAGCTGCCCGACCTGAACCTGGGTACGGCCAACGGCAGCAGCTGCGCGCCAAGCCTGTGTGCGGCCCTGTCGCAGGTGCTGGCATCGCAGCAGCAGTTCACCCAGGTCACCGACGGGCGTTTCAAGGGCGGCCACATAACCCGGCACTTCGGCCGGCCGGCGCACGGCCAACACGCGATCCAGCTCGAGATGTGCTGGAGCACCTACATGGCCGAGCATCCGCCGTACCGAGTGGACCCCGCACGAGCAGCGCGCCTCACACCGGTGCTGGGTGCCCTGGTGCAGACGCTGCTGGACTGGAGACCGGATGCGTGAGGCCCACAGCCTGTGGTCTGAACAGGCCTGGATCGATGGGCGCTGGCAGGAATCGGTTCTGCTCGACATCGATGCACAGGGCCGATGGAGCCACATCGCCGCGGGTGTACAAGCACCACCAGAGCATGCACGTCGCCTGCCCGGTCCGGTGCTGCCCGGTCTGGTGGATGCACACAGTCATGCGTTTCAGCGCGCCTTCGTCGGCCTGTCGGAACGACGCGCCAGCGAATCCGACGACTTCTGGTCCTGGCGCGAGCGCATGTACCGGGTGGCGCTGCGCATCACGCCGGCGCAGATGCGCGCGGTTGCCGCCCAGCTGTACCTGGAGTT
>Ga0105048_10006136_pt1 | contig 19366 bp, 18 predicted proteins | sample MAT05_FD_78382 | JGI IMG/M metagenome (GOLD analysis project Ga0105048, IMG submission 78382) | Freshwater microbial communities from Lake Fryxell liftoff mats and glacier meltwater in Antarctica - MAT-05 | ecosystem: Environmental > Aquatic > Freshwater > Ice > Liftoff microbial mat | place... | reverse complement strand
CGGCGGCTTCAATGGTTTCCTTGGGCCATTCTGTATAGCCAGCGATTTTACGGGACTCGCCTTTGGGAGTATTATCGACTACCAAATGATAGAAAATGGTGATCAGCCCGGCGAGGGTTAGGGCGGCGGCGATCCAGCGTCCGGTCTTAGAGGATGAATTAGACATGGCGTTTCTTGCGTGAGGTGGGTGAGATGTGTGGGATAAGTTTCTGGAGGAAGGTAATAAGCATTCCAAAGGAAACGATATAGAGGCTGTATTCCGGCCAATGATCGGCGGGATTATGGACGATTTCAAAAACCGAATACATTTTTTCACCGGGGCCCGCACCGGGAGGGCCGTAGCTAGCTTGGAAAAAAGTGAGGCCCTCATAGCGCATTGGCTCATTCATCTGGATGGTGACTTTGGCCTCTACATTGTTCTCGATGCGGGTGACCTCACTGACAAATTTGGCAGGGCTCGAGGTGCCGGGGTGGAAGTCCGCGGTGAATTTATCGAGCTTCACGGTAAAGGGCATCGGCCAAAGGCGCTTGCGCATGTCCACGGTGAATACGCGGTCTTCCAAGCGCAGGGAGAACGGGTGAAAGCTGGCCCCGGCGACGATGAACGGATCGGATTTTTTTCCATCGCGGTAAAGGATGCGGGCGTAGCAGGCGGCGGTGTTTGCCTCGGCATTGACCTCACCGGGTTTCTCCATCAGGTAGTAGCCATCTGCCTTTTGCTGTTGCTTGTCCGGGGCGCGCTCATGGATGGAGACCGGCTGGGCATTGACGAGGTAGCCGCCTATTTCCAGATCAAAAGGAAACTCAGGCAGGCGGAAGATGCGGGTTTTTCCGGGTTCAAGATCCTTGATCTGATCGCCACGGATCACGGTGATGGGAACTGGGGTAGCCTGTTTGATTTCCGTGAGTTCCACGACGTATTCGAAGTAGTCTTCTGCGGTGTTGCTCGATTCACCTTCGCCGACAGCCATGTTTCCCCGCTCCGAAAAATGGTGGGCCACGCCACCGGCGATGAGCATGAAGATGATGCCGAAGTGGGAAATCAAATTCCCGACATGGCTCCAGCCTTTACGGATGCGGATGACTCCGCCGAGGATGAGATTGACCAACAGCACCGCGCCGACCCAGTAGCCGCTGGGCAGCGGAAGTGGCACGGTTTTCCCATTGATTTCCGGGAGGAGGAAAACGGATTTCCAGTGGAAATACTTGTTGAGAGTGGGGTAGAGACCGTGGTCGATCTGCTCAAGGGTGGCGAACCAAGTGAGCAACCCTAACAGAAGCAGGGTGATGGTGGCCAGTCCAAAACCTGAAAGTACATCGAAAATTTTTCCTGGAAGAGTCCTGGATGGTTTGCGAGGTGGTGGTGTATCGGAATTTTCCATGGTCAAGAAGGCGTCTTAGCTTACGGTGAAAAAAGGTTGAATCATTCAGCCATTCTGAGGCTTTTGGCGAAGGTTTCCAAAATAGGCTTGGCGGCCTCGACCTCGGCTTTCGGCCCGACCATTTTCAACGTCAGAATTTGCCCATCCACGGAGGCGACGATGCCAGCGAGGGCGAATCCAAGCCTCGGCGGATCCCCCATGCCTGATGAGTATTCGCCTTGGGCGGTCACCCATTTTCCGGTAAAGCCTGCGATGGTGGCAGCTGGCAGCGTATCGAGGCCGGGTGGATCGAGCTTGGTGGCATTGAATTGGCCTAACCATCGGTTGATATTGTCAAAGACCGTTCCAGCCGAGAGTGAGACCCAGACCTCGCCCATGCCGCTCTCGCCAAAGCGGTAGTTAAGCAAGCGAAACTGCGAGGCCGGCAACGCGAGCCAGCCAGCAGGTGTATCCCCTTGCACCGGGCTGGGTTTCGCATCGCGGAAGCGCTCATCACTGGTGGCAAAGAGCTTGGATGGCTTGTCCCGAGTGGTGGCATTGCGGGACTCGGTGATGGTCAGCTCCTTTTTTTCTTCGCAACTGGAAAGCACCACCGCGCAAGTGATAAGGACTGCGAAACTGTTTTTCATGTAACGGGCGATAGCCCTGCCCTTACTGCCGCGCAAGTGGAAACGAGAGCTGAATTCCCACCAAGCTAGTTTCGAGTGGCAAAATTCGCCAATAATTATCGTGCTTTGCAAGTCTTGCCGCGCTGGGATTGCTGGACTAAAAGAACTCTGTGGATGCCGTCCGATATTTCAACCGCCATACCGGAGCTATGGAAACCGAGCAGATCTATGGCGAAGGGTTTCTGCGTTGGTCGTATGGAAATCCGCTCGGTAAAATTTCTCTCAATGCCTTCGTCAAACGCCCGTTTTTCTCAAAATGGTATGGGCGGCGGATGAGCACCTCCGAATCCGCCGCGCGGGTGCTGCCATTCATCGAGAAATACGAGCTTGACTCCAACGATTTCGCGGATCCGCCAAATTCCTATAACAGTTTCAACGAGTTTTTCTATCGGAAACTCAAGCAGTCGGCCCGTCCCATCGATCCCGATCCGCGCAGTGTTGTGTTTCCTGCGGATGGCAGGCACCTTGGCTTTCAGAAAGCGTCGGACATCCAAGGCGTTTTCGTCAAGGGCCAGAAATTTGATCTCGCGACCCTCCTCGGCAGCGCCGAACTCGCCGGACGCCATGCTGAAGGCGCGCTGGTGCTTTCGCGGCTTTGCCCTGTGGACTACCATCGATTTCATTTCCCCGCCTCGGGCATCCCCAATGGAACCCGCCTCCTGGATGGCCCGCTGTTTTCCGTAAACCCCATCGCACTGCGGCAGAATCTCGCTTATCTCTGGACGAACAAGCGCACCCTCACCGAGTTGAAAACCGAGACACTCGGCACCGTGCTCATGCTTGAAATCGGCGCAACCTGCGTCGGCACCATCGCCCAGACATTTTCACCCGGCAGCCCGGTCGAGAAAGGCGCGGAGAAGGGCTATTTCGCCTTCGGCGGATCTTCCACGCTCACACTTTTTGAACCCGGTGCCGTGCGATTGGCCGCAGATCTCGTCGCCCATTCCGCTCAACAAACCGAGCTCTACGCCCGCATCGGCAGCACAATGGGCCAGACCGCTTGACCATTCCTCAAAACGGCCCACGCTCACCAGACGTTCCCGCATGCAGCAATACCTCAAAGAACTCGAAGAAAACGCCCGGGAAACCCTGAAGCCAGCCCTCCAGGGCCAACTTTCCCCCGCCGAGCGCATCTCCCTTTACAAATCGTTTCTGGAAACCGAACAACAAAAAATCCTGCTGGAACATCGCGCCGGTGCCAGCGGACTCACCATTGCCGGCGCGCGCGCGGCTCTCATCGATACCCTCATCCGCTCGATTTTCGCCGCCTCACTGAATGCCCGGAAAAGTGGCGAGCTCCTTCCTATCGCCCTCGTCGCCACGGGTGGCTACGGTCGCGGCACGCTCAATCCCGGTTCGGACATCGACATCCTCTTCCTCCTCCCCCGCGCCTCCACCAAGCTTCCGCTGCCACTCCAAGAGCTCGTCCAAGACATTCTTTACGTCCTCTGGGATGTCGGCTTCAAGGTCGGCCACGCCTGCCGCTCGATCGCCGAGTGCATCGAGCAAGCGAAGGCAGATCAGGAAAACAAAACCTCGCTCATGGACTCCCGCCTCATCGCCGGCGACTTGGAACTCTTTTCCCGCTTCCAAGAACGCTTCGACCACGATTGCATCAGCAAAGGCCAAGAGGCGTTTTTCGAACTCCGCCGCAAGGATCTCCGCGATCGCCATCAAAAATACTCGCACACCGTTTTCCTCCAAGAGCCCAACGTCAAAGAAAGCTGCGGCGGCCTCCGGGATTTCCATAACATCCTATGGGTGGCACGGGTCAAACGCAGCAGCACCGACCTGGCAGCCCTCGTCGAGGACCGCATCATCACCTCGAACACCCGCAATGAAATCGAGGCCGCTTATGATTTCATCCACCGCGTCCGCAACGAGCTTCACTATCACACCGGGAAAGCGACCGATCAACTCACCCTCCAGCTCCAAGGCATCGTCGCCACCGCCTTCGAATACCCCCAACGTGACATCCTCCGCCGGGTGGAGGCGTTCATGCGGGATTATTATCGCCACACCCGCCATCTCTATCAGCACACCACCTCGTTGATGGAAACTTTCCAAATCGAACAAGACTCACGCTCCGAATCCGGGTTTCGATCGTTTCTGACATTCCGTAAAAAAAGCCGCGAAGAATTCGATGGCTTCATTGCTCGTGAAGGCCGCCTTTTCCCCTCGAACCAGGAAATCTTCAAAGACGATTCCCACCGCCTCATCCGGCTTTTCCAACATTGCCAACTCCGCAATCTCAAGCTCAGCCCGCAAATTCGCCGCCTCGTTGCCGCACACTGGGAAGACATCGACAAAGCCTTCCGCTACTCCAAGACCAACCGCCAAATCTTCCAAGGCATTCTCGAGCACAAAGGCGAAGTCGCCAGCATCCTCCGCCTCATGCACCGCGTCGGCTTCCTGGGCCGCTACCTCCCGGAATTCGGCGCGCTCGATTGCCTCGTCCAACACGAATTTTTCCACCGCTACACTGCGGACGAGCACACCCTTCGTTGTGTCGATCAGTTGGACCAACTCATCACCGAGACCAATCCCCGCCGGGAAATTTACCGCCGCCTCTTCCTCGAAATCCAAGACTCCTACGCGCTCTACCTCGCCGTCATCCTTCACGATACCGGCCGCGCTGAAAACGTTCGTGAACACATCGATGGCTCTGCCATGCTGGCCTCCCGCCTCTGCAACCGCCTGCAGATCCAAGGCGCACGCCGCTCGCTCATCATGTTTCTCGTCGATAATCACCTCACCTTCTGGCGCACCGCCACCAGCCGTAACCTGGACGATCCCGAGGTCATCGGCGAGTTCGCGGCCATCGTCAAAAACCAATCCAATCTCGACGCGCTCTTCCTATTCACCTTCGCCGATTCCAACGGCACCTCGCCCGACGGCTGGACGGGCTGGAAAGAAAGCCTCATGCTTCAGCTCCACAAGGCCACCAAAAATTTCCTCGAAGGCGGTAAAGAAAAATACTCCCGCAAGCTCGATGCAGACCGCATCGCCCTCCGTGATGAAGTCCTTGCCAACATGCGTGAGGACTACCATCCCGATGTCAAACACCACTTCGAGCGCATGCCCGCAGCCGCCTTCCACTTCCGCCAACCCGGCCACATCGTCACCCAGGTGCGCACCGTCCGCCACTTCCTCCAGCGCGAGGAAGAAACCTCGGATAAATTCGCCACCTGCATCAAATGGATCGATTACCCGGACCAAGGCTACACCGAACTCGTCCTCGCCGCCCGCGACAAGCCGCTCCTGTTGGAGAAAATCTGCTGCGCCCTTGCCTCCGAGCAGATCAACATTCTCTCCGCAGACCTCTTCACCCGCAACGATGGCATCGTCGTCAACATCTTCCGCGTCTGCACCACCAACTTCGAGACCGTTTCCACCGCCTCCACCCGCAAGCGCTTCCTCGATACCTTCGAAGCCATCCTCATCGCCGAGAGCTACGACCCCGAGAAATTCCTCAAACGCAAAGTCAACTACCTCAAGCCCCGCTCCGATAACGGCATCACCGTCCCCATCCGCGCCTTCGTCAGCAACGATCTCCACCCCACCTGCACCAGCGTGGAAATCCAAGGGCTCGACCGCATCGGCCTTCTTCACGACCTCTTCAGCGCCATCAACCAACACGGCCTCAACACCGCCCACGCTAGAATCTGCACCGAAAAAGGTGTCGCCATGGATACCCTCTACATCACCACCGCAGAAGGCAGGAAAATCGAAGACCCCGAGCTGCTGAAAACCCTCACCGAGCAATTCACCACCCTCATCTCCCGCCCGGAAACCTCGGATTGATGAGGAAGCAGTTGAGGACCTGTTTCTCGATGACCTTGCTCAGTTGGTCGCACATCAAGGCTCAGTTGAATCTTTTCTAGACTTCAATCCGGCAGGCCGTTCAATCTGTGGTCTGGATCCGTCGCTTCTTCACTTCAAACCAGTGTTCCCGGAGAAACCAGTGGTTAGACTTCCTCGTCTTTTCTCGTCGTCCTTGTGTTCTTTACTTTCCTGCGTGCTGGAATGAGTTGCCACGCCAGCCGGAGCCGTCTTGGATCACCTCGTTCATGGCTGATTCCTCACCGCTCCAAGCCCAATCGAAAGCGGCCGTCTTTCTGAGGCGCACCACCAGCACCCTGCTGTTGTGGGGGCTGGTGACATCCGTTTTCGTGAGCCATTACGCTTGGGCATTCCTGGCATTGATGGGCGTTCTTGCCGGTCTCGCCACTGTTGAATTCTACCGCATGCTGCGCGCCTCCGGGGTGGTTTGTTTCCCGCGCTTCGGGATGCTGTTAGGGATCGGCTATTGCGGAGTTCTTTATTGGAACCTCCTTCAAGGGACCCGCGAAGTGCCATTTGCAATCGATGCTAGCGCGATTTTTATCTCAATCGCCGGTGCCTTCACCCTCCAGCTCCGCCATCCGATCCGGGGCCATGAGGCGTTGGTGGCGGTGGCGGCAAATGTGCTGGGATTTCTCTATGTGCCCTTTCTCTTCAATTTCGCGGCCCGCCTCACCTTCATGATTCCCGAGGCCACAGCCACCAACGGCATGGTCGGAACCAGCGGCGCGTTTCTATTGCTGTGGCTGTTGGCCGTTACGAAATTCGCTGATATGGGGGCCTACATCACCGGATCGATGATCGGGCGCCACAAAATGATTCCCCACGTGAGTCCCGGAAAGACCTGGGAAGGCTTTGGCGGTGCCCTGCTCTTCTCCCAGATCGCCGCATGTGGTCTCTACGCGTTGTTTCCCGTGCAACTCCACTTTTTCCAAGCATGGCACCATGTCATTTTTCTCGGCTTGCTGCTTGCCATCCTCGCCGTCATCGGGGATCTCGCAGAAAGCGTCGTCAAGCGTGCTCTCGATGCCAAGGACTCGGGAAAAATGCTCCCTGGCATCGGCGGCTCGCTCGATCTCATCGATAGCATCTGTTTCACCGCGCCCGCCCTCTACTTTTACATCCGTTGGGTGCTTCTTCCCTAAACATGAGTGCCACACGCAGACGCAAGGTTGTTTTGTTAGGATCCACGGGTTCCATCGGAGTCTCGACCTTGAAGGTCGCCCGTGAGCTGCCGGACCACATTGAGATCATCGCCCTCGCCGCCAAGGGAAACATCGAAAAACTTGCACAACAAGCGCGGGATACCGGCGTCCGCCACGTCGCGCTGTATGATGCCTCGCAGGAAAAAAAGCTGCGAGGCCTGCTACCCAGTGGAATAAAAATCCACCTCGGTGCCGATGGACTGAACGAGCTGGCCACCCTCGTCGAGGCCGATGTGGTGCTCGTCGCCATTGTCGGCACTGCCGGCCTTTTTCCCGCACTCGCCGCCATTGAGGCAGGCAAAGACCTCGCCATTGCCTCCAAGGAAATTCTGGTGATGGCCGGCGAGGTGATCACCTCCGCCGCCACGCGCAAAGGCATTCAATTACTGCCGGTGGATAGCGAACACAATGCCATCCACCAATGTCTGACCGGCCATCTGGGTGGCGAGGCGGAGGTTTCCCGCTTGATTCTTACTGCTTCTGGCGGCCCCTTCCGCACGCTCCCGGCGGATCAGTTTGCCACCGTCACTCCAGCCCAGGCGCTCAAGCACCCGACGTGGGAGATGGGCGCAAAGATCACCATCGATTCCGCCACCCTCTTCAACAAAGGCCTGGAAATGATCGAAGCACGCTGGCTCTTCGGCATCGGCATGGACCGCATCGATGTGATCGTCCACCCGCAGAGCATCGTCCACTCGATGGTCGAGTTCACCGATGGCTCCGTGCTCGCCCAGCTCAGCCGCACCGACATGTGTTTCCCGATTCAATACGCGCTGACATGGCCGCAGCGAGTGAAAGGCGGGCTGCCGGCACTGGACTTCGCCACCCTCGCAAAGCTCGATTTCGAAGCACCCCGCCGGGCGGATTTCCCCGCTCTCGATCTTGCCCGGCAGGCCGGTACCCAGGGCGGCACCCTGCCTGCTGTCTATAACGCGGCAAACGAAATCGCGGTGGAAGCCTTCCGCAGCGGGAAAATTTCCTTCCCTGGAATCTGGGAATGTGTGGCGGCGGTGATGCAGGCCCATTTACCCCAATCCTCCTCCACCCTTGAATCCGTTGTTGCCGCAGACCGATGGGCGCGTGAAACTGCGGAGGCGTATTGCAGCAAGATTGCCTGAGCCTCTTCCATTTTCCACCGCTATGAAATTCCCAAGTTCCCTCGTCGTCCTCATCTGCGGCCTGCTTTCCAACGTCCTGATGGCAAGCCCCGCCGACACCGAACGCATCCAAAAATCCTACGAACTGGCGATGGGAAAATGGACCGCGGAGATGCGCATTTCCAACACCCCGGAAGATCGGCAGACCGCTCTCAAAGCCCGCCCGGATGCCGCCATTTATGCGGCTAAAATGTGGCAGGAAATTTCCCAATCGCTGGCTGATGAATGGACCCTCGAACCCGCCGCATGGTTTGTCCGAATCAGCAATGGCTTAACCACCACACTGCCTAACAGCCCCAGCGTTCCCGCCTTTGCCCAAGAGATCGACGCCATCCGCAAGGCGGTGGAAGCCTACCACATGGGCAGCAAAAAACTCATTCCGATGTGCATCGCGTTGGTTTCGAGCCAAGACCCCCGCTCGCTGGCGCTGTTGGAACGGATTCAAGCGGAGCACCCGGATAAAAGCATCCAAGGCATCGCCGCACTCGGCTCCGCCATGTTGCTCAAGGGCCTCGGAGAAGACCCGGAACTGGTGAGAAAACGCTTGGGCTACATCCGTAAGGCCATCATCCAAAGCTCTGAGATCACTCTGGATGGCGCCACGGTGGCAAAGCTTGCCGAAGACGAGCTTTACATCATCCGCTTCCTCAGCAAAGGCCGCATCGCCCCGGATCTCGTGGGCATGGATACTTCAAACCGCGCACTCACCCTCTCTGCTTTCAAGGGTAAAATCATCGTCTTGCTGTTCTGGAACAGCAACATCCAGGATGCGGAGCGCATCCTCACCATCACCTCCGAGTTGGAGAAAAAGTTTCGTGACCGCCCCCTCGTGATCATCGGGGTGAATGGTGATCCTATGGAAAAACTCCGGGCCATGCAGGCCGATGGCTCACTCACCTGGCCGAACTTCACCGATCCTGAAAACAAACTTGCCGCCGAATACCGTATCGGCTCATGGCCTCTGGTCTATGTTTTGGACGGCGAACGGAAAATCCGCTACGTCGGCACACCCGGTTCATTTGTGGAGCTTACCGCAGAAGCGCTCCTGGCAGATGCCAAAACACCCGCCGAGGAATAGCCGGAATCGACAGAATATTGCGAAGCACCTGGGATTCTCGGATCCTCGATGCTGTCCGGCACCACTCCAAACACGTTCTCGCAGAGGTGTAAACATTTACCCACTCTTCTAGGTAACCATCGAAACAAATTGCCACGTCAGCCCTCATTCACATTTCACCAAACTTTGATGCGGCCGCATCAAAGTTTGGTAAACGCCGTGGGGTGATAAAGAATAATTCGCAGTCTGGAAATTTCTTAAAAATCTGTTCTTCGTCGAAGATCGTCTGCGATTTAAACCTCCCCACCCACTTACCGCTTGCCTCCCCTGCCCTTCCTCGGCGATTGATTCAGTATGCCCGCTGGTAGTTTGCTCGCCCTGCTCGATGATATCGCCACGATCCTCGATGATGTTTCCATTCTAACAAAAAAAGCCGCGGCCAAAACGGCGGGTGTGCTGGGAGACGATCTCGCCCTCAATGCCCAACAAGTGAGCGGCGTGGTTTCCAATCGGGAACTCCCGGTCGTGTGGGCGGTGGCCAAGGGTTCGTTCGTCAACAAGCTCATTCTCGTTCCGCTCGCCCTGTTGATCAGCACCTTCGCCCCTTGGGCCATCGTGCCTCTGCTGATGATCGGCGGACTCTATCTGTGCTTCGAAGGCTGTGAAAAACTCGCCCATCACTTTTTTCATCGTCGTGAAAAATCCGTGGAGAAAACCACCGAGGAAATCACCACTCCCCTCTCTCCGGAAACCGAAGCCACCCGCATCAAAGGCGCAGTCCGGACCGATTTTGTCCTCTCTGCCGAGATCATTGCCATCACCCTCGGCATAGTTGCGGGGCAGGATTTCACCCGCCAGTTGATAGTTCTATCCGCGATTTCACTTGTGATGACGGTGGGTGTTTATGGCCTTGTGGCGGGAATTGTAAAACTCGATGATGCCGGACTCTACCTCACCCAGCGCCCGAGCAAGCACGCACAACGCTTCGGTAGCGCCATCCTGTGGGCAGCCCCCTTTCTCATGAAGACTCTCTCCATCGCGGGAACCGCCGCGATGTTTCTCGTCGGCGGCAGCATCATCACCCATGGCATTCCATGGCTCCATCATACCATCGAGCACATCGCGGAAGCTGCCAAGCACGCTGGCGCTGCCGCAGCCATGTTCGCAGGTTTTATCCCGCCTCTGCTCAATGGCCTCTGCGGGCTGCTCGCTGGCACCGTGGTGCTACTGTTCGTTCTTGGGACTAAAAAACTAATGGGCAAATCCAGCGCTGCTACCTCGCACTAACAATTAGTTTGTCGCATTCCTTGAGGGACAATAACCATCTGCAACATCAAATAAACCGGAGACAATGGCATACGGGTAATTTCTCTCAAACCCGACCTTGCCGGCAAAGCTGGAATTCAGCAAACTTCACACCGACATCGCAGGAGCGTGTCGCATTCTTTCCAAGTTCTAGTCGGAAATCGACCGTGGCCTTGCACTTGGATTTCCCTCGGTTACCCGGAACAGCGCTCGGAGGTGGGCATGGCGTTGGAGTGTTTAGTAAGATGTAGGCGAACTTTTCCCGTTAAATGACAATGTGAGGAAACGAGCAGATTGAAATTGGGTGGTATGCCAAGCCAAATTTGAGAGTCTTGATTTTTCGTTGCTCCATGGGATCTCAACCGCCGAGAAGCTGTTCCCGCTTCGAATTGTAATTAGGTTGGCATGTCCGACGCGATTGGTTTGGCTTGTAAGGTTCACTTTACGAACAGTTTCACGGGATGTTGGCGAGGATTTTTGTAACAGGATTTTCTAACTTCGTTTCCCACAAAAATGGCGTATCCCATTCATGAGATACGCCGTGCTTGTTAAAACCGGTGGTGGCCGAGGCCGCTTTGTTTATTTGTTGAGGACTTTGAGCTTTTTGATGCCGAAGACGGCGTCATCGCCCAGCTCTTCCTCGATGCGGAGGAGCTGGTTGTATTTTGCAATCCTGTCCGAGCGGCTCATGGAGCCAGTCTTGATCTGGCCGCAGTTCGTGGCAACAGCGATGTCTGCGATGGTGCTATCTTCGGTCTCACCGGAGCGGTGCGAAAGGACGGCGGTGTAACTGTTTTCCTTGGCCATTTCGACGGCATCGAAAGTCTCGGTGAGAGAGCCGATCTGGTTGACCTTGACGAGGATGGAGTTCGCAACGCCCATTTTGATGCCTTTGGAGAGGAAATCAACGTTGGTGACGAAGAGATCATCGCCGACGAGCTGGGTGGTTTTACCGAGTTTCTCGGTGATGATTTCCCAACCGTCCCAATCGTTCTCCGCGCAGCCATCTTCAATGGAGATGATGGGATAGCGTTTTTGCAGATCGGCATAGAAATCGACGAGTTCGGCGGCGGATTTGACGGATTTGTCGGATTTCTTGAAGACGTAGGCATTTTTCTCGGCATCGAAGAACTCGGAAGCGGCGACATCGAGAGCGAAAGCGATGTCTTCGCCGACTTTGTAGCCGGCAGCTTCAATGGCTTGGCAAAGCACTTGCATGGCGTGCTCCGCGCTCTTGAGCGTGGGAGCAAAGCCACCCTCGTCACCGACGGCGGTGGAGAGGCCGAGATCGTGAAGGACCTTTTTGAGCGAGTGGAAAACTTCAGCACCGTAGCGGATCGATTCACGGAAGGTAGGAGCGCCGATGGGGACGATCATGAATTCCTGGAAATCGATAGGAGCATCCGAGTGGGCACCGCCGTTGATGACATTCATCATCGGGACGGGAAGCACTTTGGCATTAGGTCCACCGAGGTATTTATAGAGCGGGATGCCGAGCTGGTAAGCGGCGGCTTTGGCGACGGCGAGTGACACGCCGAGGATGGCATTGGCACCGAGTTCCTTTTTGGTGGAGGTGCCATCGAGTTCAATCATGGCGGCATCAATGGATGCCTGTTCGGTGGCGCAATAGCCGAGGAGGGCGGGAGCGAGCTTTGAATTGACGTTTTCAACGGCTTTAAGCACGCCTTTTCCGAGGAAACGCGCCTTGTCTCCGTCACGGAGTTCGACTGCTTCATGTTCACCGGTGGAGGCGCCGGATGGCACTGCAGCACGGCCAATGGCCCCGCCTTCAAGATGCACATCCACTTCTACGGTGGGATTGCCTCGGGAATCGATCACTTCGCGGCCGCGGATTTCAACAATGGTAGTTAGGTCCATACTCTATAATTATGTGGTGTTCTAGTGGGGTGGGTTTTGAGATTGGTGGAGGAAGCGATCAGGGATTGAAGGGTCTGATGGAAATCAATGTGAGGGTTTGCATGGCTTCGGTGACTTCATCACGCACTTGCACGGTATCTCCCGGGACGCGCCCGACGAGGGCCTTGCCTACTTCTGATAGATAGGAAACCGTCTTGGTTTCCGGAATGGAGTCCCATGCTCCGAGCACGGTCATGATGATTTCCTTTCCGTTAGAATCGGTTAGGCTAACAACGGTGCCGATGTTGACCTTGGAGGCATCCGAGCCCTTGAAATCAGTGCCGCGGGCGTTGGCGATTTCCTTCTGGAGGGCGGTGCGGCGGTGGGCGAGGTATTTTTCGAGGTCCTTGGCGGATTTGTATTCGAAGTTTTCCCGAAGATCGCCGTAGGAGCGGGCGATTTTCACGTCGTTAAGGTTTTGAGGGATTTTGTTGCGGATGAGGTCGTCGAGTTCCGCCTTTTTCTTTTCGAGGCTTTCCCATGAGACGAGGAGAATCTCGTCCGGGCGCTTCGAGTTGTTTCCGCTGACGAGTTCGGCGGTTTCCGGGCGGGCCTTGATGATGCGGGCCATCAAGGATTTTTTCTCAAGCTCGCCGAAGACCGGGCAATCGAGCAGGCGACGGGCGAAATTACGGGACTCGTTGATGTCCATGATGGCCACGAGATCCGTGAGCAAGGCCTTGTCATCACCTAACAATGATTGGAGGCGGGAGGTTTTGCGCGGGCCGTCTGATAGATGGTCGTTCTCTAGCAGATTAAGTACTGATGCGCCAACGTCCGCACTGAAGACTTCGAGAGCCGGGCCTTTGCGCTCGCGGCAGACCCAGATGAGGGCATCCGGGCCGAGCGCACGACGAGCGATGGCTGAACGGAGGTGATTGACGAGCGCGGGCATGCCGTCGCGCTCGAGCAGGATGCGGGCGATTTCCGTGACGCCGCGGGCACCGACACGATCAAAGACCTGAACAATCTTGCTGACCCATTCATCGGCAAAAGCATTAGGGAAGGCTTCGTAAACGGCGCGCTGGCGGCTGGATGGGAGCAGCCCGGCTTCTTCGGCAAGACGCCCAAGATCGGCGGAGAGCAAGAGGTCTGAAAGGCGCACGGCGTTTGGATCAAGCTCAAGAGCCTTGGATGAGCCGATGACTTCATCGCGGGCGGCGACGAGTTGGAGGGCTTGGCCGAGCTGGACGCGGGCGGCTTTTTTGGCACCTTCATCAATGTCGTTCAGGAGGCGCTTGAGAGCTTCGGCATCGTTTTCGAAAGCACCGATGTCCGCAGCGATGGCTTCGAGGGCGCGGATCATTCCCTTGATGTCGCGGGCAGCTTCGAAGTCGGCGACGAGAGCCTCGGCCGGGCTGCGATCGGATGAGCGAAGGACGATGGGATCGGTGCGTTTCTGAGGAACGACTGCGAGGCGGCTTTCACGTAGGGATTTCTTGGTGGCATCCCACCATTTTTTGAAAGTTGGTTCGGGGATGACGGCGCCGGAAAGTTCTTTTTCGAGTGCGTCTCCGGTCATGCTGCCGCCGTGGCTCTGGAGGAGGTGGACGACAAGAGCGATGGGATCGCTCTTGGATAGGGTGCGGAGTTCTTCGAGTTGTTCGATTTTCCTGGCGCGGAAATCATCATCAGGAATCCACTCGGTTTTTTGGAACGCAAACTGCAACTCCATGGTCTGACCGGTGGATTTTTCGAAGTCAATGGTGACCTTTTTGCCGGGCAGATCCCAATCGATGACTTTGCCAGCGCCGAAGGATTTATGGACACAAAAATTTCCGGGAGCCAATTGAGAAAGGCGCTCGCCGACCGGTTTGGGAATGCGACCGGCTTGAACCAGTTTCGCCACATCAGAATGCATGGAGCGGAAGATGGGAAGGCCCGTGGAAAAACGCAAGGCAATCCCTAGGGAAATCTGCTTACCGGTAAATTCAGGGAGTTCCGGCGGCGGGTGGGACAACTCGCGGACGAGGCTGGCGGGGCGTGACGATGCCCCCTTCGAGAGTTCTATCGAGTCCACGACGCAGCGCACACAGCCGTTTCTGCCATGCTTCGGGAGCCTTTTTGAAGTCCTCATGGGAGGAAGATTCTCCCCTGAATGCAAGTTTCCCGTCGGGGCCATGGATGGTAACGTGATATGTATCCTCCTCTCGCTGGACCACTGCGGTGCCGTCTTCTGCGGTGAAACTGGCGCTTTTTTCCGCGACATTGACGATTCGCATGGGACCGCTTGAATCCCTGGTGAGGATGGCGGATTCCATCAGTTCGTTTGGAAAAGGCACGGTGAGCAGCGGCGCTTCGCCGAGTTTGATCTTCAATTCGAGAGGCTTGCCAGCCCGGAATCCGGAGAGGATGATTTCTTCGTTGGGCTTCGAGAGCCGGAGAAGGGTGGCAAGTTGGGCTTCATTGACGAGCATTTGATCGCCGATTTTCCATACCAGATCCAGCTCACGGACCCCGCCGGCTTCGGCAGGGCCTCCCGCATCCACGGATTTGATGAGAAATCCCACACCCGGTGGCAAAGCCGGCACGTGCGCGGTAATGGTCTGGTCAGGCTTGGCCACTTTCAGGCCCAGCCACGCGCGCGGTGCACCGGTCTGGGTGCCTTGGGCTTCAGGAATTTCCCGCGCCACCGGCTCCCTCGCGCTTGCAAGCGGGCCTGCTGCGAGCAGAATAATGATGAAAGTTGGTATCATATTAGAACGCGGTGATGGGGGTGAAGAAGATTTCCTCACGAGGCTCAGAAACTTGCACAACGATACCGGTTTCTTGGTCCATCAGACGATTTTCCTCGATCAAATTCAGGCGAACGGCATGCATGGTGGAGCCATCGGCTTCCTCACTCCAGCCTTCATCGCGGATGGACTGCACACGGTCTGATTCGCTGATCAGGACCATGCCAGGGCGAATGGCCTTGATCTGGACAGCAGATGGCAAAGGCGCTTCCGCTTGCTTTGAAATGGCAAAACCACCCGCCATCGCAAACATTCCGGCTGCGATTCCAGCGAGCGATTTCCGCGTGAATGACTTATCCGGGACTGTCGTTTCATTTCTAACAGATCCTGACAATTCATCAATGAGGGCATCGAGATCGCCTTGGGCGCCCTCACTCAAGGGCGGTGGCATCAAGCGGGCGAGGGCAGCTTCGATCTCGTTAGTTTGCATGGCGGCGGTCCTCCTTCACGCGGCGCAGCTCGTGCGCCAATTGTTCGAGTGCATAGCGGTAGCGCGAGGCTGCGGTGTTGGGCGAGATCGCGAGGGTTTCGGAAATTTGCAGAAACGTTAGCCCGCCCCAGAACTTCATCACCACCACTTCGCGGAGTTTTTGACTCAAATTTTGCACAGCATCCCGCAGCACCACGGCATCTTCGTCTTCCTCCATCATCGGATCGAGCCATACATCCTTGAAATCATTGAGATAGATCACCGATTCCTCGCGCTTGCGGCGGCGCGTCTCGCTGCGGTGGTGATTGAGGCCGCAGAAGCGGATCGTCGAGAAAACCAATGGAAGATCCGGCGGTCCCCCGCCCTTCTCAGCCTGGTGATGCCACATTCTGAGAATGGCCTCTTGCACCAGGTCCTCGGCATCGGCCCGATTGTTGCTCCAGCCGCGTGCGAACAAAAGGAGGCGTGGGCCATTTTCGGCCAGCCATTGTTTCCATTCTTTCGCGGGAGACTTCATTCTTCAGAGGAGAAAATGCCTCCGTCAGGAAATTTTGTCTGAACTTTCTCTCAGGCCTGTAAATCAATCCAGAAAGCGGATTTTTCCAGGCACGGCAGGGCGGCCCATGGCCATTTCCGCGTGCTGCGCATCGGTGCAGGCGGAGTCGATGGGGGCATCTGCCGGAGCATCACTTGACGTTAGGTAATTATTCTCGATCAACCATTTTTCCACCTCTTCGCCGCTGATGTCAGGCAGCATTTTACCATCGATTTCGACGCATGGGGAAAGCGATTGCCCGCTGCGCTGTTCCATTTCCCAGCGGAAAGCGGGATTCTTGATGATGTCCTTTTCCTCGAAGGGAAGCTCATACTTGCGCATGATCGCGCGGATGCCTTCGCTCCAACCGCAGAAAGTTTTGAGATAGGCCGTGATTTTTGGAGTGCTTGTCATGGGACTCATGGTAAAGGCAGAAATCCGAATCGCAAGCTTGGAGAAATGATTAAAAATTCGCTGCCGCCTGCGATTTTCCTATTTCGCAATCACTTTTTGCGCAGATCAGCGCTACCGACCACCACTTCAACCACGGAGATCGCCAATTCCAGTGGTAGCAAATTGCCGAGCATCGGGGCGGACGTTCGCATGGACGAAGAAGTCACGTTCCGCCACGTGATTTGTTGTTGGGGGGCACGACCATGATGTAGCTCATCTCTACCCGGATAGAAGACTACTTACCTCACTTATGCAACCGCTTCGCCGCCGCTTGCATGGGATTGTCTGGCCAACCGGGCCTCCCATGTTTAGCTCTCCTGCGTGAAACGAAACCGCAAGCAATACGATCTAGGACGGCTTGAACCGCTCGCGGCTCAGGCGAAGGACTACGCCCTCCACATGATGCGCACCACCGGTTCCGTCCCGCCCACCGTCATCGCCGACACCAACGATGGCTACGTTTTCTGCATGCCCACCGAGCTGACCGATGATGCGGCGAAAGACCGGTTCGCCGAGGTCGCCCGCTTGTTCGCCGTGGCTCACGAGGCAAACGCCCTGGTCATGATCGCCGAGGCTTGGGCGAAGTTGCCAGACGCCAGAGGCCATCTCGACACCGAAACTCCGCCCTCCGCGTCACCCGACAGGAAGGAAGTGGTGGTGCTGGTGCTGGAAGATCATTCCCGCAACGCCACCGGCATGCTCCCTATCCTGCGTGACGATTGCGGTGCTTTCACCGCTTTCGGCGACCCTGGCCCGATGCATTTCGGAGAATCCGTCGGGCGCTTTTCAGGCCTCATGCCCAGGAACAAACCAAGCAACCGCGAAGCGGCACAGGCCAAGGCCGCGCTGCTGTCCCTCGGCATGAGCATCGTCAACCGGGGCTTCGATCCCACCATGAACTGACCATGAATGAGCCGCAAGATGATGGTGCTCTGCATCCTGCCGAACCTCCAAGGCCTCAAGCGAGTGGGCCAGCCCAAAGCCGCCGTCGAATTTGATCCGATGGATCTCATCGGATTTATCCAGCGAAACTTTGGCCCGCTCAATGCCATGATGGACCGCGCCGGTATGTCGGAGATGGAAACCTACAACCGCTCACGCGACCTGTTCCGCTATTTCAACCTGCCGTTTGATGCTCCGCCACCGGAGGAGTGACAGGTGAATATCGCCCAAAAGTCAAACTCGTAGATAGGTGACTTCGACGCCTCGTGTCAGGCGGGCTTCCTGCCGCGGTCCGATCAAGGCGACAGCCGCCTGCCGATCAAGTGCTGTTTCAAGAGTTTTTTGAATGGCACGCGCAATCTTTGTTGTATTTTAAAAGAACGGCTTTCGATTTGCAGGGACGATTCGCTCTTCGATCCGGTTGATTGAGTCGCCGAAGCTGATAGGGCGTCGCCGCTACGGGGGCACGCTCAGGCGTCTTCCCAGGCGGGAGTTGCTTCGGTTTTGGCTTCGGCGAGGAGGCCGAGCGTCTCGTGTTTGGCGCACCAGTCCTCGATGTAGAGCCAGTCGAGACGCTCGGGTCCTTGAACTTGTAGGACGGCAACGACATCGGCGAAGTCCTTCGCCCGCTTGGCACTGCGGCTCCAGCGGAGTTTTTGGATGATGACGTCTTCGGCGGTGGGGAGGCAGGCGCCCACGCCGGGCATGATCTCGACTTTTTGACGCCTGTCGAATCGGCTGCTGTCGTGAGGATCATTGCTCAGGTGAAACAACTCGATCTCAAACGGGCTGTTCTTTACCTTGATCAATTCCTTGCGGGTGGATGTGACCATTTCAAAGCTGGATTGCTGCTCAAGTTCGAGGTTCGGTGGAAGAATGGAGGATAGTTTTCCCCAATCCGCATGGTCGAGGCTGACCACAAGATCAGCATCCATGGTGGATCGTGGGATGCCGTAGAAGTTGGACGAATAGGAGCCGACAATCATGTAGGGCACTTCTGCTTTTTCGAGTGCGCGGATCAGGCTGATGAGAGCATCGGTGCCATTCATGAGGCGGACTGAGTTGCGAGTTTGAGCCTTCTGCGAAGTTCCTTTTGTCGGGTGGGCGCGTCCCATTCGGGATGTTGATGGGCGATTCCCGCGAGGTTCCATGCGCAGGCCTCCTCGAAGAGTGAGGCTCCGGCATCAAATTTCTCAAATGCAGTCATGGCACGCGCACGCCGCACCTTGGCCAGATCCGCGGCGCGGGCTTGAGTGGCGATGGATGCGTCAGTCACGGGCGGAAGCTATCGTGGCGGTTTGGAGGGGGCAAGGATGAAGGATGAAGGATGAAGGATGAAGGGAAGAGGAAGATAAGACTTCAGCCTTTTGCCTTTTTTGAGATCGTAGTGAAGATGGCTAGGAGTTGGTTCGTTTCGTCGCGGAGGGAGGCGAGTTTCGTGTCAGGGACAATTTCGCTGCGGACGAGGAGTTCTAGCCAATAGGCGGTTTCGTCTAACTCCTTGAGGCAGTCGCCGATTTTGGCGATGAATTCGGCTTTGGAGCGGGCGCGTTAAGCTTCGCGGTAATTGGCACCGACGGAAGTTCCTGAGCGAAGAACCTGTTTGCCCAGCACGCGCGCTTCTTCTGTCTTCGGGAGACTCACAAACATCCGCACGACACGAAGTGCAAACTCCGTCGTTCGCTCAACCAGATCATTGTCATTTTCATCCTTCATAAATCATCCTTTATCCTTTCT
>Ga0105048_10006132_pt1 | contig 19371 bp, 14 predicted proteins | sample MAT05_FD_78382 | JGI IMG/M metagenome (GOLD analysis project Ga0105048, IMG submission 78382) | Freshwater microbial communities from Lake Fryxell liftoff mats and glacier meltwater in Antarctica - MAT-05 | ecosystem: Environmental > Aquatic > Freshwater > Ice > Liftoff microbial mat | place... | reverse complement strand
TCGCCCGGGATCTCCGGCGCGGCGGGCGTCCTGGTCGTTCAGGTACTTGTTGTGTTCGAACTTCTCCTGGATCTTCACCGCCGAATTGCCGCGCTTGCCGTGGTGATAGGTCTCATACCCGGCGGCGCTCATGGATACGGCGAAGTTGGGATCGTCACCCGATGCGAGTCCCTGATAGCGGGTGAAGCAGCGTCCGCTGAGGATCATGTTGCGGCTGGGCGTACAGACGGCGGGGACGTTGCCGCCGAGGCAATAGGCGTTCCGCATCACCATGCCGCGCCGGACGAGCGAATCGAGGTGGGGCGTGCGGATGGCGGGATTGCCGAGTGCCGCGATGGTGTCAGCGCGTTGATCATCGGCCAGCAGGAAGAGAATGTTGGGACTGGGCGTGGCGGCGCGGAGGGTGAGGCTGGCGGAGGCGAGAAAGGTGCGCCGGCTGAGAATTCGCTGCTTCATTTGTGGAAGTATATCGTCTTCAGGAACACGCGGAGAACGGACTCGTTTGCGGCTTCGGAATGCCGTTCCGTTCGCGCCGCGCTTCTAGCCATTAACGGGCAACATCCCGTGCGATTGCCAGCGCTTCAGCCACTGTCCGCGGTTGCGCGATAGGGCCGGATAAGTCGGGTGAGGCTGCCAGAAACAGACCCTCGGGTGGTGCTTCCATCCGCACTGGAATCGCGAGTTCCGTCCGATCAAATCGGAGCGCCTCATCCGATTGGCAATGAATAGTCACCCAGGGTTGATGGTCGCAAACTTGTCCAGTCGCAACGCGATTGGTAGCGGAAGGCGCTCTTCTCAGCGGTGCGGTTTGGCGGTCTGAGCTTCATCCCGACAGGCACCGAAATTCAACCATTTCAGGCCTTTTTTGCCAATTCGGATGACAGAAACGTCGAGCGCGTTCCCGGCACGGGTGCCGCCGGGTGTCGCGATGGCCGCGTGAACAAGCTCAAAAGCGAGTCGACCAGGTTCCGCGCTTTTCCACGAGGGATCGGAGCGCATTAGCGCGGCCGCGTTTTCACAGTACACACGCACGCGCGGGGCCGCGTTCGAAACGATCACCTCGGAACCGAGATCCTCGACTAGTCCTTCAGAAGACACCCCTATCCGGCGGACGACGAGCGCCACCTTGCCGCCCTCGATTCCCGCGAAAATGGCTCGGGCCAGGACGCCGCCGAGCCGGGTGTGCCACATCTCCCAAGCTTCGGCACGCTGGCGTTCCAACGAACGGGCGAGCTCCGGGAGGGCAATGGCGGCAAAGCGATCAGCCGCACTTGAGGGCGAGTCTGACTTGGCGATGGCGGTAGTCGCGACGGCCGTCAGATTCATCCCCGTATTGCCGTCGAAGACGATGCCCGCCAGGGTCACGGCCAGGCCGTTGCTCGTGTATATCTTGCACGCGGCCGACTGGGAGCCGGCCCGGTCCTCAATGCAGTCCGCCGCCAATATTCCGAAATCGTGCGCGGCGATGGCGACGGTACAAGTGGCTGGCAGTTGTTCGGAGGCCGCCAGTGCGAACATCGCGCAGAAACAGAAAATTCGATGCATGGTGCCCCTTTCGCATCCGTCGCTGCATGGGCGGGCGAGGTTTGCTGGGACTACTTTGGGGGTGAGAAGCCGGGACATCCATGCGCCACGGGTACTCCCCGGCTGATTTCTCCTGCGCCGAACCTCTCTCGCTAACTACCTGAATCATTTGGATTTACCAGGACTTCTCTCCTTCGGAAGGTCGTAGATTCGGGTGGTATGCTATGCTTTTCCCGAAGGTGTGAATGAGTGAGCGATCGCTGGTCCGTTTCGGCGTCTTCGAACTGGACGGCCGGACCGGGGAACTACGGAAACATGGCGTGCGCCTCAAGATCCAGGACCAGCCCTTTCGAGTTCTTCAGGCTCTACTTGAGCGGCCCGGTGAGTTGGTGACGCGCGAGGAACTCCAGGGTAAAATCTGGGCCCAAGATACCTACGTGGACTTCGACCAGAGTCTGAACCGCGCGATCAACAAGGTCCGGGACGTCTTGAACGATACGGCCGGTGCCCCACGTTTCATCGAAACTTTACCGCGGCGTGGGTACCGTTTTATCGCGCCCGTCGAAGAGGTTTCGGGGGGCGTAACCGAGCAAACCGCTCCGCCGCCCGAGCAGACCGCCATCGCCGCCCGGTCGTCCAGACGTTTGGGTTGGGTTGCCGCTTTTTTCCTCGCGATTGCAGGTTCCGGTGTGTGGCTGGCGCGCGACCGTGAACCGCTACCCCCGCCCCGGGTAGTTCCGCTGACGACCTCGACGGGTTCTGAGTTGTTCCCGGCTTTCTCGCCCGACGGCAAGCAGGTGGCGTTCACGTGGGACGGCGCGAGCGCGGACAACCGTGATCTATATGTCAAGGTGGTGGGAGATGAGACGGCGTTGCGTCTTACTACGGATCCCGGCCTTGATGGGTTTCCGGCATGGTCGCCGGATGGGCGTCAGATTGCATTCACGAGCCAGCGTGATGGGGGCGGCATCTATGTGGTCTCTCCGGTCGGAGGGCCGCAACGGAGGTTGACAGGCATGGCCACAGTGGGCCGGCCATCCTGGTCCGCGGACGGGAAGTACCTGCTGGTGGCGCAGCGATACTTCGACAGAAAGCCGGAGCCTGGCGACGGGGCGCTTTTTCTGGTTCCGGTGTCGATGGGGGGGGATCCGCGGCCGATTCTGACACCCTCGCCCGGTACCTGGTACAAAGACCCGGCCTATTCACCGGACGGTCGCTCGGTCGCTTTTGTTGCCTGTACGGGCCATCCGGGAGCTCCTACCTGCACCCTTCTGGTTAGCGGCCTGAGGGACGGACTGGTACCCGACGGGGTGGGCCGGCCGATCCAACAAACTAACACTGTCGGTCTTGCCTGGACAAAGGATGGAGCTTCGCTGATATACGGTAGTGGCTCGGGGGGAGCGGGACACTTGTGGCGCGTGGACGTCCGTAACCCACAAGAGGGGGAGCGATTGGAACTCGCCGGATCCGACGCCGCTTTTCCGGCGCTCGATTTCAATGCCGGGAGGCTGGCGTTTCATCGTTCGATCATGAACATTGATGTATGGCGGATGGAGCGTGGCGCGAAACCATCACCCTTTCTCACGTCGAGCCTTCTCGACGGCGATGCTCAATCTTCTCCAGACGGCCGGCGCATCGCCTTCGCCTCTTCCCGCCAGGGAGACAGAGACATCATTGCGATTTGGGTGGCCAATGCGGACGGGACGGGTGTGACCCAGGTGACCAGGATCGCTAGCGCGAGGTGTGGGTCACCGCGCTGGTCCCCGGATGGAAAGCGGATCGCATTTGACGCGTTGGGGAAAGTTGGCGGATGGGATATCTGGGTGGTGGATGCGAACGGGGGTTCACCGCGGCAAGTGACCCATGGTCCCGCGGATAATGCGATCCCGAGCTGGTCTGCCGACGGAAGCTCCATTTACTTCGCCTCGAAACGATCGGGCAGGTTTGAAATCTGGCGCGTGCCGGCCGGCGGCGGCGCGGAAGAACAGATTACGCGCAATGGAGGCTACGTCGCCCTCGCCTCCACGGATGGAAAGACGCTTTACTACACTGTGAGCCAGGCCGGGACCGAGGGCGTGTACGCCAAAGGGCTTCAAGGCGGAGACGAAAGGCAAGTGGTCAAGGAGCAGGTCGCGGTGCGGGGCTTGGCGGTCTTCGAAGAAGGTCTGTACTACATCCATCATCGGGGTAAATTCATTCACGAGATCCGCTTTCACAAGTCAGCCGGCGGACGGGACGAGGTTATTGGGGAAGTCGAGGGGGAACTTCAAGCAGCTTCGGGTTTGGCCGTGTCTCCCGACCGGAAGACGTTCCTGTTTTCGAGGGTGATCCGCTCAGGATCCGATCTGACGATGATAGAGAATTTCAAGTAGATTCGGGAGACGGCCAGACGATTGCGGATCTTCGACGGCGCCCAACACCGGTGTTGCTCTTCTGGCTGGGAAACCATCATTCGGGAACATGAATGTCAAGACAAGAGCACACGGGCACCATGACCACCCAGGCACCCGGTGTGATGCGGGGCACTCGGGCGGAAGGCATTCGCAGCCCGGGCGCTCGCTTTGGGTGGGGATTGTGGCGAATAAGGGCTGAGGGTTTGGGGTTGGCGGGACGGATCAGGCTGACCTATTTCCGCACCTGTATCCCGGCCAGGCCCAAGTAATGCGCCCACAGTGTGAGCCGAACCGATGATCACGGAACTTTTCATCCGAACATCACCCAGCAAATCGCCGCTCCCACAATCGTCATCGACATCCCCCACGCCAATAATTGATTAAACAACCGCCGGCTCTCCTCCCCCGCCGGCAACGCCGCAATACACAACGCCCCAATCGTCGACAGTGGTGAAACATCGACCAAATGGCCCGCCACGTTCATCGTCTCCGCCAACCCCAGAGCATTCCCGCTCCCCAACTTCGCCACCAGCCCCGGCACCATCGGTAAGAAGGCCGGCAGCACCACCCCCGACGTACTCGCATAGGCCGACACCAAACCCACCAGCGTTGCCATCAGCGGCACCACCGTCCCCGCCGTCGCCACTCTCGCCACGAAGCCCGTGAACAGGTCCAACCCACTAGTCTTCTCCAGCAAACTAATCAACACGGTCACTCCGCAAACCATGATAATCGTGCCCCATGGCACCTTGCGGATCGCCTCATCCTCATCCGCCACCCGCAGCAGACTCAGCGTCACCGCCGCTGCAAACGCCGCCATCCCAATCTGCACCCGGGCCACTATCACCGCCGCGACCAGAATCCCTATAATCCCCAACGTCACCCAGTGCCGCCGTTCCAAAACGATCTCCTCCACCTCCACGGCCCCCTCGCCTTCCCGCAACAGCCGCAGCCCGCCAAAAATAAAATAGCCCCCGAACGCCACCACCGCATGCGCCCCCAGATTGGCTGACCAGGTCAATCCCTCCATCCCCGCCAGCCCAATCTTCTCCATTAGCCCGCCGGCAATCAGTCCCGTCGGAGCCAACGGCGACAGCGCACTGGCATTCGCCCCATTCCCCACCATAATCGCCATTAAAAAAGGCGAAATCCGCAGCCGCTGGGCCGTCGCCATCGCCACCGGCGCCAGCAACGCCGTCGTTGCAATATTCCCCGGCCCGCACGAACCCAGCACCGCGCCCAATAGAAAAAACATAACCGGCACCAGCCCCACACGTCCCCGGCACAGCCGCACCGCGTTCTGCGCCACCCGCTGCAGCGTGCCATTCACCGACGCCTGGCTGAACAACAGCGATACCCCCACCAGCGTCAAGAACAGATCCACCGGGAACCCCGCCGCTACCGTCTTCACGGGCATCCCGGCCACATAAACGCCAATCGCCCACGCCAACGCAATCGATACCAATCCCACGTTCAGCCGCGTCACGCAACCCAACGTCACAGCCAACGCCAACGCCCCCAGAGTAATCGCGCCCGTGTTCACGCGCGCACCAATCCGCGAAGCAACACCGCCGGATGCAGCGCTGTCACACCCGCGAGGTCCTTCACCTGGTGGCGGCACGAGGTCCCCGCCGCGACCAGTACAGCGCCTTCGCCCAACGCCCGTGCCGCCGGCAGCAACCGCCGCTCCCCAATCATTTTCGACACTTCATAATTCACATAGCCAAACGAACCCGCCATCCCGCAGCACCCCGAATCCAGTTGCGTTACCTTTGCCCCCGGCACCCGTGACAACAGCGCCATCGCCGGCGCCGCCAGCCCCATCGACTTCTGGTGACAATGCCCATGCAGCACAATCTCCTTCGGTCCCTCGCGGAAGGTCAATTTTAATCCTCCCAAAAACTCCTCCAACAACACGGCCGACCGCCCCACCACGCGTGCCCGCTCCTGCTCATCGCCGCGCAGCAAATCCGGCCCATCTTCCTGCAATGCCGATAAACAACTCGGCTCACACACCACCAGCGGCACGCCCTTTGCGGCCTGCTCATACAGCAGCGCCGTGTTTTTCGCCGCCAGCGCCCTCGCATCGTCCAGCAGCCCCTGCGAAACCAGCGGCCTCCCGCAACACACGTTCGCCGCCAACCCTACTTTCCTTCCCCCGCGCTCCATCAACTCCGCCGCCGCAATCCCAATTTCCGGATCGTAATAGTTCGTGAACGTATCGCCAAACAGCAGCACATCAAAATCAGCCCGCCACGCAAACTCCCCACGGAGCGTCTTCCGGCTCCACCGCGGCACCGGCCGCCGCGCGTCGACTCCTATTAATTTCTCGTTCAGCCAACGCACCGGCCCGGCATTCGCAATCATTCCCGATAACGGCGCAAACGAACTCCCCACCCGCGCCAATTTATGCGCATTCCCCAATATCCGCGCCCCTAATGAAGGCCCGCCCTTCCGCTTCCAATGCGACGCCAAAAACTCGCTCTTGAATCGCCCCATATCCACGCCCACCGGGCACTCCGTCTTGCACGCTCTGCATTCCAGACACAAGTCCAGTACTTCCTTCACCCCATCCTCATGCAGACCCGCCTCGCCCAGCCGCCCCGCCATAGCCAGACGCAAGATATTCGCCCGCCCGCGCGTGGAATGTTTCTCGTCCCGCGTCACCATGAACGAGGGACACATCGTCCCTTCCAACTTCTTCCGGCAAGCCCCCAGCCCGCTGCACATCTCCACCGCGTGGCCCCAACCCGCAAACCCGTCATACGCAAAATGCGTCTCCGGGACCACGGTATTATACCCCGCCCCATACCGCAGATTGGCCGTTAACGGCGGCGAATCCACAATCTTCCCTGGATTTAATATCCCGTTCGGATCAAACGTTTTCTTTATGGTCCGAAATGCTTCGTAGATGCGATCCCCGAACATCTGCCGGATATAAGGACTCCGCACCATCCCGTCCCCGTGCTCGCCCGATAGCGCCCCGCCGAACTCCAGCACCAGTTTCGCCACCTCATCCGCGATCGCCTGGAACTTCCTTACCCCGGCCTCGGTCTTCATGTTGATCACCGGCCGCACATGCAGACAACCCACCGACGCATGGGCGTAAATCCCCGCAGTCGTCTCATGCTTTCGCACGATCCCCAAAAATCGGTCGATATAGTCCCGCAACTTCTCAGGCGGCACCGCCGTGTCTTCTACAAACGACAGCGACTTGTTATCGTCCTTCATTGACATCGACAATCCCAGCGACGCTTCCCGCAACCCCCAGATCCGCGCCTGCGTCGCCGCGTCAGCCGCATACACAAACCGGTCGCCCAACCCCCGCTCCCGCAGATCCCGTTCGACGGCCTGCATCCGCGGCGGCAAATCCTCGCTCCGGTCGCCATAAAATTCGACGCACAACAACGCCCCCGGCTCGCCCTCAATAAAAGTCTGCCGCTGTTTGTGCAGTGCCGGATTCATCTTCGAATGGCTCAGGATGAATCCGTCCATGATCTCCACGGCGGCCGGCTTATGGGCCAAAATGAACGGAGTCGCCGCCAGCGCATCCAGCAGTTCCACAAACTGAATCGCCAATATCGATTTCACTTTTGGCAGCGGCACCAGCCGCAACTTCGCTTCCAACACAACGCCCAGGGTCCCCTCGGACCCTACCAGCAGCTTCGTCAGGTCCACCCGCGACGGGTCCCCGAACTCGTTCAGGTTGTACCCCATCACCCGCCGCAGCACCTTCGGAAACCGCTCGGCCACTTCTTCGGCCAACTCGACGCCCAACCGCCGCATCAGCCGGTACCCCTGCGCCGGAATCGAATCGCCTTCGCATTCCCGCTCCAACTCTGCCCCGCTCACTGGCCGGAGGACTCGAATCGAGCCATCCGCAAATAGTACGGTTTGCTCTAGCACGTGGTCAATCGTCAATCCGTAATAGACGCTCCGTGCCCCCGACGAATTGTTTGCCATCATCCCGCCCACCGTCGCCCGGCTGGCCGTCGAAATATCCGGAGCGAAGCGCATCGAATGCACTTTCAACTCCGCGTTCAACTCATCCAGGACAATCCCCGGTTCCACCCGGCACCACCGCTCCTCCGGATTTACCTCCAGCAGCTGGTTGAAATACTTCGAGGTGTCGATCTGAATCCCCGTCCCGATCGCCTGTCCCGCCTGCGACGTCCCACCGCCGCGCATTGTCACCGAACTGCGATGTTTCGCCGCCACGCGCACGGCCGCGATAATATCCTCCCGCGTCTTTGGCACCACCACGCCCACAGGCATGATCAGGTACACACTCGCATCGGTTGAATAGAGCGCCCGCGTCACCGTATCGAACTGTACCTCGCCCGTCACCGCGGCTTCCAACTCCGCCCGCAAGGCCTCCGCATTCACCTCGATCGAAACCAAGCTCATCGTTCCCACACCTCCTCCACCATATCGCCCCGGCACGCATAAACACGCTGATGCAAATTCACGGTGGGGTCGCAGTGCGGCACGACAAACGCGATCCGCGCTCCTAACAAGGGCAGCGGATCGCAGAACACGAACCCATGCTCGTCCCCCGCCCACTGCCACCGCGCCCCCGGTAATCCCTCCGCCTCCGGTCCAAACGGCCGGTCCGTCGCAAACGCCTTGAACCCCGCGTCCACGGTCACGCGGTCCCGCTGCGACGCACTGATCACCGTCGCCCAAACATGCATCGCCGTTGCAAATGGCACACCGCCAATCCGCCCATAGGCCACATCCATCAGCGGATAAGATCCCGCCTGCATCTCCGTCAACTCTGGAATCATCACGTCGATGTCCCACGTTCCCGTCGAGCCCCCCGTCAACCGCCTCGCATCCAATCCTCGCGTGAGCAACTCCCGCTGCACGCCCACCGCCCGCTCAATCGCCATGGTCGAGTGGGCCCGCCGCCCCTCCCACCCGATCGTGTGCGACCCCGATACCGAATACGCCTGCAACCCGTCAAATCGTAGTGATGGCGCGGCGTCAACCGCCAGCGCCAACTCCACCGCCCGCTCATCGCATGGAACGCCTGTCCGGTGATCGCCAATGTCCAAATCCACCAGCACCGTCAGCGGCACCCCCGCCCGTTCCGCCGCCGCCGCGTAAGCCTGCACCTGCCGCAAATGATCCACGACCACGGCAACCTCAGCCCCGCGTGCGAACTCCACTACCCGCTCCGCCTTGCCCAGCGCCACCGGGGTCGTCAACAGAACTCCGATCCCCGCGCCAACGAACGTTTCCATCTCTCGCAGCGTCGCCACGCAAACTCCAACCGCGCCCGCTTCCATTTGACGCCGGGCAACCTCCACCCGTTTATGCGCCTTTGCGTGCGGCCGCAAAACCTTACCGGCCCGCGAAACCTCCGCCTGCATTCGCCGTACATTCTCCTCAAACAGACCCAGATCCACCACGAGCGCCGGCGTCGGTATCTCAGCCTTTCGCATAGGATTCCAATCCAGTCCGCAGCCGTTCCAGCCCCGTCGCCAGCGTCTCGCCGCCCGAAGCAAACGACACCCGCAGCGTCCCCTCGCCCGAGGGACCGTACGCCGCCCCATGAATCACAACCACGCCAAACTCCATCAACAACCGCCGCCGCACCACATCCGAAGGCACCCCCAACCCTCGTATGTCCACCATTGCGAAGAATCCGCCCTCCGGTGCCATCACCGAGCAGCCAGGAATGTCCGCCAACGCCTGGACCACCCGGGTCCGCCTCTTCGAGTACTCCGCCCGCATCTCCGCGACGCACTTCTGCGGCCCGTTTAGCGCCGTCGCCGCCGCATCCTGCACAAACATTGCCGGCCCACGGCTCGACTGCTGCAAAACCAGTGTCATCGCGCGCACAAACGCCGCCGGCGCGGCGCAATAGCCAACCCGCCACCCCGTCATTGCGTACGTTTTCGATAGCGCGTTCACCAGCACCGTCCGCTCCCGCAGTTCCGGCGACAGCGCGGCCGGCGAGGTATGCTTGTGCCCCTCGTAGACGATCGCCTCATAAATCTCGTCGCTAATCAGCGCCAGGTTCCGCCGTTCACAAAACGCGCCAATCCGTGCCAACTCCACACCAGTGAATACGGTCCCCACTGGATTCCAGGGCGTATTCAACAGCAGCGCTTTGCATTCCGGCCGCCAGGCCGCTTCCAACGTCTCTTCAGTCAATACAAATCGCCCGTCGACGATCTCCGCCGCAACCGGCACCGGCACTGCCCCGGCAAGCCGCAGCGGCGACAGATAAGCGTCATAGACCGGATCCGGCAGCATCACGGCATCGCCCTCGTTCAACATCGCCGTAATCGCCACATAAATGCCAAAAGTGGCTCCGGTGGTGACTAGAATCTCCGTCGCCGGATCGTAGCGGACACTATTGTCCCGTTCCAACTTCCCAGCCACCGCCTCCCGCAACCGCGCCTCGCCGCGCTGGTCCGGATACGTAGTCCGGCCCGCCGCCAGGGAATCCGCAGCCGCTTTGACAATGTGCGCCGGTGTCGGCAAATCCGGCTCGCCGCGCATCAACGAAACCACCGGGTTGGGCGTCGTCCGCACCTCCGCCAGAATCGTATTCACCGCCGTCGGCCGCAGCCCACCCACGCGGTGGGCAACCGGAATTTTCACGGAACCCATGGAAGACAGTATGCAACGAATCGGGACCCCAGCGCGCGTTTTTCGTCGCTGTGCCATGAACTCTTCAAACGACAACCGCTGATCATTCGGATTCGGAGACCCCCGTGGTTCCGAAGGTATGACTCGGCTTCAATTCGCGGTGAACTACCAGATGCTGGCAGTAGGAGCGGAAAGCATCAATCACGCTGCCGAACAAAGCCACCCGCTGGTTGGTGTCGAGCTTCGGTTCCTCGCGCGATCGGTGAATCGCGGGACCGTCGACGAACTCCATCACGAAGTACGGCCAACCTTCCCGCGTTACGCCCGCATGCGGCGATTTAGAGCCAACGAAGTCGTTGTTTCCGATCTGATCGGGTGCTAGGCGGACTTGCTACTCGTTGACCCGTCCAGGGCATTCCAGGATCCTAAGGCTCTGCCAGACGACAAGCCAGGCGTGCGCCGGCGTCGGGGCGGTATTGGTGGAGAGTCTGCCTAGCTATCTTTGCCGGCCCGCCATTGGATTCTATCCGAGTGTTTTTGGGTCTCCTCCGCCGCGTCCCGCCCCAGCAAGCGTGCCCCAAACAAGCGATTGACCTCGGCCTCGATCCGCGTCAGGATACCACCATGCGGATGGCCTTTCTCCTCCTCGGATTCACATGCGCCCTTGGGGCCCAACCCACCTTCGAACTCCAAATCAAAGACGCCCGCTTCGGCCTTAACGCCCACACCTTCAAAAACTTCGGCCCCGCTTCTTGCCTCGAACCGCCGGAACGCTTCGCCAAAGCGTGCCCCGTCAACTTCGACTGCCAGCGCACCTCCACCTTCCGCATCGCCACAACTGGGCATGGCCTGGGTCCGCAGGATCTCCGCCGCTTTTACGTCCTCCCCCTCGCTCAACCCGACGCGATGCGCTGCTGGGGGGCCGACCTCTCCACCAACGACACCAATGACTACTCGGCCGTCGGCTCCGCCCCCTTCGTAATCAAGCGCGGCTCCCTCGCCGAGCCCGGCGACCTCCCTATCTATATCGACGGTGCCGCCTCCGTGCTGAAGCTCGCCCAACTCTGCTCCGCCTGGCCCGTTGGCCTCGGTGCTACTCGCTCGTGCAACCTCACCCTGAGTTGGAACCACCCCGCCCACGGCGGCAATATCGTTGGCTGTGAGTGGTTCGAGGATTCTCATACCCTCTCCCACGTCGATGGCTGTGCCGCCTCCGTCGCCCTACCCAACTCCTGGACGAACCTCTCTAAGTCCAAGAGCGCCGAGCTCACCCTGGCCGCCCATATTCCCTGGTCCCAGTGGGCGCAAGCTTTTGCCGTTCCGCACACCCAGCAGTCGCAGACCGTTCGCCTCAAGGTCTACCACCGGCTTCTCGAAGGGGGCCCCGTATCTTCGCAGGATTTTGATGTTCCCTTCCAAATCTTCGTGCCCTGGTATCTCCTGCTCGGCTGCCTGCTCTGCGGCACCGTGCTGGGGTCCGCCCTGCCTCTGGCCGCGACTTACGCCCGTAGGCAGCCCGTCAAACTCGCCGCCTGGAAGCGGACCACGATCGCCGTCGCCGTGTACGGTATCGCTACCTGGCTCCTGCTCTACCTCACGCAAAGCCGGGTTGGGTTCCTGCAGACGGAGCTTCGGCTCAACCAAGCCATCCCTGTTCTGTTGCTTGGCCTTTTGATCGGCTTCCGCGGGCTCGGCTTCGTGATCGATTGGGTGGAAAAGCTCCTCTCCCCGAACGTCTCCAAAATCGCCGGGGCTGTTCTGCTGCTGACCTGCTCCCTCTCCGCCGCTCCCCGCCAATTGCTCGCGGTCTCCGGCGAACTCTTCCTGCTGACGGATCGCGGCGTTTATCGCCTCGACGGTTCCATGTCGATCCTTCAGAGCCCGGTCCAACAAAGCGCTGTAAAAGGCCAATCCCCTCGCGCGCAGATCATCCCCTTTGCGCAGGGCTCACTGGCTGGTGCCGCCGCCTCCGGCTCTGTGCAGTTCTCCGGCGGTTCGCGCGACGTTCTCTTCGTCTCGCTCCTGCTCCGCGGTGGCGCGATCGTCATCGACGAATACCACCCTGACGGTGCCCAGCGCGAGAACCGCACTTTCGATCTCCGTCAGCCGGGCCTGGATTTCAGCGGTGCCCCTACTGCCATGGCCTGGGACGCCGACGCGCAGCGGCTCTATGTCGCCAGCCAGAGTGGCAGCGTCTGGTCGTTCCCGCGCGCTGGGGCCCCTCAACGCCTCACTACCAGTCTTGCCCGCATCTCTTCGTTCGCTCTCGACGGATCCGGCCGCCGGCTGTTCGCTACCGATACCCGTCGCGGCCGCGTCTTCTTTCTCGATCTCAACGCTCCCGGCACCGGCCTCCTCCCCTTCGCTGACGACTCCCCACTCGCCGACCCTTGGTCTGTCGTCTACGACCCCGGGTCCGCCCGTCTCTTCGTCGCCGACGAACACCGCGACAGCGTCTTCGTTCTCAACGTGCCTGCTCCACCCAGCCGGCCGCTCACCAAGCGCTGGACTCAGTTCGTCGGCTCCAAGCACACATTTCTCAAGAGCTACAATTTCGGAGATCCCGTCGCCCTCGCCCTTCATCAGCAGCGCCTCTGGATCGCCGACAAAAAAGCAGGCCTCGTGTTCCCCGTCGATCTAAAAACCGGCACCCAGTTCCACCCGCTGACGCTGCCGTGATTGGTGGTCCATCCGCTTTGATGCGGGATGGCAACGGAATCTTGAAGTTTTAGGACTAAAATCAATTCGATGCGTTTGCACCTATTTGAGTTTGAAGATCAACCGTGGTTTCCGGCACCTCTCCGTGTCGCGATGACTTCCTATCTCGTGGCCGCCTATGGCATCACCCCCTTCCCGAAATTATGGGCCGCCCGCCTCTCGGGCCTCATGCACCGAGACACGCCCAACAAAATTGTCGATCTCGCCTCGGGTTCAGGCGGGCCTCTCCGGATCGTTCTCCGCGAGTTCGGGCCTCTGGGCTACCCGCTCGAGGTTACCCTTACCGATCTCTACCCCAACGGACGGGAATACCATTTTCCGGCTAACACAACGTCAGCCATCCGATACTGGCCCTACCCCGTCGATGCCACCGAAGTCCCCGCCGAGTTAACCGGCATTCGAACGATGTTCGCCGCCTTTCACCATTTCCGTCCGGCGGACGCCCGCCGAATCCTGTCCAACGCCGCCGCACAACGCCAGCACCTTTGTATATTCGAAGCGACCTCGCGAACCCCACTCGCGATCGTGCTCGCTCTGCTGATCCCCGTGCTCGTCCTCGTTCTCACTCCCAAGGTCCGGCCGCTGACCTGGTTCCAAGTGGTGTTCACCTACCTGATCCCGGTCCTGCCCCTGCTCATATTTTGGGATGGTCTCGTCTCGCAACTCCGCACCTACTCCGTCGAAGAACTCGAAGAGTTAGTTCGCCCCCCGCAGTCTCCGGACTACCGCTGGGACTGCGGCTGGATCGAAGTTCCCGGTAATCCCATGCGATTGCCCTATCTCATCGGCCACCCTTCATAGCACTGGGATCAAAGGCCCGCAGCACCCCCGTCTTCGTCATCGTCTGCGCCCCGCTCACCTGCCGCAACCCCTGCTGCACGATCCCAAACACCAGATACCAACTCACAACCCCAACCAGGGCCATAAACGGCAACGCCAGCAACAGCCCAAAGCCAGCCGTAAAGTTCCATGTCGTGTGCAGCAACACCACGATGAAAAACGCCCGCAGAAACTTCCCGTCGGTCAGGGCGTCGGCCAGCGAACTCTTGTGCGCCCGCGCCCGCCACAACACCCCCGCCGTAATCCCGGTCCAGGCTACGTGCCCAAACGGAGCCAGCATCCCCCGCAGCATAATCGACTTAACCATCCCCTGCGCGGCAAACAGAATCCCTGCCTGCGACTTGTCCGGCAAACCCGATAAGAACGTATTGAAAGCATAGCCCGCGCTCTCAAACGCCGCAAACCCCGCCCCCACCGCCGCTCCGAACAAGCACCCGTTCAAGATGTACATCTTATCTCCCTTCCGCACCATTAAAACCACCGCAATCAACTTCCCCGTCTCCTCCACAATTCCGGCCGCCGGCGCTCCCAGGTACCGGTGCAGCGACGTCAACTCAAAGCCGATCAGCGACACGAAAATCGACAATACGCCGCCCGCGCACAACAGCGTCAACACCCGCGGAAAGGAAACATTCCTCGGCGCGTTCAACTCGAAAAACAGAATCGCCGTTGCAAAGGGCATCGCCAGCGCGCCGGTAATCATCATCCCCGGCAGCATCAACGAGTTCTGGAACTGCTGAAACGCCAGATACTGCACAAAGTACAAGAGCCCCACAAACATGAGCATCCGGCCGAAAAACCATGGCTTCGGCCATCCCGTCGGCACTTCTGTAATCTCCGGCGTCGTCAGCCGGGTCCCCACCTGGAAGTAATCGTCGAGCTCGTCCTGGGTCCGCTTCTGGAACACTTCCGAAAACATCTCCTTCAGGCTGAACCCTTCCAACTTGTCCAGACTGGCATGCTTATCCACCTGCAACCAGAAGTTCGCCGCGACACTCGCGCGCGGCCCCGCTGGCTGTGGAGGCCACTGCGCCTGCGGAGCCGGGTCTACCCCCGGCACATACCCGCACGTCGGGCACGACGCCGACCCGATTACTACTTGGCCCCGGCATCGGGGGCAGGGAACTGTGCCCGCCGCCGGCGGCTGAAATTGGGCTGGCGGCTGATATTGCGGCTGCTGTGGCGGATATTGCGGCTGTTGAGGCTGCGGGTTCGCGCACGCATAGCAATGCGAATACCCCGGTGGAATCGACATCCCACAACCTCGGCAAGCATTCGGAGCGGGTGTCGCCGGGTGCCCGCAACGACTGCAGGCGGGCGAACCAGGAGTCAAGGCTAAGCCACAGTTGGCGCAGTTCATCAAAAAATCCTCACGGTCGAAGCAAAAGGGAATAGGGATCCCGGACATCATACTCTGCTTTGTCCCCAGAAACGAAACCGGCGCCGCTCCGGGTAAGGAGCGGCGCCGGTAAACGGGTTGCGGGTTCGGTCTAAAAGAAGAAGCGGAAGGCGAACTGTACTTGGCGGGGGCTGCCCACCTGGGTGTTATTCCTGTCGTAACTACCGTCAGCGAGCCGCAGGCGCATGAAGCGAGCGTCAATCGGAGCCGGCTGGCCGGTGGTCGAGAGGATGCCGGGGCCGTAGATGCCGGCGCCACCGGCGAAGATGACGTTGCCGGCGTTAAAGAGGTTGAAAAATTCCACCGAAAACTGGGCGCGCACGCCCTCCTTAACGACCTTGAAGTTCTTCATCAGACGGAAGTCCATGTTGGCGATGCCGCGATTGCGGAAGCTGTTGCGTACCGTGGGGACGCCGGCGGTAAGGTAGGGCCGGTCGTTGTTGTTGCCGTCGCGGTTGAGATCCGAACCGACGACGGCGTTGAGGGGCAGACCGGAACGGGCGCGGAAGATGCCGCTGACTTCGAAGCCCAAGGGAAGGCTGAGCGTTCCGTTGGACGTGAACTGGTGGCGGATATCCAGGTTGGAGTAATTGTATTCCTGCTTCAAATCGAAGGAATTTTCGTAAACGAAGCCACCGGCGTCGCGTTCGTTATCGTCGTCGGAGTGTGTGCTGGCGAGGGTGTAGAAGGCCTGGAACTGGAAGCGCTTCAAGCGGTACTGGGTATTGAAGGTGGCGGCGCGATAGAGGCTGCGGGACGAGCTTTCGCGAATGGTGATTTGGTTTAAAGTAGGTGCCGGGCGGGTGCCAAAGGTGGGCCGCCGGGAGAGGTCCGTGGCGGCGACCGTGGGGATCCCGAGATTGTAATTGCGGTTACGGAGCAGGTTGGCGGTGTTCACGTAGTGCAATTGGATGCCGAAGGTGAGGCCCTTCATGACTTCCGATTCGAAGCCGATGCCGGCCTGGAAGGCGCGGGGGTTTTTGAAGTCGGCGGCCATGCCAAGCACGTTGGCGTTGGCGAAGGGGTTGCGGGCGGTGCCGCCGGCGGCAAAGGTAGCGGCGGTCGTGAGCTGCGCGATGGTGAGGATGGGGAGTTTATCGAGCGAGGCGGTATTGAGATCGATCCCGGCGGCGCGGAAGGACTGGTAGATGGTCGGCTGGCCGGGCAGGTTGCCGATGGCGAGCGAAACGTCGCCGGGAGGGTTACGGAAATTATTCACCGCGCCGGAGAAGCTGAGCATCGGGGTGGCGCCATAGAACAGGCCGCTGAAGCCGCGGACGACGAGGCGGGAGGGATTCGAGAACGGGGTGTAGGCGAAGCCGAAGCGGGGCATGAACTGATTGAGCGAGTTGGGGATGGAATCGACCTTGGCGAGCGAGCCGAGGGGGAACCTGACGTTGTTGACGAGGGGGAGAACTGCTTCGTTATTGGCAGTCACGGCCGGGTTGAATTGGCCTTCCCAGCGGAAGCCGAAGTCGAACTTCAGTTGGCGATTGAGGTTCCAGGAGTCCTGGGCGAAGAAGCCGAGTTGCTTGACGCTGAAATCGGCCAGACCATTGCCGATGGCGCGGGCGTAGGTGGCGGCGGGAATATCGAAGCGGTTGACGCCGCCGGTTCCGTTGGCGCTCATGGTGCGGAGCAGGGTGGCAATGTCACTGGTGGCAAAGCCAAAGGCACCGAACTGGTTGAAGGCGAAGAACTGGCCGGCGGAGAGGAAGTTGAGGTCAGCGCCGATTTTAAACGAGTGGCGGCCACGGTTAATGGAGAGGGAGTCGGTGAACTGCCAGCGCTTGTCGTCCTGGGTCGTCGAGAGGAAGCTGCGGGTGCCGTAGGTGCCGATGGTATTGGTGAGGCTGGGCGAGTCTGTGTTCGCGAGGCGGGGGCGGACTTCGGCGGAGCCGGTGAAGCGGAAGTCGTTGACCATGTTGGCGGAGAAGAGCTTGGTGTACTGCATGGTTCCGTTATGGATGCCGTCCTTCTCGGTGCCTTCGTTGGATTCGGCGCTGTTCGTGAAGGGGTTCACGGCACCGCCGACGGAGACGGCGTTGACTTCGGTTGAAAACGAGCGATTGTAGCGGAAGGTCAAGCGGTCGCCGTTGTTCATCTGATAGTCAGATTTGAAGGTCATGCCGGTGGCCCGGTTGGTTTGGGTGAAGGGCTTTTCGAGGCTCTTATAGTAGTCGTAGGCGACGCGGGTATCGGCCGTCGGGGTGAAGCTGGCGAGCTGGGCGAAGACGGTCTGGCGGGGAACGTTTGAGTTCTGGCTTTCGATGGCGCCGAAGTAGAAGAGCTTGTTCTTGATGACGGGGCCACCGAAGCCGCCGCCGTACTGGTGGAGCGTTTCCGAGGGTTTGACGAGGAAGATGGGATTTTCGGCGCTCAGGCTGCGGTGGCGGATCTGGTAGAACGCTTCGCCATGGAGATCATTGCCGCCGGACTTGGTGATGGTGTTCATCACGCCGCCGGTGGAGCGACCGTATTCAGCGGTGTAGCCGGAGGGGATGACCTGGAACTCCTGGATGGCCGACTGGGGAACGGTGATGATGGAACCGGATCGTTCGCCGCCGCGGATGCCGCCGAAGAAGGGCTGGTTGTAGTCGGCACCGTCGAGCATGATGTTGGAGTAAATGGCGCGCTGGCCGGCAAAGGAGATCTGGCCGCGGGTGCCGTTTTCTACTTGGACGGTGGGGGTGAGCAGGGCGAAATCCTGGAAGCGGCGGCCATTGATGGGAAGGTTGGTGATGGCGAGGTTGTTCACCGTGGCGGTCTGGGAAGTGGTTTGGACGTCGACGAGGGCCGCGCCGACTTCGACAACGGTGGCGGTGGCTTGGATGGACATGCGAACGTCGATGCGGGCGGCGGATCCGACGGTGAGGGTGATCCCTTCGATTTTGGATTCGGCAAAGCTGGGGTTGGTGACGGAGAGCTGGTAGACGCCGGGGTCGAGCAGCGGAGCGCGGTATTCGCCCGCGTCGTTGGACTTCACTTCGCGCTGCAGGCCGGTGTTGGTGTTCTTGATCTTGACGGTGGCACCGGCAATGGACGCGCCATTGGGGTCGGTGATGAGGCCATTGACTTGCGCTTTGTTGGCGTCAGTCTGGGCGAGGAGAAGGCTGAGAGATAGCCAAGAAAGCGCCAGTAGGCGTAACTGTTTCGTCATCGTGATAAACCCTTGCGGAAAATTTGACTAATCCCAGAGTAACGACCACGCGTTTCAAAACGATGAAAGTCCGGCGGACGGGAATGGGGTATGACGGCGTGGCGGCGAGGAATACGCAGTTTCTAATAACGACTTGAGTGGGGAAAGTTTTATTAGCCTTGACAGACTACTAAGCCAAGGGAGGCAGCAAGGTCACGGGCTCGCCTAAAAGCAGAGGCTTCCCGAACACGGTTTCCGTGTCTCCCTGCTGCTTCATCCACGCTTTCAGCTCTGCGCGCATCAAGGCCATCCGCGACGCCTGCTTGGGGTCCCCGGCCAGATTTCGCATCTCGTGCGGATCCGCCTTGAGGTCGTAGAGTTCCTCGGCCGGTCGCTCGACGCTTCGCTCCACCACGGCCGCCGCGCCGGGGTTCGTTTTGGCTTCCTCCACCCAACTGTTCCAATATAAGACCCCGTTTCCGCGGCGGTTCCGCGTGTCGTGAGTCTGGTGCTGGAACTCTGGATGCAGATTGCGGATGAACTTCCATTGGCGCGTGCGGAGACTCCGGATCGGGTACACATTGAAGTCGCCGTCGCCGCTATGGGTGTTGAAGACCCGGTCGCGGTGCCGCTTTGTTTTGCCGAGTAGAAGTCCGGCGAAGGACTTGCCATCGAGACCGGCGGGCACTTGGCCTCCCGCTAGTTCGATGAAAGTCGGCAATAAATCCGGCAGACAAATCATGGCGTCCTGGGTG
>Ga0105048_10006131_pt1 | contig 19372 bp, 14 predicted proteins | sample MAT05_FD_78382 | JGI IMG/M metagenome (GOLD analysis project Ga0105048, IMG submission 78382) | Freshwater microbial communities from Lake Fryxell liftoff mats and glacier meltwater in Antarctica - MAT-05 | ecosystem: Environmental > Aquatic > Freshwater > Ice > Liftoff microbial mat | place... | reverse complement strand
CTTGGGGGAGGGGCTGGGGTGGGGCAAAGAGAAAAGAAAGCCCTTTTTCCAAACGAACATCAGTAAAACTAATAGCCGAGGGGCTGGGGTGGGGCAAAGAGAAAAGAAAGCCCTTTTTCCAAACGAACATCAGTAAAACTAATAGCCGAGGGGTTGATGCGGAGCAATGCATAAAAGCCGTAATTATCTTATTTGAAAATATCGTCCCGATATTAGGATTATTAGTTAATTTTAACCCAAATTAATCGAAGGATAATATTAAGAGAATTGTTAATGGTCTCAGAAAGTGTTAAACGCAAAGTCGCAAAGGCGCAAAGAAAAGTTAGCGCTTCCCTTTGCGCCTTCGCGCCTTCGCGATTAATTCTTCAGTTTGTGTTTTTATTTTATTTTTTCACCTCTTGCCAACTTTTCGCCCAATACACTCCTATTCAGCCTCAACCTAATAACATCTACTCATTCCTCTCCGAACTCCCTGTAATCTATAACCCTTGCATTAAACCCGTTTCCCGCCTAGAGATTTCATCACTTCTCAACTCAGTTGACGCAAGCAAGCTGTCGCACCGACAACAAAAAGAACTGGCTTTCTACCTGAAAGACTTTAACAAAGAAAAATACCTCCACAAGAGTTTCCACCGCCGCCTTGATCTATATTATCACAAGGACTCTTCATTTTCTATAACTATTAATCCCATCGGCGGAGGAAATGCCTGGATCAACAAAAACGGCTTCGAATACCACTGGTGGAATGGAGCTGAAGCCATTGCTACTCTTGGTAACTGGGGATTTTATGCCAGCCTCCGCGATAACCACCTCAGCTCAGCAATCTTCTCCCCAAACTACCTCGATCAAAATACTCCCGGCTCAAACTTCAAGAAATTCTCCGATGGAAAAACCGATTTTGAAGAGATCAAGGGAGGAGTTACTTATGCCTGGAAAACAGGACACGTAGGCCTTGCCAAGGATAATTTCGAATGGGGAACAAATTACAATGGGGCAAATATTTTCTCGGGACATACCCCCGCATTCGTTCATCTTGACCTACAGATCAAACCCGTAAAATGGTTTGAATTCAATTATACCCATGCCTGGCTAAATTCAGAAGTTATCGACAGCAGCCGGTCATTCTGGGTTTCCAACGCCTACGGAAGCACATTCCGCAAGGTATATCACAGCAAGTTTATGGCCGCGAACATGTTTAGCTTTTTTCCGGTACCAAAACTTAGTTTTTCTATTGGAAATAGCATTGTTTACGACTACAATAACTTTCATCCCGCCTACTTAATACCGGTTATGTTCTTCAAAGCAGTAGATCACAGCCTTAGCTCAGGCATCGATAACATGAACTCCCAGCTGTTTCTCGATGTCTCTTCCAAAAACATAAATCACCTTCATCTTTACTCTACTCTTTTTATCGATGAACTGGCAATAAAACGAATAAAAATCAAAGACGAACACAATTTTGCAAGTCTGAAAACAGGTCTACGTGTTACCAATCTAATTCCTAATGTTTTCGGGGGATTGGAATTTACCATAACCAACGCATTAACATTCAAACACTACATTCCAACAACTACTTTTGAATCAAACCGCTATAACCTGGGGCATTACCTCACTGATAACGCCAAGGAACTCTACCTCACTTTAGGCTGGAAACCCTTGCGCACCATGACGATTCAGTTATCGTATACTGATATTCTTAAAGGCCCTGATCATACTTCATTGGGAACTGTTTCCCGTGACAGGATTACTCCGTTTATCCCAATTGTTTATCAAAGTCAAAGCATTGAATTTACAGCATCTATGCAGATAATTAATGATTTGTTTATCAAACTGGGATTTATTCACAGAAATGTAACCGGTGATGCCAACTATCTGCTGCAATTTAGTCCGGAATTCTGGTGGGGAGAAACAAATAGTCTGCATGTAGGACTGAATTATGGGTTCTAAAATAATAAGCATTCAACCAACATATAAAATTAATTCGGATATTTGTGACAATTTTACTATTGATTTAGTTGTTTGCAATTTGCTTTGTTATTTAAAAGAAAAGAAATAATTGTATTCTTAAAATAGTTTCAGAAATGCCAAAAATAGCCCTAATTACAGGAATTACCGGACAAGATGGTGCATACCTCGCAGAGTTTCTTCTCAAAAAAGGATATATAGTTCATGGAATTAAACGTAGAAGTTCCCTGTTTAACACCGATCGTATTGACCACCTTTATCAGGATCCACATGTTGAGAATAAAAATTTCCTGCTTCATTACGGCGACCTTACCGATAGCACTAACCTAATTCGCATTATTCAGGAAGTTCAGCCCGATGAAATTTATAATCTTGGTGCTCAGAGCCATGTGCAGGTTTCCTTCGAAACACCTGAATATACTGCCAATTCCGATGGACTTGGAACTCTCAGAATACTTGAGGCCATCCGTCTTTTAGGCTTGGCTTCTAAAACCAGATTCTATCAGGCATCAACGTCGGAACTTTATGGTTTGGTACAGGAAGTTCCTCAGACAGAAAAAACACCTTTTTATCCTCGTAGTCCCTATGGTGTAGCAAAACTTTACGCATACTGGATTACAATTAACTACCGCGAAGCATATAAGATGTATGCTTGCAATGGGATATTGTTTAACCACGAATCACCAATCCGCGGCGAGACATTTGTAACCCGGAAAATCACTCGCGGTGTGGCTCAGATACTTTTCGGATTACGTGAAAAACTTTATGTTGGAAACATGAATGCCCTGCGCGACTGGGGTCATGCAAAAGATTACGTTGAAGCCATGTACCTCATGCTTCAGCAGGAAACGCCCCAGGATTTCGTAATTTCAACCGGGATTACAACATCTGTCAGAGATTTTATAAAAATGGCTTTCGCAAAAGCGGGTGTAGAAATTGAATTCAAAGGATCCGGAGCAGATGAAAAAGCATTTATCAAATCCCTTCGCTCAATTCCTGCAAATGCCATTCTTGGAAAAGAGGCCATTGGTAAATGCGTTGTTGAAGTTGATCCACGGTACTTCCGTCCTACCGAAGTGGAACTGCTAATCGGTGATTCAACAAGAGCCAGAGAAATTCTTGGATGGAAACCCAAATATAATCTTCAAATGCTGATCGACGAAATGATCGAAAGCGACATCAAACATATGGAAAGAGAAAAAGCTTTGATAGATATGGGGCATAGTTCAATGCGATACTACGAATAATAATTATCCTACTTTAAAAAATCCAAAATGCCCTGAAAGGGCGATATATCATACCCCTGGGCGAAACCCAAGGTATCACAAACCATACCAATGAACAAATCCTCCAAAATATACCTTGCCGGTCACCTCGGACTTGTAGGTTCTGCCATCCACCGTAAACTCGCATCATCCGGTTATACCAACATCCTTACACGGAGTATTCACGAACTTGATCTGAAAGATCCACTCGCAACAGAAACGCTCTTCGCCGAAGAAAAACCCGAATACGTCATACTTGCGGCAGCAAAAGTTGGTGGAATAATGGCAAACAATCAATACCGCGCCGATTTTCTTTACGAAAACCTGCTAATCCAGAATAACATAATTTTTCAGTGTTATAAACACAAGGTTAAAAAACTTATTTTCCTTGGGAGCTCCTGTATTTACCCAAAAAATGCGCCTCAGCCTCTTCGGGAAGATTCCCTCTTAACTTCAGAGCTGGAATACACCAATGAGCCTTATGCTATTGCAAAAATTACCGGAATAAAGCTTTGTGAATCATTCAATTTGCAGTATGGAACGAATTTTATTTCCGTCATGCCGACGAATCTTTATGGCCCAGGGGATAATTTCGACCTTGAAAAATCACATGTTTTGCCTGCCATTATTCGCAAGCTGCATCTTGGTAAATGCCTTCTAAGTCATGATATGGATGCTATCCGTAAAGATCTTGATAAACACCCGGTTGCCAGAACGAACGGGAAATCCCCCGAAAAAGAAATTCTAGACACACTTGAGAAATTTGGAATTAAAGTACTAGGTGAAAAAGTTAGCGTGAGTTTCTGGGGTACCGGTAATCCACGACGTGAATTTCTGCACTCCGATGACCTTGCCGGTGCGGTAGTTTATGTGTTTGAAAACCTTGATTTTAAAGACCTCGTGGACGATCCATCTAAATTCGATCGCATGGTGAAAGATATCCGCAATACACATTTGAATATTGGATCAGGAACCGATCTTTCTATTCGTGAATTGGTTGAGATGATAAAAGAAATTATTGATTACCGCGGAAATATTGAATGGGACAGCTCTCTGCCCGACGGAACAAGTCAGAAACTTATGGACGGTTCTAGAATTCGCTCACTGGGCTGGAAGGATACTATTTCATTGAAAGATGGAATTGCTGGGGTTTACAGGGACTATACCAAATAATTCTCTATAAGGGTTTTTCCCAGATAAGCTTTTTCCCAAATCCAAGTCTGTTATCTGTCATTTTAATAGTTTCCGGCTCCAGAACCCACAAGGTAGTTTCCATCAACGCGGTAAAGGGAAACCTCTTCAAATAGGCCATTTTTGAAGCATTGAGCAACTTTCCCGCCGGCTCAGTGAGACTCCCTCTAAGCTGAATCCCCTGAATCTTCCCGACAACACTCGTTTCCAACACAATGGAAGCAGCAACTTTATTCCCATCTTTCAGGTCGCGGATATGCTTCGTGTCGCGCCCCGATGTGAATACCAACACATTCTCCTCTTCAAGATATGCATAAAAACAATTCGCAACCCATGGCAATCCCTCAAAACTGGTTGCCAACGTAAGTACATGGTGCTTTTTGATAAACTCTGTTATGCGATTTTCCATTTTATGCTTTTCCAAATTAAAATTCCAACAAAAATCGCTAATTCAAACCAAAGTTCATAGATTTAAATGTAAATTCGTGTTTGAATGATTTTAAAGTAGACTCTGTGAATAAGAACAACTTCTTAAATGATGATTAATTCTTAAAAAATGATCCTGGTAACTGGTGGCACCGGCCTTGTTGGTTCTCGTTTACTCTACGACCTTACTTCACGTGGAGAAAAAGTTCGTGCGATCAAAAGAGAAGGAAGTAATCTCGATGCCGTTCGTAGAGTATTTTCATACTATTCGTCCAACCACCATGATCTTTTCAATAATGTTGAATGGGTTGATGCCGATATTCTTAACATCGATTCACTTCTGGAAGCATTCCACAATATTTCTTTTGTCTACCATGCGGCGGCCTATGTTTCCTTCGACCCTAAAGACAGGGAAACTCTCCTGAACAATAATGTTACCGGAACTCGTAACGTTGTAAATGCATGTCTGGCCCGCTCTGTAAAGAAACTTTGCTTCGTTAGTTCGACTGCTGCACTGGGTCCGGCAAATGATAAAGGTCTGGTTAATGAAAACTGCCTCTGGATATCAAGCCCGCTTAATTCGGGCTATTCCAATTCGAAATTTCATTCAGAAATGGCTGTTTGGAAAGGGATTGAAGAAGGGCTAAAGGCAGTTATCGTAAATCCTTCAATAATTCTGGGACCTGGATTCTGGGACAAAGGCTCTTCAAGTATGTTCAGCACAATTTACAGAGGAATGAAATTCTTTGCAAATGGAGTCACAGGCTATGTTTCCGTTGAAGATGTAAGTTCCGCAATGATCGTATTGATGAAAAGTAATGTGTCGGGGGAGAGGTACATTCTGTCATCCGAAAACCTTAGCTATAAAGAAGTTTTCGAAATGATTGCGAATTCTCTGGGCGTTAAAGTTCCTTCCATTGAAGCAACACCTCTGATGGCAAGCATTGGGCTACGTTTCGAAGATCTGCGATGTATGTTCGGGGCAAAACGAGTATTAACCAGCGAGACCATAATTGCCAGTCGAAACAGAACATTTTTCAGCAATTCAAAATTCACTGAAGAATTCAAAGCTAATTTTCAAGGGATAAAACCCACGATTTCAAAAACGGCAGGATTTTTTATCCGCGATGTTCGTGAAGGTTGGTTTGACAAGAGATTTAGAAAGTGGAGTAAGCCTGAGTAAAGAGCTATGATTTCTTGAGTTTATCCATATACCTTGCAATATATTTCCCGATAATATCAAACTCAAGGTTCACAATAGTTCCTTTCTCAATCTGGTGAAAATTTGTCATCTCGTAAGTAAAAGGAATGATCGCAACTTCAAAAGATTTGTTTTTTGAATTAACAACAGTAAGACTTACCCCATTTACACAAACTGAGCCTTTTTCAACGGTAATATAATCGGCTTGCGCTGGTTTGTACTTAAAACGGTAATACCAGCTTCCTTGTGCTTCCCTTACTTTTGTGCAGGTTGCCGTCTGGTCCACATGACCCTGTACAATATGTCCATCGAGTCTGCCACTCAAAATAGCACTTCGTTCCAGATTTACCTTATCCCCGGTTTTAAGCAGGCCAAGATTAGATTTTTCAAGCGTTTCCCGGATTGCAGTAACGGTATATGTTTTCCCGGATTTTTTTACAACTGTCAAACATACTCCATTGTGGGATATACTCTGGTCAACCTTCAATTCCTTAACAAAAGAACACTCCATAGTTATATGAAGGTTTTCTAGCTCTTTTTCAATCCGGATAACTTTTGCGGCTTCTTCTATAATTCCTGTGAACATGGGATTTTGGTATTTGTATACAAACATACATTATTATAAGCTAAAATTGAATGCATGATATTGGATTATTATTCCCAAACTCAAATGATTTTTTGTACTATCTTAGCCTCAACATTCTTATCCCATGAAATCTTTTTCTCCCCGCGCTCTTGCAACTTTTATCGCTCTGGTCTTTGCTTTTTTATTTGCCGGTACCATTTACCTTCTTTTCAGATTCGAGCCTGAACCTTTGGGCACTTACATTGTAATTGCTTCTTTCGGGTTCTTTTTACTGGGTTACATTATTGTTTTTCGAACACTTATTAATTTTCTTTTAAATAAAATCCAACCTGTATACAAAACCATTCATGATTTTAATGTGTCGCAAAAAGACATGAAAAAACATCTTCTGGAAAAGGATATGATGGGGAGGTTAAACAAAGAGGTTGAAATCTGGGCTGAGAAAAAGACCAAGGAAATAAAAAAGTTAAAGCAACTTGAAAAATACAGGAAGGATTTTCTGGGAAATGTAATGCATGAGCTTAAAACTCCGATTTTTAATATTCAGGGATATGTGCTTACCTTGATTGACGGGGGATTGGATGATCCGTCAATAAACAGACTGTATCTTGAAAGGACAGAAAAAAGTATAAATCGGATGATTACTATTGTTGAAGACCTGGAAGCTATTTCCAGACTTGAATCAGGCGAGTTGAAACTGAATATGGAAGAATTTGATATCGTAAAACTGACGGAAGATGTCTTCGAAATAATGGATATGAAGGCTAAACTAAAAAATATACGGCTTAGCATTGCTTTTTCAGCGAATAAAAGCATTAAGGTGTTTGCTGACAAAAGCCGTATTCACGATGTACTCAATAATCTTATCATCAATTCTATTAATTACGGAGTTAAAGGAGGACATACCAGCGTTTCATTTATGGATATGGGACAAATTATCCTGATTGATGTTACCGATAACGGAATTGGGATATCAGAAAAAGATCTCCCCCGAATTTTTGAAAGATTTTACCGCACCGACAAATCCCGTTCACGCGATCAGGGTGGTTCCGGATTAGGGTTGGCCATTGTGAAACACATTATCGAAGCCCACAACCAGACTATCAATGTTAAAAGCCGCTTAGATAAAGGCAGTTCATTTATCTTCACTCTTAAAAAAGCCTGATCGGTTTATTCTCGTGAATTAAGCCTTTTAATCCACAGAAACCCCTGCTTCGATTTGTTTCCCAATTCACCTTTTTTATTAACTTTGTCAAATTTTCTAACAACCAGCGAACAAAGGAGTTGAGTAATGAGTAAAACATTTCCTGAATATAAAAACTTTAACCTTTCCGATATAAATAAGGAGATATTGAAAAAGTGGAAGGAAGATAAAACTTTTCACCTCAGTATCAGTGGACGGAATAATGCACCAAGCTTTGTTTTCTATGAAGGACCTCCTTCAGCCAATGGCAAGCCCGGAATTCACCATGTGATTTCACGATCAATTAAAGATGTTATTTGTCGCTATAAAACCCTCCAAGGCTACCGTGTTGACCGGAAAGCAGGATGGGATACTCATGGATTACCCGTGGAACTTGCTGTTGAGAAGATGCTGGGTATTACCAAAGATGATATCGGCAAAAAAATCTCAATCTCAGAATACAACGATCGTTGCCGGAAAGAAGTAATGAAATATACTTCCGAGTGGGAAGAGCTTACCGATCTGATGGGATACTGGGTGGATATGGATCATCCTTATATCACCTACGATAATCGCTATATCGAAACGCTCTGGTGGCTGCTGAAACAGTTTTACGAAAAAGACCTTCTCTATAAAGGTTACACAATACAACCATACTCTCCCGCTGCAGGTACAGGTTTGAGCACTCATGAACTGAATCAGCCGGGGTGCTACAGAGATGTTAAAGATACTACCGCTGTTGCCATGTTCAAGGTTTTATCAAATGCAAAATCACAGTTCCTTTTTGCAAAAGTTGAAACCCCACTCTACATTATGGCCTGGACAACCACTCCATGGACCTTGCCATCAAATACGGCCCTTGCTGTTGGCCCCGGAATTAGCTATGTAAAAGTTCAAACATTCAATCCCTATAGCGGTTCCCCTGTTACTGTGGTACTTGCAAAGGAATTGTTAAATTCTTATTTCCCTGAGAAAAATAAAGAACTGCTCTTTGAAGAATTTAAAGATGGTGATAAAAATATCCCTTTTAAAATTCTTGATGAATTTAAAGGATCGGAATTAATTGGTGTTCTGTACGAACAGCTTCTCGACTGGGTTAATCCGGGGGATAAGGCCTTCCGTGTTATTCCCGGAGCATTCGTAACTACAGAAGATGGTACCGGTATTGTACACATCGCACCAACCTTCGGAGCCGACGATTACAGGGTTGCAAAAGAAAATGATATTCCTGCCCTTCTGGTTGCAGATTCAGAGGGAAAAACGGGTCCGCTCGTTGATAAAAAAGGTCGCTTTATTCCTGTCGCAGATATGGATCCAGAATTTGTTTCCAAATATGTAAACCTGAATTCTTATAAAGAATTTGCAGGAAGATATGTGAAGAATGAATACGACGATACCCTTCCTGCAGATGCCACTAGCGTGGATATTGATATCTCTGTTCATCTGAAACACCGTGATCAGGCTTTCCGCGTTGAAAAACACGTTCACAACTACCCACATTGCTGGAGAACCGATAAGCCGGTGCTCTATTATCCGCTCGATTCATGGTTTATTCGCACAACCTCCATGAAAGAAAGGATGATAACTCTCAATAACACCATCAACTGGAAACCCGAATCTACAGGAACAGGCCGATTTGGAAAATGGCTTGAAAACCTTCAGGACTGGAACCTTTCTCGCTCCCGTTTCTGGGGAACCCCTCTGCCAATATGGGTTTCAGAAGATAAACAGGAACTCAGATGTATTGGTTCGGTTGAAGAACTTAAAAACGAAATTGAATTGTCAGTTGCTGCGGGATTTATGAAGTCAAACCCGCTGGCTACCTTTGTATCTGGTAACAACTCCCCCGAAAACTATTCTCTCTTGGATCTGCACCGGCCTTTTGTGGATGACATTGTACTGGTATCCAAAACGGGTAAAAAGATGATTCGTGAAACAGACCTTATCGATGTGTGGTTTGATTCCGGAGCCATGCCTTATGCCCAGCTGCATTATCCATTTGAAAATAAAGAGAATTTTTCTGAATTATTTCCTGCTGCTTTTATTGCTGAAGGTGTCGATCAGACTCGTGGCTGGTTCTTTACACTGCATGCGATTGCCACAATGCTTTTTGATTCTGTAGCATTTAAAAATATTATTTCCAACGGACTTGTTTTGGATAAGAGTGGAAATAAAATGTCCAAGCGACTTGGAAACGCAACTGATCCTTTTACGACTATCGAAGAGTATGGCTCTGATCCTCTTCGCTGGTACATGCTCACCAACGCACAACCCTGGGATAATCTTAAATTCGACCTTGGTGGTATCGATGAAGTGAAACGCAAGTTCTTCGGAACCCTCTATAATACCTACTCTTTTTTCGCATTATATGCAAATGTGGATAAGTTCAATTATTCGGAGAAGGAAATTCCGGTTAACGAGAGGCCTGAAATTGACAGGTGGATTATTTCACTTCTGAATTCTCTCATAAAAGAGGTAAAGGAAAACTACGATAACTACGAAATTACCCGTGCAGGAAGGCTTATTCAGGATTTCGTAAGTGAGAATCTGAGTAACTGGTATGTTCGTCTCAACCGTAAACGCTACTGGGGCGGAAAATACGATAATGATAAGATTTCCGCATATCAGACACTTTACACCTGCCTTGAAACCATTGCTGTGCTTGCTTCTCCCATTGCTCCCTTTTATATGGATAAGCTGTTCTGCGATCTGAATAAAGTTTCAGGTAAACATCATGAAAGTTCGGTTCATCTTACACAGTTCCCAAAATTCGATCAGAATCTTATCAATCCTGATCTGGAAGAGAGAATGAACATAGCTCAGAACGTTTCTTCCATGGTCCTCGGGCTTCGCAGAAAAGTAAGCATTAAGGTTCGCCAGCCTCTGAACAAATTAATGATTCCTTTGTTAGAGAAAGGTTTTAAAGAAAAATTTGAGGCGGTAAAAGCTTTGATACTTTCTGAGGTTAACGTTAAAGAAGTAGAATATATAAACGATACAGCAGGGATACTGATAAAAAAGATCAAGCCGAATTTTAAAACTCTTGGTCCTAAATATAGTAAGTTGATGAAAGAAATCGCTGCTGAAGTGCTGGCAATGAAACAGGAAGATATCCTGGCTTTTGAAAGTAAAGGTGAATTTACAATTACTGTAGGAAATCAACCTCTTGTTTTGGTTCCTGAAGATGTTGAGATCATCTCGGAAGATATTCCTGGATGGCTAGTTGCAAACGAAGGTAAACTGACTGTTGCGCTCGATATTAACATGAATGAAGAACTTCGACAGGAGGGAATAGCTCGTGAATTTGTAAATCGCATTCAGAATCTCAGAAAAGATTCCGGCTTCGATGTGACCGATAAAATCAATATTGAAATTCAGTCTCATGTTCTGATTAATGATGCTATTGGAAACTTCAAGGATTATATCGCTTCACAAACACTGGCCAAAAGTATTGTTTTAGTTGATCTGGTTGATGGAGAAGGCAAAGAGGTTGAGATTGATGATGATATTAAAACACGATTGAAAATACAAAAACAAGCCTGAAAAAATTAAGAATTTTGTACCTGCACTTTGGAGAAATCAGTGAATAATAAATAACTTATGAAACAAACAAAAATTGACATAACTTAAAGCCTAAATAAGCGTTATTGTTACAGATTTTCCGATTTATTTTGTTACTTTTAAAAAACTTTTAATACGAAACCCATGGCTGAAAAGACACGATATTCAGATGAGGAGCTTGACGAATTCAGACAGATTATTCTACAGAAGCTCGAAAAAGCCAAGGAAGATTATGAGCTGCTGAAAAGCGCCATAACTCAAAGCGAAAGCAACGATACTCAGGATACCTCCCCAACTTTTAAAGTTTTGGAAGAGGGTGCAGCAACACTTTCCAAGGAAGAAGCCGGTAAGCTTGCCCAAAGGCAACAGAAATTCATTCAACACTTGCAGGCAGCGCTTGTTAGGGTTGAAAACAAAACTTATGGTATTTGTCGTGAAACCGGAATTCTTATCCCTAAAGAGAGGCTTCGCGCTGTTCCGCATGCTACTTTAAGCATGGCAGCAAAAGAAAAGTCAAACAAGTAAAACTGATTGATGTCTATTACCCGCAAATCTATTCTTACCGTATTTCTGATTCTGTTACTTGATCAGACTTTAAAAATATTCATTAAAACAGGAATGTTTTTATATCAGGATATTCCTGTTTTCGGAAACTGGTTTATCATAAAGTTTATTGAAAATAATGGTATGGCTTTTGGTGTAGACCTCCCGGGAGATTATGGAAAACTTGCACTTAGTGTATTCCGGATAATTGCAGTTTTTGCCATTATCTTTTATATGCGGCATCTGATCCGCGAAAAGGCTCCAAATGGCCTGCTTATAGCCATGTCGCTTATCTTAGCAGGCGCAATTGGTAATATTCTCGATAGCGCTTTCTATGGCCTAATCTTCAATGAAAGTACTCCTTACATGAAATCTGTACTATTCCCCGAAGGAGGCGGATATTCAAGCTTTCTCCACGGAAAAGTAGTGGATATGTTTTACTTCCCAATAATCAGGGGTACTTGGCCACAATGGGTTCCTTTTAAATCGGGCGATTATTTTGAGTTTTTCAGACCAGTTTTCAATATGGCTGATACCGCAATTTCAGTGGGCGTTTTCTCAATCCTGATTTTTCAGAAACGATTTTTTACAAAGGAAGAGGAAACTGTTTCGTCTGAAACCTCTGTAATTTCTGAGCCTACAGAGAGTATTTAATTATTCCGAGGGATCTTGAAATCATCCAATCATTAAAACCTCTAATCAAGCCTCTTAACCAGTCCGTAAAAAATTATCTTAATCAGATTATCCAGCCGGTCTTCAATATTTCCATGATCCTTATTGATGAACAGAGGGATTTCAAGACCTTTCATTGCCGTAACCAGAGCAACTGCACTTAATCGCGGATCTTCAGTTACAAATTTTTGCTGTTTTACTCCTTTTTGCAGAATTTCAGTAACAATCTTTACTTCGTTCTGATCATATTTTTTTCTGATCTTCTCAATAAACTCAAGATGATTAAGGTACTCACCTGTTAAGGCTGCATAAAAATTGGTTAAGGTTTTCATTTTATGCATACGGAAAAGAATGTATGCTCTTAATTGTTCAATTGGATCTTCAATCCTTGAAACTTCTTTCAGCAGATCTCTTTTCAGTTCTTCTGCTTCCTGCTCTACAACTGCTCTGAAGATATCTTCCTTGCTGGGAAAATAATAATATATCGATGATTTACCTTTTCTGCAAGCAATGGCAATTTCATCCATAGTTGTTTTCTTAAAACCATATCTGGAAAAAATCTTTGCCGCAACATTAATTATTTTTGATCGTATTTCGTCTTTCTTTACAGCCATAGTCTCACACACTGAATTTTCAATATATTGTCAAAAATAAACGGTAATTACAGATTTTCAACCACTTTTTTACTCCAACATGGTATAATCCATTTGTCTTTTTGCAAGGTTTACGCTTTTTACAATGATTTTTACGTCGTCGCCTAGCTGGTAAACTTTTTTAGTGTTTCTGCCTGTCATGCAATAATTATCTTCATCGAAAACATAGAAATCATCCATCAGCGACTGAACAGAAACCATTCCTTCACATTTGTTTTCATTTAGCTCAACATAAATTCCCCATTCACTAATCCCGCTAATTATTCCGTCAAATTCCTGGCCAAGTTTATCCGACATAAACTCAACCTGTTTATATTTAATAGATGCTCTCTCAGCATCCATGGCTTTTTTCTCCATCACCGACGAATGTTCGCATCGTTTCTCATATTTGTCTTTGTTTTTCGCTTCTCCCCCGGCAAGATAATGAGCAAGCAGTCTGTGAACCATCAAGTCGGGGTATCGCCGTATCGGAGAAGTAAAATGAGTATAGAACCCAAAAGCTAGTCCGTAATGTCCAATATTATCGGTTGAATACCGGGCTTTAGCCATCGCTCTTAATGCCAGTGTTTCAATTACATTTTGCTCTTTTTTCCCCTGAACATCATCAAGCAGTTTGTTGAGTGAAAAAGCTGCCTGTTTACCTGATCCCAGCTGAAGATTATACCCAAATTTTCTGATAAACTGAGCGAATGATTCAAGTCTTTCGGAATTCGGTTTATCATGAATCCTATATACAAAAGTTTTAGGTTTGCCTCCTGCGGGAGTTTCGCCATGCACATCTTGAAGAAACCGACAACCGCGGTTTATATAGCTCGCCACCATTTTATTGGCAAGCAACATAAACTCTTCAATCAGCTGATTCGACTCTTTCTGCACCTTAAAATATACACTTAGTGGCTTACCCTTCTCATCAATATTAAATTTTACCTCAGCTCTTTCGAAAGCAATCGAACCATTTCGAAAACGGTCCTGACGCAGAATCTGTGCGAGCTTGTGCAGAGTAAGAATCTCGGTTTTCATATCGCCTTCCTTACCCATTATAATTTCCTGAGCTTCTTCGTAAGCAAAGCGGCGCTGTGATTTTATTATGGTCCTACCAATCCATTCATTCAGGATTTCAGCCTTATCATTCATTTCAAATACAGCTGAAAAACAAAGCTTGTCTTCATTTGGCCGAAGAGAGCAAATGAAATTCGAAAGCCGTTCTGGAAGCATTGGAACAACGCGGTCGACAAGGTATACAGAGGTTGCGCGATCGTAAGCCTCGTCTTCAATAATACCTTTAGATCTTACATAATGCGAAACGTCGGCAATGTGAACACCAACTTCCCAGTTTCCGTTTTTCAGTTTTTGGAGGGAGAGAGCATCATCAAAGTCTTTTGCATCGTGCGGATCGATTGTGAAAGTGGGGATTTTTCTAAAATCGCGTCGCAGTGCAATTTCTTCCTTTGAAATACTGTCGCTGATTAGGGCTGCGGCATCATCAACTTCTGACGGAAATGTAATCGGAAGATCAAACTCGGCGAGAATTGCATGCATTTCCACATCATTCTCTCCAGGATTTCCAAGAACTTCAACTATTTCTCCAATGGGACTCTTTGCGTTTGCGGGCCATTCAACGATTTTCGCAATAGCCTTTTGTCCTGCTTTTCCTCCCTTTAATTTATTTATTGGGATAAAAATATCGTAGGGCATTTTACGATTATCGGTAACCAGAAAAGCAAAATTATTGTTGATCTCGATGATCCCAACGAAACTCATGCGTGATCTTTCAAGAATCTCGATAACTTCACCTTCATATCGGTTCGACCGTGGTTTTTGCGGGAAAACATGAACCTTTACCACGTCGCCGTTCATCGCGGTTTTCATATTTGGACGCGCTATAAACACGTCTTCCTCCATATCTTCACTAATCAGAAATGCATAACCGTACTGCGTCATATCAACCTTTCCTATCAGATAACCTGCGCGGGACTTCAGTCTGAATTTACCAATTTCCGGCTCTTCTAGCTTAGCCGATGATGTAAGCCACTCAAGAGTCTGCAACACCTGTTGTTTCTGCAATTCATCTTTAATCCCCAGAAATTTTGATATTTGCTTGTAGTTATATAGTTTTTTTGGGCTATTAGAAAAAATTGCCATCATACTGCCGGCCATTTTCTCTTTATTGAAACCCTTGTCTGCTTTGCCTTTTCGCTTGTGCGTCATAATTTTCATAAATAATTATCACAAGTTACGGTTTATAAGGCGTTTAAAATAATTTATTGCTGACTTTCCGCTTTTCCGGAATTGAAGTTCCTTTGTTATTCCAATCTTATTCATATTTTTACAGTTCGTAAATTTCAAAATGAGTAAACTTAATATATACAACAGTCTCACGCGGAAAAAGGAAGAATTTATCCCCTTAAATCCACCACATGTAGGATTATATGTCTGCGGTCCTACTGTATATGGTGATCCACATCTTGGCCACGCCCGGCCTGCAATTACATTTGATTTACTATTTCGTTATTTGAAATATCTTGGATATAAGGTTCGTTATGTAAGGAATATTACTGATGTAGGGCATCTCGTGGCTGATGCTGATTCAGGAGATGATAAGATTGCAAAGAAAGCGAGACTTGAAGAACTCGAACCCATGGAGATTGTGCAGTATTACACTAATCGATATCATGACATCATAGGCCGGCTGAATGTTTTACCACCAAGTATAGAACCTCATGCATCGGGGCATATCATTGAACAGATTGCCATGGTAAAGCAGATTATGGCTGCTGGGTATGCATATGAATCGAATGGTTCGGTATATTTTGATGTTGAGAAATACGATAAAAAACACGATTACGGAAAACTTTCTGGTCGTAAAACCGAAGAACTTTTATCGAACACCCGCGAACTAGAAGGACAGCAGGAAAAACGTAATCCTTTTGATTTTGCTATCTGGAAGAAAGCTGAGCCTGAGCATATCATGCGCTGGCCATCAGATTGGAGCGACGGATTTCCGGGATGGCATCTGGAGTGCTCTGCTATGAGCGCTAAATATCTTGGTGAGACTTTTGATATTCACGGTGGAGGAATGGATCTTCTTTTCCCTCATCATGAATGCGAAATTGCGCAGTCTGTTGCGGCCCTTGGACACGAGTCGGTGAAGTACTGGATGCATAACAATATGATCACTGTCAATGGTCAGAAGATGGGCAAATCACTGGGAAATTTCATCAACCTCGATGACTTTTTTAGCGGGAATAACAGTTTGCTGAGTTCTGCCTATAGTCCAATGACAGTGCGGTTTTTCATTCTTCAGGCACATTACCGCAGTACACTGGATTTTTCGAACGAAGCCCTTCAGGGAGCTGAAAAAGGTTTGAAACGTTTGCACGCTGCTATAAAATCCCTCGATAAAATTATCCCTGGAAAAACAACCGGGTTTGACATGAATAAAATCATTACAGATGCCTTTGATGCTCTGAATGATGATATGAACAGCCCGATTGCCATTGCTTGCCTTTTTGATGGTGTGCGGATTATCAATTCCCTTGTTGATAAAAAAGAAAGCATAAGCAAAGAGGATCTTGCTGTTTTCCGTAACTTTTACCACACTATGGTTTATGAAATTCTTGGGCTTATGGATGAGGGTATACAGGAAAACAGTCTTACATCAGGGAAGTTGGTTGATTTTATTCTGAACATACGAACTGAAGCGAAAAACAATAAAGACTTTGCAACATCCGATAAAATCAGGGATGAGCTAAAGGCTCTGGGAATAGTTATTAAAGATGGTAAAGATGGCGTTGCATGGGAGTGGGAGTGATTTTAATAATTTAATAATTTTGACGTTTTGCCAAAGTCCCTCGAAATAAAAATAGGTAATCTCACGATTGGCGGGGAATATCCCGTTGCAGTACAATCGATGACGAATGTTCCAACCGATGATATTCAGGCGTCTGTAGAGCAATGCATCCGTATTTTCAATGCCGGGGGAGAAATGGTTCGGCTTACCACACAAGGTTTAAAAGAAGTGGGAAGTCTCGGTCTGATTAAACAAGAGTTACTTCAAAGAGGATATACTTTGCCGCTTGTTGCCGATGTACACTTTAAACCTACTGTTGCTGAAGAGGCGGCAAAAATTGTTGAAAAGGTAAGGATCAATCCGGGGAATTACGCAACCCATAAAACGGGTCGCACAGAACCTTTTACCCCAACGGAATATGCCAAAGAGCTGACTGCAATCAAGGAGTTTTTGAAACCACTGATTGAAATTTGTAAAGGCAATAATACCGCCATACGTATTGGGGTGAATCACGGCTCACTCTCAGAAAGAATTATGAGCCGGTATGGCGATACTCCCGAAGGCATGGCTGAGTCGGCAATGGAGTTTATAAAGATCTTTAGTTCAGCGGGATGTCATAACCTGGTCATATCAATGAAGGCCAGTAAGCCTCGGGTAATGGTATATGCCAACCGTCACCTGATGAAGAAAATGCAGGCAAATGAAATGGTTTACCCTGTTCATCTGGGTGTTACAGAGGCTGGGGAAGGTGAAGATGGAAGAATAAAGTCGGTAATAGGAATTGCATGTTTACTTCAGGATGGAATTGGTGATACGATAAGGGTATCCTTAACAGAGGAGCCGGAAGCTGAAATTCCGGTTGCAAAGAAAATTGTTTCGTTTTTTGCTGCCGTGAAAAAGGATTTGCCGGTAGCTGTTTTTAATCACTATTCATATAACCCATTTGCTTACCAGAAGAGGGTTTCACTACCTTCTGAAAATATTGGAGGAAGAAATGTACCGATAGTAATTCTCAAAATCACTGATCCCAGAGGAAAAGAATTTCCCCTATCTGAAGCCGGCTATTCATTTGCTGAAAATGGCACTTTGCTTTCAGGCCATGGTGCTGCCGATTACATTTTCCTTGAGGATGAAAACTGGTTTTCGGTGCCCGGAAAGGCTGTTCATGCTATCTGTAATTTCCCCGCCTGGAAAACCCGCCACAAAAGCCTTTCCCATCATTACCCATTAATTGATCTGAAGGATTACGAATCAGTAAAAAGTGAATTCCGGGGTCTTCATTTTTTAAAGATGAGCCTGAAAGATACCAATCCTGCTCATCTTCAAATACTTGATACTGCTTTTCTGGCTTGCCTTATCGTTGACCTCCCGGAATATGATGCCCTGAATGTAACCCGTCAGTTCTTTAATACTCTCTCAAAACGAAACTGTCGCATTCCTGTAATACTTCATAAAACCTACAAATCAAAGAGTTTTGAAGATCTGGTGATACAAGCATCAGGAGAATTAGGACCTGTTTTTCTGGATGGACTTGGGGATGGACTTTGGATTGAAGAATCGAATTTGGAACTTGATCCCTCTTTCCTTCGGAGCCTATCCTTTGGGATTTTACAATCATCCGGAATGCGAATATCCAAAACCGAGTTTATTTCCTGTCCGGGTTGTGGACGCACGCTTTTTAATCTTCAGACGGTTTCACATAAAATAAGGGAAGCAACCTCACATCTTGTTGGATTGAAAATTGCCATCATGGGTTGCATTGTAAACGGTCCGGGTGAAATGGCCGATGCCGATTATGGATATGTTGGTGCAGGTCCGGCGAAAATAAGTCTTTACAGGGGGAAAGAAGTGGTGAAACAGGGAATACCTGAAGGAGAAGCATTGAATGAGATGATTGAATTAATAAAGAAAGATGGAAAGTGGGTGGAGAGGAAAGAGGATTAATTGCTGAAGGAATATTTAAGATGCTGACAATAAAAGATTCATCCTTTGTGCAACTTTTTGATCCCGTTAGCTATCGGGTTATTGTGGCCTTTGTGGAATAGCGGTAATTTGGTCAAAATATTTTGGTGATTTTCAAAAAAAGCCGTTAAGATTAGCTGATTTTTAGTTTCTCGCAACATTAAACATCAGGGGTTTAAACCCCGTTGAGATTTTTTGGAAGAGGTAGTGAAAAAGTCAAAAAAAAAGGCAGAGATTTTGAAATATAGCGCATTAATAAGTATGAATAAGTTTTCTTTCTTACGGGGTTTAAACCCCGTTGAGATTTTTTGGAAAGGGTCGAAAAAAAGTTAAAAAAAAAGGCAGAGATTTTGAAATATAGCGCATTAATAAGT
>Ga0105048_10006128_pt1 | contig 19377 bp, 16 predicted proteins | sample MAT05_FD_78382 | JGI IMG/M metagenome (GOLD analysis project Ga0105048, IMG submission 78382) | Freshwater microbial communities from Lake Fryxell liftoff mats and glacier meltwater in Antarctica - MAT-05 | ecosystem: Environmental > Aquatic > Freshwater > Ice > Liftoff microbial mat | place... | reverse complement strand
CGACCGCGCCAAAAACGAACCCAACTATGAATTGCCCCGCTGGGTCGCCGACATGCTGCTCGATGAGGATCTGATGGCCGAAATAGCGCCGAGTTACGACGTCGCCGCGCTGCTCGAAAAGCTCACGGTCACTCCGGTTCCCCTGGCTGCCTAAGAAAGCGGCAGAACCCAAAAGCGAACCCAGAACAAATCCGTCCCAAGCGGCCTTAACTCTCTTATAAACTGACGGTTACAGGAAGTGGATCGAATTGTAGGGCTGCATATTTCGCGCTCCCATGCCGCAGTTCAGGATTACTCTCCCCGGGGGCTGCACAAACGATTCGGGGCGGGACACACTTACCCAGGCCAAAAACGAACCCAGAGCAATTGAGCCAAAAACGGCACCTAACGCTTTTATATACATAGACTTAGAAGGATTCCATGAAATTCGAGAAATCGAAAATCGGCAGATTCAATCCAGGCCGAGCGCAAAAGCGAACCCAAACGAAAGTTCCCCGGCTAAGGACCGCAAATCCAACCGAGTCCGGGCTGCGTAGTGCCGGGGCATCGAGCCCCGGCACTACGCTCCAGGAAAAACGAACCCAGCAAAAACGAGCCGCCAACGGCACCTAAAGCTTTTCTATACAGAGACTTAGAGGGTTTTCACGGAATTCGAGAAATCGAAACTCGAGAGACCCAAACCAAGCCAAGAGCAAAAGCGAACCCGCGCGAAAGTGTCCCGGTCAAGGACCGCAAACTCGACCGAGTCCGGGCTGCGGAATGCCGGGGCATCGAGCCCCGGCACTCCGCTCCTGGAAAAACGAACCCAGCGAAAACAAGCAACAAATGGCACCTAACAATCGTATATACATAGACTTAGAAGGATTGAACGAAATTCGTAAACTCGAAAATCGAGAGATCCAAACCAAGCCGAGCTCAAAAGCGAACCCAGACGAAAGCGCCCAAATCAACGGATCGCAAACCCGCCTGAATCCGTGCTGCGGAGTGCCGGGATACCAAGACCCCGAAAAGGTTCTCAAATCTGGACTCACTGAGGTCGTCAGAACGTTCAACCATTCACCAAAGACAACACCGCGTACCCGGCCAAGTAGCGACCAGTCCGGGCTCTCCCAGCGCAGCCCTAAAGCGGGATCGCTTCCTACTGGACGCGATCTCGAATGGAGGGGTGAAGGCAAGACGATTCCACCAGATCCACGGCCGCACCCAGCAGGTCGCGAAGGTCCGATTGCAGCCCACCGAGATCGAAAAGGTCGCGGCCAGCTGCAAGGTCCACCAGGAAGTTGATATCGCTACCGTAGCCGCTTTCCCCCCGGGCAACCGACCCGAAAACACGCACGTTCGAAGCCGCATAAAGCCGGGCAAGCGCCATAATAGCCGGTCGATTTTCGAGTTGGAGTGTTTCGAGCGTCACGCCGTACCATTATTCAACATTGCCCAACTGATCGCCTAGCTTGCGTCCGCATCATCGAGTGCGGCATCCACGTTACTTGATGTACCCGCTCTCCATCTTCCTCCTGAGTCTATGGTTGGCTCCTGCCGCCCTGGCCCAACCTCCTGCCAATTATGCCAAGCTAGGCTGGCACCACGTCACGGCCAGCGCCTACAGGCCGCCGTCTGTAATCGGGATTAGTAGCGCTATTGGGCGGTGCCGAGGAACCGAAGCTTCGCCGCCGTGATGGTGCCAGCGACGCCGTTGGCGACGTTGTCGGCAAAGACGAGTTTCCAGGTACCGGCCGAGGATTCGCCCCAATGCATGACCGAGGTCATGGTGTAGTTGGTGAAATCGGCATTGTCGTCGTTGGGCCGGGGTTGGGCGACGCTGAGCATGCCGGAGGGGGAGATGAAGCCGATCGTGATGTCGCCCCGATTGGCGTGTTTGATCGAAAAGGTCAGTTCGACATGTTCGACGCGCAGGCGATTCGACACCGGGACATCGGTGGAAACGACGGTGCCGTCATCAGGGATGGCACCAGTGCCGGTCAGTTCGACTTCGGCGAAAACGAGTGGGCCGAGGTTGGTCCATCGGGGGGCAAGCTCGAGGGCGGCCGAGACGTTGACGAGACCCGCTCCAAAGGAGTGGCTGAGGACGAAGTCGGCCCCGTTCTTGACGAACTCATCTTTACCCTGGAGACCCTCCCGGTTAGCGGTCCGCATAAGGATCTCTTTGACGTCGCGGTAGCCGAGTCGGGGGTTGCGCTCGAGCATGAGAGCGATCGCCCCGGAGATTTGGGGGGCGGCGGCGGAGGTTCCGTTGAAGGAATCTGTGTAGTTCGGAGGGGCGAGGGTGGTTTCGTGTTTTTCGAGCTTGGAGGCGTGGGAATCGGCACCCATGTTGTCGGTGGTCCACATGACGTTGGGCTGTTTGTATTCGCCGCCGAAAGCGGAGATAGCGACGCCCATGCCGCTCTCGGAGTAGGAACTTTGTTTACCTTCGCGGTCGACGGCGGCGACGGCGATCGCGTAGCGGGAGCTGGAAAAACCGTCGTAGCTTTGATCGTCGTTCTCCGCGCGGCCATTTCCGGCGGAGATGGCAAAAACGGTCCCGAGGCCGTTGCGGTTTTCACGGGCACCTTTTTCGATGCCGGCGAGTTGAAGAGAGCTGATGCGTCCGCCGCTGGCGCCGTCGTCGGAGGGGCCCCAGGAGTTGGAGGAAACATGGGTGATAATGTCCTTAGGCTGCCAGGCGAGGGCGCGTCCGGCGGCATCGTCCGGGGAGTCCCCGGCGATGAGGCGGACGCCCATCAGGCCGGCAGCGGGGGCGACGCCGATGACTCCCAGGTTGTTGAAGCCGACAGCAGCAGTCAGTCCCGCGCAGCTGGTGCCGTGGTTATCTTCCGTTTTGAGGGGAGAGGGATCGTTGGGATCGCCTTCGTTGAAGTTGATGTGGAGGCCTTGCCCGAGGGAATACGAGTTGTCCGAGAGGTCCTCGTGGGCGATTTCGAGGCCGTCATCGACGATCGCAATGTTGATGTCCTTGCCGGTGGCGAGGTCCCAGGCGTTGCGCATGGTGAGGTTGAAGGCGGAGGACTGGAGGTGCCACTGCTTCGAGTAGTAAGTGTCGTTCGGCAGTTTATTGAGGATCTGACGCTTCGACATGACCCGGGAGAAGACGGGGGAGAATTCGTAACCGCCTTGGCGGCTGAGCCAGTCGGCGGCGTCGAGGGCGGCGAAAGCGTCGTCATAGGAAACGAGGACCCAGCCGGGGAGGAGGGAGGCTTCAAAGGCGAGAGGGCGGGTGGGGGCGAGGGATTCGGTGTGACCCGGTTCCAGGCGGACGTGGAGTTTGGCGGTCATGACGCGGCGCGCGGCGGCGCGGCGGGCTTCCGAAGTGGCGCGGGGCGAGAGATCGGCGAGGTCATAAAAGACCGGGGCCAGAGCGCGGGAGTCCTGAGCCCAATTGGCGCGGGCGAACTTCCGGGCCGAGGTTTCAAGACGGAGAACGGAGCCGCTGCCCCAGGCCTGGCCGGTGGCGACAGATCGGACTCCCCGGTTCGCGCGGGAGAAAAGTTCGTCTTCAGCGAGGCGAACTTTGGTGGGATGGCCACCGTCAGAGAAGAGGTATTCGGATTGGGCGGAGAGGACGCCGGCCGTGGTCAGGAGAATGAGGAAAACTTTCAAATGATGCATAGCGGAGAGTGCCGTTCTTCAAATCGTAACATGGGGGGCTACCAGTACACCTTGATGGCGAGTTTAATGATTCGGCCCGCGTGGTTGTTATTGAGGTTGAGGACCCCGTAGGTGGGGTTGTAGTTGGCGGCCACGAGGTGTTCGCGGGAACCGAGGGGAAAGGGGGGGAACCGAGGGGAAAGGGGGGAACCGAGGAGCGGTCGAGAAGATTCGGACACTGGAATTGGGGTTCATCGCGAACCACGTGTGGTTGGGTGCGTTATAGAATTCGCCGCGTAGTTGCAGGTAGCGGCGGCGGTTTTCAAAGGGGTAGAACGAACGGAAGACGGAAAGATTCAGGTTCGGCCGCCAGGGTCCGCGAGCCCAGTCCATTGTCCAGGGGGCATCGCCGAGTTGGCCAAAGGCGGGGCGGGCAAAGGCCTGTTGGTTGAAATAGGGGATATCGTTGGCTTTTTGACGGGTCCAGCGGGGATCTCGTATCGGGACGCCAGGCACGAGGTCGGGGCGGACGGCCAGGCCGAGAGTGTTCGCGCCGGGGATGCCGTTGGCGTCGCCGAGCAAAAGCGTGAACGGGAAGCCGCTGTACAGGCTGCTCCAGCCGCCCGCGGGTTTAGAAATGATCCCGCGCTATTAGAAGAATCGGCGGCCCTTTCCAAACGGCAGTTCGTAGTTACTCGTAACGTTAAAACGATGCCGCGAATCGAAGTTAGGCACCGAACGGTTCGATTTCCGGTCGGTCGGGTTTTGCACCTTCGAGAAACCCCAGTTCAATTGGTTGGGGGTGTCGGACTGGTCATCAGTGTTGTCGTCGATCGACTTAGAAAACGTATAATTAAAGCGAAAGCCGATGCCGCCGCAGAAGCGGCCTACGAGCGAGGCTGTGCCTCCGTGATAGATGGAGTTGTTGTTAGTCTGCCCAAGTACGTTGATGTCGCCCGCGGTGGGGTACGGCCGCATCAGATCTTGCACCGTGGTGGTAAGTAAAGTAAGTTACCGGCGGTGTTGGCCATTGTCCGGGGAAGGATTGGACCACATGCCATGACGGAAGGGGTAACGGCCGGTGAGCAGCGAGGCGCGGGAGGGGGCGCAGTAGGGCATGGGGACGTAGCAATCGGTGAAGCGAGCACCCTTGGCGGCCATGCGGTCGAGGTGAGGCGTTTCGTTGGTCGTGCTGCCGAAGCAGCCGAGGTCGCCACAGCCGAGATCATCGGCCAAAATAATGACGAAATTCGGAAGCCGGGCGGCCCCGAAGGCGGCAAGGCCGGAGGCCAGGAATTGTCGTCGGTTGAGCGGAATTAGCCCTTTAGTGTAATCGAACCGGCGGGGCCCTGAGAAGTAGCTTACGTTGGGCGATAAACAGTAAAAAGAAAGGACTTTACCTGTAAGTTACGTCCGTTTTAGCGAGCCGGGAGAAGCCAGTGTATATAATGAGCGAGGATTCAAAGCCGACTGAGGAGGGGCCTCGTGCATCGTCGATCCTTTATGGAAACGCTGTTGGGCAGTGCGCTGGGGAGCGGGCTGCTTCCGGCCGCACCCGTGGCGAGGGCTCGGTTGGGCTTTGCTTCGTACTCCATTCGCAGTCATGGGTTGAAGGCGACGGCGCTGCTCGAGTACGCGGCGGCGCAGAAGGTGGATATTATCCAGCTTTCGGTGGCCGGCCTCGGGAGCCGGGATGAGGCGAATCTGCGACGGATCAAGGACGAGGCGGATCGGCTGGGGATTCAGGTGGAGCCGGCGTATGGCGGTATCTGCACGCTCGGGAAGGGTTGGAATCCACAGCGCCAAGGTGACCCGGTGAGCTACGTGACCGAAGCGGTCCGGGTGGCGCGGGCGTTTGGTTCGCCGACGGTACGATGCACGGTGGGCGGCGCGGACGACCGGTACGGCAAGGCGTCGATGGTTGAATTGATGGACGATACGATGAAGACGTTGCGGGCGGTTCGGAGCCGGGTGGAGGACTCCGGTGTGAAGTTGGCGTTCGAGAATCATGGGGAGTTGCGAGCGCGGGAGTTGGCGACCGTGATCGAGGAAGCGGGCAAGGGAATTTGCGGGGTCTGTTATGACTCGGGGAATCCGTTGAGCGTAATGGAGGATCCGCTGTTCACGATGGAGATCTTAGGGCCCTACATCGTTTCTTCGCACTTCCGGGACTTTGTGGTGTATGAGCATCCGCGCGGCGCGGCGATGCAATGGGTGGCGATGGGCGACGGGATGGCAGATTTCGGGCAGTTAATTGGCCGATTTCGACAGTTCAATCCAACTGCGCCGGTGCTCCTGGAGATCATTACCGGGAACGAGCCGAAGGTGCTGCCGTATCTGGAACCTGATTTCTGGAAGTTCTTTCCGGGGATGGTGGCGGCGGATTTTGCGCGGTTCGTGGCGCTGGCCAAGAAGGGGTATCCGTTTCTGGGGAGCATGGTCGTGAGCCGGCCCGGGGCCGCGGGGGCGGGGTTGGCGGCGGCGATCAAGGAACAGCAGCGGGCAGACCTGGAACGAAGTCTTGAGTATTGCCGGAAGCGATTGGATTTGGGGCAAAGGTGGCGGGGTTAGCTCCGATCCTGTTCACTTAACGCTTGACTGGCTGTAGCTTCGATCCCATCGTTCGTGCGGGGCTATTCATAACGAAGGGCTTCAATCGGATCGATCTCAGCGGCTTTCATCGCCGGATAGATCCCAAACAGCACCCCGACACAAACCGACACGCCAAACGCCACCGCAACGGAAAGCGGAGTAACAATGGTGTTCCATTCCGCCACCGTAGCGATCAGCCAGCTTAAGCCAATCCCGAAGGCGATGCCCGCCAGGCCACCCCCCACCGAGATCAAAATACTCTCAATGAGAAACTGCCGGACAATGTCGCTCCGTCTTGCCCCAATCGCTCGCCGAATGCCGATCTCGCGCGTCCGCTCCATCACCGTCGCCAGCACGATGTTCATAATGCCGATGCCACCCACAATAAGCGAGATGGCCGCAATAGCCACCATCACGTAAGTGAAAATCGCCTGGGTTCGCTTCTGCTGTTCGAGCAGCGCGGCCGGAATCGTCACCACATAGTCTTCGACGCTCCGATGAGTCGAGGCCAGAATCGCGCTCACCACCTTCGCCGATTGGACGCTATCAACACCTTCCCGCAATCGAATATCCACCCCGTCGAACTCATCTTTCAAGAACCGCGTCGTATCCCAGAACCGGTATTGAAAGGTAGTAATCGGCACGAAAATAGCGTTATTCCGGTCCTGAATCTTCACGCCCGTCCCGCTGTCGCCCACCTGTTCTGACAGCACGCCCACCACCTCCAGCCACGTATCGTTCACCTTCAATTTCTTGCCCACGGCGGAATCGTAACCAAACAGGTTGATCTTAGCGGACTGCCCCACCACGCAGACGGCCGCGTTGGCTGCCTCATCTGCTTCCGCCAGCAGCCGGCCCTCCATCGCCTCCAGCGCGTGAATCGTCGAGTACGACGGACGCACCCCTTGCAATAGCGGCGTGCCCGCGTTGGGCTTCGGCAACAACCGGCCGGGGTACAGGGTTCGCCGCGGCGAAAGCGCCTCCACCCCGTCCAGGTTCGATTCCAGAATGCGAATATCCCGTTCGTTTAAACCCTGCGACGCGCGCCGGCGCTGCTGCAACTCTTCGGCGCTGGTCGCCGAAATGGAATCCACCAGAATGTTCCGCACGCCGAGTTTTTCAATCAGTCTGAGCGACTCCTCCCGCGCCCCCGCTCCAATCGACAGCATCCCGATCACCGAACCCACCCCGAAGACAATGCCCAGCGCCGTCAGCACCGTCCGAGCCTTCTGCGCCTTCAGATTCGTAATCGCCTCGCTGACGTCGGAAAGCAAACCCTGGCTGCTCCTCATTTCTTCCCCGCTGCTTTAGCGGTCGACGTGTCCTTCTGGTCCGGGCTGGCTAAAGCCACCAGGGTGCCTTCCTTCAGCCCTTCAATCACCACCTGGCTCTCCCCCCGCCGCAGCAGTTTGACATCCTTGGCGACAAACGTGCCCGCCTCGGAGACATACACGAAAGTTCGGCCATCGCTTTGAAACACGGCCTGCGTAGGCACCCAAATCACGTTCTTCATCGTGTCGGTCAGAATCTGAACGTTCACGCTCATGCCGGGCCGCAGCGCGGCGACGGGGTCCAGCACGCTCAGCTTGCACTCAAACCGGCGTTGCCAAGGCGGTCCCGACGTGCCGCCCAGATTCGAGACCTTCGCCTGCAAACTTCGCCCCGGCAGCGCGACCACTTTTGCCTGCGCCGGCTGCCCAATGGCCAGCAAACCTCGATCCGCCTCCGTGACCACCACCGAAGCCTCCCACGTGCTGAAATCGGGGATCTGCGCCACAGCCATGCCGGCCCGCACCGTGTCGCCAAGTTGCAGCATCGGGAAAATCATTCCGCTGAAAAAGAAGTTGCCGTTCGTGTTGGCTTCAATGTTCACGTACCCGCCGGTGGGCGCGTTCAGCGTCATCATTTCGATGTTCCGTTTGGCCGTCGCCGCCAGCACCGTCGCCTTCTTCAGGCCGGCCTCCTGGATATTGACCGAAGCACGGGCGGCCGCCTTGCGCTGCGGATACTCCTTCTCCAGTTTGTTCTTGCGGTCCTGGGCGTCGCGCAGCATCAGGTCGTTCTGCTGCACGACAATTGCCGCCAGCAGCGGGTTGCGGCGGCATTCAATCTCCGCCTGCTCGAGTTCTCCGCGCGCCACGATCAGCTCCGTCTCTAACTCCTCTTCCCGCGCCGAAGATTCAAAGCCCGCCTGGGCCACCATCTGCTCAGCCTCGGCCAGGTCCGCATTGGCCTCCCGCAGCTTGTGCGCCTCCTCGGTCGTATCGAACTGCACCACCAGATCGCCCTGCTTGACGAGGTCGCCGGGCTTCGCAAGCTGCGTAATCGTTAGTTCGCGACTGCCCGTCATCGGCGCGATCAGCATCTTCGAGTTGCCGCCTTGCAAGCTGCCCTTGGCCGAGATCGGAAACGCGACGTCGCCTCGCGTAACCCTGGCCATCGGAACCGTCCGCGCCTCGCCCTGCTTCCAACGCTCGACCGTCTGATAGCCCGACCACGCCGCCGCCGCCAGCAACGAAACCAAACCAAGAGAAATCACTCCGCGGAGGATAGTTCGCTTCACTTTTTCTTCTCCCGCTCTGTATCCACCAAAGCAACCTTGGTTCCGGCCGCGATACCTTTCACGGCTACCTCGTCCGGGTTGCGCGCCAACACCTCCACCGCGTAAGAATCCAAACCTTGGGCCCCGGGCACCAACACCACCGGTTTCCCGTTCCGATTGAAAATTGCTTTGGCGGGCACGCTGATCGCGTTGGCCAGCCGGTCGACAATCACATCCATCCGCCCATTCATGCCGGGCCGCAACCGAGGGTCCACCTGCTCGAACGCGCCGTAAGCGCGGAAGTTGCGCGACGGCGGCCATTCAAAATTCTGCTCCGCCAGCGGAGCGATGCTGGCCAAAGTCGCATCGAACGGCTTTTCGGGAAACGGGTCCAGCAGGATCCGCGCCGCTAATCCCGCCTTCAGCCGGCCGCGCTCGGTCTCTTCCAATTTTCCCTTGAGTTGCAGGCTGGTCAAGTCAGGAATCTCCGCCACCGAACTGCCCGGCCAAACCGTGTCGCCAACCTTAAAAGGCTTCGCGTTCATCCAGCCTTGGGAGTAGTTCATCAGGTAGTTCACGACGCCGGTCGAAGGCGCTTTCACCTCCATCTGGCCGATCCTCTTTTTCGTCAGCTCCACCTCCGCCTGCACCTTCGCCACCGCCGCCCGCATCGCCGCCACCTTCGATCCGTTTTGCGATCGAATCAGTTCGGCGTCCGCTTCCTTCACCCGTAATTTGTCCTGCGCCAGACGATGGTCGATCTTCTTCTCCTCGGCCTGCAGCACGCTCAGAATCTCGCTCCGCGAAACTTCCAAACGAGCCCGTTCGGTCTGGGTCTTTTGCGTCGCGATGTCGAGTTCGCTTTGCGCCCCAGCAATCTGGGCCTGCGCCATCGCTTCGGCCAACTGCGCCTCCGCCTGGCGCAGGCTGGCTTCTTTCTCCTGAAACTGGCGCTGCGCGCTGCTGATATCGAACTTCAGCATCACGTCCCCGGCTTTGATCGGGTCGCCGTTGGGCGCTTGCCACACAATCCGTAGATCGGGCACGTTGAGCGGAGCTGTAACCAGCACAGAGCGGCTGGCCACGAGGTCGCCACGGCAGGTGGTGATCACGAGAAACTCGCCCTGGCGAGCCAGTGCCGTGGGCAAGCTGGAGTGCGCTTCGACACTTTGAGTCGACTTCGATCGAGTGAACCAGTAGCCACCAGCCGCCAGACCGGCGGCGAGCACAATCACCACCAGCGCTTTCATCGGCGAACCTCCCTTACGATTTCCAGCGCCGCCGAAAGGTCCGGCAGCAGCCGTGGATCATCCGTCAGCACTTTGAAGCGGGCAGAGAACGTCCGCACCGGAGAGTCCATGCCCGCGGTGGCGATGGGGCTGGAGTTCGAAAGCTCCGCCACAAACTCAGCGCCGGGATAGGCGTCCAAAAAGAGCTTCGCCCGCACGCCCGGTTGCAGCACCGCGATGTCAGACTCGTTCACCAGCGCGTCGACCACCATGCGGTCCGGGCTGAACAGGCGCAGCACCGGCTGGCCGGAGTTCATCTGATCGCCCTCCTGCGCAGGCCCCATCGAGCCGCTCCTAAACACGTTTTCGAGAGCCACCATGCCATCATGCGGACTGCGAATCACCAGCCGGTCCAGGTTGCGACGCAGCCGTTCGAGGGTGAGCTTCAAGCGCTCCAGCTTCAGCTCCTGCCCCTTAAGCGTGGCTGCTTCGGCTTGGATTCGAAAGCTATGGGATTTTTCGAGACTGGCCACCCGGGCGATGGCCGTCTTGGCTTTCGCTTCATTTTTCAACCGGTCGAGTTCGCTCAGGATCGGCCCTTTCCGCAGCTGGAGTTGCGCCTTTTGCAGTTCTGCCTTGGCTTCTTGAGCGGTGGATTCGCGCTTGGCGCGATCGCTGCGAATCTGCGCCTGCTTCTCTTCAATCTGATGACCGGATTCAGCGATCTTCGCTTCCGTTTCGCGAACTTCGTCGAGAATCGCGGTGCGATCAAACTCTGCCAAAATCTCGTCCTGCGCCACTCGCTTGCCGTTCGGGATGAGGTAGGCGAGAGTTACTCGGCTAGATAGCCCGCTGATCTGGGGGACCCGAATCGACGAGGATTTCAACGCCTGAACCGTGCCGGTAGTCCGCAGGGTCGCGGACGGAGCGGGAGGAGGAGCAGCAGCCGCCACTACAGCCGCTTTAGGGCCGGGTTGTCCGCAAGACAGCAGCAGCATCGCCGCGCCTAAATACAGGGATAGGGTTAGATTCAGCGTGGAAGTATCCTCTTCGAGTACTTAGACGACGATTGGACGTAGATTGTGGAGATTAGATTTCACATTTCTTAACAAAGTTTTCAAGCGCCCCTCGACTTACAGAAAAACATCGTACTCGACCGTCCGGGCCAGTGGCCGGAGGATAACATCTCCTTCAACCTCTTGACCCTGGCGAACAGGAAGCGCGAGACGGCGTTCTACCCGTATCTCTGCCCAGTAGAAACGTCCGGCTTTGCAGCCAGCCCGGAGAGGGGTGGCGAGGACAAGGAGTTGCCGACGACCTTGCGCATCAAGCTCGACCCCAAGTAGCCGCTCCGGCTAAGCCGCCGAATAGTCGAGCATCGGTTTGCTCATCTGAGCCTTGAAAGCAGCCTGGTCGAGCACGATCTCATCGCAACGGTACTCTCCGGCTCCAGTCGCGGTAAAAAGACCACTGCCAATCAGCCGGATGCGCCGTCCGCTGGCATCGTGCCCGAAAACGCGCCACAGCAGGGCGATCCGGTCTTCGGCCACCACGGCACGCTCAAAGTAAAACGTTGCATCGGGTAACGCCGTAACAATCAGGGTCAGCCACTCAGCGGAGTAAAGGTCGAACGCCCGCCCATTCCAAGCGGCGTGCAAACGGTTCGCCAGGGGCCACGCGGCTTCCGGAAATCCAGCCGGTAGAGTCGCCCTGCTGCCTGCGGATAGCTGGCCCATACCCGCGCGAAGTTCTCCCAAGGGTGAGTGCTCGGCCGGGGCTCGCCGCGCGACGCCCCGGTCTTCAATCACGATCTCGCGCAGAATTCGCCCCTGCTCGCGCGTCACCCACCGGTGGCCGGGCCAATCCCGGTCGCCCTCGCTCACCGTAAAAGCGATCATTTCTCCCAAGTCCGCGCGGATCGCCGCCTCTTGCCGGCCTTGCCCCACCCAACCCGCCAGCACCTGCTCGCGGCCCTTGACGATTCCCCAACTGTCTTCAAGAGTCGATCGGTGCGTGTGCGTCTCGGCCAGCCGCGCATACTCCAGACGGCAACGCAGCGCGATTTCCAGCGCCGCCAGTTCCATCAAAGCCCACCCTCCATCTGCCGCAGTAGCGCAACCTCATCGAAGACCGTCGTCTCCTCCACAATCCGCCCGCCGAGCACGCGCCAATGAGTAACACCGAGGATGTAGACCCGCTCCTGCGACGGCGCGCCGTAGAGCGCCGAACCATCGTGGGTGCCGGCCATGGACCAGCGCACCGCGATATCGTGGCCACCGGGCACCTCCACGGCGGTGGTCCAGTCCACCGTCATCCGAGCATCCCCAAAACTACCAATCAGCGCGGTGAACCAGCCCGTAATCTCCCCCCAGCCAAAAAGCCGCCGCGCCCCCGGCCCCGTCCAATGCGCGGCGGGGCAATAGATATCGCGCACCGCCGCCAAGCGGCGATGGTTCACGACGCGATCAAAAAAATCCCGCGCAAAGGCCTGCGGATCGAGATGGGGATCGGGAATCGATCCGTCAGGGAATGGCGTGCCCGCGGAATCAACGACGCGTTGCATCGCTTCCACGCGCCACTCGGCTCGGCCTCTTCCCGCCGCTCGGTCCTCAGCGGCCCGGGTCATCGCCACCTTGCGTGGCGAATAGCCCAGGGCCAGCGCCATCGCGCTGTAGTCGCGCACCAGCCATTCTTCCACGATGCGATTCTCCCGGCAAAGGCAATCGGCAATGGTCGTAAAAGAAATCCGCTTTCCGGTCGGCGGACCCAACTCCGATGCGCCCAAATTCGTGGCCGCGCTGGTAATCCGGTGCGAGGAAAAATAGGCCCCTTCCGGCTGCGCGGACCAGATCACCGCCTCCCCCGTCAAGGTCCGATCCGGAAAGGCCGCCAGTGTACGTGCCGTACCCGCGATCACCCCCCCGACCCCGTCCACCGGGCCTGTCATCGTGTGGACCCGGATGCCGGGCGCATAGTGGGTCGCGATCAGGCCGAGGTCCTTCTGTTCCCAAATCCGATGCGTGCAGCGCAAGATGTAGTCGACGATGTCGCTGTACTCGTCGCCGAAGCCAGGCATCGGCTGCCGCCGAGCGCCTTGCGGCGACAGAATCTCCGCCAGGTCACGCCCGCCCACGTTGGGAATGGGCCCCATCAGCGGCTCACCCGGTAAGCCAAACAGCCGTTGACGCTCGACAGGGCACGGGCCAGCCCGCCCGGCACCGTCATCGTGTCGCCCGGCCCCAGCACCACCACTCCCTCCGCCCAAGTCACGTGCAGTTCGCCTTCCTGGACAAAGAACACCTCCGGCCCCGTCGGCGCCGGGAGGCCTAAACTGTCACCCGCCGTCACGCCGATCCGCTCCAGCGCAAACCCATGGGGCCAGTCCAGCGGGCCGCCGGCGCCGATCACCGGGTCCGCGCCGCTGCCGGCCGGTTGCCGAGAGCGCCAAACCATCCGCTCGGCTTCGGCCGCGTTGGCACGATGGAGCGCGGCCACTTGCTCGGGAGTGGTCCGCGGCATCACCACCGCGTCCGGGGAGACGGCCTGTCCAGCAGCGGTGTCGATGAGCCTGCCGCTTTGCAGGAGCACCAAGCCGTGGTGACGCGCTAAATCGAAAACCTGGGGCGCCCACAATACGCGGCCCGGGTCGTCCCCGCCCAGCACCGCGAATAGAAATCCGCTGCCTTCGCCAATATTCGTAAATCCCCGAAACATGCCCGTCGGTAGCGAGATTACATCCCCCGGTCCAATCCGTACCTGCGCGTCTTCCCTGTGCTCTCCCAAATCAAACCGCCAGTGTCCCGAGTGAACCACGAACACCTCGGCCGTCAGATGGCTGTGCTGCGAGTTGACGCACCCGGGGGGCTGACGCGCTCCGCCGATATTGAAGCCGTGCGGCTCCGGAATATGCACGTGTTGCGCCGGGTTCTCGGAAACTCCCGGGCCGATGATGGTGAAGTTCTCTTTCGCCTCCGACCCCGGCGAACGGGTATCGATGAAGGCGTTGCGGCAGGGTCTCAGCTCGGCGTAGCGCACAATGCGGCCGGCCATCGCTTCCGGCGTCCAGCGCCTCATCGAAACATCGCTTGGCTCCATCATCGGGCCTATCGTAACAGGTCGAAGTTACCGGCGGGAATGGCTCCGGCACGGCTCGCTGCAATGTTACGATGTGGTCTGACATGGCCCTGACAACGGAAACTTACGCGAAGGCGATTCACGAACACCGCGCCCTTCGCGAAGGAGCCGCCGCGTTGGGCCGTTTTCTGTACGCCCCCGAAATCGTGCTCAACGCCGGGGCGCCCATTGGTACCGTGTCTGGCCGCGAAGCAGTGGAATCGCACTTCTGGCAACCCCTCCTGGCCGCCTTCCCCGATCTGGAGCGCCGCCCCGATATTCTTCTCAGCGGGCAGTTTCGCGGTCAGGAATGGTTCGCCTCTACAGGGCTCCTGCTCGGGCATTTCCAGGGGCCGCTCTTCGGCATGCAGCCCACGGGCCGGCCGCAGTGTCTGCGCTATGGATGGTTTGATCGGGTCGAAGGCGACCGGATCATAGAAAGTTATGTCCTCTTCGATTTTGCCCGTCTCATGATCGACACCGGCCAATGGCCGCTCGCCCCGCCGTTAGGCGGCGATTGGTGGCCGGCCCCCGCCACCCAGGACGGCCTCATTCGCGCGGCCGGAAACGCGACCGCCGAGGAATCAGAAAAGAGCCTGAAACTCGTCGAAGCGATGATTGGCGGCTTGATGAAGTACGACCGCCAGTCGCTCGCGAGCATGGGCATGCGCAGTTTCTGGACTCCCGAATTTCACTGGTACGGACCCGGCCCCATTGGCAGCGCGCGCGGCCACGCCGACTATGAACGCGCCCACCAGCGCCCCTTTCTCACCGCGTTCCCCGATCGCGTGGGCGGCAATCACAAGTGCCGCATCGGAGACGGGCCATATGTCGCCTCCACCGGGTGGCCGAGCATTCATGCCACCCATAGCGGTTCAGGCTGGCTCGGCATGCCGGCCACCGATAAGCGGATCAGCATGAGAGTGATGGATTTCTGGAGACGCGAGGGAGACTTTCTCGCCGAGAACTGGGTCTTTATCGACCTGATCGATCTGCTCGCGCAATTCGGCGTAGACGTGTGGCAACGCCTGGCCGAGTACCGCCGATGAGCGCGAACGTCGCGTTAACCAACGCTTCCGACATCTCCTTTGCCCGGCGGGTTAGTGCGCTCTTGTTCCTTCTGACGGGCTACTTCTTCTATGCCTGGTCATGGAACACCGTCGATATCCTGCGGCCCTACATCAAGAGCAGCCTGGGGCTGACGCTGACGCAATCGGGTTCTCTCTATACGGCCCAGTCGATCGGCGCCATCTTCGGCGCGGTCATCATGGGTCAGTTAGCCGACAAACTAGGGCGCCGCAATGCGCTGGTCATCTCCATGACCGGCTACGGATCCGGGCTGCTAGCCGGGCTTCTCGTCCGCGCCTATCCCGAACTGATCGTCCAGCGCGTGCTGCTCGGCTTCTTCATGGGGTCGATGTTTCCCATCGCCGTTGGAATCTATGCGGGCCTGTTTGCGCGGGACGTGCGCGGCCTCATCGCGGGCTTCGTCATGGGAACTTACAACCTCGCCGTATCGGCCTTGGGATTTCTGGCGGGTGTAGTGTTCCGCGAGGGGCTCGACTGGCGCATCCTGCTGTGGGCGGGCGCGGTGCCGATTCTCCTGGCGCCGTTTGCGTTTTTCATCGTTCCCGATGACCGGCGCTTGATCCCCATGGACGGCATGGCCGATGGGCAAACCACGGCGAAGGCGAAACTGCCGATCACGGAACTCTTCAAGCGTGAGGTGTTGGGACGCACGATCCGGCTGACGGCGATGATCGGCTTAAACTTTTTCGCTTACCAGGCGTTCACCGGATGGGCCACGACGTACTTAAAGACCGAGCGCGGCATTGCCGATAGCGCGGTGGGCGATGTCCTTGGTTGGCAGTTTATTGGCGCGGCGCTAGGCGGCTTGTTGTGGGGTTGGATTGGCGATCGTTGGGGAAGGCGTTCGGGGGCGTTCGGGTTCCTGCTGGCCGCGGCGATTATTCCGGTGTATTTGTTTGTCGCTTTGCCGGTGGGCCTGCTGGCGCTGACTGGTTTCGTCTACGGGGTGGTGCTTTCGGCGAGCGTGGTTTGGGGGCCATGGCTATCCGAGTTGTATCCGCCCCATCTGCGCTCTACGGCCGCCTCGATTTTCAATTGGGGACGGATATTCAGCATGACCGCACCGCTGATCACGGCACCGTTGGCGGAGACTTTCGGGCTGGCACCGGTGATGAGTCTGGCCTCGGTGAGTTTTGTATTGGCTGCCGCGGTCTGGTTTAGCCTGCCGGAAACTGTCCCTGCGCGGTCGTAGTACTTTTCAACTGTTGATTGAAATGAGGGGAGGCATCGCGCGGAGTTTGCAGAACCTATTGTCACCTTGAGGGGATGATGTGGTCCCGGTCCTTGATTACACGATGCGGCATCACGAGCCGATGAAGCGCACGGGTTTATAAGCAGTCCGGCCAAGCGCGCAACGATTTCAAAATTCCGTTGGCCTCACGAGCGTCCTACAGCCCTGTTTGGAGGCAATTTGGCGCTACGAGCCCACTTTCTCAATCTGGCGAAGAAAAGCGGCGAAGACTTTCAGCTAATGCGCTATAACTGCGCCGAAGAGCGGCTTCTACCGCGTTTGGGCTTCTCCAGGTATCTCCATTAGTTTGTCCCGCCGAAAAGCACGAGCATCGGCGGATGTCACTAGGTTCGATCGTTGTAGTCGATCAACATTGAAGTTGCCGGAACGGTAAAATAAAGATTCAAGTCTGTCACGCGCAAAACCGCATACGCCCCCACCGAGATCGGCGTGATCGACAATTTCGGATGATACCGCGCCACGTTATCGCTCACCTGGCCCCAGGGCCGGGGTCGGGGAAACATCTCCCATATGTATTCGAGAGGCGCTTTCAAGTGACAGTCCGCCACTGATTCGGGTCGAGGAGGCCGACGGCGGTCGCCCTTTCCGGAACGGCGGGCACCGCCCTCCTCCGGCCTCCGCCCGCCCGGAACTGCGTTTGCCAGCCTTCTTTTGGCGTTCCTGCTGCCCCGCAATACAGGCCGGCCGTTTTCAAGGGGAGGAAACGAGAAAAGTACCCGTCACACCCTCCATTGGGTTGTCTTTACACAAGCCTTAGTCAGGGGGCGCGTGAACAATAACAGTGAGAAGCGAACTGCGAACCGTCAACCCGGAACTGTCGTAATCAATGAAACCCAACTTCCGGAACTTGTTCATGAAGAAGTTGACCCTTGAAGGGGTGGTGCCTAGCATCTCTGCAAGGGTTTCTTGACTGACCTTCGGGACCACAACCGCGGACGTACCTTCCTTGCCGAAGTGCGACAGCAGGAGCAAAATCCGAGCCAGTCTCATCTCGCTGCGCTAAAGAGGTGGGCAATCAACTCCGCTTCGTAGTGGATGTTCCGCGTCAACAAATATGCCATAAACACATCGGACAATTTACGTTCGCGGCCAATCGCAATCATCATTGCGTTCTTGTCGATTCGCAGGAGTTCGCAATCTGTCATCGCGGTTGCACTCCCCAGGCGCAGAGGCTGTCCTGCTAAGGAACCTTCTCCGCAGAAATCGCCTGGATTCAAGATGCCTAGTGTAGCTTCCTTGCCATCCTCGGAGACAACGGCTAGCCTTACCGTACCCTTCTGGATATAGAACACCGCATCACTCGCTCCGCCTTGCGCGTAAATAGTTTGTTTCTCCGGAAACACCACGATTTTCCGGCCTTCGCCAATGGTCGCAAGGAATATGTTCGGGTCGAAATCGAGTTTCTTCGTCGTTGCGCTAGCTTTCAATCTGCGCAGCGCATCTGGAATCTTCTCGGGCGGCAGCACGAAATCAACACAGCCCGAAGCCTGGGCACTAAGGGACATGCCGTCTACTTCGGCAGAAAAATCCTGAGCGAAGGTTGTTCCCCCTTTTTCCTTGATGCGTTTGCATCCCTCCGTACCGTCGTCAAAATACCCGGAGAGAATAACGCCTACGGCTCGCGCCCCCATCGATTCTGCTAACGAACTCAAAAACAAGTCGATCTGCTTGCTCGTAGTCCGCGGGGAGACGGTTTTGAAGGTATCTCCCCGCATGAGAATATCGGTATTCGGAGAACTTACGTAAACGTGATTGGCCCGGATCGGCATCGCGTTGGAAGCCACTATTACCGGCATCTTCGTATGACGCGACAGAATTTCGGCTAACAGGCTATCGGCCGTAGGCAAAATGTGGGAAACGATGATAAAAGCCATCCCGGTTTTAGGCGATAAGGCGTCTAGGAGGGTCTTATATGCATTAAGACCTCCAGCCGATCCGCCGATGCCGACGATAAACGTAGGACGTAATGTTTCCGTAGCCGGCAGCATTATTTTTGAAGCATCTTTCCTTTCTCAGAAGTGTCTATACCGGCTTTCGTCGTCTCCTTAGAGGCGTCGGGAGAAGCGATTGGAACAACCTCAATTCCGCCGCCGCTCAAAATCAATTTGTTGACGTCACTGCTGTGACCCATGCCGCGGGACTTAACAATGTAAATTCCTCGAATGCGTCTTTTATTCTCGTCTTCCAGTTCTCTAACTACAAGCCAGGTATCAATTATGGAAGACACGCCGACGTCCCCGCTGGTGAAATTTTGCGCACTTGAAGAAACCAGACTTGTAAAAAATCCGGTTATGCCCTTCGATTTCAAAAGATCGATTATCCGAGTAACCATGGATTGGATGTCACGCTGGGTCCCCTCCCCAATTAGACTAGTCACGGGATCTATGACAACGGCTTGGGGCTGAAACTCTCCAATAGTTTTGTATAGATCGAGCAAATGCTTCTCCAGGCCGAAGAAGGACGGTCTAGTCGACACAAGTTTCAGAACTCCTTTTTTGATAAGTGGTGCAAACGCAATACCTATTGAACTCATATTTTGGGTAAGTTGGCCCGCTGACTCCTCATAGGAAACGAAGAGACATCGCTCTCCGCGCTTGCACCTTTCTACCGCGAACGCAGCCGCCAGGCTTGTTTTTCCAGTCCCCGCGGTTCCTGAAATGAGGACCGTGCTGCCTCTGGTGTAACCTCCACCCTTGAACATTTTATCTAACGAGGGAACACCTGTCGATACCCTCTCGGCCGTCCCGGGTTGATCTAGTCCCGCGGCGGTGATAGGAATTACCGAGAGACCCTCTTCATCGATTACAAACGGATATTCGTTGGTTCCATGGTTAGAACCACGATATTTGACGACACGAACTCTACGGATCGAAATTTGTTCGCTGACTCTGTTATCCAGAAAGATCAGGCAATCGGAAATGAACTCCTCTAAGCCATGGCGGGAATAAAGTCCT
>Ga0105048_10006126_pt1 | contig 19377 bp, 19 predicted proteins | sample MAT05_FD_78382 | JGI IMG/M metagenome (GOLD analysis project Ga0105048, IMG submission 78382) | Freshwater microbial communities from Lake Fryxell liftoff mats and glacier meltwater in Antarctica - MAT-05 | ecosystem: Environmental > Aquatic > Freshwater > Ice > Liftoff microbial mat | place... | reverse complement strand
GGAGGCGGGGGCGGGGGGAGCGGGGCGGCAGGGGGAAGCGCGGCTGCTGGAGGGAGCGCGGCGGCTACCGCGGTGTCGACCGGCGCGGCGGGGCCGGCTCCGGCGCTCGCGGCCCCGGTGCCAGCGGGCGCCGCCGGGTGCGGCGCGGCGGCGAGGGCAGCGCTGGCCTTGGCGGCGTCGCTCTTCAAGGTGTCGCGCTCCGCAGCCAGCATGGCCTTCTCGGCGGCGAGCAGCTCGAGCTTCTTCTCCACCTCGGCGAGCTTGAGCCGCCCCTGGGCCGCGGCGGCCTGCTCTTCGTCGCGCTCCTCGGTCATCGCGGCGACGGCGATCCTCTGGCGGGCGGTCTCGGCGTCGCGGCGGCCTTGCTCTTCGACGCACGTTCGCTGCGATGTCATCGCGCCGTCTTCACAGGCCTTGATCCGCGTCGCGTAGCCCTGGAGCTGCCGCGCTCGCTCGGCCTCGGACGTCGTGCCCATCTTCTCGACCTCGTCGAGCGACTGCTTGTACCCGGCGCGATCTTTGTCGCGGGCGGTGATGCACGAGGCGGTGTCCATCTTCGCCATCTTGTGCGAGGCGGCGCAGGTCTCGAGCTTGTCGAAGGACTCGGACCGCATCTTCTTCGCCTTCTCGAGCTCGCTGGCCAGGCGCAGCGTCTCGCGCTTGGAGAACACGACGGCGCCCCCGCCGCAGGCGATCAGGAGCATCGCGCCCACCGCGATCTTGAAGCGCAGGATCGTTGTCTTCTGGCGATCGCGGCGGCGCTGTTCGTTGCGGGCGGCTTCGCGCTCGGGCTCGAGCAGGACGTCGAGCTCTTCCCCGAGCTCGCTCATCGAAGGGCGCTCGCTCGGATCGAGCGCGAGCCAGCCGGCCAGCGTCTTCTGGATCGCGGCGCGCGCCGTCCCGACGAGGTCGGGGAGCGCGCTCGGGGCGATCGGCTCTTTGGCGCGGATCTCGTGGGCCGCGGCGAGCTCGGCGCGATCGGTGGCCGTCTCGCCGGCGAAGAGATCGGGGCCGACCAGCGACATCAACAGCGTCGTCGCCACGCCGTAGGTGTCCATCTTCTCGCTGAGCGGGATCACGCCCGGGTAGGCGCCGCTGAGGACCGCGACCTGCTCGGGCGAGGCGTAGAGCGCCGTCCCGGCGACGAAGGTCGCGTCTTTTTCGGCGGCGACGCCGAGGTCGAGGAGGATCGGGTGCACGCGCCCGGCGAAGGTGGCGAGGAAGATGTTGTCGGGCTTCACGTCCTGGTGGCGGAGGCCGGCGGCGTGGAGGGCCTCGAGCCCGTGGGCGATGGGGCGGAAGATGTCGTGGGCCTCGCGCAGCGAGAGCGGCCCGCGGAGGAGGCGCTCGGCCAGCGTCTCGCCCTGGTAAACAGGCATCGTCAGCCACACGTACTCCCGGGTCGTCCCGTGATCCTTGAGCTGGACGACGTTGGGGTGGCCGACGGTGGCGAGCATGACCAGCTCGCGCTCGACGTTGCGTCCGGCGTAGAGCGAGCGCGGGAGGATCTTCAGCGCGGCCTGGTGCTCGGGCACGTCCTCGCGCTGGGCGACGTAGACCTTGCCGAACATGCCCTGGCCCAGGAGGCGCACGAGCCGGTAGTGCTCGCCCACGAGGTCCCCCGCGCACGGCATCACGATCACCGACGGCGGGAGCTCCGAGTCCACCAGATCGAGGCGCGGCAGACGGGCGGCCCCCGGGGGACGGCTCTGGGAGTCGTCGGCGATGGTCCGGGCGAAGGCCTGAACCATCGTCGTGTGGAGGTGCGGCAGGGGAGTGGGCACAGCGGGAACAATCGTAGCCGAGCCGTGGGCAGATCCGGAACAACCGGCGAAGTCCCGGGCGGTAAGCCCCCTGAGAACGGCGCTCGAGCGCCCGGTCCGCCGCTTGCAATCCGCCCTCGGGGTGCAGCCCTCGATCCCTCCGGAAGAGCCGCCGGGGAGCGATGGGCTCCCACCGATTACCCCGCTCGGCGGGGAGCGTATCCAGCGGCTCGCGCTGATCGTCGTGGTCATCCTCGCCTTCCTCGCGGCGGCCTGGGTGACCTCGCCGCTGTGGGCGGGCCTGCTCCTCGGGCTGCTCACGGCCTTCACGATCGAGCCCTGGCACCAGCGGGTGCTGCGGCGCTTTCCACGGCATCCAGGGCTGGTGGCGGCCTGCGCGGTCAGCGTGGTCGCGCTCGGCTGCGCGGCGGTCGTGGCGGGCCTCTCGGCCATCGTCACGCGCGAGCTGCTCGACGCCGTCGCCGTCCTGCAAAAGCTCGTGCGCGATTTTTCGTTCGACGAGGTCGTGAGCCCCACGGTCACGCGCCGCCTCACCGGGCTCGGGATCACGCCGGCGCTGATCGGGGCGCGCCTCGCCAGCGTCGTCGATCAGGCGACCGCGGCCGCGTCCCGGATCGCCGGCGCGGCGGTGGGCTCGACGTTCTCGATCCTCGGCGGCTCGCTGATCGCCTTCGTCACGGCGTACTACACGCTCAGGGACAGCCGGCCGATCGAGCGCCGCCTCGCCGAGGTCCTCCCGCTCCATCCGCAGACCACGCACGAGCTGGTCGCCGACTTCCGCAAGGTCGGCCGCGGCACGCTGATCGGGAGCGTGTTCGCATCGCTGATCCAGGGCGGCTTCGCGGCCGTGGGCTACGCGCTCGGCGGCGTCTCCCGCGCGGCGCTCCTCGGCCTGGTCACCGCGGTCGCCTCGTTCATCCCCGTGCTCGGGACGATGCTGGTGTGGATCCCGGTGGGCCTCGTGCTCCTGATCGAGGGCCACATCGCCGCGGGGATCTTCGAGATCGCGTGGGGCGTCCTCCTCACGACCTCGCTGGTGGACTACGTGATCCGGCCGGTGGTCGTCGGGCGCGGGAGCCGCTCGCACCCGCTGGTGTTCCTCATCGGCGTCATCGGTGGACTCGAGGTCTTCGGCGGCGTCGGCGTCTTCGCCGGGCCGATCGTGATGGCCTTCTTTGTCTCGGTGCTCCGGATTTACCGGCGCGACGTGGTCCAACGGGCGCACGAGGCGGGGCGCTGATCCAGATCCCCCCGATTGCGTCGGCCGTTCGCCGCACCCAGGATCTTCGTGGAGGGGATCATCGTGGAGAAGCCGATCCTGGTCGCGGTGGATTTCGAGGAGGCTTCGAGCCGAGCGCTGGTGGAGGCGCAGGCGATCGGGGCCGGGCTGCGCGCGCCGATCGCGCTCGTCCATGTCTACCGCATGCCGATCTACAGCTACCCGTCGATCGAGCCGGTGCCGATGCCGCCGCCGATGATGGCCGCGCTCGAGATCGCGGAGGCCGCTCGTGAGGCGCTCGGCAAGCTCGCGGCGTCGGTCGGGATCCCGCCGGAGCTCACCTTCGTGCGCGAGGGCGATCCAGCGGGGGAGATCCTCGCGGCGGCGCGCGAGCTCAGCGCGCGGATGATCGCGCTGGGCACGCACGGCCGCCGCGGGCTCGCCCACATGCTGCTCGGGAGCGTGGCCGAGCAGGTGGTGCGGCGAAGCTCGGTTCCAGTGCTCACGGTGCGGGTGGCCGCATGATTGGCGCCGCGTTCTCTGCGGCGGAGCTCCGGCGCGCGCCCAACCTGGTGAGCCTGCTGCGCATCCCGCTCGCGGTCGCCTTCCCGTTCGTCGCCGACTCGAAGCCTGCGGCGCTCACCGTGCTCGCATTGGCCGGCGCGACTGACGTGCTCGACGGCCAGCTCGCGCGGCGCCTCGGCGCCGTGACGGCGCTCGGCGCGGTGCTCGATCCCGTCGCTGACAAGATCTTCGCGCTCTCGGCGATGGGATCGCTGCTGGCGTTGCACCGGCTCCCCTGGTGGGGCGTGCCGGCGCTGCTGGCGCGGGAGATCTTCGAGGCCCCGCTGCTGGTCCGGGGCCTGCGGCGCCGCCTTCATGGAGACCCCGCGCCGGTGCTCGGCTCCAACGTCGCTGGCAAGCTCGCCACCGTCGCGCAGAGCGCCGCGCTGCTCGCCGCGATCGCGGTGCCGCGGGCGCTCACGCCCGCGCTGGTGGTGGCCGCCGGCGCGGCGGTGGTGGCCGGGGTGGCCTACTGGCGGCGAGACCTCCAGAGCGCCCGGCGCTGAGGCGTCGACTCTGCGGTAGGCCGGCGCTCAGTTACACACATTGTCGGTGCAAGCTTTGTTCACGCAATCGAGGGACTCGATACAACTCATACCGGACTGACATTTTTTAACGCAGACCCCGCCGCAGTCGACGTCCGCCTCGTCGAAGTCATGGCTCATGTTGAAGCAGTTCGTCAGCTCGCACACGTGGTTGTTGCACACGCCGCCCATGCACTGCAGAGAGGTGTTGCACTCGACGCAGTTGCCCGCGTTGTCGCAGACAGCGCCGCCGTCGAACGCGCACGGCATGTTCATGAGGAGCAGGCTTTGCATCGGCGTGCCGTCCGTGCATATGCCTTTGTGACAGGCGTCCTTGTTGGGAGGATAATCAGCGTTGTCGGGCAGGTTGGTGGCGCTGCCCTTCCCGTCGCAGGTGAGCTTCCTGCAATCCCCGTTGCTCTGGTCCGGGGTCGGCGTGCCGACCGCGACGGCGATGGCTGAGCAGATCCCGCCGTCGCAGGTGGCCTGGTAGCACAGCTTTGGGGGGCAGTCGGTCGGCTTGACGCACTCGCCGCTGCTGTTGCTCGCGCCGTTGCTGCTGCTCACGCTGCTATCCGAGCTGCCGCCGGATGCCGCCGGGGCCCGACGTCACGCTGCTGCCGCCGTGGCCGGTGCTGGACGTCACCCCGCTCGCGCTCGATGCTGTCAGGTTCGTTCCCCCGACACCCACCGTCGTGGTCGTCGCAACTCCGCCGCTGCCGCCGGTGCCGCCGGGGCCGGCAGGATCGAAGTCGCCGAGCACGAGCGCGCAGGCTGGTGCGGTGAGAAAGAGGGAGGCGCAGAGGAGAGCTGTCTTCGAAGAAGAAGAAGTAAGCATGGCTAGAACGTGCCTTTCGCGCCGAGGTAGCCGAGGCCGACCACCGGAGTGACCTGGGGTGAGGCCGCCGGTTTGCCCGGGGGAGCATTGATGAGCAGGACGGCTCCGGCGGTCGCGCCGAGGCCGCCCACGATCAGGCCCACCGTCTTGCTCCACGCCGCCGGAGACCTGGGCGCGACGCCTTCGCGGACGAGGCGATCGTACGCCTCCTGCGCGGCGACGAGCTTGCCGAGGCCGAGCTGGGCGCGGGCGAGGCCGAGCAGCGTCGGCGGCGCGTGGACGAGCGCGTCGGCGCGGCCAAAGCGATCGACGGCCGTCGTGAAGTCTTTCTTCGTCAGCACCTCCTGCCCCTCGGCGGCCAGCGCGCGCGCGGAGGCGCGATCAACGCCCTCGGGCGCGGCCTGCGCGACGGCGGGCGCGAGCAGCGCGGTGAGCATCAGGGCAGCGAGGGAGCGGCGGCGCGTCATGAAAAGCCTGGGAGCAGGCGGGCGAGAGCGCGACGGTCCACCGCGGCGCGCTCTCGGTCTAGCCACGGGCCTGAACGTACGATACGAAAGGAGCTTCAGATCAGGAAGATCGAATGAAAAAGAAGCTCCTTCATACCGCGGCGAGCCTCGCGCTCGTCGGCCTCTCCGCCTGCTCGATGGCCTCGGGCGGCGCGCCGAAGACGGAGGCCGCGCCGTCTCCAGAGATGCCGATGCAAGCCCCCGGGGCGCTGGGCGGGCTGGCGACCGGATCGGGCGACAGCGAGGCGCCGTCCGGCGACAGGTCGATCAGCTTCAAGCCGGAAGAGTCCGACGGGCGGCGCGAGCAGAGCATGGGCTTCACGGGGGCCGCGCCCGCCGCGCCGCCCCCGCCCCCGCCGCCGCCCCCGGCCGGCAAGCCGATCACGACGCCCTCGTCCGGCGATCCGAAGGGGAACGTGACCGCGGGCGAGGTCGCGGTGATGCGCGCCCCGCTGCTCGTGTACACGGCGCAGATCACCGTCGCCGTCTTCGAGGTCGCGGCGTCGCTCGCCCAGGTGGAGGCGCTCGGCCGCGAGCTCGGCGGCTTCCTCGCCCGCCGCGACGACAACGCCATCACCATCCGCATCCCCGCCGCCCGCTTCGACGAGGCAGTGAAGCGCCTCGAGAGCGTGGGCGACATGATCCACCGCAACGTGACCGCGGAGGACGTGACCGAAGAGTTCCGCGATCTCGAGGTCCGCCTGCGGAGCGCGCACGCCGTGCAGGAGCGCCTGACCCAGCTCCTCGCCAAGGCGACCAAGGTCGAAGAGAGCGTGATGATCGAGCGCGAGCTCGACCGCGTCACCGGCGAGATCGATCGGATCGAAGGGCGAATGAAGTTCCTCCGTGACCGGGCGTCGTTCTCGACGATCACCGTCACCTTCGCGTCGAAGGCCAAAGAGTCAGTGAGTCAGGGGCCATTCCGGCTGCCGAGCCCCTGGCTCCAGCAGCTCGGCCTGGGAAGGCTCTTGCAGCTATGAAGCGGATCCTCTTGATGCTCTCTCTCGCTGCCGCAAGCTCGCTCGCCACGGCGGGCTGCGGTCGATCGTTCGTGCCGGCGACGCCCCCGGGCTTCGTCGATCTCGGCGACACCTACCCTGAAGGCGAGTACCGCGCGACGACGGCGGACGGCGCGGTCATCGGCATCCGCGCCTTCGACAACGATCCCAAGGGCGAGCTCGCCTTCTGGTCCCGCGCGCTCGAGAACCGCATGCGCGAGACCGGCGGCTACGCCCTCCTGAAGAAGAGCGCTGTCACGAGCCGCGACGGCCTGGTCGGCACCGAGCTCGACTTCGGCCACGACGAGGGGCGCACCCCGCACCTCTACCGGATCGCCCTCTTCGTCACCGACAAGAAGATCTTCGTGATCGAAGCCGGCGGGGCCAAGCCCGAGATGGAGCGCCAGGCTTCACAGATCGACTGGGCAATCAAGGGATTCCTGCCGAAGTGAGGGGCTTGCTGCAACTCCGCATCCAGCGCTGGCGCGATCGCTTGATCCGGTTATACGTCCCGGGATCATGACCCACCCCCTTCACGACATCGTCCTCCCCGACGATCGGAGCGAGTTCTTCCCGGTCGTCGTCGAGATCCCCAAGGGCTCGAAGCTCAAGTACGAGCTCGACAAGAAGACCGGCCTCCTGATGCTGGATCGCGTCCTCTTCTCGTCGGTCCACTACCCGGCCAACTACGGCTTCATCCCTCAGACGCACGCCGGTGACGGCGATCCGCTCGACGTCCTCGTGCTGATGCAAGAGCCCGTCGTGCCGCTGACGATCGTCCGGGCCCGGGCCATCGGCGGCTTCTTCATGCGCGACGATCAGGGCGAGGACGACAAGATCGTCGCCGTCGCCGTCGACGATCCGTCGATGGCCCATTACCGCCACCACAGCGAGCTCCCTCCCCACCTCGTCAAGGAGCTGCTCCGCTTCTTCCGCGACTACAAGGTGCTGGAGAACAAGCTCACCGAGGTGGAGGAGATGTACGATCGCGAGCGCGCGCTCACGGTGATCGAGGAGGCTGTCGCGGGCTATCGCGCCAAGAGCGGCTGGAACAAGCGCTGAGCGAGCGTCGGCGCGTGAGGCAGAAAGAGGCGGTCATGGCAGCAGAGAGCACGGTGATCGCGGCCGTCCAGATGTCGAGTCAGGCGGACGTGGGCGAGAACCTCGACCGCGCCGCGGCGCTGATCCGCGAGGGCGCGCGGCGCTCGGCCCGGATCGCGCTCCTGCCGGAGAACTTCGCCTATTTCGGCGACGAAGCGGGCAAGCGCGCCCACGCGGAGGAGCTCTCTCCGGGCGCGCCCCCGGGCCCGATCGCCTGTCGCCTCGCCGACCTCGCGCGCGAGCTCGGGATCCACGTGATCGCCGGCGGGATGCCGGAGCGCTCGGCCGATCCGGCGCGCCCCTACAACACCTGCGCTGTCTTCGGCCCCGACGGCGAGCTCGCGGCGAAGTACCGCAAATGCCACCTCTTCGACGTCGACCTCGGCGAGCGTCCTTATCGCGAGTCCGCGGCGACGACGCCGGGCGACGAGGCCGTCGCCGCCCGCCTGGGGGATCTCCAGGTCGGACTCTCGATCTGCTACGATCTCCGCTTCCCCGAGCTCTACCGCGCCCTCTCGGCCCTCGGCGCCGAGGTGCTGGTGGTGCCCGCCGCCTTCACCGTGACCACCGGCAAAGACCACTGGCACGTACTCCTCCGCGCTCGGGCCATCGAGGCCCAAGCCTACGTCGTCGCGGCGGCGCAGTGGGGCAAGCACCCTCTGGGGCGGCTGACCTACGGGAAGTCCTGCATCATCGACCCCTGGGGAGAGGTGGTGGCGCAGGCCTCCGAGGGAGAAGGGGTGATCACCGCGGTGATCGATGTCGCTTATCTGGAGCAGGTGAGAAGCAGCGTGCCCTCGTTGAAGCACCGCAGGACGGGGCTCGCGTCCTCCTCGCGGTGAATCTCACTCGGCGATCATCAGCCGCTCGTTGCAGGGCTTGGCGTTCTCGTCGATACGGAGGCCAGCGATCTTGAGCGGATCGCGGTCGAGCCCCTTGAGCTCGCGGGTCACCTTGTGGACGATGAGCGCGTCGAGGTTCCCGCTCGAATAGGCCGTCTGCGTTCCACCGCAGCTCGACTTCGGATCCCCCGCGCCCGTCGACGCCGCGCCGGCGCCGCCGCGGAGCACGAAGAGGTTGGTCGCGCCGGTGTACTGGGCGATCTGGCGGAAGACCACCTGGCCGAGCGTATCCATCCCCGAGGCGGCCACGGTGAAGACCTGGATCCCCTTGTGCGCGGCGTCGCGCATGTCGGTCGCGTAGTCGCTGTCGCTTACGTAATCGAGGTGCGGCGGCGCGTCAGCGATCAGGAACGCCATCCGGGCCACGGCGTTCCCGCTCCACTCGAGGCCGTTGAGCCCGACGTGGAGGCCCTCGTTCATCGACTCCGGCGTGTCCCCGCCGCCGGTGGCGCTGATCCCCGCCACCGTGCGCGAGAACTTCGCGGCGTCGGTGGTCATCGGGTAGACGCGGGTGACGAAGGCGTCGGTCCGATCCTTGTACTCGACTAGGCCAATACGGAGGCGCACGTTGCTCGCCGCGAGCGCGGTCGCCACCTTCTGGATCGTGGCCTTCACCGCGGCGATCTCCTCGGACATCGAGCCGGTGGTGTCGAGGATGAAGGCCAGATCGACGTCGCGCGTCGCTGGGAGGACGCGCTTCACGGCGAGCTTGAGATCGATGACACCGTCGCTCTGAGCGAGCGAGAAGCGCGTGCTCACAGAGCCGTTCTGGCAGCTTGTGCTGGCCGAGAAATCACGCCCAGCGAGGCCCTCGGCGTGGGGGAAGAGCAGCGCGCGCCCCGAGGCGGTCGTGGTCAGCGTGACCCGGTGTCCCTGCTCGTCGCTGACGACGACCGGGCAGCGCGGGACGGCCTTCCCGTCGGCGTCGCGGACCACGAGGAACTGACGATCGGTCATGTCAGCGCGGTGAAACGGGAGGCGCTGCTCGGAGGCGATCCACTTCTGGAATTCGCGGTAGTTGGCGTTGTCGTCCCACTCGCCGGCCTTCACGGCGGCGGCAGGCGCCGCCATCACCGGCTCGGGGCGCACGCCGTCATCGCCGGCGATCTCCGCGCGGCGGCTCTTCGCCGGCGCCGCGGCGGTGGCCGCGGGGGCGGCCGCGGCCGCGGAGGCTTCAGGCGTCTTCGCCGCCGCCCTCGGGGCGGACGGGGTCGACGGAGCCATCGCGGCCAGTGGAGGCGGCGGCGCAGGGGGCGCCCCCTGCGCGACACGCCCCGGCCCCTCCTCGCGAGCGGCGGAGCCGGCGCTGGCCATGATCCTCTCGTCGGCGGCGCTCGCCGCGCTGGCCTCGGGCGGCGCCGCCTTCTCGCGGTCCGTTATCCCCTCGTCATCGCGCATCGGAGCGGCCTGGCTGGGCGCCGCCATCGCGCCCGGAGGCGCCATCGCGTGCTGCGCCTCGGCGCAGCCGGCGAGGAGGACGAGTGTGAGCGAGGTGAGGGCGATTCGGGTTCGCGTCATGGTGAGCGGTGGAACGCGGCGCATTGGCCGAGCTTACAGCTTCACCCGAGGCAGCGCGCTACGGCTTTATTCGCTGTCTTCCTCGCCCTCCGGGGGCGGCGCCGGCTTCGGCGTCGGGATCGCGCGCGGCGCCACGGCGTAGAACGGATCCGGCCCCGAGAGCACGCGCACCAGCGAGGGCTCCCGCGCCCGCGCCGTGCCCGTGTACGCCGCGAGCCCGAGCTCCGCGCCCGACTCGTTGGTCTCGAGCGTCGCCTGGACGCGGTAGAGCCCGGGGCGTCGCAGCGCGTCGCGCGTGCAGCCTTCGCCGAGGAGCATCGTCATCGAGCTCGACGCGCCGGGCTTGAGCGCGCGGTAGAGCTCGCGCGGGACCCCGTGCGTCGGTGGCATCGCGCTGCAGCGGAGGACGCCGTCGGGGCCGTCGATACGAAAGGCGACCATGCGCTGGTGGATGGCGACGAGCATCGGCCGCTGACCGACGTTGGTCGCGGTCAACGTGACCGCGGCGCGGCTCGTCGAGGACGCGTCGACGAAGGGGGTGGTGGTGAGCTCGAGGCGCGGCGCGTTCTCGTCGACGACCGGGGGCGGAGCGACGGGAGGCGGCTTGGCGACCTCGACGTCCGGTGCTCCCGGCGCCTTCGTTTTGGCGTCCGGATCGATCCATCCCGGCGGTGTCGGGGGCACCGCGCCGGCATTCGGCGCGGTCGGCGCGGCAAGCGTTGCCGGCGCTGAAAGCCGGTCGAAGTGGAGCACCATCGTCGGCGCGGCGATCTCGCGCAGCGGCGTCACCTCGGGCGGGAACGCCGTCCCCTCGACCACGAACGGGCCACCGTCGGGCTTCTTCGCGGACGACCACGCCGGCTTCTTCGCCGCCTCCCACCCGAAGCGCACGTGCACGACGGCGCCGCCGGCGAGCTTCGCCGCCGCGTCTTTTCCGAAGCAGAACAGGCGGGGATCGAAGGACTCGACGTACGACTCGCCGGGGCGGAGCAGGAGCGAGCTCGGCTCGGGGAAGCCGTCCGGGCGCAGCGGCGCGGGGAGCTTGCACAGCACCGACGTCGCCGCCTTCTTCGCGGGCGCCCACATCTTCTTCGCCTTCGGATCGACCTCCTCGGACGGCGCGATGTAGGCCTCGGGCTCGATCTCGAAGCGAAGCAAGCGCACGTCCGCGGGGATGCGGATCGGCTTTTCGCCCTCGTTGTCGAGGCGCATCGTCCAGGGGCCGCGCGGCGAGGGCGCGACCATCCACAGGCGCACCGCGGGCTCGGGCAGCGGCGGGGCCGGCGGAGCCTTTTCGCCCTTCGCGGGCGTGGTCGCGGCCTTCTTCGCTGTCGCGATCGGGGTCGCGACGGCGGTCGCTTCGGGGGGAGCAGGAGTCGGCGGATCGACGGCAAACGCCGACGCCGGAAGCAGCGTCGCGACGAGGACGCCAGCCATGGAAGATCCATGTATGCGCATGGGCGATCGCTTACCGCGGCTGGCTGGCAAAGGCTTTCGCTTTGTTGCCGCGAGCCAAGCCGGCGACGTCGGCGGACGTTCGGCGCTTTCATTCCGTCAGCTCTGCTCCTAGCGTACGGCCGCAAAACTGATGCGCGGCCTTTACGCCATCCTCGACATCGAAGCCCTGGAGCGTCACGGGATCGCGCCCGCGGCGTTCGCCGAGCGCGTGCTCGCGGCGCGCCCGGCGGCGATCCAGCTCCGCGACAAGCGGGGCGGCGCGCGCGCTACGCTCGCGTTGCTGCGCGCGGTGATGCCGCTCGCCGCCGCCGCGGGCGTGCCCCTCTTCGCCAACGATCGCCCCGATCTCGCGCTCCTCGCGGGCTGTGACGGCGTCCACGTCGGCCAGGACGATCTCCCCGTCGCGCTGGTGCGCTCGGCCTTCCCGAGCCTGCGCGTCGGCCTCTCGACGCACGACGCCGCGCAGGTCGAGCAGGCCTGCGCCGAGGCGCCGGACTACCTCGCGGTCGGGCCGATTTTCGCGACGGCGAGCAAAGAAAATCCTTCGCCCGTGATCGGCATGGACGGCCTGCGCGCGCTCGTCCGTCGCGCGCGCGCGGCGCGTCCGGGCCTACCGATCGTGGCGATCGGCGGCGTCTCGCTCGAGACGGCGGGCGAGGTGGGTTCGATCGTCGACGCCGTCGCGGTGATCGGCGCGCTGCTGCCCGAAGGTGGCCTCTCTGCCGTGGAAGAGCGCGCCCGCGCGCTCCACGCGACGATTCTCGGAGAACGATGATGAGCTTCACCTTGATCCTGGCCGTGACCGCCGCCGTGGCGGCCTCGATGGGCTACCTCGCCGCTCGCAAAAAAGACCACGAGCCCAGGGCGCTGCCGGGGAAGCGCAACCACCAGCTCGAGGGCCGCAAGGACGACGAAGAGGACGACGACGAGAAGGAAGAGAAAGAAGAGAAGGACGAGTACGGCAAGCCGCCGCCGGCCAAACCGATCCAGAAGATCAAGCCCGGTCCCAAATCCGGAGCGAAGCCCGCGGGGAAGCAGGAGACGCCCGAAGAGAAGGCGAAGAAGACCTTCGCTGGATTCCCGCTCTCGCTCGGAGACGTGGTGTCTGATCACCACGAAGAGCGCTGGCTCGCCGGCGCGCTTGTCGCCCGCGAGCAGGGGCGCGTCATCTCCGTCCTCTTCCTGGCGCCCGAAGGAGCGAAGCTCTCCGCGGTCGCCGCCTTCGCCGCCCCACGCAAAGAGATCTACTGGATGGATCCGGCAGAGCTCGACGTGACCGAAGAGCCGCCGGCCACCATCGAGCTTGGCGGGAGCGTCTTCCGCCGCAAGGCGCGTCTCCCGGTGACGATCGAGCGCATGGGGCAGGGAGCGCCGTCGATCGGGGAAGAGGCGATCTGGGGAGTCTACGACGGCGGCCCTGCCGAGGTCGCCGTGGTCCTGGTGAGCGAAGGCCGCGTATGGGCCTGGCAGGGGCGGAAGCTCGATGAGGATCGCTATGATCGCCTTGGTGAAGGAGAGTAGCGGCGCCGGGGAGGCAACACCTCGCTCCGAGGACGCGCCCGACGTCGCGGTGCTGATCGCCGGGGCCGGGCCGACAGGCGTTGTCGCCGCGATCGAGCTGGCGAGACGCGGCGCCGGGGCGGTATCCGCGCGGAGCCTACCAGAATGTCTGCGCCGCTGAGCACTTCCTCCTGCTCGGTCCCGCTGCGGCGAGCCGCATGCGCCATGCCGCCCGGCCGGGCCTCCCAGATCGAGGCCGACCGCCTCGATTTGATTCGAAAGGACATCCAAAACGAGACGCTGCCTCGTTTTTTGCCTCCTTCCATGTCCCGGATCGAGACCGCGCCTCGATCCGGGACATGGAAGGACCTCCCCGATCGAGACCGCGCCTCGATCCCCCACCTCCCGGCACGTGAAAATCGAGACCCGGCCTCGATCCCGCAGCTCCCCCGAGCCGGGCCCAGCGGCGCGCTCTACCCGAGCGCCTCCTTCATATCCTGAATCATCGCCACCATCGTCAACGCCGCCGAAGCGTTCCGATCCAGGTTCACAACCGCCTTGGCCACCGCCTCGTACCGCTTCGCCGCCACCCCCGCCACCCGCGGAGCCTGATTGACACTCTGCCTCGCCTGCCGCGCCAGCGACGCCGCGAGCGCCCGCAGATCGTCTTTCAGCACATCTTTGTCTTTATCAAGCGACTCGGAGAACGCGACCGCGAGCCCCAGATAAGGCGTGTTCACCGCCGCCATGGCCGCATCGATGAACGCATTGCGCGCCACCGTGCGCTCTTCATCCACGAGCTCCAGCGCCAGCGAAGCGCTGCCCGCCGCCAGCTCCACCGCGAGATCGTGACGCTCTTCCGGTACCTTCTCTTTCTGAAGGATCGACCGCACGATCTCGTCCGGGAGCGGAGCGAAGCGCACCGGCAGCGTCCGCGATCGAATGGTGTCGAGCAGCCGATCGGCGCGCGCGGTGAGCAAAATGAAGTGAGTCCCGATCCGCGGCTCTTCCAGCGTCTTCAGCAGCGCGTTGGCGGCCCCGATGCTCAGCTCTTCAGCCCGGCGGATGATGAAGACCCGCGCCCGCCCTTCGTGCGACGGGTAGGCCGCGTGGGCGAGCACCATCGTCCGGATCTGCTCGATCGAGATCTGCGTCGTCTCGTTCTTCGGAGGCGTGAACGTCTCCGGCGGGTAGAACGCGCGCTCGATGATCATCAGGTCGGGGTGGTGCGACGAGCGCGGCCGCTCGTCCGAGAACGTGATCGCGCGGCGGCATGCATCGCAGCTACCGCAGCCGAGCACGTCGCCCGCGCTGCAGAGCAGGGCCTGCGCGAGCGCCTTCGCGGCGAGCTCTTTCCCCGTGCCGTCGGGGCCTTCGAAGCGGTACGCGTGGTGGACGCGCCCGCCGCGGAGCGCTGTCTCCAGCGTGGCTACCGCGGTGGCTTGCCCGAGGATGTGGGTGAAGGGCACGGCGGCTGCGTAGCATGCTCTCGCGACCGCTGCGATAGGATGCGGGCCCATGATCGCCCGCGTCGATTCGAAGCTCCGCAAGAAGATCGAGTGGCTCCAAAGGCGCGCGGAGGGCGCGCTGCTGCCCGACGCTGTGCTCGCGCGGGAAGGCGCGCACCTCGATCCGATCGGGAACCTCGACGAGGTCAGCAAGGCGCGCGATCCGGTCTTTCGTTACGTGCGCCGTTAAGACGATCTCAAAGGGTCTTTCCCACCAGCGTCGCCACGGTCCGGATCAGCTCTGCGGTGCTCACCGGCTTGGCGATGTGCTCCTCGAAGCCGAGCGAGAGGGCCTCTTCACGGTCGGCCAGGCTCGCGAACGCCGTCAAGGCCACGGCCGGCACGTGGCCTCCTTCGGTGGACTCCCGGGCGCGCACTTGACGGAGGAGCGCATACCCATCCTCACCGGGCATCCCGATGTCGCTCAAGAGCAGGTGGGGACTGAACGACACGAGCTCGCGGAGGGCCTCGCGCGTCGAGTGGGCCGCGCGCACCTCGGCGCCCGCGTCGAGGAGCACTGTCGTGAGCAGCTCGCAGGCGTCGGGATCGTCGTCGACCATCAGCACCCGCACGCCGTCGAGCGCCATCCGGATCAGGGCCGGGGTCGGGGTCAGCGTCGGGGCCGAGCTCGTCGGCGCCCTCGGGCTCCTCGCCGCGGGGATCCGGTTCGTTTCGACGAGGAGAGGCAGGGTCACCGTGAACGTGGCGCCGTGGTTCTCTCCCGCGCTCTCGGCCGTCACCGTCCCGCCGTGGAGCGCCACGAGGTGATGCACGATTGAGAGCCCGAGCCCGAGGCCGCCGTGCGACCGCGTCGTCGTGCTGTCCGCCTGGCGAAAGCGATCGAACACGTGGGGGAGGAACTCCGGCGAGATGCCGCAGCCGCTGTCCTCGACCACGATCCGCACGGTCGCGCCGTCGCGCTCGAGCCGCATGCCGACGCGCCCGCCGTTCGGCGTGAACTTCACCGCGTTCAAGAGCAGGTTGGAGACCACCTGCTCGAGCCTCCCCGGATCGCCGAGCACCTGGCCCGCGTACGGATCGAGCGAGGCTTCGACGTGGATCGACTTCGCGTCGGCGGGCCGCATCACCTGCGTCAGCGCCGCGTCGACGACGGGCCCGAGGTGGATGGGCTGGCGATCGAGGCGGATCGTGCCGGTCACGACCCGCGAGATGTCGAGCAGATCCTCGATCAGCTGGGCCTGCGTCTTGACGTTGCGCTCGATCGTCTCGAGCCCCTTCTGCATCATGCGCTCGTCGACGCGCTTCTCTCGGAGGATCTGCGCCCAGCCGAGCATCGACTGCAGCGGCGTCCGGAGCTCGTGCGAGACCACGGCGAGGAACTCGTCCTTGGCGCGCACGGCGGCCTGCGCCTCGGCGCGCGCCGCCCGCTCGCGCGCGAGCAGCTCGGCGTGCTCGTGCTCGGCCAGCTGTCGCTCCTCGAGCCGCCCCAGCTCTTTCTCGATCTCCCGACGCTCGGTGATGTCGCGCGAGCTCCCGATGACGCCGAGGAGGTTGCCGGATTGATCCCGGTAAGGCGTCTTGGTGGTGTGGTAAACGCGGGGCTGGCCTCCTATCGTCAGGTGCTCTTCGGACTCCATGGCGCGCCCCGTCCGCATGACCTCTTGATCCGTCTCGCGCAGCAAGCGGGCCTCGGCGTCGGTGAACAGCGCAAAGTCTTCCTTCCCGGTGAACGCCTCCGACGGCAGGTCCAGCAGGCGCGCGCCGGCCGCGTTCATGAGCACGTAGCGACCGAGCATGTCCTTGGCGTAGATCGCCTCGCTGGTCCCGTTGACGATCGACAGCAGCAACGACTGGCTCTCGTTCAGGAGCCGCCGGGACCGCTCGCGCTCGGATACCACCGCGCCCAGCGCGAGCGTGGTCAGCGACGTCGCCACCAGAAAGGCGTGCAGCAGGAGCAGGCTGTGCGCCTGATCCATCCGCACGAAGGCTCCATGCCCGGTATACGTCCCCCCCACCGCGATGGTCGCCACGAGGAGCATGCCAGTCGCCGCGCCGCGCACCCCGAAGCGGAGGGCCGCCCAGATCAGCGGAATGAAGAGCAGGTAGGGGCGGAGCAGGAGATTGCGAGCCAGCGCGTCCCCTCCCTGCCCGAAGACCAGCCCAGCGCAGAGGATCAGGAGGACGCCGATCGCGGCGACCTCGGCGAGCCTGGCGGAGGAAAAGGGGAGGCGCGGCCTGCGGGCCCAGGTGAGCAGCACCGGAGCGACGACGAGGGCAGAGGCGAGATCCCCTGCCCACCAGATGATCCAGGTCCGGGTGAAGTCCGCCGCGGCGATGGTGCCACTGAGCGTGAGGCTCGTCACTCCGATCGTCGCGCCGAGAAGGGGGCTCACCCCGGCCGCGAGCACCGCGAGCCCGACCACGTCCTGAAAGCGCTCGAGGGAGCAGCGAAAGCCCGGGATGCGTCGGAGCGCAAAGGCCCCGACGACGGCCTCGAGCGTGTTCCCCATGGCGATGAAGCAGGCGACCAGCGGCGGCGCGCCCAGCCAGAGATTGAGCCCCAGGGCGCCGAGCGCGATGCCTGGCCAGAGGCGGTATCCTCCGAGCAGCAGCGCGGCGAGGGCGATGCCGGACCCTGGCCAGACGAGCGTGGCAAAGCCGCTGACGGAAGAGATCGCCATGCCGAGCTTGCCGAGCACGACGTAGACCCCCGCGAGGGCGAGGATCTGCCCGACGCGGGCGAGCTTGCTGCGATCCGACGGTTGCCCACCCACCATTTGTGCGACGGGCATGACCCTGGCTCGCCCGAGCGTCAAGGAGCCGAACGCACGCCGCCCGCGGTCACGCGGCCCTCCCGAGCGTGAAATAGATCGCGGCCAGCGCCACGACGCGTCCAGCGTAGGCGAGCTGTTCATGAGGCAAGGCGCGTCGGGCCATGAGACGGGGGTCGCCATGGAGCCCTCAGCGCCGAACGTCAACCCGACGAGTGGGAGCGGAAGAGCGAGCGCCTTTCTCGCTCGACCGCTCGATTCAGAACGTGCCTAGCGCCGTTTGACAGCCTTCTTCGCGAGCTTGCGCTTCGGTGCCGCGGCCTTCGTTTTCGCCGCGGAGGCGCGCTTCTTGGGGGCAGAGGCCTTCTTCGCGGGAGCGGCCTTCTTCTTCGCCACAACCTTCCTGGCAGGAGCGGTCTTCTTCTTCGCCACAACCTTCCTGGCGGGAGCGGTCTTCTTCTTCGCCACAACCTTCCTGGCGGGAGCGGTCTTCTTCTTCGCAGCGGCCTTCTTGGCGGGCGCAGCCTTCTTCTTCGCGGGCGCAGCGGCCTTCTTCTTCGCGGGCGCAGCCTTCTTCGCGGGCGCAGCCTTTTTCTTGGCGGGAACAGCCTTCTTCTTCGCGGGAACAGCGGCCTTCTTCTTCGCGGGAACAGCGGCCTTCTTCTTGGCCGGCGCAACCTTCTTGGCCGGGACAGCCTTCTTCGCCGCCGCCTTGGCCTTCTTTGCGGCGGCCTTCCGTGCTTCGAAGACCGCGGTGCGCTCGCCGGGCAGATCGTCCTCCGAGGCCTCGCCCTGTACGATCCGGTAGAGATCGTTCACCAGCTGCTCGACGCCGTCCTTCGTCGCGGCGCTGACGAGGCGCAGCTTCACGCGCTCCTCGTCCCAGAAGCGTTGCGCGAGGGCCTCGTACGCCTCGCGCACCTCGGTGATGTCCGACTTCGAGAGGACGACGATCTCCGGCCGCAGGGCGAGCTCGGGGCTGAACTGCTCGAGCTCTTGCCGCAGGGCGCGGTAGTCGGCGAGCGGCTCGCGGTCGTCGCCGGCGTCGAGCGTCACCAGGTGCAGCAGCGCGCGGGTGCGCTCCACGTGCTTCAAGAAGCGGATGCCGAGGCCGATGCCCTCGCTCGCGCCGGGGATCAGGCCGGGGATGTCGGCGATGACGAACGAGGTGCCGCCGGCGCGGCGGCCGCCGCCGACGCTGACGACGCCGAGGGTCGGTACCAGCGTGGTGAACGGGTAGTCGGCCACCCGCGGTCGGGCCTCGGAGACCGAGGAAACGAAGGTGCTCTTGCCGACGTTGGGGAAGCCGAGCAGGCCCACGTCGGCCATGATTTTGAGCTCGAGCTCGATCTCGCGTTGCTCGCCCGGATCGCCCTTCTCGGCGCGGCGCGGGGCGCGATCGTGCGGCGTCGCGAAGTGGATGTTCCCGCGGCCGCCCTTGCCGCCCTGGGCCACGACCACGCGCTGCTCGTGCGCCGTCACGTCGGCGAGGAGCTCGCCCGTGGCGGTGTCGCGGATCTGGGTGCCGATCGGGACGCGCTCTTCGCGATCCTCGCCGCCACGGCCGTGGCAGTCGCTCCCGTGGCCGTGCTCGCCGCGGTCGCCCTGGATCATCCGCGCGTGGGTGAAGTCGAGCAGCGTCGACATGCCCTCGTCGCCGACGAAGATCACGCTCGCCCCGCGGCCGCCGTCGCCGCCCGACGGGCCGCCGAAGGGAACAGATTTCTCACGCCGGAACGCCGCCGCTCCATTGCCACCGTCGCCCGCGATGACCTTCACTTTGCACTGATCCACGAACCGCATAGCCCGGGCTCTTATCATGCTCTAGGAGGACGAGACAGTGCTGCGATTCCAGAGTGGTCGACCCGGTGCGAGCGTGAGCGCCAAGATCCTGATCATCGACGACAACGAGGGCCTCGCTCAGAACCTCCGCGATGTGCTCGAGGGGGCGCGCGAGCTCGACGTCGAGGTCACGCTCGCGGCGACGGGGCAAGGCGGACTCAAGGCCGCGCGGCGCGATGGGTTCGACGTCGCGGTGGTCGACATCAAGCTGCCGGACGCGAGCGGGGTCGATCTGATCCGCCCGCTCCGCGCCGCGTCGCCCCAGGGCGAGATCGTCCTCGTCACGGGCTTCGCCACCGTCGACACGGCGATCGCCGCGCTCCAGGCCGGCGCCTTCGCCTTCATCCTCAAGTCCTTCCGCCCGGAGGAGCTGATCTCCACCG
>Ga0105048_10006124_pt1 | contig 19380 bp, 14 predicted proteins | sample MAT05_FD_78382 | JGI IMG/M metagenome (GOLD analysis project Ga0105048, IMG submission 78382) | Freshwater microbial communities from Lake Fryxell liftoff mats and glacier meltwater in Antarctica - MAT-05 | ecosystem: Environmental > Aquatic > Freshwater > Ice > Liftoff microbial mat | place... | reverse complement strand
GCGATGTCGTTCCGTTGGTATTGGATGTCGATCAGTTTGAGGAGGAGTTTGTCCCGTTCGATCACCTCGCCCTTGGAGAGATACACGATCATTCGCTTGTATTCGGCAGGCGAACCGAGGCCGTAAATGCAGCTCACGGAGGCGACGATGATAACGTCCTCCCGCGTGGCCAATGCCGCGGTCGCGGCGAGCCGAAGGCGGTCGATATTCTCGTTGATGCTCGAATCTTTTTCGATGTAAATATCGCGCTGCGGGATGTACGCTTCCGGCTGGTAATAATCGTAGTAGCTCACGAAGTAACAGACGGCGTTGTGCGGAAAGAAGGATTTGAACTCTTTATAAAGCTGTGCCGCGAGCGTTTTATTGTGGGCCAGAACGAGCGTGGGCTTACCGACCTGCGCTATGATGTTCGAGGCGGTGAACGTTTTGCCGGTACCGGTGGCACCGAGTAACACTTGGAATTTCTTGCCAGAATTGAAGCCCTGCATCAACTCGGCAATGGCCTTGGGCTGATCCCCGGCGGGGGAATATTCGGATACGAGTTCGAACTTCTGCATCGGTGAAACCTCGGCTTGCGGATACTGTTCAATTGTATCCGGCAAGCCGTGCCGTGGCTCTCGGTGGCTATACTGATAATGTGCATCGGAGGATGGAGCATGCGGTCTTTTTGTATTGTGGTCGTTACTTTCATCGGCATCAACATTTCTAACGCCGCAGAGCCGACAGCCGCAGAGCGCGGCAAGAAAGCCCTCGAAACCACGGCGTTCATCAAAGCGTTCTGGCCGATCCCCGCTTACAACGCGGCTTGGAAAAGTTGGGGCGTGAAGGAGAAACCCGCCGAGTATGCCAAAGCCTTCCGCGAACGCTACGGGTTGCACGAAGCCCCCTACGAAAACGGCGAATTGCCGATGGGCCTCCGCAAAGCCGATTACCTTCTCGGCAAAGGCATAGGCATCGACTGCATGACTTGCCACGGCGGCAGCATCGCGGGCAAGAGCATCGTCGGCCTCGGCAACTCCTCGTTGGATATTCATTCGCTCTTCCAAGAAATGGCCATCGCTTCCAACGCACCGCCCAAGCTACCGTTCGCGTTCAGCCGAGCGAGGGGCACCAATGAAGCCGGGGCGTTCTCCGTGTACCTCCTCGGCTATCGCACCCCGGAGTTGAACCTTTCCCCCGTTTACCGCGATCTCGGATTGAATGACGATAGTTGCGAAGACGTTCCCGCGTGGTGGTTGCTCAAGAAGAAGAAAACGATGTACTACGTCGGTGCGACCGATGCCCGCAGCGTCCGCAGCATCATGCAGTTTATGATGCACCCACTCACGGCCCCGGCGGATTTCAACAAGGCCGAGCCGGCGTTCCAAGATGCGCTCGAATATCTACTGAGCATCGAACCGCCCAACTACCCGTACCCGATCGATCATGCCAAAGTGGCCGAGGGCGGAAAACTCTTCTCCGCGAACTGCTCGAGTTGCCACGGAACCTACGGCGAGAAATGGAGCTACCCGAACAAGATCGTGGCGATCGACAAGATCGGTACGGATCGCAAACGCTTCGACAACATCGGAGCCAAGTTTGGCGAAGCCTACAACGCCAGTTGGTTCGCCAAGGAAGGCACCGGCAAGCCGGTGAAGCCGACCGTCGGGTATCAGGCCCCGCCCCTCGATGGCATTTGGGCCACGGCCCCGTACTTCCACAACGGCAGCGTGCCCACGCTCGAAGGCGTACTGAACAGCACGACTCGCCCCAAAGTGTTTACGCGTAGCTTCGGTACATCGGAAGACGATTACGACAAAACGAAGATCGGCTGGAAGGTGAAGGAAGCACCCGCGATCGAACCGTCGGCGAACGGCCATGAACTCCGAAAGGTGTACGACACCACCCAACCGGGGCGCGGCAACGGTGGCCACACCTACGGCGATGGCCTCACGGCCGAGGAACGTGCCGCCGTGATCGAGTATCTGAAAACGCTTTGATTTTCCAAAGCTACAATACCCGTCCCGTCTCCAAGGAGTTTTCGATGACACGTTTGCTTTCTGGCATCCTGGCCGTTCTCACTTTCACGGGCATGGCCTTGGCCATCGATCCGCCGAACGATCCGCCCGCCAAGCCGCAGATCGGCCACATGGTCTTCTTCAAGTTGAAGGAGAATTCCGCAGAGAACCAAGCGAAGCTCGTAGCCGCGTGCAAGAAGTACTTGAGCATCCACGAAGGAACCGTGTACTTCTCCACAGGTGCCCGCGGCAAGGATTTCAAACGCGATGTGAACGATCAAGATTGGGATGTGGCGTTGCATTTGGTGTTCGTGAACAAGGGCTTCCACGATAAATACTCCGATCACCCGGAGCATCTGAAGTTTATCGACGAGAACAAATCGAATTGGGAAAAGGTGCGGGTTTTCGATTCGGAAGTGCGACCGATCGAGAAGAAGTGAAATGAGAAAAAGCCCACCCGTTGCAAAGGGTGGGCTTTTTGGTTTACTTGCCCTTCTTCTGCAGCACGACCTTCGTCTTGGTTTCGACGACCGCGGCGACCTTGCCGTGGCGCGAGGTCATCTTGTTGGTTGGGCGTACCATCATTAACGCGCCGTTGAAGCCGGGGATGCCACCGCGGACGAGAATCGTGTTGTTCTCGTTGTCGATCTTGATGATTTTCAAATTGCGGATGGTGATGCGGGTGTTGCCATACTGCCCCGACTTTTTCATCCCCTTCTTCGGGCGACCGGAACCCCGGTTGCTGGCGAGCGAGGAGTTGGAACCCCCTTGGCGGTGATTCTTCTTTGAGCCGTGCGCGGCGGGCAAACCGTCGAAGTTGTGCCGCTTCATCACCCCTTGGAAACCGCGGCCCTTGGAAGTACCGATCACATCCACCGCGTGAACGCCCTTGAATACTTCGGCCACAGTGAGAACTTGCCCTACGGCCACTGTCGCTGTAGGCACGCGGAACTCGCGCACGTGTTTCTGCGGTTCACAGTCCGCCTTCGGCAGGAGTTGCACCCCTGCCTTGAGGCGACCGTCTTTACGCTTCGAGGCCAGCTTGCTGGCCACGTGCCCCTGTTCGGAGCGGCGGGCGTTCTTCCGCTTTTTGTCTTTGAAGCCGAGTTGCACGGCGCTGTAGCCGTCGACTTCGGTTGTTCGGATTTGCAGAACCGGGCATGGCCCGAGTTCGATGACGGTAACGGGTTCGGCGGAACCGTCGGCTTCGAAGACTTGCGTCATGCCGACTTTGAAGCCCAATAGGCCCAGAGCCATGTGAATATCCTCGGGCGGTGAGCCCGTTCGGAGGAATGATCCGACCCCTCGTCCAGCGTTGTGGTGCCCACTCGCGATGCGGTGGACGGCTGCGGTTCGATCGGTTCCCGAAATATCTCTTCGGGAATCGAAAATGATAGGGAATGGCGGGCCCGGCGGCCAGTTGTTAGTTCGCCGGCGGGGTTTGCGGTTCTTCCTCCTCCGGCTTCTTGCGAACGAGTTTGGACAAGCCGTAACCGGCACCGATGGCTACCAAAACCGCCAACGCGCCGCCGCCGAGCATCGTGAAATCCCGGCGGTTCAAGTCGAACATCGAACGCGCCTCCTGTTCGGCTTCCTCACCTTCTTCCGGAAGCTCGACCAACTCGACATTCACCATTTCGTTGGAAGGAAACGCCGAGGGGGAAAGCGGTGTGAGTACGAACGGTGCCGGGGTAGGTTTCAGCGGCGGCGGAACCGGTTTAGCATTTGGGGTGCTTTGGGGCTTGCTCGGCTTCGGTGGCGGGATCGGTTTCGCAGGAGTAGCAGCCACCACGGCGGGCAGCTCGAATGCCGATTCCGATTCCAGCCATTGTTTGAACGCCGGGAGAATCACCGAACTCTCCGCGGTGCCCCCTTGCTCGGGGAGGAACTGTTTGAGCGAATCGGCGGCGACCCGGGGGATTTGCGGGCGCTCGCCGGGATCCTTCTCCAACATCTTGGCCACGGCGGCACTCAGACCCGGCGGTACGAGCGGAACGAGTTCCCCCAACGGCTTCGGTTTCTCGGTCGCGTGTTTGACCATCTGGGCCATCACGTTCTTATCGACGAACGGCGGTCGCCCTGCCATGGCGTGGTACAGCACGCAGCCGAGGCTGTAGATATCGGCGCGGATGTCGGAAGTGCGTGCGTCGCGGGCTTGCTCCGGCGCGAGGTAATCCGGCGTGCCGAGGATCGTCCCTTCGCCCGTGAGGTTGAGGTCGCGCGTGGTCGGTGTATCTTCGTCGAACAATTCGCGGCCCAAGCCGATGTCGAGGATCTTCACCGTCGATTGCATCGTAGTATCTGGCTTCTTCCCCAATGGCGGCACGATCATCAGGTTCGCCGGTTTCAGATCGCGGTGAACCATCTTTCGTTCGTGCATGTGTTGCAGCCCATGCAAAGCTTGATACACGAGCCGCACCGCTTCGCCGACCGGCAGTTGCTTGCGTTTCTCCAAGATTTCATCGAGCGTTTCCCCTTCCAAATGCTCCATTACGATGAAGTGGGCCGAACCGGCCTGCGTGAGCTGGTACGCCCGCACAATGTTGGGGTGGTCGAGTTGCGTGAGCAAACGGCCTTCGCGTTGGAACCGGCTGAGAGCCTGCGAATCCTTGGCTTTGGAACCGGGGAGAACCTTGAGTGCCACGAGTTGCCCGGAGGCGTGCCTGGCGAGGTAGACGCCCGCCGATTGACCGCTGCCGATGCGATCTTGGATCGTGTACCCGGCCATCAGGAAGCCATCGGAACGGCCGCGTTGAATCAGCTTCGCCTGGTATTCGGTGAGCTTCTGCTTGCGCTGGAGGTAACGGCGGAAGGAATCGACATCGGTTTCGCTGCCCTTGTGTTCGACCATCCAATGGTTGCGAAACCCCGCCGCTTCCGATTCGGTGAGGAGTTGGCTGCGGCCCACGGCCGCAACGTATTCGGTAACGGTTTCGATCGACGCTGCCATGAGGGTACCAGGAAATGTGGAACGGCGAGCCGAAAGCGTGAGCGCCCGGTGTTTACGGATACAAACACTGGGCGCTCACGCTTTCGGCTCGCCAAGGCTGATTACGTCGGCCGGTTGCCGCGGAGGCGTTTCTGGGGTTCGACTTCGAGCACGCCGAAGGCTTGCTCGTGGCGCACCACGATTTGCCGTAGCGATTCGATCAATCGCTTGGCCACGTACGGGTTCATGATGAGGCGGTGCGTGAGGTGGATCGGTTCCATCCCCCCGGCGACCATGATGCCGGTGTGGACGCCGACATCCATCAGCACTTCCTCGGTGCTGCTGCTCAGGCTGAGCCGGAAGAAGTTGCAGTAGGCGGTTTCCATTTTGGAAACGTCCACTTGCACTTGCACGTTGGTGGGCGGTGGGGCGGGTGGGGTTTGCTCTTCGGCCATGATTCGATCTCCCAAGGGTGTGTTTCACCGGCGTGTCATTCCTTCATCACTGTGATGCGGAGCGACGTTTCGCCGGTCAGGCGTTGCAGTTCGGCGGGCCATGCCCAGGCCGCCTTGTCCTTCTCGGTCTTCACGATCAAATGTACGGATTTGACTTTCGATGCGGCCAGCGCCACCGCCTGCGGCATGTCCAAAACCTTGGCGACGTTCAGCAGAATCGGCCCTTCGCGGTGGCTCGTGGGCAGGTCTTCGAGCACGAGTTCATCGACGACGCCATGTGCCAATATCGCCGCGTACAGAGCGTTCCCGGCGTCTTCGCCCTTCGCATAGATGTGAATAGGGAATGCCTTATATTGTTGAATACCGTGGATTACCAATATTGACCTTCTGTAGTCCGATACGCGTTGTCCATCCAAGGTTTGACCAACGAGCGCGAAGCGTCGTCGATATTGAGTCTCGCTATTGGAGCCGTGTGCTGCCCAAGGTTCGCGTCGGGCGAATTCTGTGACAAAGTGGTAATCGGGCAGGGGAAGGTTGGATGAGGAGCCGTTACCAATCAGGATCGCCTTTTTGGAACCCAGACTAGTTTTGATCCTGATTTTGAGATCGTCTCCATCCCCACTTGCGAACTTGTAAAGCGTATGGTCGCCTTTACTATCACCATCATTCAAGTTGAACCCGCCTATCTTGTATGGCGTCCACTTTTTGTCATCGTTAGGCCAGTTCGCAACTACCTCCGTTTCCAATCCCTTCATCAACTCCTTCTGCTTCTGCGGCCACCACGCCTTCGCCACCTCGCCGCTCTTGGGCAACTCGATCACCACCGGCTTGATGAACGTCTCCTGAATCGTTCCGTTGATCGCGTCCTCGGGCAGCTTGGCGAAGACCTTCAACTGCTGCGGCGTCAGCTTGGCGGGGAGTTCGTCGTCGATAGGAAGATCGGGTTGGCCCTTGAGCCAGCGGTTCATCCAGCGGTTGATGCCGCGGCGGAGTTCGGGCGTGTCCTTGTGTGGGCCTTCGGTTTCGAGGAGTTGGAAGTTGTCCTTCTCCTTGCCATAGAGCGCGTAGACCTTGCTCGTCTTCTCCGCGAGGCGGCGGTAGCCTTCGAGCGGGAAGATCGGATCGACGTCGCTGTTGCCGAGCAGCACCGGGCGCGGTGCGGCCATTGCCGCGACCATTGGGAAGTCCCAGCGGTACTTGTTCACCATGAACATGCAATCGCAGTGCCCCGCGATCACGCCCTTCTTCAATCGCTCGGTCGTCCCCTCGCAGAGGTGCGATTGCAGATCGACGATGCCTGCGATGGGCGCGTAACACGCCGGGCGTTCGTCCCCGGCCACGAGCCACCAACTGCTGGCGCCGCCCCCGCTGCGGCCGGTCACGCCGATCTTCTTCGCATCGACTTCGGGCCGGGTTTCGAGGTAGTCGAGTGCCCGCATGGCGTTCCAGAGTTCGATGCCGGCGGGGGTGTAGCCGCGGGTCTGCCACCACCATTGGTTGAGCTTGTAGGTGCCGTGGTGTTCGCCGGGGATCTCGCCGAGTTGCAGCGTATCGAGAATGAGGCAGGCGTAACCGTTCTTGGCGAACCACGCCGGGTGGTACTGGTAGAAGACCTTGCTACCGTAGGAGACTTTGTCTTCGACGACGTTGCCGTGCCCGCAGAGGTAAAGGATCGTTGGCAGCTTTGGTTTTTCAGAGCCGCGAGCGTCAGCGACCGGTTTCTTTGGGAGATAGAAGTTCGCAGTGACGTACAAGCCGGGCATCGATTGGAAGTGCAGCTTCTCGACGGTGAAGCCATCGCCTTCGACGGTACCGGTGATCGTCGCTTTCAAATCGGTGCGCGGCGGCAGCGGATGGAGGCCGACCATTTCGAGGAACTGCCGTCGCAATTCCGGCCGGCGCTTCTCCCACGCTTCCTTCGTGGTTAGGTCGTTCAGGCAGGCGTCTGCGATCTGCTTCGCTTGGCTGCGGAAGTAGCTTTCGATCATCGCCTCGCCGGGGAAGACTTGCCGGGGTGGCGGTGCGACTTCGCGCGGTTGCGCGAAGGCGATGGCGGGGAGTGCGATAAGGAGGGAAAGTGTGCGCATGGGAGAGGCTCGGAAATGCAAAAAGCCCACCCGTTGCAACGGGTGGGCTTGGGGTTCACTTCTTCTTGTTCTTCTCGTATTCGTCCACATATTTCTTCGGGTTGGCGTTGAATTCGTCGCGGCAACCGGAGCAGCAGACGAAGTAGTTCTTGCCGCCGAAGGAAACGCCGATGGTGCCTGCCCCGCCGGTGACGACGCATTCGGGCTTCTTGCCGCCGCCCGCGAACGATTCGCCTTCCTTGCCGCCGGTTTGCTTGTACACCATGCTGCCGAGGCCTTTGCCACCGGTGACGACTTCGTAGTTGCCCACGATGCGTGCGCCTTGGGCCGCCGTGCTGAGCGTCATCCGGTACAGATCCTTGGATGCACTATCGATGCGTTCCATCACGAACTTGCCTTTGACGAGTTTCGCGGTGAAGTCCTGAGGCTTGCCGTCTTTCGCGGTCGCGGCGATCTTGTATTCTTTTTTGTCGAGATCGTAGGTGATGACGGCGGCGGTAAAGAATTTGCCATCTTTGATTTCGATGTTCATACCGAGGACATCGGAGTCTTTCTTGGGGAACTTCCAACCCCATGTCCAAACTTCTTTCCACACGGCTTTCTTGTTGTCTTCGCCGGCCATGTTCCATTGGCCGATGAACTCGCCGAGTTCGCCGAGGGCGACCTTGGTTTTTTCCACGTTCGCTTTGGAATCCGCGGCGGTGCCGGGGATGGCGAAGCATGCGAATGCGATGGCGAGACAATAAAGTGAGCGGATCACGAGAGGCTCCTGTGGTCATCCGAGCCGGAAGCGTGAGCGACGATTCTTCTGTTACAACGAAGAATCGTCGCTCACGCTTCCGGCTCGGAAATATGGTTATGGAATTTCGAGTACATAAGCGGTGCCGTCGGCGTTGGCCGTCAGCAGCTTCTTACCGTCGATTGTAAACACTGCGGCGTTCGCGGCGAAGGGCAATTGCCATTTCCGCAGTTCCTTGCAGTTCATGTCCCAGACTTTCACCTCGCCGGTGGCGCTGAGCGTGGCGAACTTATTCCCGGTCGGGGCGACACACACACCGTTCACACCGGTGGATACTGCTTTGACCGTCGCGGTCACTTCGCGCTTGGCCACGTCGGCCACTTTCACTTCGCCGGTGTCGTCGATCACCACCACGAATTTGCGATCCGGGGTGAAGCCGATGTCGGCGATGGCGTTCTTGAGGATGGGCCAATCGCCGCCGAGGCGATCCTTCTTTTCTAGGTTCCACAGACGGATGATGCCGTCTTTATCTCCGGTGGCTCCCCACGTTGCATCGGGGGAGATCGCTGCGGCACGGATGATTCCGCCTTTCAATGTGTTCGGCGTATTGACCAAACCTTGGAATACATCGAATCCCCCTTCGGATCCGTTATCGGAAGTGCCTTTCGCCCATGCCAAGCCAATCCGTTTGCCATCTTCCGATGCTGCGATCGAAACCACAGACGCCGTTGGCGCACTGAATACTTCCCGGCCCGTTGTGAAATCCCAAACCCGCATTTTTTCAGAAGAAGTGCGGGATGCGGTACCCCCCGCGACTTTGTCTTTCCCCACGAATGTCACGGCGGAAACGTGCGTCTCGCTGCCCGAAAGCGTGGCGATTTCGCGGCCCGTGGCGAGATCCCACACGATTACGGTTTTGTCTTCCGAACCGGTCGCGGCGTACTTGCCATCCCGGCTCACCGCAATGCTGAGCGCTTTGCCCATGTGGCCCGGCGACGATGATTCCGAGCGGGGAAGTTCGAACACGCGGGCGGTCTTATCCACGGAGCAGGAAAGAACCGTTCGACCATCCGGAGCGTAGGCCACTCCCGTCACCCAACCGGTGTGGGCGCGGAGCACCCGCACTTCCCCGATGGTGGCCACGTCCCAGATTCGCACCACGCCCTCGGCTCCGCCGCCGACGATCTGCTTATCGTCCGCCGAGAATGCGATGGCCGTGACCGGTGCGGTACCCGAGGTGCCGGTCTTCACCGATTGATCGAATTTGGTGAGCTGCGCGGGGGCGGTATTCTGGCCGATGTTCCAGAGTCGCACGATACCATCCCCGCCGGCCGTCGCCAAGCGATCCCCATCGTTGGTGAAAGCGAGGGATGCGACCCCGGCAGAATGGGCGGTCGTGGTCGATTGGACTTTTGGTTCCTTGGTTCCATTGGCTTCGAGCAAAATCACTTCGCCGCTGGCACAACCGACGGCGATGCGGCCGCCATCTTTGCGAACGGCGATCGAGCACACTGCCGATTTGCCCGCCCATGTGAAAGCGAGTTCCCCGGTACTGGCGTTCCAACCGCGAACGGTTTTGTCGGTTCCGCCCGTGAGGAGCCACTGTCCACCGAGGGCCGCACAAAGCACGGCGGACGTATGGCCGATGCAATCTTTGGCGGTGCCCGCAGCGACGTCCCAGATTTTCACGGTCTTATCGCCGGAGGTCGAAGCCAACTTGTTTGGCGTGAGGAAGACGATTGCGGTCACGGCCCCCTTGTGGCCTTCCAACGTGTTCAACAACTTGCCGCTGTTCGTGTCGTAGACGCGAATTTTGCGATCGGCTCCGCCGGTGGCGAAGGTGCGACCGTCGGGCGAATAGGCGACTGTCCAGAGGTTGTCGGACGCATCCGCAACGGATTTATGTTCGTCCGAATTCGTGAGCGGCCACAAACGGATGCTGCCATCTTCGCTGGCCGAGGCGATCTGCAGGCCGTCCGGGCGAATCGCCACGCAGGTCACTTCCTTCATGTGCCCTTGGTAGACCCGCTGAATTTTGCCCGTCGCCGCGTCCCAAACGATTACCGAACGATCGTTGGAACCGGTGACCAGCGATTTACCATTGGGCGTAAGTGCGATAGCGTGCACGGCTTCGTTGTGCCCTTCGTATTTACGAACCGTGGTTCCGGCGGCGGAACCTGGCATGCCATCCGATCCGGCCACGAGTTTCGCTTTGCGGTCGTTCCCGGCGGTGTAAATACCATTGCCATCGCGGCTGAACACGAGCGATTGCACTTGACGGCCCTCATCCGAAACGCCCAACGAAAGCACGAGCTTCGGCTGCGGAGTGAGCGAATACACCACCAAGCCCCCGGCGTGATTCACCGATGCGATTTGCTTCTCCGTGGGGGAAATCGCCACGGCGTTGATGGCGAGCGCTTGATCTTCCGAAGCGTCGCTCACGAATGTTGTCTTCTCGCCGGGAACGTCCCACATCGCCAAGCGGCGGTCGTCTCCACCGGAAAGGAGCACGTTCTTATCTTTGAAGAAAGCCACCGATTTGAACGGGCCTTTCAAGCCTTTCAGTGTGTGAACTCGTTTCCCCGTCTTCGCTTCCCAAATGTGAATTTCGGAACCCCCGGCGGATGCGATCCATTCGCCATCGGCACTGTAAGCCACACCGCCAACGACGAGAACATTCGTATTTTCCTTGGCATCGGCGGGTAACTTTTGATCGAGATGGCCCCGGTAAGCGAGCAGTTCGCGACCGTTACCGATATCCCAGATGCGAACCGTGCCATCGCGGGAAGCGGAAACCAATTTGGAACCATCGGGGCTGTAAGCGATGGCGTTGACGCGATCCCCGTGGCGGAGGCGGCCCGCACCGAGAATGCGTATCACATGTTCCGGCGCCCCCGCGGGAACGAAAGGCACTTGCCAGCGGGCTTCGCTCACCAATCGCAACGCAGAAGCGGTGTTCCCCGCAGCGTTCGCGGCCTCCGCTTTGGCGAAGAGTTCTTCCGCCATCGCCAATTCTTCCTTGCTGAAGCTCTTGAGCGCCGCGGCACGCTCCTCTCGGAACGCGGCGACGGCGGCTTTCACCTGCTCCGGCGTTTGGCCGAACGCGGGGACGGCGAGGAGGCAAAGAACGAAGAAATGGCGCATAGGGAATCTCACGAGATGCACGGATGCTCATTCTACTCGAAACTACCGTCTTGTTTAGCCGCGACGCGCAACAGAGCGATCTCGGACGCTCTCCTGCGCGTCGCGGCTGAACAATCATTACTCTTCTTCGGGAACGATTGGCTTGCTCGCGTCGATAAACAGCCACGAGAACGCCCCGAGGAAGTAGACGACGCCGTACATGGCGAAAAGCACCACATACCCCTGGGTCGTCATGTCGGTATCGCCTTCCGGCGTGTGGGCTTTGATGATGTTCCCCGTGATGAGGATACCCCCCGCGGCCCCCACGAGATTCCCCACCGAGTTCATCGCCCCGGCCACGGTCGCGGAATAGCGGCCGCCGATATCTTGGGCCGCGGCCCACGCGGGAGCCATGATCAGATCGTTGAAGAAGCCCATCAGCACCAGCGGTATCGCGTAGGCCCAGAGGTTATCGGGGAATTCCACCTTCCCGGCGATGGCGAGGAAGTAGCACACGCCGGCCATGCCGTAGCCGATCATGCCGAACACGCGGCGGCCCCACTTGCGGCTGCCGGTTCGGCGGATGTAGTAATCGGAGAGAATGCCACCCAACAAACAACCGAGCATACCGATGAGCAGCGGCGCCCCGCTGAGGAGCGCGAGGGTGATCTTGCCCGAATCGGTGCCGTTGTAACCCGGATAGGCCCGTTTGATGGCGGTCGGATGGTTGTACATGAGGAAGTACCAACAGAAGTTGGTCACGGTGTACATGATGCACAGCGCCCAGAGGTTCCGGGATCGCAGCAGCTTTCCCCACGGCACGCGCACCGGTTTCGTGCTTTCGATTCGCCCTTCGTCGATCATTGCCAACTCCGCGGCGTTCACGCCGGAATGCTCGCGTGGTTTGTTTTTGAAGTAGATGTAGAAGATCGCGCACCACACCAACGCCGAACCTGCGAAGATCCACATGGCGTGGTTCCATTTCAAGCCGCCGATTTCCACGAGCACGATCCAAAGCGCCGGAGTCAACCCGCCCATGAGCCTGGCGCACATCCAAATGGCGGACTTGGCGAAGCCGCGATCGGCGGCCGGGAACCAGTTGTACAAAGCCTTGGCGATGTTGGGGAACGCCCCGGCTTCCCCCATGCCGAAAAGGAACTGCATGGCGATGAGCGCATAGAAACCGACGTAAAAACCGCCGGGCAGCATCGTTCCCGTGAAGCCGATTAAGAACATGAACAGCGACCACCAGATAACGACCCGCAACAGCGTGGAACGCGGCCCGAATACGTCGCCCAGCCAACCCGAGGGCACCTCAAAAAGTGCGTATGCGAGTTGGAACGCCAAGAGCACGTAGAAGAAATCCGCGACCGGGTATTTCTCCCCCTCGGGCAGGCCTGAGTTGACCGCCGCCATGATGTCCGTCTTGGCGTTCGCGTTGGCGGCGCGATCCATATACGTCATCATGGAAAGGAGGCAGAGGAGGCCGAGAATCCAGTAGCGGGTGCGGGTAGCCGGGGCGGGAGCGGTCATTCGTGAGCCTGGGAGGGGGTGGGAGGAAATGCCAATGTAATGGGCGGAGTCGTCGGATGCAAAGCGAAAGCGATCAAGGAAGGTGTTGTTCGAATTCCGCCTTCAGGCGGTCTTCATGCTTGTCGTCGCAACAAGACTGCCTGAAGCGGAACTCCAACGTAAGAAACCTGCCTGTGAGTTTCCCTCTGCAATACAATCGAAACGTGGTGTACATGCGAACAAATCCGTAAGATCGACAGGATGCCGCCGCCCACCGAAAAAAAGCCGATCACGGTCTCCAAACTCAACCAAGCGCTGAAAGCGCGGATCGAGGAACATTTCCCGTCGGTTTTGGTTTCCGGCGAGATCATCGGTTTCAAACATCACCTCGCCTCGGGGCACATGTACTTCAGTTTGAAAGACGATAAATCGGTGATCCCCTGCGCCATGTACCGCGGCAGCAACCTTCGCCTACGCTTCACCCCCTACGATGGTCAAAAGGTGATCGTACGCGGCGGGATCTCCGTGTACGAATCGCAAGGGAAGTATCAAATCTTCGTCGAAGAGATGCAGCAGGAAGGCCTCGGCGAAGCCGAGCTTCGGTTGCGCGAACTCCAGCAGAAGCTCCGTTCCAAGGGCTACTTCGATCCCGAACAGGCGAGGCCCCTGCCCCGCTTCCCGCGCGTCATCGCCCTGATCACGAGTGCCTCCGGCGCCGCCATCCGCGATATGCTCGAACTCCTTCGGCAGCGTTGGCCCATCGCTCGAATCGTCGTGCGACCGACGCAAGTGCAAGGGCCGGGGGCCGCCCAATCGATTGCGGCCAACTTGCGAATGTTGAACGACCTGCATTGCCGGGGCCGCATGAAGGTGTGCGCCGTGGTCATCGGTCGCGGCGGCGGTGCCCGCGAAGACCTCGCCGCGTTCAACGAAGAATGCGTGGCCGATGCGATTTACGAATGTGCCATGCCGGTGATCTCTGCCGTGGGCCACGAAACCGATGTGAGCATCGCCGATTTGGTCGCGGATTGGCGTGCGGAAACCCCTTCCGCTGCAATTACCACATTGGTTCCGGATGCCCTCGACATCATGGGCGAACTGCTGCGAACCGAGAGGCGATTACTCGACGCCGCCCGGCAGTGCATTTCGATTCGCAAACAGACGGTCGAACAACTCGCCAGCCGACCGGCCTTCCGCAAACCGTTCGATCGCATCCGCGAGAACGAACAGCGGCTCGACGAAATTTCGGGCCGATTGCAACGGGCGATGGTGCAAACCCTCGGCCGTGCCAAGCTCCGAACCCAAGGCGTTGCGGAACAACTCGACGCCCTCAGCCCGTTGAACATCCTCAAACGCGGTTACAGCCTCACCCAACGCGGCGATAACACCGTCGTTCGGAACGCAGCCGACGTGACCCCCGGCGAAATCCTCCACACCCGCGTGGCCGAGGGAGAAATTCTCAGCCGCGTGATTTCCACGAATAACACACCCGGAGTGACCGATGGCCAATGAATCCGCTCCGCCCACGGGGAACCCGCCGAGATTCGAAGTGGCCCTCCGCGAACTCGAAGCGACCCTGCGCGAACTCGAAGACGGCAGCACCACGCTCGATGAAGCGCTTGCCAAGTACGAACGCGGCGTAGCGCTGATTCGCCATTGCTACACCGCGCTCAGCGGTGCGGAACAACGCATCAAGGAACTCACCGGCATCGGCCCGGATGGCAAACCGGAGTTCAAGGATTTCGCCCACGTCGCGTCCGTCGAAAAGCCGAAGCCGGGCCGCCAGAACTCCCCGAGCAGCGAAGATTCGGAATACTGAATCGATTCCACTGGATTCTCTTTGGGGTGCAAAGTAAACTCTCCCCCAGGGCCGACATCTGGCAGCATTTGAAACCCCGGCAGGAGGCCGTCGAACGGGCACTCGCCGAGGCTCTGCGTAGCCACACGAGCGACGCCCCGCCGATCTTGGCGGAAGCGATGGGTTACAGCCTTCTCGCCCCGGGCAAACGCCTGCGACCGATGCTGTGCATCCTCGCTTGCGAAGCCAATAGCGGAACGCTCGAAGAAGCGCTTCCCGCCGCGTGCGCCTTGGAAATGATTCACGCCTATTCATTGATCCACGACGATCTCCCTGCGATGGACGACGACGACCTCCGCCGGGGTTTGCCCACGAACCATGTGAAGTATGGGGAAGCCTTGGCGATTCTCGCCGGGGACGCACTGCAAGCCTTGGCCTCCCAAACCGTATGTGCGGGTTACGGCCCCCGCGCCGCTTCGGTTATGTGTTTAGAGCTCGCCCGTGGCAGCGGAGCATCGGGAATGGTCGGAGGGCAAGTGCTCGACCTGATCGCGGATGGCAGAATTTTGAACCCGAGCGGCGGGTGTCAACCCGCTGAGTCACCCAAAACGCAGGGGGCTGACGCCCCCCACTCGCTGCGAGAATTGGAAGCGATCCACATCCGCAAAACCGGAGCGTTGTTCCGGAGTTCGCTCCGCCTCGGGGGCTTCGCCGCAAATGCAACGGGCGATTCGGCGAAACATCTTGACGATTACGCGAATGCCTTCGGTCTATTATTCCAAGTGACCGACGACTTGCTCGATGTGGAAAGCACCGCCGAGGCGACGGGCAAACGGGTCAACAAGGATGCGGAGCGAGGAAAGCTCACCTACCCCGGCTTGATCGGTATTGAAGCTAGCCGGATCAAAGCGAAGGAATTGTCCGATGCGGCAATACGAGCGGCGAATGCGTTCGGATCACGCGGCGAGTTTCTCGCCGAGCTGGCCCGCTTCGTTCGAGATCGCGATCGATGAGTTCGAGATTCCGAGCACACCCGTCGCTACGGGTGGGCTTTCGCGCGGCTCCGACTATCATTCAACGATGGAGTTTCTTCCGATGCCCGCACTGCTGCCGAACATCAAATCGCCCTTGGATCTGCAAAAGCTGTCCGACGAACAACTCGTACAGCTCACGCAAGAAATCCGCAGCGAACTCGTGCGCGTGCTCACCAACCGCTCGGCCCACTTCGCCAGCAACCTCGGCGTCGTCGAACTCTGCGTCGCGTTGCACCTCACCTACGACTTCCGCACCGATCGCCTGATCTGGGACACCGGCCACCAGATTTACCCGCACAAGCTCATCACCGGCCGCTACGAACAATTTCAGACCATACGCACCAAGGGGGGCCTCATGGGTTTCCCCCACCCCGGCGAATCGGAATACGATCTCTTCATGACCGGCCACGCCGGGTGCAGCGTGTCCACCGTATCCGGCTTGAAAGCGGGCGACGATCTCCTCGGCCACACGGAACGATCCGCCGTGGCCGTAATCGGCGATGGGGCACTCCCCAGCGGCATCGTATTCGAGGCGTTCAACAACATCGCCGGGATGAACCAGAACGCGCTCGTCATTCTCAACGACAATCAAATGGGCATCTGCCCGCGTACCGGCGGCCTCGCCAAGTACCTCGATCAGTACCGCCTCACCGGGTTGTACCAAGGCGGCAAGAAAACGCTGAACGATCTTCTGAAGTCGATTCCGCTCGTCGGCGAAGCGGCCCGCGCTTCGCTCGAAGCCTTCCGCGATGCCTTGAAAGCCTACTTCAAGAATGGCGGCCTCTTCGAGGAGTTCGGCTTCCGCTACTTCGGCCCGGTCGATGGCCACGATGTCCACGGCTTGCGGAAGATTCTCAAGGATCTGAAAGGGCAAAAGGGGCCGTTGCTACTGCACATCTTCACCACGAAGGGCCAAGGGGTGCCCCAGGCGGAAGAAGATCCCGTCGCGTTCCACAGCCCCGGCGTTTTCATGGAAGTCGGCCCCGATTTCGAGAACATCAGCGTGAAGAAGGGTTCCGCGAAAGCCTTCACCGATGCGATGTCCGATAGCATCTACAAGGCGCTCGCGGCCGATCCCAAAGCGGCAGTGCTTACGGCGGCGATGTGCCAGGGGACCAAGCTCGAAAAAGTGCGAACCGACTTCCCGAAGCAATTCTTCGATACCGGCATCTGCGAAAGCCACGCCGTGGCATTCGCCGCGGGCATGGCCAAGGCCGGGGCGAGGCCGATCGTCAATATCTACAGCACCTTCCTGCAGCGTAGCTTCGATCAAATCTTCCAAGAAGTGGCGCTGCAGAATCTGCCGGTCGTGTTTACGTTGGATCGTGCGGGGATCGTCGGGCCGGATGGCCCCACTCACCACGGTTGCTTCGATATCCCGTACATGCGGCTGTTCCCAAACATGACATGCATGGCCCCGGCGGACGAAGCCGACATCGAACCGATGCTGCAATGGGCGATGAAACAACCCGGGCCGGTGAGTATTCGCTACCCGCGGGCGAACCTCGAAATGCTGCCCCGCATGGCGAAGCCCGCACCGATCGAACTCGGCCGAGCGGAAATCCTCGCCGAGGGGGAGGACGGTTGCTTCCTCGCCTTCGGCACCGCTGCGAGCGCCTGCCTCACCGCCGCCAAGAACCTCCGCGAAGACGGCCTCAACGTGGGCGTCATCAGTGCCCGCTTCGTGAAGCCGCTGGATGCCAAGACGATTCTCGCAGCGATCGAAAACCTTCCCTTGGTGATGACTGTCGAAGAGGGCACGTTGGAAGGGGGCTTCGGCTCCGCCGTGCTCGAACTCGCCAATTCGATGGGTCTGGACACCCGGCACATCATTCGCAAGGGTATCCCGGATCACTTCATCGAGCACGGCGACCGCAACGAATTACTGAAGGACATCGGTTTGGATGCCGGTTCCCTCGCCGACGCGATGCGGAGTGCAATCGAAAGCGGTGCCGCGGTGACCGAGGGGCGCCGGCCCGCCGCGTTTGTATCGTGAGTGCCGTTCACACCATCCGATTGCGCGATCCGTGGGAAGTGCGGGCACTACCGGATGGCAGCAATGAATATCGGCGAAAGTTTGGCAAGCCGAGGATCGACGAGGCCAGCGAATCGGTCTGGTTGATCTGCCCCGAAGGTTCACGAATTCATCTGAACGGCCAGCAGATTGAACCAGTCTGTGATGTGACAGGACTGTTGCTGCCGCGAAACGAAGTCGCAATCGTTTTGAACGTTCCACTTGGCGAAGTACAACTCGAGATCCGTTCGGCGTGAATGCGCGGCGATTGCAAATCGACCGCGAGCAGCACTTCCACTTCAGACGAGCCGCCGTTTCTTCCACACCCAAACGCCCATGCCGATGGCGAGCAATGCAGTCAGGCCCAGAGTGGCGAACATCGTCTGTTGGGCGAAGCGGTTGCCAAAGCCCATCGCTTCCTTCGCCACCAATTCGCCGGTGCGAACGTCGAATGTCGACCGTCGGGCATCTTGCGTATAAACGAGGAAGTGATCGTCCCGTTCGTTCAACACGGCGCCGCCCGGCCAGAGGATGTGCTTGGGCGAATGCGGCACGACACTCGGATCGTGCAACAGTTCCTTCAACGCATAACTCTTCAAAAGCTTACCGTCGGCATAGAGACTCACGGCGGGGGCGTCGAGTTGTTTCTGCTCTTCTTCGGGCGGGAGCCGGGTACCGGCGGGGTAGGCCCGCGTCTGCCACCAATCCCCCTCGATGCGTGCGACGCAACGCCCGTCGGCCGTGAGGTACACGTTGTCGTCCGGCGTGTAACCCTCGAGCGGATACACGAGCGTACCCTCGGCCGTATACATCCCTTGCGTCGGATATTTCTTCCGCACTTCCTCGGCGTGCCGTTTCATCTCACCGGGTTTCAGATTCGCCTCGGCTTCCGCCGAACCGTACACCGCGAGCACAAATCGCCCACCGGGAGTGGGCTTCGCGTAACTGATCGGTTCGGGCAGAGTGGTACCCGGGCCACCGGGACGGGTCTTCTCCACCAGCAAGAAGTACATGGGCACGGCGAGGCCGAAAAGCACGAAGGCGACGAGCAGCAAAACGCGAATGGGTGTCATAGGCCACTATTGTAGGCCGGGGTCAACGGCGCATGGCCGTTGTGCTCAACAATGGGCCGTTGCAGTGGATCAAGTGTCCCTCGAATGAATACAAGAATGAGCCGAGCGGGAAATATTCGATCATTTCCACAATCATCTTGCGAAGTTTGGCCGGAAGGGTAGGATATGTGAAGGTAGGGCAAGTGTGGGCTTCTCCGCACCCCCTCCCTTGCGGACGGAGCCGTTGAGGATTTACGAACGTGGCAATGAACTTGTATGTCGGAAACATGGCGTTCTCGACCACCGAAGAAACGCTGCGCCAAGCATTCGCGCAATTCGGGACGGTAACGAAAGTGCAACTGATCATGGATCGGGAAACCGGCCGCCCACGCGGCTTCGCGTTCGTCGAAATGAGCGAAGGCGGGGAACAGGCAATTGCCGCTCTCAACGGTTCGCAATTGGACGGCCGTAGCTTGGCCGTCAACGAAGCTCGCCCCCGTGAAGGTGGCGGCGGCGCCGGCGGTGCAGGCGGTGGTCGCTCCGGCGGCGGCGGTTACGGTGGGGGCGGCGGCGGCGGCCGTGGTGGATGCGGCGGCGGCGGCGGGGGTGGCGCCCGCGGCGGAGGCGGTTACGGCAGCGG
>Ga0105048_10006123_pt1 | contig 19385 bp, 15 predicted proteins | sample MAT05_FD_78382 | JGI IMG/M metagenome (GOLD analysis project Ga0105048, IMG submission 78382) | Freshwater microbial communities from Lake Fryxell liftoff mats and glacier meltwater in Antarctica - MAT-05 | ecosystem: Environmental > Aquatic > Freshwater > Ice > Liftoff microbial mat | place... | reverse complement strand
GTCACGTGACCCAGGAAAGGGATGCGCTCGCCGCGGGTGAAGCGATCAAGATCGGCGACCAGGTCGGACATCGACTGGTAGCGGTCCTCCTGGCGATAGGCCATGCACTTCAGCACGATGCGTTCGAGGTGGGGCGGGAAGTCGCGGCGTTGCTCGCGGGGCCACTTGGGCTCGGCGCGCTCGCTGCGGATCGCGGCCAGGGCGCTGTCGCGGTCGGCCTTGTGCTCGTAGGGCAGGTGGCCCTGGGTGGCGAATTCGTAGAGCACCACCCCCAGGCTGTACACGTCACTGCGCTGATCGACGCGCTTGGCATCGGTGGCCTGCTCGGGCGACATGTAATCCAGGGTGCCGATGATCTGCCCAGTGCGGGTCAGGCCTTCGCTTTGATCGACTTCCTTAGCGATGCCGAAGTCGGTCAGCAGCGGATGTTCGACGCTGCCGAGGATATTCTCAGGTTTCAGATCGCGGTGCACCACGCCCTTGGCATGGGCATGATCCAGGGCGGTGGCGATGCAGCGCACGATGTGCACCGCCTCGCCGACGGTCAGGCGCGTGCCATCGAAACTGCACACTGCCAGATCCATGACCATGAAGGCCACATCGCGATAGCGGCCCTGGTCGAGCTGCAACTTCTTCGGACCAGCCTGCTCACCGCCATTGACCGCGTGGACCGAGACGATGTAGGGGTGATCGCCTAGGCGCTGGGCGACCTCGGCCTCTTGCAGGAAGCGCCGGTGGCCCGAGGTGTTGCTGCGGGCGTTGCAGACCTTGATCGCGAAGCGCACCTCAGCCGGCAGCGGGGTGCCCAGAAACTCGCTGGCCAGGCGCGCCTGCTCGGCCCGGGGCAGCACTTCCAATTCCTTACGGATGGCAGTGCGGTTGTCCTGGGCATACCGCAGGCTCAGCAGATGCAGATAGTCGTACTCGGCCTCATACACCTCACCCATGCCGCCGCGGCCCAGGCCGCGCACCAGACGCCACAGGCCCAGGGTCTCGCCCACCAAGGGATACGACTCCTCGATGGCGCGCGCTCCATTGGGCGGGGTCTTGATCGCTTCACCACGGGTGGATCGCAGGGGCACGGCCGGGATGATGCCCCCGCTGCACAGGGGTCAACGACCTGGGCAAGGCGCCGCGACCAGCCGACCCTGAAAAGGGGTTTGCCGTGCCGCCCATCATCCGCACCATGCCACGTCCCCAGGAAAACGCCCATGAGCCCGTCCATCGCCGCACTGCTTGAGTTGCAGGCCATCGACCACCAGCGGCAGACCCTGCGCAAGGCCCGGGAGGGCAAGCACGCCAAAGTCGCCGGCGCCGAGAAGGCCTGGAAGGCCGCCGAACTGGCCGCCGTCACTGCCCAGGCCGAGGTCGACAAGCTGGGCGCACTGGCCCGCCAGTACGAACAGGACATCGCCCGCTGCGAGGCCCAGATCGCCGAACTGCGCGGCCAGCAGGCCGGGGCCAAGACCAACAAAGAGTACATGAGCATCATCAACGGCGTCGAGCAGGCCAAGCTGGAGAAGAGCCACCGCGACCAATCCGTCAAGGAACTGGGCAGCCGCACCACGGGCCTGCAGGAAGCCGCTGTCAAGGCCACCGCCGCCGTGCAGACCACCAAAACCGCCCTGGACCAGATGCAGGCCGCTGCCGGCGACCTGGGCATGACTCCGGAAGAGACCGAGATCCAGACACGTTACGACCAGGTCAAGGACAGCGTCGAGCCCGGCTTCTTGGATCACTACGAGCGCCTGGTGAAGGCCAACCACAAGATGCCACTGATGCGCATCGACCCCAAGACCCGCGCCACGCCCTACGGCGTCCTCTTGAGCCACAACCACCTTGAGCAGGTGCGCATGGGCAAACTGGTGGTCGATCGCGGCTCGAATGCGATTCTGTATTTGGACGAGAAGTAGGAAGAGTCGCGGGGTCGCGCGGGGTCGCGCGGGGTCGCGCGGGGTCGCGGGGTCATACAACCGACGCCATTCACATCACCAACAGCAACAACAACAACAACACCCGGTGCGACTGCACCGGGTGTTGTTGTTGGCGGTCAGACCCCGCGACGCCGCGACCTCGCGACCCCGCGACGGCTGTCCTGAGTATCCTCAATACCGATACCGCTCCGTCTTGAACGGACCATCTGACTTCACGTTGATGTAGGCGGCCTGCTTGGGCGACAGCTTGGTCAGGGTGGCGCCGAGCTGCTCAAGATGCAGGCGGGCGACCTCTTCGTCGAGGTGCTTGGGCAGCAGGTAGACCTCGTTCTTGAGGTTCTTGTGGTTGGTGAACAGCTCGATCTGGGCCAGGGTCTGGTTGGCGAAGCTGCACGACATCACGAAGCTGGGATGGCCGGTGCCGCAGCCCAGGTTCACCAGCCGGCCCTTGGCCAACAGGATGATGCGCTTGCCGTCAGGCCAGATCACGTGATCAACTTGCGGCTTGATCTCCTCCCACTTCAGGGTGCCAAGGGCGGCGACCTGGATCTCGGAATCGAAGTGGCCGATGTTGCACACGATGGCGTTGTGCTTCATCCCATCCATGTGCTTGCGGGTGATCACGTCCATGTTGCCGGTGGTGGTGACGAAGATGTCGCCCCAGCTCGCGGCCTGTTCCATGGTGACGACCTGGAAGCCTTCCATGCACGCCTGCAGAGCGCAGATCGGATCGATCTCGGTGACGAACACCGTGGCGCCCTGGCCGCGGAAGGCCTGGGCGCTGCCCTTGCCCACGTCGCCGTAACCGCAGACCACGGCCTTTTTGCCGCTGATCATCACGTCGGTGGCGCGCTTGATACCGTCGATCAGGGATTCGCGGCAGCCGTACAAGTTGTCGAACTTCGACTTGGTCACGCAGTCATTGACGTTGATCGCGGGGAACTTGAGCGTGCCCTTGGCAACCATTTCGTAGAGGCGGTGGACGCCGGTGGTGGTCTCTTCGCTGACGCCCAGGATGCCCTTGGACATGCGGGTGTACCAGGTCGGGTCGACCTTCAGCTTGGCCTTGATGCTGGCCAGCAGTATGGCCTCCTCTTCGCTGCCCGCCTTGCGGTCAAGGATCTTGGGATTCTTCTCGGCGTCGCAGCCCAGGTGCATCAGCAGGGTGGCGTCACCCCCATCGTCCAGAATCAGGCTGGGGCCCTGCTTGCCGCCATCGAACTCGAAGATGCGGTGGGTGTAGTCCCAGTACTCGACCAGACTTTCGCCCTTCTTCGCGAAGACCGGCGTGCCGGAGGCGTCGATCGCGGCGGCGGCATGGTCCTGGGTGCTGTAAATGTTGCACGAAGCCCACCGCACGTCCGCGCCCAAAGCTTTGAGCGTCTCGATGAGCACCGCGGTCTGGATGGTCATGTGCAGGCTGCCGGTGACGCGGGCGCCCTTGAGCGGCCGGGTCTTGGTGAACTTGCGCCGGATGGCCATCAGGCCGGGCATCTCATGCTCGGCGATGGCGATCTCTTTGCGGCCCCAGGCGGCCAGGGAAGGATCAGCAATGACGCTGTCGACGGTCTTGAGGGCGGCTTTGACCATGGGAGGTCCTTTCATCGGTGTATCGTGATGGATTGATATACCATTATCCGCATGGGGGCAAGCCCCGGATGTGGCTTTCCAGATTGGCCTGAACTCGACGGCCCCGTGACCCGTCATACCGGCCAAGGAACTGCCATGCCGCCCATCGTTTACATCCCCACGCGCTGCCACGAGAACTGGGAAGGCATGACCCCCGACGGTCCCGGCCGCTTTTGCGACCGCTGCCAGACCACGGTACACGATCTGACGGTCATGGGCCCCGGCCAAGCCGACCGCTTCATCAAGGTGCTGCCGGCGCGGCTGGCGGACGGCGAACATCTGTGCGTGCGCGCCCACACCGGACCCGACGGTCGCCTGGTGCCGACCTCGCTCAGCCGCCGACTGCTGAACAACGGCATGGCCGCCATGCTGGCCATGACCTTTGCCGGCTATGCGGGTAGCGGCCCAAGCCTCAGCGCCGCCGATGGACCCGTGGGTCCGACGGTGCAGTGCCCGACCACGACCGATACCGCCGTGGCGGGCGGAGTGATGTTCCTTCCAGAGATGGGCGATGTGGCCATCGCGCCCAGCGCGACCCCCGCCGCCATCAGCGCCACCGCGCCGATCCCGGTCATGGGCGACCCTATTCCTTCACCGACCATGGGGTGGGTGATATCACCGGCGGTCTCCACCTCGGCACCTGCACTATTGATGGGCAAGCCCGCCATCATGCCGCCAACCAAGCCCTGAACCGCAACCCTGTCTTGTACGGGCACGATGGGGCGGAGACTGCCCCGCCCCATGGCTACCCCCCGCCGCATCTACCGCATCTACCTAGAGCTGGCCCGCAATGCGCCGCTGGTCCAGGAATTCCTTCAGTCCAAAAGCGAGAAGTCGGGCACGGTGGACCTGTTCGTGAACGCTGACCGGGGCAAGTTCTTGGCCCGTTTTGGCGAAGAAATGGAGGAGTTGTGCGGAGTCCTGGACGGCACCCACAAGGACTCCTACCTGATTGAGTCGACCCAGACTTTCTACTGGGCGTCCTGCTACGCTGCGTCCGGCGACACGGCCTGGGAAGACCTGCGCTTCGAGGAGGCCCGCCGCGAAGCCGTGACCAGCGGCATCGGCTCGGTCGCCGAACTGCGCGCCGCCGTCGCCCGCCTGGTGGGCATCGGCGCGCCGGCCGCCAAGCCGTCGAAGTGCTTCCTGCTCTGGCAGGTCGCCGACCGCCTCTACCGCAGCAGCACGCCGGCGGACAAGCAGTGGTCCCTGGAGCAGCTCATGGAAGCCGACCTGCAGGACATGAAGAAGCGGACGTATCTGGAGCCGATCATTGCGCGGGTGACGGAGTGAACAAACATCCGCCGCGAAGTCGCGGGGTCGCGGGGTCGCGGGGTCGACTTCCCTCGCACACCTCCATACCTGTGATCCTCGCGCCGCTGTTGGACTTCACACACCGAATCACCGCGGAACTGTAGCCGCCATGCCTTCGACCTCGCGACCCCGCGACCCCGCGACCCCGCGACCGCCGCCTGGCGCGACCTCGCGACCCCGCGACCCCGCGACCCCGCGACCGCCGCCTGGCGCGACCCCGCGACCTGTGGTCGTCTTCGCTCCCCATCCCGACGACGCCGAGATCCACCTGGGCGGCACCATCGCTGCGTTGGTGCGCCAGGGCCAGCCGGTGGTGGTGATTGATGCCACCCGTGGGGAACTGGGCAGTCGCGGTACGGCTGAGCAGCGCGCCGCCGAGGCCGCTGCGGCCGGCAAGGTCTTGGGGCTAGCGGCACGCGAGAACCTGGACCTGCCGGATGGGGCGGTGCCGGCCGACGACCAGGCGGCGCGCATCCACATCGTGACAATGCTGCGCCGTCATGCCCCGCGGACGGTGCTGTGCCTCAGCGGCCACGCCCGCCACGGTGATCATCAGAACCTCGCCCGGCTGGTGGGCGGCGCGGTGAAGATGGCGGCCCTGCACCGCTTCCCCGCTCCTGGTACGCCCCTCGCCGGGTTGCGGCTGTGGTTTGCCGAAGCCGAATTGCCGTTGACCTCGCCCGCCTTCCTGGTGCCGCTGACGGCCGCTGATTGGGGCCAAAAGATGGCCGCGATCCGCTGTCACACCAGCCAGCTGTACCAAGCCGGCGTCGACCTGCCGGCGACCAGCATCGCTACGCCGGAGTTCCTGACCTGGATCGAGGCCCGTGGGCGCTCGTGGGGACATCACGCTGGCGCAGCGTACGCCGAGGCCTTCTCGGGACCCGAACTCCCCGTGGTGGCGGACCCGACCGCGTTGTAGTGATCGGGTTTCACCTCAATCCGCTGCCAGGTCCAGTCGCCAACACGTTGAGGCAAGGGCCTCGCCATGACTTGGCATACCCGTGCCTACGGCGCAGCATAACCTCTTGCTGCGAACCGACCGCAATGATTAGCACAGGCAGTCGTCCTGTTGCGGGATGCAGCACGGCCATCATACTGGCAACCAATGCATCAGCTCTACGAGTTGAATGTTCGCACCTGGCGGACGGATCGCTCGCGCGAGTTGGGCCGCCCGGCGACCCTTGATGACCTGGACTGGTCATTCCTGGATCAACTGGTCGAGAATGGTTTCACGTGGCTGTACCTCCTCGGCATCTGGCCGACCGGGCCCCTGGCCCGGGACATCAGCCTCAAGGACCACCACCTCCATCAATATCTCGTCTCGGTGCTGCCGGATGTCTGCCCGGCGGACATCTGCGGCGCGCCCATGGCGGTGTCAGACTATGCCTGCGATACCGCCCTGGGTGGCGATGAGGCCCTGGCGCGTTTGCGCGACCGGGCCCAATCTGCTGGCTTGTCGCTGATGCTGGATTTCGTGCCCAACCACATTGGGCTGGATCATCCCTGGGCCATCGAGCGCCCCCACTATTTCATCGCGGGGGACGCCGGACTGCTGCGCACCCAGCCCGAAAGCTGGATCGAGCTCGGCGGCCGGGTGCTGGCCCATGGCCGCGATCCTTTCTTCGCCGCCTGGCGCAACACCGTGCAGTTGGATTACGGCAATCCCGAGGTGGTCACCGCCATGACCACCCTGGCCGCGTCGATCGCCGCGCGCTGCGACGGCCTGCGCTGCGAAGAGGCGATGCTGCTGCTACCAGACGTTTTCCAAAGCACCTGGGGCCGGGCCATCCAACCGTTCTGGAAGGGCTGCATCAGCCAGGTCCGCGCCGAGCATCCCGGCACCCTGTTCATGGCCGAGGTGTATTGGAACCGCGAGTACGAACTGCAGCAGGTGGGCTTCGACTTCACCTACGACAAGATCCTTTACGACCGCCTGCTCTCGGACGACGCCGAGTCGATCCGCGGCCATCTGCGCGCCGCCAGCGACTACCAGTCGCACAGCGTCCGCTTCCTCGAAAACGATGACGAGCAGCGCGCCGCCGCCCGCTTCCCCTTCTCAGAGCACCACCGCGGCGCTCTCTTCATCACCGGCATGGTGCCGGGCATGCTGCTGCTGCACCACGGCCAGGAAGACGGCCGCCGCCTGCACGCCAGCCTGCACTGCACCCGCCGCCCCGCCGAGGACGGCAGCGAAGCACACCGCAAGGCCTACCAGGAATTGATGCTACTCCTCAGCGAGCCGGCCCGCCACGATGGTGCCTGGCACCTGCTTGAACCACGGGACGCCGGCGGCCGCCCCTTGGTCGCCTGCCTGTGGACGCAACCGCCGCACCACGCCTTGCTGGTGGTGGTCAACGCCAGCTGGCATCAGGCCACCGGCGCCGTCGACGCCGGCCCCCTCATCGCCCGCGACTGCCAGATCCAGGACTTCCTCGCTGGCGGTGGCCAGTGGACGGTAAAAGCAGAGGTCCTGGCCCAAGGCGGTTTCAATGTCAGCCTGCCGCCCTGGGGCGCGCAGGTGTTCAGGATCATGCCGCTGCGGTGAGCGCAGGGCCGGCCTGCACCGCGTCCTCGAGGAATCCATGCACCGACTGCCAGCGCTTCTCCTGTTCCTCGGCATGCTGGCCGCCAGCGATGCTCCGTTGTCTGCCGAGGCTCTCGCCTCCCTGGCCAGATCAGGCACTGTGGGCCAGGTCACCGCCGCTCTTGCGGCCGGTGCCGACGTCAAAGGTAAGGGCCAGTATGGCCGGACGGCCCTCTACAGCGCGGTCATGTGGGGCGCAGAACCCGCGGTGATCGCCGCGCTGATCGCGGCCGGAGCGGACGCCAATGCCACCATGGACACCGGCGGATCACCCTTGATGGCTGTGGGCTGGGGCGAGCGGGCCAATCCCGAGACGGTTGCGCTGCTGCTCAAAGCAGGTGCCGATCCCGCCTATGTCCTGTCGTTCAGCCGCCTGAACGCCCTCCATATGTCGGTCATGTACGGCGACCGGCCTGATCTCGTCACCGCCCTGATCGCCGCTGGCGTCGATTGCAATGGCGTCGACTCGGATGGCTGGACCGTCCTGGACCGGGCTCGGGAGAGGCAGCGCACCAAGTCCATCGCCGTCCTGATCGAGGCCCATGCCCAGGCCGGCACCAACCCGAGGGCCGTGCTACAGACCGGTTCGCCGGACGCAGTCCGCGAGTTGGTCAACCGCACAAAGATGGATCTCAACCGGCCGATGCCGGATAGCCACATCCCCATGATCGAGGCGGCGGGCCGCAACCCGGACCCCGCCGTGACGCGGCTGCTGGCAGAACTGGGCGGCAAGGTCGAGGGTCTGAAAGATCGCTGGGGCACGTCCGTGATGGGGCGCGCGGCGTCCATGAACAGCAATCCCGAGGTGATCAGCGAACTGATCCGGCTGGGCGCGTCAGCAACCGCCGGGCTGCCGCTGATCACCGCCGTGAACAGCCAGTACCGCGCCGCCATCGTACCCGTGCTGATCACCGCTGCCCCCGAGGCAGTGAATGCGCCAGACGACCAGGGGCGAACCGCCCTGGACCACGCCTTGGCCAACCCCGCTGGGGCAGGCATGAAAGAAGCTACCGCCGCGCTGCGTGCTGCTGGCGGCAGATCGGGCGGCAGCATCTGGGAACTGGTGCAACGGGGCACCCTGGCCAAAATCGAGGCCGCCATCGCCGCCAAGACAGACCTTATGGTGGTCGACGGCAATGGCCGCACCCTGGTCATGGAGGCGGTCATGAGCCGCCGCGAACCGGCCGTGCTGAAGTGCCTGATCGCAGCCGGCGTGCCAGTGGACACTCCGGACCAGTGGGGGGCCACCGCGCTGATGCGTGCCAGCTTGAATGCCGCTGCGGTGCCAATGTTGGTGGCGGCAGGCGCTGATCCGAACGCCAGCGATAAGCATGGCCGCCGGCCCCTTCACTTCATGTGCGACATTAATGCAAACATTGAGGTCGTTGTCGCCCTGCTTGCCGCCGGCGCCGACCCCACCCTGCCCGACCAGCAGGGGCAGAGTGCCTTCGACTGGGCAACTAAAAAAGGACGCGCCGATCTGCTGGAGTTGTTTTCCCGGCCCGTCACGTCCGCCACCCCGCCAAGCGTCGACTTCTGAATCAATACCAGAGCCTTGTGACTGGCCGCCGCTGGACGGCGGGCCGGCGGGACTATACTCCATCGCTCCATCGTCATGAAGCGATGGACCACCCCGAGGACTCGCCATGGCCCGCTCCCTGTTCACCTCCGAATCCGTCTCCATGGGGCATCCCGACAAGGTTGCCGACCAGATCAGCGATGCGGTGCTTGACGCCTTCCTGGCGCAGGACCCGAAAAGCCGCGTGGCGTGCGAGACCCTGGTGACCACCGGCCAGGTGGTGGTGGCGGGCGAAGTGACCAGCAAGGGCGTGATCGATGTGATCGCCATCGTGCGTCAGACCATCAAAGAGATCGGCTACACCGAGCAGGGCGTCGGCTTCGAAGCCGAGGGCTGCGGCGTGATGGTCGCCCTGCACAGCCAATCCCCCGACATCAGCCAGGGCGTGACCGAAGGCTCTGGCCTGCACAAAGAGCAGGGCGCCGGCGACCAGGGTCTGATGTTCGGCTATGCTTGTGACGAGACTCCCGAACTGATGCCGCTGCCGATCTTCCTCAGCCATCGCCTGATGGAAGAGCAGGCCCGCCTGCGTCAGACTGGCAAGCTCAAGTACCTGCGCCCCGACGCCAAGAGCCAGGTCACGATCGAGTACGATGGCGACCGTCCGGTGCGCATCCACACCGTGGTGATCAGCACCCAGCACTCCCCGGCCGTCAAGTTCGAGACCCTGCGCAAAGACATGATCAAGATGGGCACCGAGGTCATCAACAAGGCCTCGACGGTGAAGGTGGACAAGAACACCGTCTGGCACATCAACCCCACCGGCCGCTTCGAAGTCGGCGGCCCCCACGGCGATGCGGGCCTGACCGGGCGCAAGATCATCGTCGACACCTACGGCGGCATGGGTCGCCACGGCGGCGGCGCGTTCTCGGGCAAGGATCCGTCCAAGGTCGACCGCAGCGCCGCTTACGCGGCCCGCTGGGTGGCCAAGAACGTGGTCGCAGCCAAGCTGGCGCGGCGCTGCGAAGTGCAGGTCGCCTACGCCATCGGCGTGGCCAAGCCAGTCTCGGTGAAGGTCGACACCTTTGGCACCGGTACCGTCGCGGACGACGTGCTGGGCGACGCGGTGCAGGCAGTTTTCGACCTGCGCCCCAAAGCCATCATCGACAGCCTCGACCTGCTGCGGCCCATCTATCGCCACACTGCCTACCACGGCCACTTCGGCCGGAAGGGCTTCACCTGGGAAGCTGTGAACAAGGCCGACGCCCTGATCACCGCGGTCAAGAAGGCCGGCGCCAAGGCCGCGAAGGGCTGATGCCCGCTGACGCACGTGGCATGCTGTCCCGACCGCCCCAGGCCCATGCCTGGGGTGCGTTATTATTGCTGTGGCTCCTCGCGATTTGCGCCAGCGCCCTCGATACGCCGTTTCCTGCCGCTCCTGCCGGCTGGACGACCTTGCCGCCCCAGGACGGCGCGACGGCGCTCTACGCCGCCCCCGGCGGTGGTGCCCGCCTCAGCGTGGTGCGCGCCGAACTGGTCGCCAATGAGACCGGCGCTGCTTTCTCGGCGCGCAACCTCAACGACCTGAGCCGACTGCTGACCGATTTCCTGCCCAGCGACGACCGGGATTTCACCGGCACCGCCATCGGCAGCCGCACCTGGCAACACCTGCGCTATTCCTTCGCCATCGGTCCGACCCCCTACGAGGCGATGCTGTATTGCACCGTCAGCGACGGTGCAGGTTGGTGCGCCACCCTGGCCGCACCCCAGGGCAGCCTGTCGACCTATGTGCCTGTCCTCAAGGCCTGGCTGGAAAACGCCGGCACCAGCCGCGCGGTGCTCCCCCAGCGCTAGCTGCTGCTAGCCTTCGCTCTCCGCGACGCGCCACCGGGCTAATTTGTCGAAGAGGGTGCGCTTAGCCATGCCCAGGCGATCGGCGGCCTGCTGGCGATTGCCGCCGCAACGCTCCAAACAGCCAAGAATGTGGCGACGTTCCACCTCATCCATGACCAGTTCGTCGCCAAAGGCGAAACCCCCTGCAGTGGCCACCGGTGGCAGAGACATTGCCGGGGCAGTAAGCATGCCCGGCAAGGCCAGCTCGGGCAGCGAGCGACGCACCGCATCCACATCGATGGGGGCATCGCCGTTGAGCACCACCAGGCGCTCCATCACATTGACCAGCTCGCGGATATTGCCTGGCCAACGATAGGCGGCGAGGAGCACGGCCGCGTCCTCTGACAAGCGCGGCTTGGCGCTCAGTTCACGACCGAACACGCCCAGATAGTGGGCAATCAGATCCGGCAGATCCCCATGCCGATCGCGTAGGGGCGGCAAGTCCACCGGCACCACGTTGAGGCGGTAGTACAGGTCTTCGCGAAAGCGACCACGGCCGACTTCGGCCAACAGGTCGCGATTGGTGGTGGCAACGATGCGCACGTCGACCTTGATCGGCTTGGTGCCGCCGACCCGCTCGAACTCGCGCTCTTCCAGGACGCGCAGCAGTTTCGCCTGCAACTCCTGACTTATTTCACTGATTTCGTCCAGCAGCAGAGTGCCGCCATCGGCCAACTCGAAGCGGCCAAAGCGCTGCTCGTCGGCGCCGGTGAACGAGCCTTTCTCGTGGCCGAACAATTCGCTGGTCAGCAGGGTCTCGGTCAGGGCCGCGCAGTTGACCCGGATGAAGGGCCCGGCGGCGCGCGGCGACTGCTCATGCAGAGCGCGGGCCACCAGCTCTTTACCAGTGCCACTTTCGCCACGCACCAGCACCGTGGCGTTGGCCTTGGCCGCCCGCGCCACCGTATCCAACACGCGCGCCATCGCCGGACTGCTGCCCAGCATGCGCCGCTCGCGATGGCGATCACGCACCTCGGTGCGCAGCACGCGCACCTCCCGCACCAGCGCCGCCCGCTCATTGAGGCGCAACAGCAGGGCCTCGACCTGCTCCAGACCAAAGGGCTTCATCAGATAATCGTAGGCCCCCTGGCGCATGCTCTCAACCGCCGACTCCACCGAGGCAAAGGCGGTCATCATCACCACCGGCATCTCCGGCCATTTCTCCTTGGCCTTCAGCAGCAATTTCAGTCCACCCATGCCGGGCATGCGGATGTCGCTGATCAACAGATCCGCGGGCTCGGACTCCAACGCCTTCAGCGCCTGCACCCCATCCCTGGCAGTGCGCACCGTCACGCCCAGGCGCGGCAGCAGTTCGGACATCAATTCGCGATTGAGGATCTCATCATCAGCGATCACGGCAGAGGCGATAGGCATGCCACCACCCTAGGGCCGGTGGACGCGAGTTCCATCCTGCCATTGCCGCCCTGAAGCGGCCGCCTGCGCTAAAGAAAGAATGCCACTTCTCTGGGTCACGGCCTCTGCCCAGGTTCCACCTCGGCAAGCCGAGGCTTGGCGCCGGATCGATGCCGTCTGGGCTGCGTCGGTGCAGCCACTGCTGGATCTCTGTCCACCGCCGGCGACCTTGCCTGACTCAGGTGGCCGCCGCGATGGGCAGGACCGCCCTACAGAGGCCTGACCTTCAAGAGCTTCGCAGCCGCCCCGAGGCCATCAGGTGGCGGGCCAAGCTGGCGACGTCGGGAGCAGGCAGAGCACGGCCCGGCAGGCCGGGCACTGCTTGCATCACCACGTCGCGCAGGGTGAGCATGGCGCGGCGGTATTCCAACGCCTCACGGATGACCGCCATGACCTCGACTGCGGGACAGGGCTTGGTGAGGAAGCGAAATGCCCCACCACGGTTGAAGGCATGCAGGACATTGCCCACGGTGGTGCCGCCAGAAAGCATGATCACCGGGATGCCGGGGTGCTGCTCGCGCAGGATGGGCAAGAGTTCGACACCGGGCAGACCCGGCATGCGGTCGTCGAGGACAATGGCACCCACCGGACCTTCGCCCAGGCGAAGCAGCGCCGCATCGGCGTCCTCTGCGGTACGTACCTGCCACTGCTCGCCCCGGGCCGAACGGCGCAGGCCGTCGAGCACCGCCGCATCGTCATCGACCAACAGGATGGTATCGGTCATGGGCACTCCGGGTCAGGCCGCGTCGACGGTGAGAGGCTCGCGCACCCCGCCGGCTCGGGCGTAATTGAGTAAGCGTTCCACCAAGGCGACGCCCACGCGCATGCCCGCCCCGACCAGCAGGCTGCCGTCCCGGGCCAGGACATCGGCGCGCAGGACCATGCCTGGACGCAGGTCGGCCAAGGCCACGGCAATGCTGCGCCGGCCAGCGACCTTGGCGGCATCGGCGTGTTCGACGAAGAGGGCGACGGCTGCGGCCAGCACCCGGGGGTCGTAGCGCGAAGGCGTGGTCTGCAGGCGAGCCATCGCATCGCGCAGGGGAAGACCGGACGCATGCAGGTCCGCAAGGTCGCCCAGCAGGAGCAGCACGCGCGCACCCATGGGAATCTGCTCGCCCTTGGCGCTGTCGGGCGGAAAGCCGGTGCCGTCGAAGGCCTTGCTTTGGTAGAGCACCATCCGCGCGACCGGCTCCAGGCGCGGAATGTTGGCAAGCAGCATGCTGCCGATCTCGGGAATGCGCGAGAGGATGTCGGCCTCCTCAGCATCAAGGGCCTGGCCGACGCGATGCTTGGCCAAGATCTCCGGCGGGATGCTGATGCGCCCGATGGGGGCCAGCATCATCGCCATCTCCACCGCCCACACGTCGGCGATTTCCAAGGCCCGGCACAAGGCGTGCAGCTCCTGCCGCAGAGCTTCGCGCCGGCCGAAGAGCTCGGGCTCGGCCAAGGACAGGACCTCGGAAAGAACACGCACACTGCCGTTGAGCGTCGATTCGAGCAGCACCCGTTCGGCAGTGATGAGTTGGTGCTGGCGGAGGGCATCGTCGAGGGTGCGCTCAAGCTCCTCAGGCGGGCAGGGCTTGCTCAGGAAGCGGAAGATATGGCCGCGATTGACCGCCGCCGTGGCCGTGGCCAGATCGCCGGCGCCGGTGAGCATGATGCGGATCGTCTCGGGGTGACGCTGGCGAACCTGCTCCAGCAAGGCGGCGCCATCCAGGCCTGGCATGTGCATGTCCGCCACCACCACCGCATACGAGGCCTGGGCGAGTTCGGCCAGAGCCCGGTCGCCGCCCTCGGCAATCGTCACGGCAAAGCGCTTGCGCAAGGTTCGCTGCATGCCAGCGAGGATATTGGGCTCGTCGTCGACGCAGAGAATGCGCTGGGGGGTCGCCATGGCGCGCTCAGCGGTGGCTACGGGCAATGGCTGCTGCCGCAGCCGCCTGCCAGCCTGCTACTTGGTCCGGTGCGCCCAGGCCGGCCAGCCAGGCCGGATCGGCGTGGACCTGATGGCTGTGGCTCAAGCCGGTGCCAGCGGCGACAGCGCATTGGGCCAGATGCACCGCGGCCAGCGGACCCATGGTCGCCGGTGGGGGGGCATGATGGAAGAGCACCGCTTCGACCAGCTGGTCGGGCAGGCCCCAGAGGGCGAGCAGGGCCGCCCCGAGGGCAGCGTGGTCGGTGCCGATGGCCTTCTGCTCGGCCACCGCAGCATCCAGATCCTGCTCCCGGGCCAGAGCCTGGGCCGCAGCGAACTCCCGAGGCAGGCGTGAGGCGAGGATGAGCATGCCGCAGTCATGCAGCAGTCCGGCCGTGGCGGCGGTGTCGGCGTCGCCCGGAGTGAGCCCCGCCGCCTGGCAGGCGGCCCGCGCCCCGGCGGCGATACCGACGCTGTGCCGCCACAGTGCGGCCGCGTCCAAGGCAGTATCCTCCAACTTGCAGGTGCTGAAGACGTGACCGGCCAGGACCAGCGAGCGCACCATGTCGATGCCGAGCAGGGCCAAGGCCTCGTGCGGCGAAGTGACGGGGTGGTTCATGCCAAAGCATGCCGAGTTGACTAGTTGTAGGAGCTTGGCGGTCACGCCGATGTCCTGGGCGATAGCGTCACCGATGGCCAGCATGGAGGGATTGGGCCGATTCAGTTCGGCACGGATGCGGATCCACACTTCGGGCAGGCTGGGCAGGGCGCCCATATGGCAGATCAGGCTGCGCAGCTCGGGCGCGGCCAGATGCTCGCGCAGGGCGAAGGCGCCGGCGATGGCGCCGCGCAGAATCTCGGGATCGCAGGGCTTGGTCAGGAAGCGGTGGGTCAGGCCGACGGAATTCAAGAGGGACTCGCGGTCGCTCTGTCCGGTGAGCAGGAAGCGCACAGTCTGGGGATGCCGTTCCGCCGTGATGCCTAGGAGCTGGACGCCGGAAAGGTCGGGCATGCGCATGTCCGAGACCAACAGGTCGACCGTCTGCCGTTCCATCAGCTCCAGCGCGGCCATGCCGCCGCCGGCGGTGAGGACCTCCCACTGCTCTCGCTGGGGACGGAGCATGCGCACGATCCCTTCAAGCAGGCGCGGTTCGTCGTCGACGAAGAGCACGCACTGGCGCTCAGGCGGCATGCTCATTACGGACCTCCACCAACGGCAGGCGGATGGTGAAGACCGTGCCCGGCCCGCCGGCCCGGTCGGCGAAGGTGATGCTGCCACCGTGCTTCTTGGTGATGATCTGGTGCGCCAGGTAGAGGCCCTGGCCAGTGCCGCGGCCGACCTCCTTGGTGGTGAAGAACGGGTTGAAGATGCGCTCGCGGATGGCCGGCGGGATGCCGGTGCCGGTGTCGGCGATCGCCAGCTCGATCCAGGCCCCGTCGCGACGACTCGACAAGGTGATGGTACCGCGGCCGCGTTCGTGATAGGTATCGGCAATGGCGTGCGCCGCATTGACCACCAGGTTGAGCAGCACCTGGTTGATCTCGCCGGGTACGCAGGGAATCGCCGGCAGGGAGGCCTCAAGGTCGAGGGCGGTATCGGCGACGTACTTGTACTCGTTGCGCGCCACCACCAGGGTGGTGCGGATCGCGGCGTTGAGGTCGCTGGGGCGGCGCTGCCCCTGATCGGGGTGGGAGAACTCCTTGAGCGCCCGCACCAGCGACGCGACCCGCTCAATGCCCTCCAGGCCCTGGTTGATAGCCTTGGGCACCTCATCGCGCAGATAGGGAAGATCGGCGCGCTCGGCCGCCTGCCGCGCGATGGCCACGACCTCGGGTGCCTGACCAGCTAGGCCGCCCAGGGCTTCGCTTTGCGCCTGAAGCACGGCCTGCACGTCGCGGAAGCCGTCCTGGAGGAAACGCAGATTGTCACCGATGAACTGGATCGGCGTGTTGATCTCATGGGCGATGCCGGCGGCGAGCTGGCCGACCGATTCGAGCTTCTGGGCTAGGCGCAGCTCGGCCTCGATGCGCTCGCGATCCGCGATCTCGCGCTGAAGATGCTGGTTGACGCGGCCCAGCTCCTCGGTCTGGGCTTGCAGGCCCTGGGTACGCTGGCGCACGCGTTCCTCTAGGTCGTGATTCATCGCCACCATGGCGTCGGCGAATTTCGTGGCTTCGGCCATCGAGGTCTGCTGGGCCTGCATCAGGATGATGAAGTCGAAGATGGCGTCATGAGCTGGAAAATCGGTCAATCGCAGACCCATGGCCGCCATCTGGGCGATATTCGCCAGCTTAGGCGCCCCGACGAAGACCACGTTGCCATCTGCCAACAAGGTGAATTGGCCTTTGAGTATGATGTCTCCGTCCTGCTTTGATTGCAGCAGGGCCAGCCGTCCGGCATTGTCCCGCAGCACCGCCAAGCTCAGGACTGGCGCCTCAGGTTCGATGAGGGCGAAGGCCTCGTCCAATCCATCGCCCACTTCCAGATAGGGCAGGACACGAGGCAGGGTTCTGCCCACCTGGCGGATGATCAGCTGGGGGTCGATCACGATATGGAAGGGGAAGACCTCACTCAAGGCCCGAGCGTCGATGCCGATGCCACCCTGGCCCAGGCCCGCGCTCATGGCGAATCCGCAGGACGCAGACGCACCCTGAAGACATCGTGGTCGTGCCCGTCAGCGCAGGAGTGCTCGACCGTGACCTCGGCGGTCACCCGGTAGACAGCGCCAAGGCCGCGAAGCAATCCGACCACGAAGGAGGTCAAGCCCTGACGGGTGGAAAAATAGTCGACGCGCATGGTGTCCCCAATTCGCTCGCTGATCTCGATGCGCGGCGGCTTGAGGCTGGGGAAGGTGGTGCGCAGACGAGCGTGCATGTGATTGAGATTGCTGAGGAATTCCTGGTAGGTTCCACCCATGAGTTCAAGCAGCACGCCATAGCCCTCGCGGGCGGTGAAGCTCATCCAATACTCCCCAAAAACCTCAAGGACCGTGCTTGACGGCACGTTGAGTTCGGCGCTTGCCGCAGCCACCAGATCGTAAGTGATCTGGTCGGGGTAGGGGCGCATTGCCACGAAGGAGAGTTCAGCTACCCCAGCGCGCTGTCGAATGCGTTCCCAGGTGGCTTCGTCCCAGCGCGATACGACCAGATCTCGGACGGCCTTGTTAACGAGTCCGTACATGGCACGCCCTCCACAGTAAGCATACCCCGCGAATTAGCTTAACCGCCGCGTCGGGGCCTTGGCAAGGGCAAGGCGCGCATGATACACGCGGCACACACCGAAAGCCTGCCCGCCTGCGTGATCAGTGAGCAGAGCTGCCGACCAGAAGCGACGTTTTAAAGGGCACCTACGAGGCTCGGCCCCCTGCCAGCACGCACTCCTGAACCACTTATGAAGTAGGCACTTTGTAGCTGTGGATTCCCTCAGCGTGGGTCTTATGAGCAAATGTCCCGCGTGGCTTCCCGGGAGGCATAGGGTAGGTGGCCGCCGGAATGAGTCAGGGCGCGCGGTTCACCTGAACGACCACCAGGACCTCGCCCACGGTCGGTCCGACGGGCAGATGCAGGGTGCCGTCGGTGGTGATGGCGGCGGTGGCGCTGCTCAGGGTCTGCCCGGTGCGCCAGTCGTAGCGGGTCAGGGTGGCGGTTCCGCCGGACAGGAAGCCGCCGATCGGCATGGCGGTGGCCGCGGCCAGGACCGGGCGCGGGGAGCGGTCGACCAGGGCGCGATGCCAGGTGTCGGCGCGCAGATGCGGCCACAGCAGAGCCTGGGTCGGGCTGCGCCAGCCCAAGATGCGGACCGGATGGCCGCGGGGCACGGCGAGGGGCGTGAGTCCGGCATCGCGCCAATTGATCGCTGCGGTGATGTCGGCAACGGCGCGATAGCGGGCAAAAAGGCCATTGGGTTCAAGATAGCCATCCCACCACCAGTTCATCGCGGTGCCGTGCCCGCCGGTCAGCAGGCCGGCCCACAGCTGCTGGGTGAAGAGCAGACCGTCAGTGTCCAGGTCGTTGCCGGGATTGTGGGCGTTGGTGCCCTGGTAGCCCGTTTCGCCGAAACAGAACGGCAAGCCCAGGGCCGCGGCACGTTCTCCGGGTTCGACCAGCAACCCCACGCCATCGCGGGTGAGTTCGCGACGCGGGCCGGCACTGGGCACCCATTCAAGCACATAGGTATGCAACTGCACCAGATCCAAACCCGGAAGCTTGGCCAGCCGCTCCCAGTCGACGCCGGCCCAGCTGACCGTGCGCAAACGGCGATCCGCATCCAGACGGGTCAGCAGGGCCAAGGCGCTTTCGGCCCAGGGCAGCGACAACTCGCGGATCGGCTGGGCCAGATCCAATTCATTCATCAATTCCCAGGCCAGGACAGTGTCGTCGGCGCCCCAGCGGGCCAGCACGTGGCGCAGGCGACGTTCGTACTGCGCCGGGGGCGGAACGCTCAAAAATGAGGTCTGCCGGGCCAAAAAGCTGCTGCCATAGGGGAAGGCCTTGCCGTGCTCCAAGTCATAGTGGTTGTCCAGCACCATGGTCACGTACAGGTCATTGGCGCGGGCCAGGTCCAGGATGTGGTCGACCAGCCAGGCCTGATCCAGGCGGTACTGGTCGGGGGTGTCGGATTCGATTTGTCCGCACCAGCTGGAGAGCCACAGGCGCACATGGTTGCAACCGGCTGCGCGCAAGGCCGGCAGCCAGCGGGCGAAGGCCGCCACCCGGTCAGGACCCTCGGCCCAGCAGAGATTCGGCCCGATGGTCAGCAGCACGCTGCCATCGGGTTTGGCCAGCAGGCGGGGATTGTCGGTGCTGATCCGCACCGGGCCGCGCACCGTTCCCGGGCCAACCAGGACCTGGCCGGCGGCCAGGACCTTGCCCTCGGGCGAGAGCAGGTTCCAACGCTGCAGTCCGGCTTCCCGCGGGGTATGCCGGACTTCGACGGTGGGCGGGGCGACGGGATCAAGCTCCTGCACCGTCACATTCTTCCCCGGCGTGAACTCCTGGGCGGCGAAACAGTGCCGACGCCATTGGCGACGGTCCGGCCCCATGATCACCAACACCGGATTGCGGGCGACCTCGTTGCCGACGCTATTGGCGGGCAGGCCGCGGATCTCCCAGCGGAGCAGGTCGCCGGCACTGGCGCTGGTGAAGAGCGGGATGACCTCGACGGCGCTGGCGCAGGCGGCG
>Ga0105048_10006122_pt1 | contig 19387 bp, 22 predicted proteins | sample MAT05_FD_78382 | JGI IMG/M metagenome (GOLD analysis project Ga0105048, IMG submission 78382) | Freshwater microbial communities from Lake Fryxell liftoff mats and glacier meltwater in Antarctica - MAT-05 | ecosystem: Environmental > Aquatic > Freshwater > Ice > Liftoff microbial mat | place... | reverse complement strand
CGTGTTAGGGTAATAAGCAAAATAACTATCCTTTACATCATTGCTGATATGTAAACCATCTTGTAAATACATACCTGAAGTAGCACTCATTTTGTAATTATTCCCCCGGTTGTTATCCCAATATACTTGCCCATTTACCTCATAGAAAATAGCGAACTCTTCTCCCAATTGAGGAGGAGCGATGTTAGAACCAAAATTGCTTGATAAATCAAGTTCAAGCTTCCATATTTCTGCATTATTTTCTGACGTTTTATCGTATTGAAGTGCAAAATTCTGCCAACTGCCATCCAGCATTTTATGATGTACAAATACTTTTTTCCCGTAAGCAATATTGGCTACTTCCGCATAAAAATATCTTTTAGTAATATATGCACCATGGTAAACCCATGCATTAGAAGACCAGGCTTTGTAAAGCTTCACTTTTTCATGGCTGGCAAGGCGGCTTGCAGTATTTTTTTTAGCAGTTAATTTTTCATTAATGCTGGTTGCTTCATTCTCAGCTACCGGTAAATCTTTGCGGCAAGAAAGTAAAGTGGTAAGTACTACTATTACAGTTAGAAATTGTTTCATTGTTTCAATTTTTTTTGCGAAAATAAGAAGTTAATGTGTAAATAATACACATTTTAAAAAATATTTCAAATATTCTTTTTCGTGACAATTATTTATTTACAAATTGTGGCATTACTTTACTCAATTCTAACAGGTTGCACTTGCCTTGGTTCAGGGCACACAAATCAATCTTTGTATAGCACGGCCTGCACACAAACCATTTTTAAAAAGTAAAATTTCAAATTGTCGCAGGGAATTTTTACATTAAAGAAAATCGCCTACCGGCATTGGCGAAATTTATTTTTTTACAGCGACCATTCATAAATGGCTGCACTTGTTAGAAAGTGATGTGAGCATGCAGCTAATTGTTGAGTACCTGAAAAAACTTTCCGACGAAGGTCTCATTGCAGCGTATGCTTTTGTAATTATGCCGAACCATATTGATTTAATCTTGCAACAAAACAAACTAAATGGTAAAGAAACGCCTATGGAAAGGTTCTTATGCCACGAACCATCCATGGCGCAGGAACGGGATGCCTCCGTTGTAATTGATATTTCCGAACGCCTTCCATCATTATATTATAAGAACCAGGCAAAACAACGCTTGACAAAAATTATCGAATTGCCAATTTCTTTCTTAGGTTTACTTTTTTATAAAGTTCCTGTTTAAGAAAATTGACTTTCATTTCTATCATAAAAAAATCCTCATTTTGTTTAGCAGCAATACTGCTGTTTAGCAGCATGTATGCACAGGAAATAGCTTTTGAATCTTTCAAAGGCAACAGCAGATTGCCAAGTAACGAACTGCACGGCATAGTAGAAGACAAACTGGGAAATAAATGGGTGGCAAGCGATGCAGGTCTTATTTGTATCACCGGTAATAATGTAAAAGTGTTTACAAAAAAAGATGGGCTTGCTTCTGATGTGGTGTTGAAAATCTATTATGACGTTTACAACAGGATTTGGATCGCCGGGCCATCCGGAGTATTATCAGTGGTGAGTAATGGACGTATTTTGCCGGTACCTGCGAATGAAAAATTAAAACAAATAGATCCAACGGCAAATGGCATTAACAGGTTTACTACAGGAACAGACAGTTGCCTCTATGGAATTTTCAGCAACGGCAAATCTAAAATGTTCAGGCTCTCTGCTAATATGGAAAATGCTGTTGAAATAAAGCAGAATAATGACATTTTATATAATGGCATTCTATACACTTCTTTTGAGGTAACTGAATCATAAAAAATAACTTTCGTAAGCCTTATAAATAATGCAGACAGCAATCTCAAATCAACAGGATTGTTTGATGATTTTAATTTTTCTAAAGCCCTGCTTTATGCAAGAGCGCTTTATTCCACAAACGATTCGTTGCTGTATGTTGCAGTCAATAACAAAGTTTTTGAGTTTAAAAAATTCAACCTACTTCACAGGTATGTTTTTCCTGATAAAGTTTTTTCAATATCTGCCGTCAATGGAAAAGTGATAGCTGCTGTGGTGGCAAATGGTTTTTATGTAATTGAAAATGGGCAAGCTACGCCAGCATCCAATAGTTTATCAAAAACAACAATCACCTCTTTTCTAAAAGACAGCGAAGGAAATTTTTGGGTAACTACTTTAGAAAAAGGATTGTTTGTGGCAAGAAACACAGCTATTACAACCGGGTATCATGATGAGGTTGCGGTAACAAGGCTTTTAAAAAAAATGGATTGGCGTATTTGCTGCTGGATAACAACCAGCTTTTCCCTTTTGCCGATAAGTCTGCAACTAAAACAATTGCTTCTCCAAACCATATTTACGATATCGCCTTCGGTGATGGCAAAAGCAGCAACGAAGACTTTTATATTTCTCAAACAGGAATAACACAACTTGTACATAACAACGTAATAAGTATTGATAAATCTTACTATTCCAATCATATCATTTTGCCTTGTAAAAAAGTTATTTTTTGGGGAGCAAGAAATTTGTTGATATACAATCCCGGAAAAAAAAATGTCAAGAAGACTTTTGATGACCGGCTACTTTGTGCTGCTTCTTTTTCCGACTCTTTTATTTTTGTTGGCTCTTTTTCTTCTGGCCTATGGCGTATCCGGTTAAATGAAAACCTGGATATGGAATACATTACAAAACAGGGCCGTGTTAATTGCATTCAGCGTATTGAAAATAATTTGTTTGCCATCGGCACCAATGAAGAGGGTGTGCAATTAATTGACAGTAGTGGAAAAATTAAGCAACGATATACCAACTTGCCAGGCAGGATACAAGCACTTGCGTTCAATGAACCTTTTTTATATGCAGGAACTAAGGAAGGACTTTACAGTATTAATCTTCAAACGCAAACAATCAAGGGGTACACTAGCAGTAATATGTTACCCTTCGATGAAGTGACAGGATTAATGATTTCTGAGGCTTTTATATTTTTTACGGGACGAAATGCTGCTGTGAGCATTCCATTGCAGGCACTCAGTGATTACCATTCTTTGCTAAAAATAAATATTGATAATGTTAGTGTAAACAATCAGCCATGGCAGACTTCCAGGTTGAATCAACTTTCTCACAACCTGAATAATTTTTCTTTCAACATCAGCAATTATTCATACCGGGCATCAGCCAATTCAGTGTATCACTATCGTGTAATCAAAGACGGTAGTAAATTAATTTTATCCGACTCTACACCAAGCCAGTTGATACAATTTAGCCTTGAGCCGGGAGACTATCAATTGAGCATTTATGCAGAAGATAAATTATTGCATGTGCGTTCCAACAGTTTATCTGTTCCAATTAATATCAATAACCCTTTCTACAGTACCTGGTGGTTTCTTGTTTTGGCTTTTGTGATGCTGGCTGCCTTTGCCACATTGATAGCAACACTACTCATCAGAAGAATTAAAGCCCGTGAGTTGCAAAAAAGAAACCTTGTGCTTAAAGTGGCCGACCTTGAAGCAAGGGCATTGCAGGGACAGATGAATCCTCATTTTGTTTTTAATGCAGTTAACTCTGTGCAGGATTTTATATTGAGCAACAAGGCAGACGAAGCACGTCTTTTCCTCTCACATTTTGCAAGGCTTATCCGCATGGTGCTGGAACATAACCGTAAAAAAAATGTAACGGTGGATGAAGAAATACAATTGCTCCGGTTGTATGTTTCGATAGAAGAACAACGTTTGAAAGATAATATTGATTTAGATGTTGACATGCCGGAAGATTTTGATGCAGACAATATCTTATTACCTTCCATGCTGCTGCAGCCGCTGGTGGAAAATGCCATCTGGCATGGACTGAGTAAAAAAGAAGGAACAAAAAATATACAACTGAGTTTTGAAATTCAGGAAGAGCTTTTAAAAATTGTAATTGAAGATAACGGCAAAGGAATAGAACAGGATAAAACAAAACATGTATCTGTAGGAATGGAAATTGTAAAAGAAAGAATAAGGCTTGCGTATGAAGAAGACCCGGGTTTTGATTTTTTTAGTATAGAAAACATGAGCGGCAATAAAGGCGTTTCAATAAAAATAATTTTACCGTTGCAAACAGAATATTAATGACAAAGGCAATTATAGTTGACGATGAACAAAGCGGCATCAATGTTTTAAAAAACCTGCTGGGTCAATATTTTCAGGGTATTGAAGTAATTGCTGTATGTAGTAATATACAGGAAGCTCAAACTGCCATTCCCAAGCAAATACCCGATATACTTTTTCTTGATATTGAAATGCCCGGTGGCGATGGATTTAAACTGTTGGAGAATATCGGGCTCATTCATTTTCCGGTTGTGTTTGTAACCGCATACAATCAATATGCAATAAAAGCATTGCGGTTGAGCGCCACTGATTATTTACTAAAACCTGTGAATAAAAATGAGGTGGCACTCGCCATTGAAAAAAGTATGCAGTTACTGCAATTCAGAAAAGACAATCCTGTGAACTATGCTGCAGTAATTGCCAATGCAGATGCAAACAGCAGTAACAGGATGCTGGTGTTGAATAAATTTACGCAGGAAGGAATTCCATTTAATGAAATTACCTGCATTACCGCAGACTCAAATTATACCATCATTCATTCGAAAAATAAGAAGCAGCTTACGGTTTCAAAAACATTGAAAGAAATGGAGGAATTGCTGTGCGATGAGGGACATCAATTCATAAGAATTCACAAATCAGTTGTTATCAATACCGGCCAAATTGCTTCAGTAAAATCTGAATCAGGCGTATTATTCATAGAGCTTACCAATTCAATGTGCTTTGAAGTATCAAAACGAAAAAAGAATGACATTAGTAATATCCTGCAAAAACTCCGTGCCGTATAAAAAACCGTTTACTCAAAACCTTTTCCGTTAGCTAAGTTTATGCTTAACCAAATTGATATGTCAACGATTTTTACAACAATCTCTTTTTAACTTTAATTGAACACTGACTGCTTACTTCTACCAATAATTTATGAAACATATTCTGGTCACACTTTCTTTTCTTATCACTTGCGGCATAAGTTTTTCCCAGCAAGGCCTTGGTATTGGCACTACCACACCTGCTGCCAGTGCTATGCTTGAGGTAAAGGCTTCTAACAAAGGACTGCTGCCACCAAGAGTTGAATTAACAAGTATTACTGACGTTACAACGATTGTATCGCCAGCTACAGGGCTGGTTGTTTTTAATACGGCAACATCTGGTGCCTCTCCTAATAATGTAACCCCAGGATATTATTTTTTTACAGGCGTAAATTGGTTGAAGATTGGAACACAGGGCAACAACCCAGGCGATATGCAATATTGGAATGGAAAACAGTGGGTGATTTTACCGGCAGGCACTCACAACCAGGAATTATCAATTTGCAATGGCGTACCAAAATGGGGGCCTTGTTCTGGAAACCCTGGATTGCCAACAGTAGTTACCAGCAGGATTGCGAACGTAGATGGAATTATTGTAACCTGTGTGGGCAATGTTACAGCTTCCGGCGGTTCAACAGTTTTATCAAGAGGTATTTGTTATAAAAGAACCGCTAATCCAACTATTGCAGACAGCAGCATTGTAGATGACAGTTCAGGCACCGGAATTTTTATAACAAAAACATTGCGCCTGGCAGAAAATACAACCTATCATGTGAGGGCTTTTGCTACCAATGCAACTGGCACTGCCTATGGTGCAGATTCTGTGTTTACCACTTCAAGGGTTTTTTCCCCCTTAGTTTATACGATTCTTCCATTTGGTATTGGTTCTACTACTGCCTATTCTGGTGGAATAATTGCCAATGTTGGTGGGGCTCCTGTTACTGCAAGAGGTATAGAGTATGGTTTTTTCAATCCGCCGAACCAGTTTTTTATTAACCTGTTTGATGACATAGTTGAGATAGACACTTTTTCTTTACAGATGACTGGCCTTCTTCCCAACACTACTTATTTTGTTAGGGCAAATGCCTGTAATAATGGCTATACCAACTGTGCTAACAGCAATACTTTAAGTTTCAAAACATTACCGGCAGGTTATTTCGCTGGCATTTATCTTTTTGATTCGCTCAACACAAATTCCGGTCTTACAGACCCAAGCCCTGTGCCGGTTGTAACCGGACTAAGCTTTAGTGCCTGTAAAGGAACAGGTGCCGGATTGCCTTCATTGAATTCAACTGTAAACAAAGCTTTTTCTCTTACAGGATGGTCGTTGGGTGCAACCGATGGTTCTAATCTTTTTACAAATGTTGAAGATACTGCTACAAAGTATTATGAGTTTACACTCACTCCTAACACGGGTAGAAACTTTAATCTTACTGCTGTTAAATTTAAGTGGCAACGCTCGGGCACTGGGCCAAGGCAGGTTTTTATGAGAAGCAGTATTGATAACTATACTAATAATCTGCCGGCAAGTATCAGTCCCAATAACTCAAATTTAGCTGTTGTGTTTACCAACAAATTTCAGGTGAATGATGCGGCAACAGGCGGACAGGATGGATGCACCATTACATTAACGGGGCCTTCGTTTACAGGAATAACAGTGCCGGTTAAAATCCGCATTTATGGAATTAATGCAGAAAATGTAAATGGTACTTTCAGTATTGATAATGTGGTATTCAATGGCATTGTGAACTAAAAAATTTCGAACGCATTTTATGATAAAAAAAATAATTTTTTTAGTTTACTTCATTTCAACAGCAGTTGTTTCAATTGCCCAAAATGCAGGCATTGGCACTACTACACCTAACAGCAGTGCAGCACTGGATATTACGTCTTCCAATAAAGGGCTGCTGCCGCCAAGGGTAGCACTCACAGGCATTACAGATGTAACTACCATTCCTTCACCGGCAGTGGGTTTGTTGATTTATAATACTGCTGCCGCAGGAATAGCACCCAATAATGTAGTACCCGGTTTTTATTATTACACTGGCACCAACTGGCTCAGGATTGGGCAGTCTGCCAACGCACCCGGCGATATTCAATATTGGAATGGCAAGCAATGGGTAGTGATGCCTGCCGGCAGTTCAGGAAAAATATTAACTATGTGTAATGGTGTGCCAACATGGGGGCCATGTATTGTTCCCGTGCTGCCGACTGTTACAACAGGTCTTATCTCCAGTATCACCGGCACCACTGCAATTGCTGCAGGCACGGTTAATACTAACGGGAATGGCATCATTACAGAAAGAGGTATTTGTTATGACTTTAACCCAAATCCTACTATTACAAGATATAGTCAGCCAGATGCCACTAATGGAACCGGCAGTTTTTCAGTATCGTTAGTTGATCTGTGGCCTTCAACCACTATTTATGCCAGGGCTTATGCTACGAATGGTGCAGGCACAGCATATGGCAGCCAGGTAACCTTTGTTACTACCGCAGTAACTGCGCCAGTAATAAATACCCTTCCTGCTTTTGCTGTTGGTTCCACAACCGCTTTTACAACTATAGACTTATTGAGTGATGGTGGTAATCCATCCGTTTCAAGAGGTATTGTGTACAATACATCTCCTAACCCAAACATATCAAATGATCTTATCCTTTTACCCAGCACCGGACTAAGTTTTTTTACAATTCCATTCTTTGGCTTACAGCCTAACACCACTTATTATGCAAAGGCATATAGTGGTAGCTTACCTATTGGTAATACTTATGGCAATGAAATTAGTTTTACCACATTAGACAATGATTTTTTTGCTGCAGCGTATACTTTTGATTCAGTAAAAACAAACTCAGGTCTTTTAGACCCAACTCCATTGCAGGTGTTACAGGCTATTAATCGAAGTGATTTTTCTGTAATGGGTGCAGGAGCGCCAACATTTAATCCAACAGCAACTTCCCGTTTTTCCTTTACCGGATGGACATTGGGCGCCAGCAACGGCTCCAATGTTTTTACTTCCGCAACAGACAGCACCAGCAAATATTTTGAAGTAACCATTGCACCAGACCCTGGGCAAACAGTTAATTTGAATTCGCTTACGTTCAGGTGGCAGCGTTCAGCCGCAGGTGTTAGACAGGCTTTTGTAAGAAGCAGTGCAGATGGTTTTACCAATAATCTTGCTGCAGGTATCAGCCCCTCCAATGCAAATTTATCTGTGGTGGCAAATAATAAATTTCAAATTACCGACGCAACAATAACAGCACAGGATGGCTGCACTATTGCTTTAGGTGGTGCTGCTTTTACAGGCCTTGCAACTGCTGTTACTTTTCGTATTTACGGCACCAATGCGGAAACGGCAAGTGGCAATTTCAGCATTGACAATGTAGTGATTAATGGTAAAGTGTTTTAGGCTAAATCGTTTGCAGCTGTATGTTTGGAAGAGGGCTTTTTTTTGATTAGATGTGGAAAGAATTATTGTAATAAATTATCAACGGCTTTATTATGAAAAAAATAGGATTTATTGTTGTATTACTTCACCTATTGGTTAATTCCTTTTCGCAAAGTATTGGTATTGGCACCAGCACACCCATTGCCAGTGCGGCGCTGGACATTACATCTTCCAGTAAAGGGCTGCTGCCGCCAAGGGTAGCGCTTACGGGCATTACAGACCTCACAACAATTGTGGCTCCTGCTACGGGCTTAATTGTTTATAATACGGCTACTGCCGGAGCTCCTCCTGCCAATGTTTTTCCGGGTTATTATTATTTTAATGGTACCAATTGGCAGAGTCTTGTGAAGCCTGGTAATGCCAGTGGCGATATCCAATACTGGAACGGCACACAATGGGCACTGTTACCTGCCGGCAATAGTGGACAAACACTAAGCATTTGCAATGGAGTACCCACCTGGGGGCCATGCCCGGCTGCTACAGCAGTTTTGCCGGTGGTTGCCACCAGTTCAACAACAAACATCAATTCGGTGTCTGCCACTGTAGGCGGCAACGTTAGTTTCGATGGCGGCTCAACAGTTACATCAAAAGGAATATGCTACAGCCGGAATAGTAATCCTTCACTTGCAGATAGTGTTGTGCTGAATCCCTCAGGAGGTGCAGGTTCATTTTCATTGCCGTTAACAAACCTGGCTGCCACCAGCACCTATCATATAAGGGCTTTTGCTATCAACAGCATTGGCACTGCTTATGGTGGCGATTCATCTTTTACCACATTGGCACTAACCTCACCCACTGTTACCACTTCCAATGCGTTTGGAATTGGTGCTTCATCTGCAAACAGCGGTGGGGTGGTTACCAGTAGCGGAGGAGCGCTGCTCATTTCACGTGGCATTGTGTACAGTACTTCACCCGGCCCCACTTTAGCCAACAGCACCGTCAATGATGGAAATCTTTCGTTGGGTACTTTTACTTCTTTAATGACAGGCCTGTTGCCTGATACTACTTATTATGTGAGGGCCTTTGCAAACAATGCTTTTGCGCCGGTGGCGTATGGCAATGAAATTAGTTTTACCACACTGACCAGTGGATTTTTTGCAGCCTCCTATACGTTTGATTCTGTTAAAACAACTTCCGGACTCATTGATCCAAGCCCGTTGCCAACAGTTACAGGTATTGGTTTTGGTCCATTCTCTGCGGTAGGTGCTGGTGCCCCCACCTTTTATCCAAATGCAGCTTTCCGTTTCACCTTCCAGGGCTGGACGCTAGGTGCAACCAATGGTTCTGATGTATTTACTTCCGCAGAAGACAGCAGTACCAAATACTACGAAGTAACGGTAACGCCTGCCCCGGGAAGATCAATTAACCTGAATTCAATGACATTCAGATTGCAGCGGTCTGGTACAGGGGTAAGGCAGTGTTTTAAGGTGCAGTGCTGACGGGTTTACCAGTAATCTTCCGGCAAGTATCAGCCCGGCAAATGCAACATTATCCGTTGTTGCTACCAATAAATTTCAAGTTACAGATGCCACTACTACCGGGCAAGACGGATGCAGCATTACATTAGGCGGAATTGACTTTACCGGCATCACAACACCCATAACTTTTCGTTTTTATGGTATCAATGCAGAAGCAGCAGGAGGTTCATTTAGTATTGATAATGTAGTTTTTAGCGGGCAGGTATTGTAGCTGCTATTAAAAATGAAAGCGCCGGAGTTATTAAACTGCGGCGCTTTTCATATTAGTACTTGTCCTTGCCTTGGTTTGGCCCACAAACCAATCCTTGTAATTACCTTGGTTTGTGGCACACCATAGTCGTTAATTTATGGGCCTTATATTTATTTTCAGCGTCTGGTATTGTGACTTTTTTTTAGGTGTCTCGCAAGCGCAATCCGCAATAAGACGTAAATAAATTTGTTCCAGCCATTTGGTAATTGACAATCGCTTCAACAACACCAGCCTGAATGAACCCGTAAATTTTACACATCGCTTAAAGAAAATAATTATGCTTACTCCCTGTCCATTATCCATTTCTCGTGCATACTTGTTACACCTCCTGAACAAGTTCCAGTTAATCAGTATCCATAATAACTTATCCATGAGCTGGCATTCCAGCCTTTCTTTCTTTACTTTTTTTATCTTGTCAATGCATTCCCTGAAAAACTGGCATTTTCAAAATAATGGGTTTCAAACCAAAAAGAGAGTAAACTACTTGCCCTGCTTTGCAATACCGGCAGGACTTTTAAAAATGAATCCTTCGGAATTATTCTGATTTAACATTGATCTTTATTTTTTTTTGCAACAGATAAGGCATTAGATAAAAAATCCCTAAGTTTTTTACCCAAAATACTACTTACATTAAAATGGTTAGCCTTACGATTATTTTTTTCATAAAGACAGCCCATTAAAATACCATTTCGAATTATGAGATCCATGTTAAACAGCAGATAGCTTTTGTTCTGATAACCGAAATTAAAATGAGGTAAAAAATTAAAAGTCCCCATTTCATCTGAATTTTTTGGTGATTTTAAATCCTCAATCAACTGAAACATTCGTTGTTTATATAGTGGGCAGACTTTTACTATTTAAATAAACGTTTTCATTATCAAATATCTTAAAGTCAATTTATTTTCCTTCAGTGAAAGTTTTCAGTCCATTTAAAGCCGCCTCATAACCGGGGCCGGTTAGTTTATCTATAAAGATGGCGTAAAATTTATCCCATGGATACCAGTGTAGCTGCGTTACAGACTGCCAGTGTACCGTGGTTTGTTGAGATTGCGGTATTGAATAAAAATGCAACTGGTTGCTGATATCATTCTCCCCTGCGGCTGTTAAAGTAAAAGCTATGATGGCGGTGTCTGCTTTTGTGATTTGCAGGTGGGTGGTTTTATTGTTGTAAATAATATCGCAGCTTCCGTTTTCGCCAGCGGTTATATTGCTAAAATTAACCGTCGCTAATTCAGATGAAAAAGAAGGGTGCCAGTTTTTCCAGTTTTTTAAGTCATACACCTGTGCGTAAATTTTCCCCTTCGCCACTTCATCAATCACAACTGTTCTGCCCACTTTGGCCCGGGAAGGAATGAGTAATGACAATATAGAAATGAAGATGAAAAGTCCGGTGGCACCAATCAAAAAAGCTTTTATAAAACGCATGGTAAGAATTTAGAAAGAAAATGCTTTTGTTTATCGTATGGATAACAGTTGCAAAATGCTATAATGAATAATAAGTCTATAATTTCAACCGGATTGTATACCCCAACGATGTTGGTTAAGTAATTTTGTCCGTATCCACCTTTTATTGTTAACACTATTTTACTCCCATTTAAATACTTTAATTGCCACCGCATATATTATCACACCCCACAACAATAAGATGCCAATTTCAAACCTTACATCCCACAGACTTTGCCCTTCAAAGGCAACGGCCCTCATGGCTGTGTTAAGATAGGTTAAGGGCAATGCTTTTGATACAGGCTGGAGCCATTTTGGAAAAGCCTCCACCGAAAAAAAAGTACCGCCCAGTAAAAACTGGGGTAAGGTTAATAAATTAGCAAAAGGAGGTATGGTGCTCTCACTTTTTGCAAGGCCACTTACAATAAAACCCAATCCCATAAACACTACCAGGCCAATAAAACTCAGCACCAACATATCCAGCAGTGTTAGTAAGCCGTTAACCAGCGTAAATCCAAACAGAAAACGCCCGGCTACAATAATAACAATGGCAGTAAGCATTTGAAAAAGCACCCTCGCCAAACCCTCGCCTAATATGATATACGTGCGGCTGATGGGTGTTGCAAAAAAGCGTTTCAACACTAACGTATTCCTTAAGCTGAAAAACATAAAAGCTACACCGAATACGCCTGAGCTTAACAATGAAAATCCCAACTGGCCCGGCAAGATAAAATCGATGGTGGAATATTCCCTTACCTCTTCCACATCTCTTACATAATCAAAATCCTGCCTGGCATAAGAAGGCCGGTTAGCAAATTTTTCGTTGCTGATGCTATTGCTGATCCCCCCAATTACCGGCAATAGTTGCGGCCACTTATCACTGCTTGCACTGGTTGTTTTGATCGAATATTCATAAGCCGGAGTGGCCGTATTTGTTTTACTGATATTTAAAATACAGGCAATGCGGCCTTTTACCAGGCTGCTTCGTAATGCTGCATCATCTGCAAACCGGACAATCCTGATCCGCATACTTGTTTTGATAGAATCAAATAGCACATTGTTTGTATCGCAGTCGTTGGCAATGGCAATCTTATATACGGGCACCCCGCCATTTCCCCCTACAAAACCAAAGACAATTATAAAAATAAAAGGAAAAACAAAACTAAAAACAACGGCAGATGGGCTTCTGAATATTGCTTTCAGGCTAGCTTTGGTAATGGCCAACATGGCTGTTAGCTGACTGTATGATGACATTCAATATAAATTTATGGCGGTAAAGCTATTGAAAAAAAAGCAAGAAAAATTTTGAACTCCGCGACATGTGACGTATTTTTGTTGACAAATGACGGTGTATGAAAAATAATATAAAACAAAAAAAAGCGGCTCCTTATAAAAAGGGTAATGACAACAGCAGAGTGGAAGAGCCACAGGCAATATACAACCGAAGCGTAAAAATCATTCCGTCGTTAAAAGACTTCACTTACAAAGAGTTTAAAAAAATTTCAGATAGTACCCCTTTTACCCAGGCTGAATGGGCTGCCATGCTGCATGTAAGTGAACGCACCCTGCAGCGGTATGCAAAAAATAATGGCAGCTTTGCGCCCATCAATGCGGAGCGGGCACTGCAGCTTGATAACGTCATAAAAAAAGGTAAAGAAGTTTTTGGCAGCGCAGAAAAATTTTACACCTGGATAAAGCGCAGCCCACAGATGCTGGAAGGGCAGTTATCCGTGCAATCACTTACCAGTGCAGGCGGGATAGAAATGGTATTGACACAACTGGGAAGGATTGAACACGGTATATTAGCATGATAGTTTACAGGCTTGCAACTGAATTGTATAAAGACGACCTGTCGGGCATGGGAGCAAAACTCTTTGGTGGCAGGTGGAACTCTACCGGTGTAACCCTTTTATACACTACGGAAAATATTTCGCTTGCAGTACTGGAAATATTGGCAAGGGCTGATAAATATACCGTGCCCGACAATTACCACCTTATAAAAATTAACATCCCTGATATATTACAGTTCCCTGTTATCACAAAAAATAAATTAAAAAAAGGTTGGAAGGACGATATTGGGTATACACAATTTATGGGTGATTCATTTATCAAATCCAATGACTCCTTATTGATAAAAGTACCTTCTGCAGTAGTAGATGACGAGAATAACTTCCTTCTTAACACCCAACACAGCGATTTCAGGAAAGTAAAGATATCAGCCAGTTTCAGTTTTCATTTTGATAAAAGGTTATTCCTTAATAATGAATAAAACCTACCTTCTGCTGGGCAGCAACATGGGCAACAGCCGGCAGCAATTATTGACTGCAATTAAAAATATTACAATCCAAATTGGCAAAATAACACGCCAGTCAAAACTGTATGTTACTGCCGCCTGGGGAAATACCAACCAGGCAGATTTTTTAAACCAGGTAATAGTGGTGGAAACAAAACTAACTGCCATGCAGATGATAGATACGATCTTTACCATCGAAAAAAAAATGGGCAGGGTAAGAACCCTGAAAAATGCCCCACGGGTAATTGATATTGATATTTTGTTTTTCAACCAGGAAATCATCGATGAAAAAAAACTGTCGGTTCCTCACCCCGAAATTCCAAACCGCAGGTTTGTGCTGGTACCACTAAATGAACTTTCGCCCAATTTTAATCATCCTGTTTTACAAAAAAAAATCCACCAATTACTAACAAATTGTACCGACTTGTTGAATGTGAAAAAGTTTTGATTGTTCAACTGCTGATTACCCTTATTTTGCGGGTGGTTAATTATGAAGTATAATTTTGTAACAATAGAAGGAAACATTGGGGCAGGTAAAACCACATTGGCCCACATACTCAGCAAACATTTTAATGCAAGACTGATCCTGGAAGAATTTGCCGATAATCCCTTTTTGCCAAAGTTTTACGAGAACCCTGCCCAGTATGCTTTCCCGGTAGAGTTATTTTTTATGGCAGAGCGGTATAAGCAACTGAAAGATATGTTGCAGACAAAGGATATGTTTCAATCCACTACCGTATCCGACTACCTGTTCACCAAATGCCTGCTGTTTGCCAAGGTGAATTTATCCAGCGAAGAGTTCCGGCTGTACCAGAAGCTATTTGACATCATCAACCCGCAAATTCTTCAGCCCGATATTTTAATTTACCTGCATATGCCGGTAAATAAACTGAAAGAAAATATTAAGAAAAGGAACCGGCAGTATGAGCAGGAAATCCCCAATGATTACCTGTTTCAACTGCAGGAAACTTATACCCAGTACATTAAACAGCATAATATAAAAACGTTGTTTGTTGATGCCTCCAATGCAGATTTCCTGGCCAACGAACAACATGTAAAAATAATTCTTGATGCACTGGAGAAAGATTACGAACACGGGCAACATTATTTAACGCTTCCATAAAGCCCCAACCCTGCTGGCCAGCGGGTAGTAATGCAAGTATATTTCCATAATACCTGCATGTGTTTTTCAGGTGTGTCCACAACACAATAATTAGTTTTTATCTTTGCACATCTCAAACTGAACGACTATTGGACCATTCACCCTTAGCAGCTTTACGAATAACTGAATTCCGAAACTTTATTGCTGGCCGCTTTGTTTTTATCATGGGGCTCCGCATGATGGGCACCCTGGTATCGTGGTGGATGTATGAATTAACGGGAGATGCATTTTACATCGGCATGATCGGGCTTGCAGAAGCCATTCCCGCTGTTGGCTTTTCTTTATATGCCGGATATGTTATCGACAAAAGTGAAAAAAGAAAATTGCTGCTCCGCACAGTAGTACTTTTTGGCACCTGCGCTGTTATTTTATTGGGGGCATCTTCCAACTGGTTTCAGCAGTCGTTTGGTGATAAACTTATCATCATTTCCATTTATACCATCATCTTTTTTACAGGCTGTATCCGGTCTTTTTCCGGACCCAGTTTCAGTGCCATTATTGCGTCGCTGGTACCGAGGCCCCTTTTAACAATCGCATCGCAATTAAGTTCCACCAGTTGGTTAGTAGCCAGCATCATGGGCCATGCAACTGCCGGTTTTTTAATTGCCTGGTTCCATGTTACGGGAACTTTCATTGTGATCATCACGCTAATTTTCACGGGTTTATTCTTTCTATATAAACTAAAAGAGAAGCCGCCTGGCATTTCCACGGAGAAAAAAACACTGGAAGCGGTAAGTGAAGGACTGAACTATGTGTTTAAAACAAAAGAGGTATTAGCCGCTTTAACGCTTGACCTTTTTGCAGTGCTGTTTGGTGGTGCAGTGGCAATGGTGCCGGTATATGCAAAAGATATTTTGCATGCAGGACCGATTGGTTTTGGCTGGCTGAATGCTGCTGCCGACATAGGTTCTATTATCATGGTGATAAGCCTCACCATATCGCCATTAAAAAAGAAACAAGGCATTAAATTATTGTTTGCAGTGGCCGGCTTTGGGCTGTGCATCATCGTTTTCGGCATTTCAAAATTGTATTGGCTTTCATTTTTTGCCCTGTTGGTGAGCGGTGTACTGGACGGGGTAAGCGTAGTAGTAAGGAGCAATATCATGCAGCTTAAAACACCGGATGAACTACGCGGCAGGGTGATGAGTGTGAATTCGATGTTTATCAATTCATCCAACGAAATCGGGCAGTTTGAAAGTGGAGTGGCTGCCAAATTAATGGGTGTGGTGCCTTCAGTAGTTTTTGGTGGGTGTATGACGATCATGGTGGTGGTGGCTACCTGGTTTAAGGCGCCTTCACTGAAAAAGCTGGAATATTAAAAGTTCCTTTTGGCAATCATCAACACTTTGACGCACTGCAAATGAAACAAAGACCACATCATTTACTTTTACTTACAGCGGTTACTTTTGTCTTGATCTCTTTTTTTGTATTGAATCAAAACCACGTAATAGACATTCACTTTCACGACACCTTTTTTGTAATTGCACCTACATATGTTTTTTGGTTACTGGCTGTTTTAGCCCTGTTTATTTGGGCACCTTATTTAGTGACCGAAAAGATCATGTTTTCAAAAGTGCTTACGTGGACACATGTAACGATAACAATGTTGACCCTTATCCTTTTTGCGATGACATTATACTTTGGTGAAAACGTTTCAAGCCTGCAGCCCCGACACTATTATGATTACAGCACATCGAATTCATTTAACGGTGATGATAAATACACAAAGCCTATTGGCATTTTAATAAGCATCCTCCTGTATGGACAAATTATTTTTGCCATAAATTTTATTGCAGGACTATCTAAACGAAAAACTTGAACACAGCCGCAGGTGATTCATAACTTGCTTCCTTCTGCTTGTGCATGTTTAAGGGAAGCAGCAGAAGTATATGCCGGCCCTGGCATAACAGTTGCACACAACAGGCCGGATTTACAAAGACAAACGAAGTGCACTCTTTTACTTTGCTGTTTACTGAACCTTTCCCAAACAATTTATGTATATCCATCCGTCCTGCTTTTAGTTAAGTAACCTAACTTTATAATCTAAATATTTTTTATGCAACGCAGAACCTTCCTTCGCAACAGCAGTGCTATTTTGGCTGCCCTTGCATTATTCAGCAATAAAACTGTTGCCCGGTTTACTACAGACCCCACCTGGAAAATAAAAATGCTTACAGACGATATTGGCATATTCACTGAAAAAGGCGGTACCATTTTATTTATGCTGTCGAACGAAGGGATCGTAGTGGTGGACTCGCAGTTCCCCGACACATCGCAACACCTGATTGATGAAATGAAAAAGAAAAGCGAACAACCTTTCCGCCTGCTCATCAATACGCATCATCACAGCGACCACAGCGCTGGCAATTTAGCTTTTAAAGGTTTGGTGCAGCATGTATTGGCACACGAAAATTCAAAAGCCAACCAGCAAAGAGTAGCCAAAGAAAAAAAGAATGAAGAGCAGCAATTATTTCCCGATCAGACATTCGGAACTACCTGGTGTGAAACCATCGGCAATGAAGACATATGCCTTCATCATTTTGGCCCCGCCCATACCAATGGCGACAGCCTGGTGCATTTTAAAAAAGCCAATATTGTACACCTGGGCGACTTACTGTACAACAGGCAACATCCGTATGTAGATAAAACCTCCGGAGCCAATATGAGCAACTGGATAAAGGTATTAGATAAAGCCTCCGAAACTTTCAGCAGAAAAACAAAATTTGTTTGCGGGCACGCTGCCGGGCGATACGATGTGGTTGTAAAGCGGGACGACCTTAAACTGTTTGGAGATTATTTAGGTAAAACACTTCAGTTTGTAGAGTCGGAAATGAAAGCAGGCAAAACGAAAGCCGACATATTAAAAAACACCAGCATCCCTGGCGCCCCTAAAGACTGGAAAGGTGATGGCATTGAAAGACCGTTGGCTGCAGCACATTCAGAATTGACCATGTAGCATTTGTGTTAGGGTGTCGCTCTTCGACACGCTTCGACAGACTCAAAGTGACAGCATGTTCAGCGTGACAAAAGGCTCAAAGTGACAGGGCGTTGAGCGTCACAGGCATTGTTAACGGTGAATTTCCATTAACTTTTCCAGCACATAATAAACTGCCGGGCAAAAACTGGAATTCTTTAGCGTAAGTGGCTGACGCTTTAGCAGAACGTCTTCATTTGTGTAGGGAAAGCGTTCGCAGTCTGACGGACGTACTTCGTAAATACTGCAATAATTATCTGCACCCAAAAATGAACATGGGGCCGCCCTCATCACATAGTCGCCTTCTTCATCCACCCGTAAATAATTATTGATAAGGTCGCCCTCTTTCATTTTTAAATGTTTGGCGATCCGTTTGATATCCGGTGTTTTAAATCTTGGCGAATAACCCTTGCAGCAGTTGCCGCATTGCAGGCAGTCTATTTTACTAAAGGCTTCTTCATGCAGGTCGGGCAGGGCTTTCAGCACTTTATTTTTATCTGCCCTGTGCAAATAATTTTTATATAATTTTTGCCGGTCGCCAGATTTTTTTTCCCAGGCCCTCAGAAGTTCGTCTTGCATTGAGTTTGTAATTAATTTAAATGAAGGTACAACTGTTGATGAGATAAATAGAGTTGACTGTCGCTGGTGCCGGTGATGTTAAGACTGCTCTCCTGCTGTTTTCAGTCCAAGATCAGCAGGTAAACCATCCATGCTTTTAAAATTGTTTTGTTGTACATATTGTTGAAGGCCGTGTACTCCTTTCTTTTCTGCCCATTCAAAATGAATATCCCTTTCGCCTTTAAAATCGTACCTGGGTACAGCAAACCACAGGATGTTTGTACCAGGTCAATCCCTGCAACAATGATCTGCCGGGTACCTGGATAGATAGTAAAGGGAGCTGCATATTTTTCCAGTCTGTCGTACCGTGCAATACATCAAAGCCTTCCCCGAACAAACCTGTCAGCCAGCATAGCAGCAGACCTTTTTATGGCAGCAGTGTTTTTTTCTGTCGTGTGATTTGTTATTCGCTTTTTACCCGTTTCTCAATATCTTCTCCATTTTCCTGCCCTTAGCCAATTCGTCCACCAACTTGTCTAAATATCGAACTTGTTTCGTTATAGGATTTTCGATTTCTTCTATCCGATAACCACAAATTAAACCTTTAACCAGGTGAGCATTCACGTTCAAATCTGCGCTCTTAAAAAAAGTTTCAAAAGTCACTTTTTCATCTACCAGTTCTTGTAATTTTTTGTTGCCAAAGCCGGTTAGCCATTGTATTACCTGGTGTAATTCTTCCTTTGTCCTGCCTTTGCTCTCAACTTTTGTGATATAATGCGGATATACCGAGGCAAATGTAATTTTTGCCATTCGCTCATTGTGTTCAGGTGTTATTTTCATACTATTTTAATCTTTCTAATTTTCCTTTTCTTTTCACAATAATTTTTATATTCCCATTGTATTTCTCTTGATT
>Ga0105048_10006114_pt1 | contig 19399 bp, 19 predicted proteins | sample MAT05_FD_78382 | JGI IMG/M metagenome (GOLD analysis project Ga0105048, IMG submission 78382) | Freshwater microbial communities from Lake Fryxell liftoff mats and glacier meltwater in Antarctica - MAT-05 | ecosystem: Environmental > Aquatic > Freshwater > Ice > Liftoff microbial mat | place... | reverse complement strand
TGGGCCTCACCGGCGAAATCCCCCTGCCGGGCCCGGAGGATGGGCTCGACGAGGTCCGCTGACCCTCCGGTACTCTTCGCCTCAGTTAGGATGTACTTTCCGATCCCGTCCGGGGTCGGGGTTCTTCGACGCCCGGATTGCGCTGTGTCCACTCGTCCTGCCTCCCGGTCGCCGCTGGTGATCGACATCGTCGATCTTGGGCGACGTCCGGGCTCGACGATGACGGCCGATCGCACAGTCCCGGCGCCCGAGCACCTCGGCATTGATGTGATCGGAGTGCCTGAGGGCACCGACCTGAAGTTGCAATTGCAGCTGGAATCGGTGGAAGAAGGCGTGCTCGTGTCCGGACGGGCGCAGGCACATCTGGTCGGTGAGTGCGTGCGGTGCCTGGATCCCGTCGAACGAGACATCTCGTTCGCGCTGCAGGACCTGTACTTCTACGACGACCTTGAGCTCGAAGGCGACGACGGCGAGCTGCGACGGCTGGCCGGCGACACGTTCGATCTCGAACCCCTCGTGCGCGACACCCTCGTGCCGGTGCTGCCGCTGGCGCCGTTGTGCCGGGTCGGCTGTCTGGGACTGTGCTCCGAATGCGGGGCGCACCTGGCCGACGATCCCGATCACGGGCACGAGATTCTCGACACCCGTTGGGCTGCATTGCTCGACGTCAGCACCACCACCAGCAGCGAAACCAGCACCAGCACCAGAACCGATTCAAGCACCGCATCACCCCACACCGAGGCCACCGGCCCGGACGAGACGAAAGTAGGCTGATCGTGGCCGTTCCCAAGCGGAAGACCTCGCGCAGCAACACCCGCAGCCGACGCGCGAACTGGAAAGCGAAGCTGCCCCAGATCAACAAGACCGTGGTCAACGGTCAGGTCAAGTACTCGATCCCGCACCAAGTGGACGAGGACGGTCGCTACGACGGCCGCCAGGTTCTCGACGTCTGAGTCCCGCATGACCACCCCCGCTGTCGGGGGTTCATCGGCCTCGTCGGCAGGTTCGCCTGACCCCGTGGTCGTGGCCCTCGATCTGCTCGGTGGCGACTCCGGTCCGGAGGTCGTGGCCGATGCCGCACTCCTGGTCGTTGACCAGCAGCCCGGCATCGACCTCATCCTCGTCGGGCCGGCCGGTCCCACCGCCGCGATTGTCGAGGCGCGCGGATTGTCCGGACGTGTCCGGATCGGTCCCGCTGCTTCAGCCGTTCGCATGGACGAGGATCCCGTCCGGGCCGTGCGTAACCGTCCTGATGTGTCGGTTCAGGTCGCCGCCTCCCTCGTCCGATCCGGTGAGGCCGACGCGTGCGTCTCGATCGGCCACACCGGCGGCTCGCTGGCTGCCGCCACCCTGACCCTTGGACGGCTCCCCGGCGTCACGCGCGCGGCCGTGGCGGTGGTCGTGCCGGCCACGCACCACCCCGTGGTGCTGCTCGACGTCGGCGGAACCGTTGATGCCACTCCCGAACTGCTGGCGCAATTCGCACTGACGGGAAGCGCGTTCGCTGCTGCCCTGGGGCTCGCGCGCAAACCGCGCGTGGGTCTGCTCACGATTGCCAGCGAGCCCGGCAAGGGCGACGCCCTGCGTCGTCTCACCCACGAGGTGTTGCAGGACCTGCGCCTCAACTACGTCGGGCCCGTCGAAGGCGACCACGTGGCCGTCGGTGGTCGCGCCGATGTCATCGTCACCGACGGGTTCACCGGCAACGTCGTGCTGAAGGCACTCGAAGGCGCGGCCGAGAACACCGCCGAGCGCATCGCGGCTCGGTACGCCGATCCCGAACCCGCCCTCGATGTCGCGCGCTCGTTCGCGATCGGCACTCATGCCGGGGCCGTCCTGCTCGGCATCAAGGGAATCAGCGTGGTGGGGCATGCCGGATCGACAGCCGATGAGATCGCTGCCTACGTGGCTCTAGCCGCTCGATCGGTGCGAAGTCGCCTGGTCCAGTCGACGGCCGAATGCTTGAACGCCCTCACCGATCCGGAGCGGCCGCGATGAGTTCGCCCTCGACCCACGACACCCGCATCGAGGTCCTGTGTCAGCGCATGGGCGTGAGCCTTGAGCCCGCGCTCCTCGAACGTGCTCTCACGCACCGTTCCTACGCTTATGAGAACGGTGGGCTGCCCACCAACGAGCGACTGGAGTTCCTCGGCGACTCCGTGCTCGGCATCGTCGTCACCGACACCTTGTTCAAGCGCCACCCCGATCTGCCTGAAGGACAACTCGCCAAACTTCGCGCTGCCGTCGTCAACATGCGGGCGCTCGCAGACGTCGGTCGATCCCTTGGGCTGGGCGAGTTCATCCGTCTCGGCAAAGGTGAAGAAACGACAGGTGGCCGCGACAAGTCGAGCATCCTGGCCGACACCGTCGAGGCTCTGCTCGGTGCCGTCTACCTCGATCGTGGTTTGGCGGTGTGCGCCGAGATGATCCACACGCTCTTCGATCCCCTCATTGCCGTATCGGCCACGTTGGGTGCAGGGCTGGACTGGAAGACCTCGTTGCAGGAACGCGCGGCGCAGCTGAGCATCGGTGTTCCGTCGTACTCGGTCACCGAAAGCGGTCCCGACCACGCCAAGAGTTTTGTGGCCACCGTCCACATCGGAGGCACCGCCCGCGGCGAGGGCGCCGGGCACAGCAAGAAGGAGGCCGAACAGGCGGCCGCTGAAGCAGCCTGGAACGGGCTTGGCGAGTTCCATCAGACACCTCGCGTACTCGGCGAGCCACAGGACACCTGAGTGCCAGAGCTTCCCGAGGTCGAGGTGGTGCGCCGTGGGCTGGATCAGTGGGTGTCCGGCCGCACCATCGGTTCGGTCGAGGTGCTGCATTCGCGGTCTGTTCGCCGCCACGAGACCGGCGCCATCGACTTCTGCGATCGCCTCCGCGGACGCACGATCACGTCGGTGCAGAGACGCGGCAAGTTCCTGTGGCTGGCCCTCGACGAGGACGACGCTCTCCTCTCGCACCTCGGCATGAGCGGCCAGCTCCTGATGCAGCCCTCGCACGAGGAGGACGAGAAGCACCTGCGCGTGCGCGTGCGCTTCTCCGACAAGGGCCGCGAGCTGAGGTTCGTCGATCAACGCACGTTCGGCGGCATGCGCGTCGAAGCGATGGGGCCCGATCCGGTGACGCAGCGACTGGTCCCCGATTCGGCACGCCACATCGCTCCCGACCCGCTCGAGGACGTCTTCGACATCGCTCGGCTGGCGTCCTTGCTCCGTCGACGCCGCACCGGGATCAAGCGTGCGCTGCTCGACCAAGCGCTCGTTTCGGGAATCGGCAACATCTACGCTGATGAAGCGCTGTGGCGGTCGCGCCTGCACTACGCACGGCCCACGTCGGCCTTCACCGCGCCTCAGGTGCGCGAACTCATCGGTCACGCCACCGACGTCATGCAAGGTGCGCTTGCACAAGGCGGCACCTCGTTCGACAGCCTCTACGTGGATGTCAACGGCAGCAGCGGGTACTTCGAACGCTCGCTCGAGGTGTACGGGCGTGAGGACCGGCCGTGCCGACGCTGCGGTCGACCAATCGTGCGCGAACCATTCATGAACCGATCGTCCTTCCGCTGCCCGACGTGTCAGCGCGTTCCCCGTGGAGCGCACTGGTGAGCCCCGCTGCCGAGGATGCTTCGACTGCAGAAAATGCCCCAACTGCCGATGACGTGTTCGCCACCGACGAGGTGGGGGTCGATCCGGTGCGGATGACGGCGTGGGTGCGAGGACGCGTGCAGGGCGTGGGTATGCGCTGGTGGATTCGCTCCCGAGCGTTGGAACTGGGTCTCCAGGGCTGGGCATCGAACCTGTCCGATGGTCGGGTCGAGGTCGTCGCCGAGGGCACCCGCGATGCCTGCCGCGCCCTTGCAGATCTTCTGGCCTCCGATCCCGGATCCGATGCCGAATCCGCCCCGCGGTCCACCCGTCCGGGACGGATCGAGGGAGTGGTGCTGCGGCTCGGACCCCCGCGAGAGATCGGGCCTGGTTTCCGCGAGCGCTAGGCCACTTCCACGTGGGCTTGGCCCGGATCGACCCCCCCCCGTTGACTGGTTCGGCTCGCTGCTGTCATCCTGGTTTCACCAGCGCACAAGCATGTTGTTCTTCATCGATGCGCTGCCCAGCCGCCGCAGCAGCCCTCACCGGGTAGCGCGCCATGATGCGAAGGGACCGTTGATGGCCAAGGCCCTCCTCGGACACCTCGGGGGATCCGACCCCGCCACCGCCGCCGAACTGGTGGCCCTGCGCCGCCGGGTGCGCGAGCTCCAGGACGAGGTCGTCGTCCTGCGTGAGCAGATGCAGCACCTGACTCTCGATCGTCTCGACACCGAGTTCACCTCTCCACCGTTGAGCGCCCCTGTGCTCTCGGTTCACGATGTCTCGGTTCACGATGCCTCGGTTCACGATGTCCCCGTGGAGGAACTCAGCCCCGTCGGCTGACCCGGACGGGTGGCAGAGCCGCCCTGAGGTGTGTCCGAGCCCACGGCGCTCCAGGGGCGCCGGTAGTGTTGGTTTCGGCCTTCCCCGATGCCATCCACCGTCGTCCCCGGCACCCGTTCAACGCCGATGCGACGGCCCTGTTCCACAGGAGCGCGGCGCGTGCACCTCAAGAGCCTGACCCTGCGGGGATTCAAGTCCTTCGCCTCGTCGACGACGCTGCGGTTCGAACCGGGGATCACCTGCGTGGTGGGTCCCAACGGTTCCGGCAAGTCCAATGTGGTCGACGCCTTGGCCTGGGTCATGGGCGAGCAGGGCGCGAAGTCGCTGCGTGGCGGCAAGATGGAGGACGTCATCTTCGCCGGCACCGCCGGACGCGCGCCCTTGGGTCGCGCCGAGGTGCTGCTCACGATCGACAACACCGACGGCGCGTTGCCGATCGAGTACGCCGAGGTCACGATCTCGCGCACCATGTTCCGCAACGGCGGATCCGAGTACGCGATCAACGGCGAGGCCTGTCGCCTGCTCGACATTCAGGAACTTCTCTCCGACTCTGGTATCGGGCGCGAGATGCACGTCATCGTCGGCCAGGGCCAGCTCGACTCGATCCTGCAAGCCACGCCTGAGGATCGTCGCGGCTTCATCGAAGAGGCCGCCGGTGTCCTCAAGCACCGCAAGCGCAAGGAAAAGGCCATCCGCAAGCTCGATGCGATGGAAGGCAACCTCACGCGCGTCCAGGACCTCACCGCCGAGCTGCGCCGCCAGTTGAAGCCCCTGGGGCGTCAGGCCCAGGCGGCCCGCCGGGCGGCCGTGATCCAGAGCGACCTGCGCGATGCACGCCTTCGACTCCTGGCCGACGACCTCGTACAGCTCCGCAAGGTGCTTGACGCCGAAGTGGCCGACGAAGCCGCCTACCGCGAGCAGCGCACCGTGATCGAGGCCACCTTGGCCGCCGAGCTCGCGCGGGAGGCTCAGGTGCAGACCGAGGCCGCCGAGCAGTCGCCGGCCTTGACCCAGGCGCAGGAGACGTGGTTCGCCTTGTCATCGCTGCGCGAGCGACTTCGTGGCACCGCTGAACTTGCGGCTGAGCGGGTGCGGCTTCGCGCACCCGAGCCCGAGGAGGAGCGCTCCTTGCGCGACCCCGATGCGATGGAGTCCGAAGCCGCGTCGATCCGCGAGCAGGAGTCCGAACTTTCTGCCTCCGTCGACATCGATCGTGCCGCTCTGGCCGACGTCATCGCCCAACGTGCTGCCGCCGAGGCCCACTTTGCCGAACTCGAGCGGGCCTTGGCGGCCGCGGTTCGCGCGGCTTCCGACCGCCGCGAGGGTTTGGCGCGCCTCGGCGGGCAGGTGCAATCGGCCCGTACCCGCGTCGAGACCCGTCAGGCCGAGATCGATCGGCTCACGACCTCGCTCGACCAGGCGCGCGCTCGAGCCGATGAGGCCCACCGCGCCTTCACCTCGCTAGAGACCCAGGTCGCCGGGCTCGACGACACCGAGGTCGATCTCGATGCCGTCCACGCCGACGCGGCCGATCGCTGCTCCGTCGCGGAACGGGCCGTCGAGGTGTTGCGCAGCACCGAGCAGTCGGCCGACCGCGATCGTGCCGCGCTGACAGCGCGTCTCGAGGCGTTGCAGATCGGCCTCGCTCGCGGCGATGGCTCCGCCGCGCTGATGGCTGCGGGGGATCGCGTCAGCGGCCTCCTGGGTTCGGTGGCCGCGCTGATCGAGGTCGAGTCGGGGGCCCAGACCGCAGTGGCGGCAGCCCTCGGTTCTGCCGCTGATGCGGTGGCGCTCGACTCCAGCGGTTCGGCCATGGCCGCCGTGGCCATGCTCAAGACGCAGGATGCTGGACGCGCTGGCATCGTGCTCGCAGATGCTCCCGATTCAGGAGCCTCGTCGGTCCTCGCGTTGCCGCCGGGCGCGCGATGGGCCATCGATGCCGTCACCGTTCCCGCTTCATTGGTCACCGCCGTGCGCGGACTTCTTCGCGACACCGTTCTTGTCGAGGACCTCGCGACTGCTCGCGCAGTCGTGGCGGCCGCACCTTCGTTGCGTGCGGTGACGCGAGAAGGCGACGTCGTCTCGGCCGGCCTGATCGTGGGTGGTTCTTCGGCCACTCCGAGCCTGCTTGAGGTTCAGGTGGCCGTTGACGAATGCACGGCTGCCTTGGCGCGCGCAACGCATGAGGCCGAGCGGGCGCGATTCGCCCTCACCGGCGCCCTCGAAGAGCGGCTTGAGGCGCAGCGACTGGTCGAGGACGCCCTGACCCAACTGCACCAGTCGGACGCGAGAATGGCCGCGGTGGCCGAGAAGCTCGGACAGCTCGGATCGCAGGCCCGCGGATCCTCTGAAGAGGCCGACCGTTTGCAGCAGGCGCTCACCACGGCCGAGGCAGCGCGCGAGGACGATCTCGCCCGCTTGAACGAGCTTGAGCAGCGGTTGGCGCAGGCCGGCGGCGAGGTGCAGGTCGACGAGCCGGATGCGGCCACCCGCGACGAGCTCGCCCAGCGTTGCGTAGCGGCTCGGGCCGCCGAGGTCGAGGCGCGATTGGCGGTGCGCACAGGTGAAGAGCGCGTCCATGCACTGACAGGTCGCGCCGAGCAGCTCGTGCGTTCCGCGCAGGCCGAGCGTGACTCTCGAGCTCGCGCTATCGCACGCCGCGAGCAGCGCGCGCAGGAAGCTGCCGTTGCCACCGCTGTGGTGCACGGAGCCGCCATCGCCTTGGCGCGCCTTGAGGTGTCGTTGGCTGCTGCTGCCGCCTCGCGACACGAGGCTGAGAAGGCGCGTGAACGACGAGACGCCGAGATGTTGACACTGCGCACGAGGATCCGTGAGCTGTCCTTACAGATCGAGGCGCTCACCGATGTTGTTCACCGCGACGAGTTGGCCCGAGCCGAGCAGCGGCTGCGCATCGAGCAGGTCGAGGCCAGGGCGCTCGAGGAGTTCGGCGTTGATTCATCCGCTCTGATCGATGAGTACGGCCCCGATCAACTCGTGCCGCCCTCGCTTCCCGACCCCGACGCTGAGGTCGACTACGACGACGCTGGTGAGCCCGTCGAAGCAGACCCCATCCCGTATGTGCGCGTCGAGCAGGAGAAGCGATTCCGTTCCGCCGAGCGCGGGCTGAATCTGCTCGGCAAGGTGAACCCGCTCGCGCTCGAGGAATTCTCGGCGCTCGAGGAGCGGTTGAAGTTCCTCACCGAGCAGCTCGAAGATCTCAAGAACACCAAGCGTGACCTGCTCGACATCGTGCGCCAGGTCGACGAGCGCATCGAAGAGGTGTTTACCGAGGCCTACCGCGATGTGGAACGCGAGTTCGCCGGCGTCTTCTCCCGGCTGTTCCCCGGCGGCGAGGGGCGTCTGGTCCTCACCAACCCCGACGACATGCTCTCGACCGGAATCGAGGTCGAGGCCCGTCCGCCGGGCAAGAAGGTCAAGCGTCTCTCACTGCTCTCCGGTGGCGAGCGCTCGCTGACGGCCGTGGCTTTCCTCGTGGCGCTGTTCAAGGCCCGTCCCAGCCCCTTCTACGTGATGGACGAGGTCGAGGCCGCCCTCGATGACGTCAACCTCCAGCGCCTGATCGCGGTGATGGATGAACTGCGCGCCAGCAGCCAGCTCATCATCATCACCCACCAGAAGCGCACGATGGAGATCGCCGATGCGCTCTACGGCGTCAGCATGCGGGGTGATGGCGTCACCACGGTGATCAGCCAGCGCCTGCGCGAGACCGAGGAAGGCCTTGAGCCCGACGACGCGCGCACCATCGATGTCGATCGTGCGGTGGTTGCAGGGGTGTAGCCCGACAGGTTCACCGTTGGTGCCGTCGAGCTAGCTGAGCCTCTCGTCTGTCAGGATCGGTTCCCATGGACGCCTTGACCCTGGTCATCATCATCGCCGTCGTCGCGGTGGTTACCGCACTGATCTCTGTCGGGCTCGTGGTCGGCGGTCGCCGTCGTGGCGGCGCCTCGCCGACATCGTCGACGCCGGACGAAGCGTCCGGCACCGGTGCCGGCGGGTCAGCGGTTGGCGACGCGCAAGACGGCGTGGCAGGAGGATCGACTGTTCACGATGCTGGGTCGATCACTCAGGCGGGGGCGGCGGTCGACCTTCTTGAGCGACCCGAAGCCGCTGCCGGCCGCCTCGCGCGGTTGCGGGCCCGGCTCGCCGGGTCGCAGAACGCCTTCGGTCGTGGATTGCTCGCCGTGCTGTCGCGCGATGCGATCGATGACGAGTCGTGGCAGGACCTTGAGGACACCCTCGTCATGGCCGACGTCGGCATCGAGGCCTCGCGCGAGATCGTCGACCACCTGCGCACGCGAGTCCGCATCGAGGCCATCACCGACCCCGCGGCACTGCGAGCACTGCTGAGCGAGGAACTGGTCCGCACGGTCGATCCCACGATGAATCGCGCCCTGGCCACGGATCGGATCGGCGACGTACCCGCGGTGGTGATGGTGGTGGGGGTCAACGGCACCGGCAAGACCACGACCACTGGCAAGCTCGCCCGACTGCTGGTGGCCGATGACAAGGACGTTCTGCTGGGTGCCGCCGACACCTTCCGTGCTGCCGCGGCGGAGCAGCTGGCTACCTGGGGCGAGCGGGTCGGTGTTCCGACGGTTCGCGGCGACGAGGGTGCCGATGCTGCGAGCGTCGCCTTCGAGGCCGTGCGCGCCGGGGTCGAGAATGAGGTCGATGTCGTCATCATCGACACCGCAGGTCGTCTGCATACCAAGTCAGGACTCATGGACGAGCTCGGCAAGGTTAAGCGTGTTGTCGAGAAGCAGGCACCCGTCGGCGAGGTTCTCCTCGTGCTGGATGCGACCACGGGGCAGAACGGACTGGTGCAGGCCAAGGTGTTCTCAGACGTCGTCGCGGTGACCGGCATCGTGCTGACCAAGCTCGATGGCAGCGCCAAGGGGGGGATCGTGATCGCCGTCCAGCGGGCGCTCGGGGTTCCGGTCAAGCTCGTCGGCCTGGGCGAGGGCCCCGATGATCTCGCGCCCTTCGACGCCCAGGTGTTCGTCGATGCCCTCCTGGATGCGCCCGCGTAACACCAAGTTCACGTGCGGTAGTCGTTCGTAGCGGGGTTGAAACATCGAGAGCGGTGGGTCGCAACACAGCGCCGCGAAGGTCTGCGCAGCACCGGGCAACGAGCCTGGGGTTTCGAGCGGCGAGGTCTTCGGAGGCTCCGATGGAAATCAGTGCAGGCGACACCGCGTGGGTGCTCGTCAGTGCAGCACTCGTGCTGCTGATGACGCCGGGTCTGGCGTTCTTCTATGGCGGCATGGTGCGCGCCAAGAGCGTGCTCAACATGATGATGATGTCGTTCGTGGCGATCGGCATCGTCACGGTCCTGTGGGTGCTGTACGGCTACTCGCTCACCTTCGGTGACGGAGGCAGCGGGTTCATTGGCGACCTCAGCTCGATCGGTATCGGTGAACTGGTCGACCAGCTCGCCACCAACGGCGGTACCTACCCGATCCCCGCGCTCGCCTTCGCGATGTTCCAGTTGATGTTCGCCATCATTACCGTCGCCCTGATCTCCGGTGCGATTGCCGACCGCGCGAAGTTCCTCGCCTGGTGCATCTTCGTCGGCGTCTGGGTCACGGTCGTGTACTTCCCGGTTGCGCACTGGGTCTTCGACTTCGGCAGTGACGAGCTCGGGGGCAGCGGTGCTGGCTGGCTGGCCAATCGCGGTGTCCTTGACTTCGCCGGTGGCACGGCGGTCCACATCAACGCAGGGGCGGCCGGACTCGCGCTGGTGCTTGTGCTTGGCAAGCGCGTTGCCTGGCCCAAGACGCCGATGAAGCCGCACAACCTGCCTCTGGTGCTACTCGGCTCCGGACTTCTGTGGTTCGGCTGGTTCGGCTTCAACGCCGGATCGGCGTTGGGGGCCAATCAGACGGCAGCGGTGGCCTTCGCCAACACGATGGTGGCCACTGCGGCAGCACTCCTGGGGTGGCTCGCCGTCGAGCGTGTGCGCGACGGGCACGCCACGAGCCTGGGCGGCGCTTCCGGCGCTGTGGCCGGCCTCGTGGCCATCACGCCCGCCTGCGCCTTCGTCGCGCCGTGGGCCGCGGTGGTGATCGGTCTGCTGGCCGGCATCCTCTGCGCTCTTGCAGTGGGTCTGAAGTATCGGCTGGGCTACGACGATTCGCTCGACGTCGTCGGCGTCCACCTGGTGGGTGGACTGGTCGGGTCGTTGGCGATCGGCTTCTTCGCGACCACCGAGGTCAACACCTTCGGCAAGGACGGCTTGCTCTACGGCGGCGGCTGGGGCGTACTGGGAACGCAAGCGTTGGGCGCGTTCTCCGTGCTCGCGTACTCGTTCGTGGTCACCCTGCTGATCGGCTTCATCATCCACAAGCTCATCGGCTTCCGGGTCGACAAGGACGCCGAGATCGAGGGCATCGACCTCGACCAGCACCTTGAATCGGCGTACGACCTCACCGCCACAGTCGGTGGTGTACTGGGTCCGCGCACCGCGAAGGCATCTCACACGGAGGTCAACGCATGAGGCTCGTTACCGCCATCGTCAAGCCGTTCAAGCTCGACGAGGTCAAGGAGGCCCTCGAGGCCGCCGGTGTGCACGGCATGACGGTCAGCGAGGCCAGCGGCTACGGCCGTCAGCGTGGTCACACCGAGGTGTACCGCGGGGCCGAGTACACGGTCGATCTCGTACCGAAGGTGCGCGTCGAGGTGCTCGTCGAGGACGACGACACCGAGGCCGTCATCGAGGCCATCGTCAAGGCCGCTCAGACCGGACGCATCGGCGACGGCAAGGTGTGGTCGGTGCCGGTCGACGCCGTCGTGCGCGTGCGTACAGGCGAACGCGGCGTCGACGCGCTCTAGTCGACGACCTTCAATCGACGCGAGCAGAAGCAGGCGCATCACGTGACCCGATCCGAAGGCGGTGCGGTGGCGCTCGAAGCCACCGCCCGCTTCCGGACGGCGCGTGAGGCGCTCTTCGAAGCCACCGTCCACCAGGTGGGCGCACACGGTGTACGTCGGACCGCCTACGCCGACCTGGTGGATGGGTGGCTCGTTGAGCTGTATGCGGCTGCTGCAGGGAGGGGAACAGCGGGCGAACCCGAACGCCCAGTGGCGCTGGCGGCCGTCGGTGGCCACGGCCGTCGAGAACTGGCTCCCGGCAGCGATCTCGACCTTGTGCTGATCGGCAACCCCCGCGATACCGCCGCTGTGGCTGATGCTCTGTGGTACCCGATCTGGGACAGCGGCTTGCGCCTCGATCACAGCGTCCGCACGATCGATCAAGCCGTGACCGTTGCACGAGAGGACGTGCGGGCAGGGCTCGGTCTGCTCGATGTGCGCCACGTAGCAGGTGACCCGATTGTCACCGCCACCTTGCGCGAGCGATGGCTGCGCACCTGGCGTGCGTCGGCCTTGAACATGCTGCCCGAACTCCGCGCGATGGGAAATCGTCGTGCGCAGCAACAGGGTCATGTTGCGTGGCTGCTGGAACCCGACCTGAAGGATTCTTACGGGGGCATCCGTGAGGCCACGGTACTGCGGGCCATCGCAGCATCGTGGGTCGCCGACGTTCCTCACGGCGATGCAGCACGCGCACATGCTCACCTGCTCGACGTACGCGACGAGTTGCACCTGGTGACAGGTCGCACCACCGATCGATTGGTGCTGCAGGAGCAACCGGCCATCGCCGCTGTCATGGGATACGAGAACGCCGACGCTCTTCTGCGCTCGGTGGGTGCTGCGGGGCGATCCCTGTCGTACGCCTTGGACGTTGCGTGGCATCGTGTCGATCAGGCTGCTCCGGCAAAGCGCTCACGGCTTTCGCTCAAGGGGCGAGGACGCGAGGTCGTGCGGACTCCGCTGGCCGACGGCGTGGTCGAGCAGGGCGGCGAGGTGGTGCTGGCCCGCGAGGCCGACCTCGAGGATCCGACTCTGGGGCTACGTGCCGCTGCAGCAGCAGCGCAGAACGGATTGCGCCTGGCGCCGGTGACAGTCGAACGCATCGCAGCGTCCCAGGCTTCCTTGCCGGCGCCTTGGCCGCGCTCGGCCCGCGAGGCATTCGTCTCCTTGCTCGGCGCCGGACCGGCCGCCGTGCCGGTGTGGGAGGCGTTGGACCAAGCCGGGATCTGGAGCCGGTGGATCGATGGTTGGAGTCGTCTGCGCGGGCTTCCTCAGCACAACCCGGTGCATCGCTTCACCGTCGATCGCCACCTTGTTGAAGCCGCTGTGCAGGCGGCTGCGCTCACCCGCCGCGTGAACCGACCTGACCTGCTGCTCGTGGGCGCACTGCTGCATGACGTGGGCAAGGGCCTACCCGGAGACCACACCGAGCAGGGGATCCCCCTGGTCGCGACGATGGCTCGAGCCATGGGTTTCGATGCCGACGATGTCGCGGTGATCGTCGATCTCTGTCGTCATCACCTGCTGCTCCCCGACACGGCCACGCGCCGCGACCTCGAGGATCCGGCCACCGTCGCCGGTGTGGTTGAGCAGATGCGCAGCAGCGCCCTGAGCGGTGCCGAGATGCTCGATCTCGTGGCTGCCTTGAGTGAGGCCGATGCCAAGGCCACGGGGCCGGCCGCCTGGACGGAGTGGCGAGCCGCGCTCATCAACGAGTTGGCCGAGCGCGCGCACGCGGTCATGCGCGGCGAGGTGCGTGAGCCCGAGCCGCCGTTGGGCAGCGGAGGCAGGGATCGGATGGCCACCGACGGACTGATCGTCGAGGTTGTTCCCGATCGCAGCGCCTGGCAGGTCACTGTCGTGGCCGACGATCGCCCCGGGCTCATGGCCGATGTGGCCGGCGTCCTCAGCGTCAATCGCCTGGCCGTCAGAGCGGCACGCCTGCACACCCAGGGAGCCAGGGCACTGCAGATCTGGACCGTCCAACCGATGTTCGGTGATCCTCCTGGCGCGGCCAGGTTGCGCAGCGATCTGATGCGCGCGTTCGAGGATCGCCTGGATCTTGCCGCCCGGCTGCTTCAGCGCGACGAGGCGTATGCCGGCGTTGCCATCCCGGTGGCTGAGCCTTCGGTGCTGGCGATCGAGGGGGCTTCGCGAGATGCCTCAGTGATCGAGGTACGCGCGCACGACGGTGCCGCCCTGTTGCACCGCATCGGTGCAGCGTTGGCGGGAACAGGTGTTGCGGTGAGATCGGCCCGGGTGTCCACGATGGGATCCGAGGCGGTCGACGTCTTCTACGTCACCGACGCGTATGGAGCCGCTCTCGACGATGCTGCGCTGGCCAGGCTCGTCGACTCCGTGCAAGGCGCCTTGTCCGGACCGGCTTCTCAGGAGCAACCGTCCTCACTAGATTGACCCGACCTCCTCGGCCACCGTGATCGCGTTGCGCCGGGCTCATGACAGAAGGGCACCTCATGGACCTCGGCCTGCAGGGACGCAAGGCGATCGTGACCGGTGGCGGACGCGGCATCGGCCGTTGGATCACACAGACGCTGCTCGACGAAGGCTGCGATGTTGCGATCTGCGGCCGCACGCCGGAGTCGATCACCTCGACGGTGGAGGAGTTCTCCTCACGGGGAACGATCATCGGCGACGTCGTCGATGTCACAGACGGCGAAGCCTTTCCGGCGTGGGTCGAGAGCGCCGCGCAGCGTTTGGGAGGCCTTGACCTCCTGGTGCTCAACGCCAGCATCCAGCCGAGCGGCGACGACGACGCCACGTGGGAGCTCACCTTCCAGTCCGACGTCATGCAGGCGGTACGCGCGGTCCGCGCGTCCCGGCCCTTCCTGGCCGACTCCGATGCCGGTGCCGTTGTCCTGATCAGCAGCACCACGGCACTGAGTCAGACCACCGGCCCAGGGCAGACCGCCTACGGCACGGTCAAGGCGGCGCTGATGAGCTACGGCTCGAAGATGGCCGCGATCCTGGGGCCCGAGGGCATCCGGGTGAACACGGTGATCCCTGGCGTCATCATCTTCCCGGGCAGCCCGATGGCCCTGTTGAGCGAACGCATCCCGGGCATGATCGATGGCATTGCCAAATCGACCCTGGTGGGCCGCGTCGGAGAGCCGCAGGAGATCGCCAACGTGGTGGCGTTCCTGGGTAGCCCCCGTGCCTCTTACATCACCGGCGCCTCGCTTCGCGTCGATGGCGGAGTCGTCAAGTCGGTCGACTTCTCCTGACGCAAGGAGACCGGGCCATGTAACCGGTCCCGGATGAGCCGGGGGAGCACGACTAGCCTGAGCACGCCCCAAACGCCCGGAACCACTCGTGACGAGGACCCGTGTTCGCCACCCTTCAAGACCGCTTTGCCGCCACCTTCAAGAACCTGCGCGGCAAGGGTCGACTCACCGAGGCCGACGTCGATGCCGCGTGCGCCGATCTTCGGGTGGCACTGCTCGAAGCCGACGTCGCGCTGCCAGTGGTGCGTACCTTCGTCGGCCGGGTCAAGGAGCGATCGATCGGTGTCGAGGTTTCGCAAGCGCTGAATCCGGCGCAGCAGATCCTCAAGATCGTCGACGAAGAACTCACCGCGATCCTCGGTGGTGAAGCTCGCCGCCTCACCTATGCCAAGCACCCGCCGACGGTCATCATGCTGGCCGGTCTGCAGGGTGCGGGTAAGACGACGTTGGCGGGCAAGCTCGCGCATTGGCTGAAGGCCGAGGGCCACCAGCCGCTGCTTGTGGCCGCCGACCTGCAGCGCCCCAACGCTGTGGATCAGCTCAAGGTCGTCGCCGAGCGCGCTGGCGTTGCGATCTTCGCGCCAGAGCCGGGCAACGGGGTGGGCGATCCGGTCAAGGTGTCGCGCGATGCCATCGCTCATGCCAAGACGGCCCTGCACGACATCGTGCTCGTCGATACCGCCGGCCGCCTCGGTATCGATGCCGAACTGATGCAGCAGGCCTCCGAGATTCGCGACGCCGTGCAGCCGGACGAAATCCTGTTCGTCCTCGATGCCATGACGGGTCAGGACGCGGTTGTTACCGCGCAATCGTTCCTCGAGGGTGTGGGCTTCACCGGAGTCGTCCTCACCAAACTCGACGGCGATGCTCGCGGTGGCGCAGCGTTCAGTGTGCGCGAACTCACCGGACGCCCGGTCATGTTTGCCTCCACGGGCGAGAAGCTTGAAGACTTCGAAGTCTTCCACCCCGACCGCATGGCCTCGCGCATCCTGGGCATGGGGGATCTTCTCAGCCTCATCGAGCAGGCCGAGCGGGCCTTCGACGACGACCAGAAGGCCAAGCTCGCCAGCAAGGTCGCCAGCGGCGAGGACTTCACCCTCGATGACTTCCTCGAGCAGATGCAGGCGGTTCGCAAGATGGGCTCGCTCAGCAAGATGCTCGGAATGCTCCCGGGCCTGGGCGACATGCGTGAGGCCATCGATAACCTCGACGACGGCGACATCGATCGCATCGCCGCGATCATCCAGTCGATGACGCCGGCTGAGCGCCGCGACCCCAAGGTGCTCAACGCCTCGCGCCGCACCCGCATCGCCAGCGGTTCGGGCCGCACCGTCACCGACGTCAATCAGCTGGTCGATCGGTTCGCCGACGCGCAGAAGATGATGCGGCAGATGTCGAAGGGCGGCATGAAGGGCGGCATGAAGGGCATGCCCGGCATGCCTGGGATGCCCGGCCCCGGCGGAATGGGCGCTTCGGGCGGCGGAAAGCGCTCCAAGGGCAAGCCCAAGCCGGTCAAATCCAAAAAGGGCCGCAGTGGCAACCCTGCCAAGCGGGCTGCGCAGGAGTCGGGTCAGGTGCTCGAGGCCGCCCCGGGGGCCTCTGCCCCGCTCGAGCTTCCGGCCGAGTTCAAGGACCTGCTCGGCGGCAACTGATCCCTGCGCCTGTTCGACGTGCGGCCCCGGCGGGGGAGCCCGCCCAGTGGCTCTGGCAGACTGTGCCAGCCGGACCGGGCCCTCTCACCCGGTCGGACACCCCCGATCCACTGCTCCGCACCCCCACGCGCAGCGGGTAGATCACCCCGACCCATCTGTAGGAGACCCACCGCTCGTGGCCGTCAAGATCAAGCTCAAGCGCCTCGGAAAGATCCGCCAGCCGATGTACCGCATCGTCGTCGCCGACGCGCGCACCAAGCGTGACGGGCGCGCGATCGAAGAGATCGGCGTGTACCGACCCAAGGAGGACCCCTCCTTCATCCAGGTCGATGCCGAGCGCGTCCAGTACTGGCTCGGCGTGGGGGCCCAGCCGACCGAGGCCGTCACGGCCATCCTCAAGGTGACCGGCGACTGGCAGGCCTTCAAGGGCGAGCCGGCTCCGGCCCCCATGCTCGTTGCTGCTCCCAAGCCGAGCAAGATCGAGCTCTTCGAGGCCGCCGCCAAGGAGGCTGCCGATGAGCCCAAGGACGGCGCCACCACCGCCAAGGCCAAGAAGGCCCCCAAGTTGGCACCCGCCGAGGGTGACGCGGTCGCAGCGCCGGCTGCTGAGGTCCCCGCCGCTGACGCTGCTGTTTCAGAGACGCCCGAGGCCGCTGCCGCTGACGCCCCGGCTGCTGACGCTGCTCCCGAGGCTGCTGCTGATGCAGCCGCCGAGACCACTGAGGCCTGAGCGTGCTGGCCGATGCGCTCGAGCACCTGGTGCGCGGCGTCGTCGATAATCCCGACGACGTCACCGTCACCGATCGCACACTGCGTCGTGGTCGCCTGATCGAGGTCAGGGTTCACCCCGACGACCTCGGCCGGGTGATCGGGCGCGGTGGCCGAACGGCTGTGGCGTTCCGCACGATCGCCAAGGCTCTGACCGGTGGCAAGGGTGTGCGCGTCGACTTCGTCGACGTCGCCTGACCGAAGCGCTCCACCTATCCGGCCTGTTCCACTCAGCCGGCCTGTTCCACTCAGCTGGCCTGTTCCACTCAGCTGGCCCCGCACCGCTCCTTCAGGAGGCGATCCCGCGTGATCGTGACCGTCGGGCGCATCGGCAAGGCCCATGGCGTCCGTGGCTCTGTCACGGTGCAGGTGCTCACCGATGAACCCGATCGACGCTTCGAAGTGGGCAGCACGATGCTCGCCGAACCCGTGGGCTCCTTTCCTCTGGTCGTGAGCGATGCCAGGTGGCACTCCGGCCGACTGCTACTCGACTTCGACGGCGTTCACGACCGCACCGGGGCCGAGGCGCTGCGCGGCACTCTGTTGCAGGTCGAGGTCGACGCGGACGAACGCCCTGATGATCCCGACGAGTTCTACGACCACCAGTTGATCGGCCTTCCGGTCACCCGGGTGAGCGGCGAACTTCTCGGGCATGTGCGCGAGATCAGCCACCTGCCCTCACAGGATCTGGTGTCGGTCATTCCGCCTGCTGCCGACGGCACAGCGCAACCGGCCGATGAGGCCGCGCCGCAACACGATCTGCTGATCCCGTTCGTGCGCGAGATTGTGGTGAGCGTCGACACAGCCTCGGGCCTCGTGGTCGATCCGCCCGATGGCCTGCTCCCAGAAGTTGACGCACCGTGATGCGCATCGACGTCATCACCATCTTTCCCGATTACCTCGCGCCCGTGCGGCTCTCGTTGCTCGGCAAGGCGCAGGAGGCCGGTCTGCTCGACGTGCAGGTGCACGATTTGCGAACCTCCACGCGCGACCGTCATCGCACCGTTGACGACACCCCCTATGGCGGCGGCCCTGGCATGGTGATGAAGGCCGAACCGTGGGCTGCAGCACTTGAAGCGGCAGGGTGCACGCCCACCACCCGGCTGATCGTCCCCACGCCGTCAGGACGCCCGTTCACTCAGGCTATGGCTGCTGATCTCGCTCGCGCCGAGCACCTGGTGTTCGCCTGTGGCCGCTACGAGGGCATCGACCGCCGGGTCATGGATCACGCGAACGCATCGATGGTGGTCGAAGAGGTATCGATCGGCGACTACGTGCTGGCCGGGGGAGAGGTAGCCGCCCTCGTCGTCATCGAGGCGGTGGCTCGCCTTCTGCCCGGTGTGCTGGGGAACGATTCGTCGGTCGCCGACGATTCCTTCGCCGCCGGCGCCATGGAGCACCTTGTCGAGGGGCCCGTCTACACCAAGCCCGCGGACTGGGAGGGGCATCAGGTCCCCGAGGTTCTGCTGTCGGGCGACCATGCCGCCATCGCTCGCTGGCGGCGCGACCAGGCCCTCATCCGCACCGCGCAGGTTCGTCCGGGTCTGATTCAGGGGCGCCACACTCGAGAGTTCGACACCGCCGACGCAGCGGTCCTCACCACGCTCGGGTGGAGCGATGCCACGGGGCGCTGGCAGCAGCCAGGCCCCGCTGTGTCAGACTGAGCGCTGCCGATCAGGCCGGAACGCCCGCCACAGGGGGCTTCCTTCAAGCCTCCGATCGCTCCCCTGACCAAAGCACCCGATGCCGCCGTCGACCTGTGGCGCCTGCGAGGAAGAGAACCTGATGAACACCCTTGACTCCGTCGATGCCGCCTCATTGCGTGACGACGTCCCCGACTTTCGCCCCGGTGACACCCTGAAGGTGCACGTGCGGGTCATCGAGGGCACGCGCTCACGCATCCAGATCTTCCAGGGCGTTGTCATCCGCCGTCAGGGTGGTGGCCTGCAGGAGACCTTCACGGTGCGCAAGGTCAGCTTCGGCGTCGGCGTTGAGCGCACCTTCCCGGTGCACACCCCGGTCGTTGAGAAGATCGAGGTCATCACCCGCGGCGACGTGCGCCGCGCCAAGCTCTACTACCTCCGTGAGCTTCGCGGCAAGAAGGCGAAGATCAAAGAGAAGCGCGACACCCCCACCTCCCGCTGATCGCACTGCGGTTGCGGAGTGCTTCGGTGATGTCCCGCGGCACAGGGTCGGGTTAGGCTCACGGGACCATGGACGACGTCGCACTGAGTACGCCCGACGAGGCCGGATCCGATGCGATCCGGCCTCGCGTCCGAGGCGCGCATGCAGCGCCGAAGGGCAGCAAGCCGGAGAAGCTATCGCGATCCGAACGTCGCGCGCAGGACACGGCGAGTGATGCTGAACTGCCCAACGCTTCGGTCACCGGTTCGGTCGCCGGTTCGGTCGCCGGTTC
>Ga0105048_10006113_pt1 | contig 19408 bp, 15 predicted proteins | sample MAT05_FD_78382 | JGI IMG/M metagenome (GOLD analysis project Ga0105048, IMG submission 78382) | Freshwater microbial communities from Lake Fryxell liftoff mats and glacier meltwater in Antarctica - MAT-05 | ecosystem: Environmental > Aquatic > Freshwater > Ice > Liftoff microbial mat | place... | reverse complement strand
GTGATCGTCTGGGCGGTTTTATTCACCGTTACCGATAGATCAACATCCGTTGCTGCTGCGTAAGTAGTATCACCCGCTTGACTCGACCTCACCACAATCGTGCCCGCACCTGTCGCTGACAGGGTCGAACCAGAAAGCGTGCCGGGGCCACTCAAGACACTGTAGCTTACGGCCAAACCTGAGCTAGCCGTCGCCGACAAAGACGCCGTGCCGCTAATCGCCATTGTACTGACAACGGGGAACGTGATCGTCTGGGCGGTTTTATTCACCGTTACCGATAGATCAACATCCGTTGCTGCTGCGTAAGTAGCATCACCCGCTTGACTCGACCTCACCACAATCGTGCCCGCACCTGTCGCTGTCAGGGTCGAACCAGTAAGCGTGCCGGGGCCACTCAAGACACTGTAGCTTACGGCCAAACCTGAATCGGCCGTCGCCGACAAAGACGCCGTGCCGCCAATTGCCATCGCACTGACGGAGGGGAACGTGATCGTCTGGGCGGTTTTCGCTATGACTAATACTGAAAGTCTGGCCGAAGCGGTGGCTAAATCCGATGCTGAACCACGATAGAACCACGCGAGCGAGTTAGGCGTAGATTGGGTGCTTCTCTCGCCATCCGAAAACGAATCACTTACGAGCGTCTGTGCAACACCCACCGCAGGGGTATAGGTGACATTAACGCTCTCGACTTTCATCGTGTTAGGCGAAACCAAGGCACTCCCGTGGAAAATCGTTATAGTATCAAAAGATAAATAATATGGACTTACTGTATCAATATAGCTGACCGTTTGCCCATTCACCGAACTCATTACTTGCACCTGACTGGATGCTATACGTGTAATGGTCAGACTCACAGGAAATGGAGTACCCGCCGCAGGCACAATCGCCGCCGCCACGCTATTCGTCGCCCTTAAGGATCCCGTCACAGGGGTGCCTTGAGAGATGCTGTTTTCTTTCTCCCCAATTTTAAGTGGAGTCGCCGTTCCGGTGTAAGGATTCCTGGGATTAAACATTATGTAATAACCGGTATACCCACCATAGGTAGTAGCATCACTCACACTGCTGTTGCTGTCACCTGTGGGCCGGATGCCCGCAGTAGAATTAGTTAACGCAATTCTAATAGTGTCATCAGTTGTGGGAGTGGCTGAGAGCGTCATCGTGAAGCTAAGGGAAATGACATCTCCATCACTGGATAGCGCTTGAGGGCTACCCGACGGAGTGAAAAACGCATTCGCCATAGCTGCTTGCGAGCCCGATGTAATCTGCAACATGTTGCCAGCGGCGGAAGTGGAGCCAAAAACGGCCGCCACGAATAGAATATAACGCCAGCCGATACCTAAAGCTCGGCTGAATTTTGTGGATTTAGTGGTGAACATAGGGAATATACTAACGAGGACGATTCAAGTCGGTTCCCTGCACCTGGTCGGAATAAGAGGAGAAAAGTCCGTCCAAGCACAAGAAACGAGGGTATACCCCTGTTTTCTGCATTAATGAAGTTAAATTGCAATAACTATTTCCGGTCCGTCTCTCTTCCGACTTCGAGAGGTGTTCTTGGCGTGGCTTACACCCTCACCTCACACTGTACCTGCTGGCCTTTTTACTTCCTCACCCGACTGAGCACGTCAAAAAAACCTCGCTGCCTGAAATCCGACGCTGGCTCATCGAAGCACTTTCCCTTTGCTCGTGCCCTCGCTGCAAACCCGCTTTACATGCTCAGGCCTCATCCTTGCCTCTCCCTAACTACTTAACGGAGTCATATTAAAAGCTGCTGGACTATCGTCATCATTCCAGAACACCTCCGTGCCCCTCTGTGTCCGCGCCCCGTGTTCTCTGTGAGCCATTTCGCAAGAAAGCTTCGCCCGCGTTCACCCGATTCTTCCGCGTGTCGCAGTTGAGTTCTGCGCGCGACTGAGCATTCGTTTTGGCCCGTGGCCAAACTCGCTCCCGTCAAATCTTCGCCCGAGTGCATCCGCCTGCGCGGCGTGCGCCAAAACAACCTCAAAGGCTTCGACCTCGATCTGCCACTTGGCCGCTACATCGTCGTCACCGGCCTAAGCGGCGCGGGCAAATCCTCCCTCGTTTTCGACACCCTCCACGCCGAGGGCCAGCGCCGCTACGTCGAGACGTTCTCCGCCTACACCCGACAATTTCTAGAACTACTCAATAAGCCCAAAGTCGACTCCATCGAGAACATCCGCCCCTCGATCGCCATTGAGCAGACCAACACCGTCAAAACCTCCCGCTCCACCGTCGGCACGATGACGGAGCTCACCGATTTTTTTAAAGTCTGGTTCAGCCACACCGCCGAATGCTTCGACCCCGCCACCGGCGAAAAAGTCGAAGACGACACCCCCGCCTCGATCTGGGAAAAAGCCCTCGCCCGTTTCGGAGGGGAACCACTCATCATCGCCTTCCGCGTCGCCCGCCCCGCCAACCTCACGTGGACGGAAATCCTGCAAAACCTCAAAGCCCAGTCCTACGTCCGCCTCCTCGTGCCCGAGGCCAACGGCAACCTCACCACCCACCGCATCGACGATCTCCTGCCCGCCGCCGACGCCCCCGCCTCGCCCCTAGCGGCCACCCCGCACCTCTTCGTCGCCCAGGACCGCCTCGCCGCCGAACCCGCCCACCGCACCCGCGCCCTCGAAGCCCTCGAAACCGCCCTGCATTTCGGCCAAGGCGAAGTCCGGCTCTTCACCCCCGTAGAATCTCAAATTTCAAATTTAAAACCTCAAATCTCAAATCTCCGCCATCCACCCTCCGACCTCCGGCCTCCGGCCTCCGCCTTCCGCGAACTCGGCCATTTCTCCCGCGGACTCCACTTGCCCAAAACTGGCCGAACCTTTCGACCCGCCACACCCGCCCTCTTCTCCTTCAACTCCCCGCTCGGCGCCTGCCCCCAATGCCGTGGTTTCGGTCGCATCATCGAAATCGACTACCGCCTCGCCATCCCCGACCAGACCAAGTCCATCGACGACGGCGCGCTCAAATGCTGGGAGGGCGAAGTCTACAGCGCCTCAAAAAAAGACCTGCTCGTTTTCACCAAAAAGAAAAAGATCCCCACCCACGTTCCCTTCGCCAGCCTCACGCCCGAGCAGCAAAGTTTCGTCATCGACGGCGAACCCGGTTACGGCACCGCCGGCAAAGAGTGGCCGCAAGCCTGGTACGGCGTGAAGGGATTTTTCCGCTGGCTCGAAAAAAGCACCTACAAGATGCCTGTGCGCGTTTTCCTCTCGCGCTACCGCAGCTACAACCCCTGCCCCGCCTGCCACGGCCAGCGCCTCCAACCCGAAGCCCTCTGCTGGAAATGGCATGGCCGCACCCTGCCCGAACTCTACCAACTTTCCGGCGGCGACCTCATCGCCCTCCTGACCCAAAGTAACCTATTAGGTTACAAACCTTCTGCCACCGACAACCGCAGCGTCTCCCTCGCGCACGACTCCATTCTCACCCGACTGCGCTACCTCGAAGAGGTCGGGCTCGCCTACCTCACGCTCGACCGCCAATCCAAAACCCTCTCCGGCGGCGAAGTCCAACGCGTCAACCTCACCTCCTGCCTCGGCACCTCGCTCGTCGACACGCTCTTCGTCCTCGACGAACCCAGCGTCGGCCTGCACCCGCGCGACATCGACCGCCTCATCGCGATCATCCGCACGCTCACCGCCGCCGGCAATACCGTCGTCGTCGTCGAACACGACGAAGCCATGATCCGCGCCGCCGACCACGTCATCGAGATCGGCCCCGAACCCGGCGCCAGCGGCGGCCATATCGTTTTCCAAGGCGACATCGCCGCCCTGCTTGATTCCACCGCGAGCATCACCGGTCGCTACTTCTCCGGACGTGAAACCATCGCCGTCCCCGCCCAGCGCCGCGCGGTTACACCCAGCCATCCGGCGCTCCATTTCAAAAACGCCTCCAAGCACAATCTCCGCGACCTCTCCTTCCGCCTGCCACTGCAACGCCTCGTCTGTTTGTCGGGAGTCTCCGGTTCTGGTAAATCCACGCTCCTCGACAACGTCATCCACCAGGGCCTGCTCTCGCAAAACCACCAACTCACCGAAGATCCCGCCACCATCGAGAGCATCAGGAGCGATCTGCCCTTCAGCGAAATCGTGCTCGTCGACCAATCGCCGCTCAGCCGCACCCCACGTTCCAACCCCGCGCTCTACACCGAAGCCTGGGAACTCATTCGCGAACTCTACGCCCAGACTCCCACCGCCCAAGCCGCCGGTTTCGGCCCGTCAAGTTTCTCCTTCAACAGCGGCGACGGCCGCTGCGAACACTGCCAGGGTCTCGGCTACGAACGCGTCGAGATGCAATTCCTCTCCGACGTCTTTGTCCCCTGCCCTGTCTGCGAAGGCCGCCGTTTCAAACCCGAAGTCCTCGCCATCACCTGGCACGACCGCTCCGTGGCCGATCTACTCGCCACCACCATTTCCGACGCGCTGCCCCTCTTCATTCCCACCGAGGGAGGCACGTCGTCAGCTAACCGCAAAAAAGCCTCCGCCCTCGCCGCGATCCACGCCCGCCTCGCCACGCTAGAATCCGTCGGCCTCGGCTACCTCACGCTCGGCCAGCCCCTCAACACCCTGAGCGGCGGCGAATCCCAACGCCTCAAACTCGTCCGTTACCTGACTTCTCAGTTCACAGCCGAACCTTCCGCCAACCGTAAACTGCCAACCGAGAACCGCAAACCCATCCCCATCTCCGGTGCGCTTCTCCTCCTCGACGAACCCACCACCGGCCTCCACCGCCACGACGTGAAGCGCTTGCTCGGCGTCCTGCACGCCCTCGTCGACCGCGGCCACAGCGTAGTCGTGATCGAGCACAACCTCGACGTCCTCAAATCCGCCGACTGGCTCCTCGAAATCGGTCCCGATGCCGGTGCCGCCGGCGGTCGCATCGTCGCCGAAGGCCCGCCCGAAACCGTCGCCACCGCCCACACCGCCACCTCGCCATTTCTCCGCGCCGCCCTTGGACAAAGTAACCTATTAGGTTACAAACCTTCTGACATCGACAGCAGTCTCCTTGCCGCCGAAGCGCCTTCGGCCTACGCCGCTCCTTCCGCCCTCACGCTCACCGGCGCCCGCGAGAACAACCTCAAAAACATCTCCGTCTCCATCGCCCACCGCCAGCTCACGGTTGTCACCGGCGTCTCCGGTTCGGGCAAATCCACCCTCGCCTTCGACATCATCTTTGCGGAGGGCCAGCGGCGTTTCATGGAGTCGATGTCGCCTTACGCCCGGCAGTTCGTTGAACAACTCCCGCGCCCCGACATCGACCGACTGACCGGCATTCCGCCCACCGTCGCCATCGAGCAACGCGTCACCCGCGGCTCGCGTAAATCCACCGTCGCCACCATCACCGAGGTCGCTCAGTACCTGCGCCTCCTTTACGCCCGCCTCGGCATCCAGCACCACCCCGACACCGACCGCCCAGTCGAACCTCTTTCAATCGGTCAACTCAAACCACTCCTCACCCGCGTCCTCGCCACGCCCGCCGCGAAGAAAGCCAAGCATCTTTACCTCTGCGCCCCACTGATTCGCGGACGCAAGGGCCACCACCAGCCCATCGCCACCTGGATTGAAAAACAGGGCTACGAACTCATGCGCGCCGACGGCCGTCTCCTCCGCGTGGATACCTTTGAAAAACTCGACCGCTACAAAGAGCACGACATCGAAGTCGTCGTGGCGGATTTGAAAGGTTCGGGGTTCACCGTTCACCGTTCAAAGTCGCAATCGTCCGACTCAAAAACGGTGAACCGTAAAGCTGAAACCAACAACTCTTCAGAGCATGCGCTCGAGCAGGCTCTGACGCTCGGCCACGGTGCCTGCTTCCTGCTCACGCCGACGGGAGAAATTCTCTCCTGGTTCTCCACCACGCGCACCGACATCGACACCGGCGAATCCTTTCCCGAACTCGATCCCAAACATTTCTCCTTCAACTCGCCACGCGGCTGGTGCCCGACTTGCCGCGGACACGGACGCGTTTACCCGTGGATGCTCCAGCTCGACGGCGAAACCGAAGGCGAGGAAGCCGACCTTGCCCTGCGCCTAAAAGCCTTTGGCGTGGAATCCGCCGAAGAAGTGGCCGACGACGGACAACCCTGCCCCGAGTGTCACGGCCAGCGCCTCAACCGCACTGCACGCGCGGTCAAACTCCACTTTCGCCCCGCAGGGAAAGCTCAGATTTCAAACCCCAAATCTCAGAGCTCAAAGCCCAGATCTCAAATCTCCAGCACCGCCCTTTCGCTGCCCGAGCTCCTCCGCCTCACGCCCGCCCCGCTGCTCGCCCAACTACGCGCCATCGACCTCGACGCCCGCGGCCAGTTGATCACCCAAGACATCGTGCCGCAAATCGAAGAACGCCTCCACTTCCTCGATCACGTCGGCCTCGGCTACCTCTCGCTCGACCGCCCCACCGAAACGCTCTCCGGCGGCGAAGCTCAGCGCATCCGCCTCGCCGCGCAGCTCGGCTCCAATCTCTCCGGAGTGCTCTACGTCCTCGACGAACCCTCCATCGGCCTGCACGCCCGCGACAACGACCGCCTGATCGAAACGCTCCACGCCCTGCGCGAAAAGGGAAACACCCTGCTCGTGGTCGAACACGACGAGGAACTCATGGCGCGCGCCGACCGCATCCTTGACCTCGGCCCTGCCGCCGGCATTCACGGAGGTGAACTACTCGCCAGCGGCACGCCCGCCGAAATCAAGCGCAACGCCAAATCCCTCACCGGCCTCTTTCTTGCTAAGGGCATCGCCCACCCGTTGCGCGGCGCATACCGAGAAATTCCAAGCGCCAGCAGCCAAATCCCTGCCACCAAAAACCAAAGCCAAAGCGCCAAAAAACAAACGCCAAAGAAAACCGGCCCCGCTTCCGCTTCGACAAAATCTAAGCGCTCAAATCTAAAATCCGAAACTTCAAATCCCTCCTGGCTTTCCCTGACCGGTGCCCGTCTGCGCAACTTGAAAGCCTTCGACCTGCACCTCCCGCTCGGACACCTGATCATGGCCGCCGGCCCCAGCGGCGCGGGCAAGTCCACGCTCTTCCGCGACCTACTGAATCCCGCCGTCACCCAAGCGATCAAAGCGCAACAAGCCAGCCTCACCGGCCACGACTTCGTCAAGGCCACCGGTTTCACGACCGACGCGTCTCTCACCTCCGCGATCAGCGCGGCGACTTCACCGCGCAAGCGCGCCGCCGCACCACTTCCGCCCTTCGACACGCTCACCGGTGCCGCGCAGTTCAAGGCCGTCATCGAGGTCGACCAATCTCCTATCGGTAAAACACCGCGCTCCACTCCGGCCACCTACCTCGGCATCTTCGATCTCATCCGCCAGTTTTTCGCCTCGCTACCCGATTCAAAAATCCGCGGCCACAACGCCGGACGTTTCTCCTTCAACACGCCGGGCGGCCGTTGCGAAACCTGCGCCGGAGCCGGACGCATCAAGCTGGAGATGGCCTTCATGCCCGACACCTACCTGCCCTGCGACGACTGCCGTGGTTCGCGTTACAGTGCCGATCTCGCCGACCTCGTCTGGAAAGGCAAAAACATCGGTCAAGTCCTCGCGCTCACCTTCGAGGAAGCCGCGGTCTTTTTCGATTTCCACTCTCAGCTCGCGCAAGTTTGCCAGCTCATGATCGAGTGCGGCCTCGGCTATCTCAGCCTCGGCCAAAGCTCCTCCACGCTCTCCGGCGGCGAGGCGCAGCGGCTCAAACTCGTGACAGAACTCTCCCGTGGCCTCGCCAGCTATCGCGAACGCAGCCGCGGCGAACAACCGCGCAACCTCTACCTATTGGAAGAGCCAACAATCGGCCTGCACCTGAGCGATTGCGAAAAACTCATCCGCGTCCTGCACTCGCTCGTCGACCAAGGCCACACCGTCGTCGTGATCGAGCACCACCTCGATCTGCTCGCCGAGGCGGATTGGATCATCGAGCTCGGCCCGGTCGGCGGTCCCGAAGGCGGCGAACTTATCTACCAAGGCCCGCTGGCCGACTTGTTGAAAGTAAACCACTCGCCCACCGCGCCCTACCTTCGCACCCGCCTGCACCAAGACTGACCGCCCAAGCAAAAAACGTCAGCCGCCAAAATCACGAACCAGCTTTAACCGCTAGATCGTGAGCGCGCACAGCATCCTGCACGATCTTGATCAGATCGGTCATTTGCACCGGTTTGAGCAGATAACGGTAAAGCGCGGCCTCGTTCACGCTGCGCAGCAACATTTCTGGCTTCATGTAGCCCGTCACCAGCACGCGTTGCATGTGCGGATATTCCTCACGGCAGCGCACGAGAAAGCTCATGCCATTGCCGCCCGGCATTAGATGATCGGCCACGACCGCCTTGAATGATTTTTTTCGCAACGCAAACTCCGCCTCGCGCGTCGAGGTCGCGGTCACCACATCAAATTGAGGCGCCAATGCCTGCATATAAATTTCAAGCAAGCTGCGCTCATCATCGACCAATAACACTGACTGAAGCGGCTCAGGCTTGTGTGCATCGACTTTCATTCTGACGTGCATGCTGTTTTCACTGGCGGCATTAGCAAATCCAAACCGTCTTTATCGACTGGGGTGTTTTTGATTGCCGGTTTGAAGGTCGGGCGTTCATCGTTCTCCGCTAAGGTATGATGGTTGATGAACTCCATGTCGCCCTACGGGACGGACGTCTGACACCCGGCGAGGCAGCACGACTGACCGCCGAGCAATTGAGCGTGCGCAATGCCTCCGGCAACACCCCGCTCCACAGCGCTGCAAAATACGGTGCACTCGTCCTGCTCGCACCTGAGATTCTCACGCCGAAAAACCTGCTGATCAAAAACGATTCCGGCTACACGCCGCTCCACCACGCGGCGCTGCGCGGTCACCTCGACCAAATCCCCGACGCCGTGATCAACACCGAAGTCCTGCTCACACGCAGCAACCTCGGCTACACCGTTCTCCATGTCGCCGCCGCCAACGGCCATCTCGACCAGCTCCCTCCGCGCCTGATCACCGCAGAAATCGTCCAGACCAAAACCGACCTCGGCAACACGCTCCTGCACGAAGCCGCCGAAAACGGCACGCTCGACCGCTTCCCCGCCTCCTTTGTCACCGCGCCCCTGCTCGCCCAAGCCAACGCCAGCGGCGAAACCGTCTTCCACGTCGCCGCGCTCAACGGCAACCTCGCGCAAATCCCTCCCGCCCTGCTCACACCGCAGACTCTACTCGCCAAGACCGGCTCGGGCGACACCGTGCTCCACGCCGCCGCGCTCGCCTGCCGCCTCGAACAAATTCCCCCGGTCCTGCTCACGCACGCACACCTCACCATTGCCAGCAAATCTGGATACACCGTCATTCATGCCGCCGCCGAGACCGGCCAGCTCGCCAAAATCCCCCGCGCCGAACTGACCCGCGACCTCCTCTTCACGCGCAACGACCACGGCGACACCCCGCTCCACGCCGCCGCCTACGAAGGCCATCTCGACCAGATTCCCTACGCGCTACTCACAGCCGAAACACTCAACGTACGCAATTATGACGGCATCACCCCGCTGCGCACCGCGGTGAGCCGCGGCTTCGCCGAACAAATCCCCGGCGCGCTCCGGCCCAGGCCACCCGGCCCTCTCGCCCACCTGCTGAAACGCTTGGGCTTCTGAATTTTTGCCCCGTCGCCACGCGGCCTAGCGACATGCCCTCACCCTGTACTCCAGCGATTCTGCCTTTCGCGGGTCTGTGCATTTTTTGGCATGTTTCACCTAGGTAATTTTTGATCTTCCCCTTCGGACGGGCCTCACTTTCACTGCTGGTTCCTATTAAAGGTTAATCATCTTATGAGCACATCGATCACCGCTATCATCGCCCGCGAAATCCTCGATTCCCGCGGCAATCCCACCGTCGAAGTCGACGTCATCCTTGCCTGCGGCGCCCTCGGCCGTGCAGCCGTTCCGTCCGGTGCCAGCACCGGCGAACACGAAGCCATCGAACTGCGCGACGGCGACAAAAAGCGTTACCTCGGCAAAGGCGTCACCAAGGCCGTCGAAAATATCACGAAAATCATTTCCCCCGCCCTCATGGGCATCGACGCGCTCGACCAGATCACCGTCGACAGCATCATGATCAAGCTCGATGGCACCGAAACCAAGTCGAAGCTCGGCGCCAACGCCATCCTCGCCGTCTCCCTCGCCGCCGCGAAGGCCGCCGCGATCGCTCTCGATCAGCCCCTCTTCAAGTACCTCGGTGGACCGAACGCCAAAGTCCTCCCCGTGCCGATGGCCAACGTCATCAACGGCGGCGCGCACTCCGATGCCCCGATCGATTTCCAAGAATTCATGATCATGCCGCACGGTTTCGCGACTTTCAGCGAAGGCCTCCGCGCCATCACCGAAATCTTCCACGCCCTCAAGGCCGTGTTAAAGAAAAAGGGCCTCAGCACCGCCGTCGGCGACGAAGGCGGCTTTGCCCCCAAACTCGACAGCGCCGAGGCCGCCCTCGACGTCATCTCCCAAGCCGTCGCTGACGCTGGCTACAAACTCGGCGAACAAATCTTCCTCGCCCTCGATGTCGCCTCCTCGGAGTTCTACAACGGCGACGAAACCTACACCTTCAAGAAGAGCTCGGGCAAGAAGCTCACCGGCGATGAACTCGTCGCCTTCTACGTCAAACTCTGCAAAGACTACCCGATCGTATCGATTGAAGATGGTTGCGCCGAAGGCGACTGGACGACCTGGAAGAAGCTCACCGAAGCGCTCGGCGACAAGGTTCAGCTCGTCGGCGACGATCTCTTCGTCACCAACGTCAAGTTCCTCCAGAAGGGCATCGATACCGGCACCGCCAACTCGATTCTCGTCAAGGTGAACCAGATCGGTTCCCTCACCGAGACGCTCGACGCCGTGCAGCTCGCGCAGTTCAACAAGTACACCGCCGTCCTCTCTCACCGCTCCGGCGAGACCGAAGACTCCACGATCGCCGACATCGCTGTCGCGACCAACTGTGGCCAGATCAAGACCGGTTCGCTGAGCCGCACCGATCGCACCGCCAAGTACAACCAGCTGCTCCGCATCGAACAGCTCCTCGGCAAGAACGCCGTGTACGCCGGCGTCAACGCGCTGCCGCTCTCCCGCCGCAAGAAGTAATCCGGCTCCACCGGCTTCGCTTCGCGCGACACACTTCAAGGCCGGGCCACAAGCCCGGCCTTTTTCGCGCCCACTCAGCGCGAACTCACTGCACGTAAATCGGCTCTTTAATGCCGTCGTCGTTGGAATAATTGTGCAGCCGGCTGATCATGACCTCTGTCAACCGGTTCCCCGCCGCCACCAGCAGGATATCACCCTTCGTCTTGATATCCGAGACCAGCACGACGCCGGGTTGCAGCTCGTGCACCACCAGCGGCAAAACAGGTCGCTCCGCCGAAATCGCATTGGTCAGAAACGTCTCAAAACACATGAAACACTTTTCCAACAGCACCGGATCGTAGGTGCGGGTGCGCGCGCTCATCGTGTCGAAAGCGCGCTTTTTCACCACCCCCTCTCCTTCCAGAAAAGCGTGGTCGTGTAAAAGCTTCAGCATCCGAGCGCCCAGCGGCATGTCTTCGCCGGCAACCTTGTCCTGCGGAAACCCCGTGCCGTCGTAATGTTTCTCCCGATACAGCACGATTCTGGCGACCGGCTCCGGCCGCGGGATATGAAACAATAAATCATGCCCGATCTGCGGCGCGTTTTCCACCCTCTCACGCTCCAGCGAAACCATCTGATACTGCTTGAGCGCCGCATTGAGCGTGAACTTCAACGTCTCCGGTTCGCAGGGCTTGTTCAGAAAACTGAAAACACGCCCTTTATTCACTGCGTCGGTCGCTGTCTGCTAATCGGCATTGCCCGTCAGCATCACCCGCATGGTATCCGGGGCCAAGGTGCACACCTTAGTCAGCCATTCCACCCCGTTCATTTCCAGCATCTGCATATCCGCCACGATGACGGCGTACGGTCCCGACTTTTTGATCAACGCCAAAGCTTCTGCGCCGCCCACGGCCGTGTCGAAAGTGAACTGCTTGCGCCAATTGCGCTGCATGGCCGCGAGAAGATTGGCAGCATCATCAACGAAAATAATCCTTGCGATGACCGATCATGCTTTATCAACCAACCAGCCGCTGAATTAAGCGGGGGAAATTTCCTTTAGTGAGTCCGTGTGTGCACCGACAATAGAGAAAGACCGCTCAAGCGCGCCCTCGCCACGCAGAGCGTTTTTTTTTATTTACCAAACACATTGACCGAGGGCGGGCTGGCCGTCCCGCCGCACCTTTCGCGGCGTGACATTTCAGTCACACCCTGAAAAGACGATCGCACTCACCCACCTCGTTCCGGTCAAATCCCTTGCCATGACATCTTTGTTGAAGCGGTCTTTCCTCATTTTTTTCCTCCTCACCATGACCGCCTCCGCTGAACCCTTCACCGCTTTCGGCGACGGCGAGAAACTCGTCTACCGCGTCAGCTGGGGCATCATCGGCGCCGGCCGCATCACCATCACCGCCAAGGCCGAGACTGGCCTAGACGGCAAACCACTCATGCTGATCACCAACAGCATGTCCTCGCGCGGCATGGTGCGCGGCCTCTACCGCTTCGACAACACCGCCGAAGTCATCATCGAACGCGACACCGGCCGCATGCTCTCGACCCACGAAAAAGGCGTCGAACGCAATAATAACACTGAAAGCCGCACCGACTTTGACTACGCCGCCGGCGTCGCCCACCACACCGACACCCACCGGCCCAACCGAAACGTCGACATACCGCTAAAGGCCGACGACCTGCCGATGGACCTCATCTCCGCCCTCGTGCAAACCCGCCGATGGAACATGAAACCCGGCGACAGCCGCGATGTGCTGGTGCATTTCGGCCGCGAACTCTACCCCGTGACCATCCACGCCATCGGCATCGAGGAAGTGAATACCTCGCTCGGTGACTTCCAAGCACTCCTACTCTCCCCGCGCATGGAAAAAGAACCGCCACGCGGGCTTTTCAAACGCGGCGGCGAAATCAAAGTCTGGATCGCCGCGCAAGGTGACGTGACCCTGCCGGTCAAGATGCAGCTCAAACTCGGCTTCGGTTCCGCCACGCTCATCCTCGCCGAACGCACCCCGCCCACCGCCGAACAAAAACCTACCGCCAAACCCTGACCCGGGTGACGCTTCGACGCGACGTACGGGCTTGGCGCGCTTCGCTTGTTCCTCCTCCATCGCGCGAGCAAGCTCGCAGCCTACGGCGATACGGATAATCTGCGTTCACCTGCGAAATCAGCGCTTCCTCGAATGCCGTCGACCCTGAAACGCATCCTCATCCTGCGCGGCGGAGCGCTCGGCGATTTCATCGTCACCCTGCCCGCGCTGCGCCTCCTGCGCGAACACGGGCCGCACGCACGCATCGAGCTCGTCGGGAATCCTCGCGCCGCCGAACTCGGACGCGCAACCGGTCTGCTCGACACCGTGCACGCGCAATCCGAAGCCCGTTGGGCGCAACTTTACGATCCAGCGCCACTGACGCCCGCGCTTCAAACCTGGCTCGATGGCTTCGATCTCATCGTGAGCTTCTGGCCCGATCCAGAAGGCGAACTGCGCCAGCACTTCGCCGCCCGCGGCCCAGCCTTCATCGCCGACACCGCCCCTCCGACCACCGCTCCTGCCGCCGCGCATTTTTGCAACGCCCTGCGTCCACTCGGCCTCGCCACCGACGACTTTGCCTTTCGCCTCAACTTCCCCGCAGACATTCGCGCCGAGGCGACGCGTCGGCTAGCCGGACTAGAAAACTTCATCGCACTCCATCCAGGCAGCGGTTCGCCACGCAAAAACTGGCCGCTGGATCGCTGGACCGAATACATCGCCCGCGTGGGACAGCCGCTCCTCATCATCACCGGTGAAGCCGAAGCGCACCATCCCGGTAGACCAGAAACCGAAACCATTCGCCACGCCCACGAGTGGCCGCTGCCCGTGCTCGGCGCGGCGCTGGAGCGCTGTGCGCAGTTTGTCGGCCACGACTCCGGCATCAGCCATCTCGCCGCGGCGGCGGGCGCAGCATGCATCGTGTTGTTTGGCCCGACCGATCCAGCCATCTGGGCGCCGCCAGGCGCGCGCGTGCTGCGGCATGGCGATTCTCTCACTGCGATCAGCGTGGACGATGTGCTGGCGGTGTCATCAGCGACGCCAGCGGTGGCCACGCGGGAGCGATGACATGCCGCCAGGGTTTTAACGACCAGACCGGCCCGGCGTAGGCAACGCCGATGCGCGGCATCGTCTGTATCCATTTCTTCGACACGCGCAGGCCGTCGTCTTCCAGGTGCAGGCCGATCGCGGGTTCCGCCAAACGGCCGTTGAGCGCGCGGCCGATGCCGAGGCGTTTGGTCAGCCGGCCCGGACCGCTGACATCGTGCAGCCCGCGAATGAGCACAGCGGCGGGAAAACCTTCGGGACCGACGACAAGATTCAGCATCTCATGCATGCCGTAGCAGAGATAAACATACCAGAGGCCGCCGGGGCGATACATCACCTCGGTACGCGCCGTGCGACCTCTGCAGGCGTGACAGGCGAGATCGTTTTCGCCGTTGTAGGCCTCAGTCTCGGCAATGAGATGACGCGTCGTCACTCCATCGGCCTGCGTGCGGACCAGGATTTTGCCAAGCAACGACGGAGCCCAAGTCAGGGCGTTTCCCTCAGCAAAGATTTCGGGTTTGATGATCGTGGCCATACCAGTCGTACTCCGTGTCAGATTTTTCGCAGATCTATCCATGGCATTTTCCCGCTCGCTCCTCCGCAACAATCTTCGTCTCTGCACCCTCGACGGAGTCATGGCGACGCCGATCTGCTTTGTGCTGCAACCGGGCAACTTCGTCATCGCGGCGATGCTGGTCAGCCTCTACCGCGTGCCGCCTGCCGTGTACGGGATGATCGTCTCGCTGCCATTCTGGTGCAATTTTTTGCAGGCGGGCCTCACGCCAATCATCACGCAATTTGCCCAGCCGAAGACCCTCGCGGTATGGTCCGCCGCCGCACAGTGCTTTTTTCTCGGCCTGCTCACGCTGGTCCTGAGCGCGCTGCCGATCGACCGACCTGAGCTGAGCGGCCCGTGGTTTGTACTCTTCTTCGGCGTGCTCGGCATGACGATGGCGTTTTCTGGTGTCGGATGGATCTCCTGGGTGCAGGAGTGGGTGCCCTCGCGGCTTTCAGGTCGTTATTTTGGCATGCGCAATCGAATCGGCCAAATCATGGCGGTGACTTTTCTGCTCACGATCGGCTTTGTGCTCGATGCGCTAAACCGCACGGCCCTCGCCTTCCAAGTCGTGCTCGGGAGCACGGTCTTAATGCGCATCGCGTCCGTGTGGTTCCAGCACAAAACCATCACGCCGCGCAGCACTAAAGATCAGAACCAACTGCCTTGGCGCGAGCAACTGGAGGCGCTGCGCGAGCGCCCCGCGTATTTCTGGTTCATCGCCTATGGCGCGTGCTGGGGCTTCGCGGCCAATTTATTCGGCGCGTTTTATCCCGTGTTCATGTACGAACAGCTCGGCCTCTCGATCAAGTTTGTCAGCACGATCCAAATTCTTGCCGGCCTGGGCGCGGCCGTCTCCTTTCCTGCTTGGGGCGCTCTCACCGACCGCTTCGGCAACAAGCCCATCATGATCGTCTGCATGATCGCCTGGCAGCTGCAAAATTTCGCCTGGTGCTTCCTCACCCCGGAAAACGCCAAGCTACTTTACGCAATGTGGATCTTCGGCGGCGTGGTGAGCGCGGGCTTCATTCTCGGCCTATTCAACATCCAGCTGCGCATCATTCCTCCCGCCGCAAAGACACTCGCGATCAGCATTAACCTCGCGGTGACCTCGCTCGTGACAGCCATCGCGCCTATCCTCGGCGGTTCGATCCTGCAATACCTCCTCAACACCGGCACCGAACCACTGTCCGTCTACCACCAGCTTTTCATCGTGCCCCCCGCCGTGGCCATCCTCGGTTGCGGCCTGCTCAGGCGTGTGAAAGAGCCCAACTCCGCCCCGCTCAGCATAGTCATCGGCGCGATGCGCAACGCCCGCACCCTTGGCGGCATCATCGGGCTCACTCAGCTCGCCAACTTCATCTTCGTCAAATCCTCCAAAGCATGGGGCCGACCCTCTACACACTCACCGGTAATCTCCTCGGGGAAAGAACCCTGACCTACACCGCCTGGGCTCCGGGCCGCACCCAACGCGCCCAAAGCGAATCCTTCCAGGTTGGCGGCAAAGGCATCAACGTCTCCCGTATGCTCGCCCGCCTCGGCGCGCCGACGCAAGCCTTGTGCTTTGCCGGTGGTTCGGCCGGCCGCGACTGCCTCGACTGGCTCGCCGCCAAAGGCATCGACCATCACGCCTTCGCCACCACCCGCGCCACCCGCTGCGGCACCGTCGTGCGCGGCGGCGAACACCCCGAAACCACCTTCCTCGGCCCCGACGCCGCACCCGATGACGCCGCGTGGACCGCCTGCGCCGCCTACATCGAAGCCCTGCCAGACAAACAAGTGCTCGCCCTCTGCGGCAGTTTCCCCGGCTGGGTCACCCCGGCCGCCGCGCCAGTGCAAGCGGCCCTCGCCCGCTTCGCCACCCGCGGCCACCTCGTCGCCGACACCTACGGCCCACCGCTCGACTGGGCGCTTCAACAACCGCTGACCATCGTTAAAATCAACCGCGACGAATTTGACCTGCTCCCCGGGCCCGGCTCCGCCGCCAAAGACGAACCATTTTCCACCCACCTTTCTGAGGCCCTCGCCCGCACACGCGTGAAGGCTTGGATTGTTTCCGACGGAGGCGGGCCCGTCTGGCTGGCCGACCACACCAGCCCGCCGCGCCAATTTAACCCGCCCACCGTCACCCTCGTGTCGCCCACCGGTTCAGGCGACGTGCTACTCGCCTGCCTGCTGCACGGTCATTTTCAGCGCACTTTGTCTCTCACCGACGCCCTCACCTTTGCCCTGCCCTACGCCGCCGCCAATGCCGCCAGCCCCGGCATCGCAGAGTTTGACTTGAGCAACCTTCTAGCATGAAGTCCTTTCACCATGAACCGTGGAATTATCATCACCCTAGTTGTCATCACGCTGAGCACCATCGGCGTCCTTGGCTACCGCAATCATAAACAGAACGTCGCGCGCGAAATGCAGGAACGCCGCATCGCCTTTAACAAAGCCGAATCCGCCCGACTCGCAGAAGAAACCAAGCGCAAGGAAGCAGCCAACGCCGAATCCATGCGCCTCGCCCAAGCCAAGGCCTCCGCCGACGCCCAGGCCCGCGCGCAGGAACGCGAACGCATCCGCGCTGAACAAGCCGAATCCGAAGCCCGCCGCCTTGTCGCGGAGCAAGAAGCCAAGCAAGCCGCCGAAGCCCTGGAAAAAGCCACCCTCGAGAAGCAAAAGGCCGATGAAGAAGCCCTCGCTCTCGTGCGCCTAGAACAAGATCGCCGCGAGAAAGCCGCCGCCGACGCGGATGCCGCACGCCTCGCTGCCCTCCAAGAGATTTCCCGCCTCGAACGCGAAAAGAAAGCCAATGCTGATCGCGAAACCACCCGCCTCGCCGCCCTCAAACGCCAGCAGGAACTCGAAGCCGCCCAAGCCCACCAGCCCATCCTTATTCCCCGCACTATTTATCCCGCTGACTACAAACGCCGCGATCATTACAACCTCGATATCGAGATTCAGAACGCCGAAAACGCCAGGCCGCTGAACCACACGATTCCGGCCTCCAAATAAGCTACAGCACAAGTCGTTTAACTTAAATCACTTAAAAAACCAAACTGCCGTCCTGCAATCCTGCGCGACGGCAGTTTTTCTTTTTCCCAAATAGAACTTGCTTAGCCGCGGCAAAAAACTCTTAGTTCGCGGTTTTATTTATGAAAGCGACCATCAAAACCCAAGGCCAGCAGTTCGCTGTTTCAGAGGGCGATATCTTGATTGTAAACCGCTACCAGAACTCCGTGGCCGGTTCCACCGTCCAAATCAACGAAGTTCTCTCGGCTGGCGAAGGCGAAAACTTCAAATTTGGCACCCCGATGCTCGACGGCGCCAGCGTGACGGCCACCATTCTTGAAAACAAGCGTGGCAAAAAGGTCATCGTCTTCAAAAAGAAGAAGCGCAAAGGCATGGAGCGCAAACAGGGCCACCGCCAAGAGCTCTCTGTCATCAAAATTCAGTCCATTAACGCATAAGGAGTATATTTCGTCATGGCGCATAAAAAAGGTCAGGGAACTTCAGGCAACGGCCGCGATAGTCACTCACAGCGACTGGGCGTGAAAAAATTTGGCGGCCAGGCCGTCATTGCCGGCAACATCCTCGTTCGCCAGCGTGGCACCAAAATCCATCCAGGCCGCAACGTCGGCGTGGGTCGCGATTGGACGCTCTTCGCGCTCAAGGACGGCACCGTCAAGTACGACAAGGCGCATAACTCCGTCGCGATCGTCTGAGTTAACCGCACATCGGTCACTTTTAAAACGCAGCCCTCACCGGCTGCGTTTTTTTATTTTTCCGTGCAGCCCTGAGCCCAGCGGCCTTAACCTTCAGCCCATGTCCGAACGTTTGCCGAAATTGCTACACCAGCGCGCCCTGATCCAATCGCACCTCGCTTGGCTCGACCAAGAAATCGCCCGCGAGGGAAACATTCCTTCACTCCCAGGGCAAAGCCAGCTTCCACCGCCAAACTTGCCCGCTACACCGCGCTCCGTAGCTGCAGCCGGCGCGGAAGACGCAGACAAAATCCTTAGCCAGTTTCAAAAAGCGCCCACCACAGTCAGCACCGACACCCGTCGCGGCTGCCTGCTGTATTTCTGCATCGCAATGACCTTGCTCGCGCTCGGTGCCGTGCTGGCCTACTGGCTCTACGCCCGCCACCTCGGCCGCTGGTGGTAGAGACCGGTTTGGGGCAACCGGCCTCCTTGTCAGAAGCTTAACGCTCAATTCCTGCGGGATTGGGTAAACTGGCGGGTCAACGCGCCTGCCAACCAAGCAAGCACGCACCAGCCCGGCATATCGCCTGCACCACTTTTTCCTGGAGGAGTGGCAGCGGTAGCAGTCCCACCAGCGCCAGCGGCACCCGGCGAACTTGAACCGCCGTCCGGCGTGAGCGAAGGAGTGGGCGAGGGAGTGGCAGCGGTCATCGCCAAAGTCGTCACCGTGCCATCGGGCGCGATCTTGCGGAGGGCAGCGTTGCCGGTATCGGCGACAAACAGGTTTCCAACCGCGTCGACTTTGACGTCTTTAGGTTGGTTAAACCAGGCTTCGATTCCGACGCCGTCCTTGAAGCCGGCGATCGTCGTGACCGTGCCGGTCGCGGTGATTTTGCGAATTGAGGAGTTGGCCGTGTCGGCAACGTAGATATTTACAGCACTATCCACGGAAAGGCCGCGCGGTTGATTAAAGGCCGCCGGGCTGTC
>Ga0105048_10006112_pt1 | contig 19408 bp, 12 predicted proteins | sample MAT05_FD_78382 | JGI IMG/M metagenome (GOLD analysis project Ga0105048, IMG submission 78382) | Freshwater microbial communities from Lake Fryxell liftoff mats and glacier meltwater in Antarctica - MAT-05 | ecosystem: Environmental > Aquatic > Freshwater > Ice > Liftoff microbial mat | place... | reverse complement strand
GGCTCCTGCCGAGCCGAAGCTACGGCTCGGCAGGAGCCTCGCCCTCCCGGCGGAATGCTTGCCGTCGGGAGGATTTCGACAGGGCACCGCAAGGGGAGAGGGGAAGAAGCCGCCGCCCCCCCCGGATTTGGAAGTCCGTATACTAAGGGGGATCGCCCCGCCCCCGGCCCGCCCAGGAGAACTTCGGGCGCATGGACACGCAGACCATCGTCGTGCGCGGGGCGCGCGAACACAACCTCCGCAACGTCGATCTCGAACTCCCGCGGAATAAGCTGATCGTCTTCACCGGGGTGAGCGGGTCGGGGAAGAGTTCGCTCGCCTTCGACACGATCTACGCCGAGGGGCAGCGGCGGTACGTCGAGTCGCTGTCCAGCTACGCCCGCCAATTCCTCGGCCAGCTCGCCAAGCCGGACGTGGACTTCATCGGCGGGCTGTCCCCGGCCGTCAGCATCCAGCAGAAGACGGCCGGGCGCAACCCGCGCTCGACCGTCGGCACGATCACGGAAGTCTCGGACTACCTGCGGGTACTGTACGCCCGCCTCGGGCTGGGGCACTGCCCGCGGTGCGGCCGGGCGATCACCGCCCAGACCCGCGAGCAGATCATCGCCCGCGTCCTCGCCCTGCCCGACGGCACCCGGTTCACCGTGCTGGCCCCCGTCGTCCGCGGGCAGAAGGGGGAGTTCAAGGACTTCTTCGCCGACATGGTGAAGCGCGGCTACGTCCGCGCCCGGGTGGACGGCCGGCTCGTCAAGCTCACCGACGAATTGAAACTCGACAAGCGCGTCAAGCACACCATCGAAGTCGTCGTGGACCGCCTCAAGGCCGACGCGAAAGTCCGCCCCCGGTTGGCCGAGGCCGTCGAGCAGGCCCTCGCCCTCGCCGAGGGCAACCTGATCGTCGGCGTCGAGAGAGATCGTGAGGGCGAGGCCCCGGCCGAGGCGGAGGCGCGCGAGGCCGGCCCGCCCGCGACGCGCGACATCCTCCTGTCCGCCCACTACGCCTGCACCCACTGCGACATCAGCTACGAGCCGCCGACGCCGCAGCTGTTCAGCTTCAACAGCCCGCACGGGATGTGCCCGGCGTGCGACGGCCTCGGCCAGCAGTTCACCTTCGACCCGGACCTGCTCATCCCCGACCACGCCCTGAGCGTCTACACCGGCGCGATCCCGCTCGTCGGGGCGCTCAAGGGCATGGGGCGGTGGCGGAAGCACGTCTACGAGGGCGTCGGCAAGGCGCTCGGGTTCGACCTCAAGACGCCCTGGAAGGACGTGCCCGAACCGCTCCGCGCCCAGTTCCTCGGCGGCAGCGGCGACGCCCACGTCGTCTGGGAGTGGAAGCAGCGCAACGGCAGCGTGTGGAAGCACGGCGGCAAGTGGGAGGGCGTCGTCCCGCAGCTCCTGTCGCAGTTCAAGAAGACGGCCGCCGGCCCGCGGCGGATGCAGCTCGAGAAGTACATGCGCGTCGTCCGCTGCCCGGCCTGCCACGGCCAGCGGCTGAACCCGCAGGCGAGGGCCGTGAAGGTCGGCGACAAGACCCTCGTCGAGGTCGGGCGGACGCCGCTCGGCGACCTCGTCCCGTGGTTCGAGCGCTACGGGGCCGGCCTGTCGCCGATCGCCAAGACGATCGCCGGCGAACTCCTCAAGGAGATTCGCGCCCGGCTCGGGTTCCTCCTTAACGTCGGCCTGCACTACCTGACCCTCGACCGCGCCGCCCCGACCCTCTCGGGCGGGGAGGCCCAGCGCATCCGGCTGGCCGGGCAGATCGGGTCGGGGCTGGTCGGCGTGCTGTACGTCCTCGACGAGCCGAGCATCGGCCTGCACCCGCGCGACAACGCCCGCCTCCTCGCCAGTCTCGAACGGCTCCGCGACATGGGCAACACCGTCCTCGTCGTCGAGCACGACGAGGACACGATGCGGGCCGCCGACTACCTCGTGGACTTCGGCCCCGGCCCCGGCACGCGCGGCGGGTTCGTCGTCGCCGCCGGCACGCCGGCCGAGGTCTTCGCCAACCCGGCGAGCCTGACCGGGCAGTACCTCACCGGCGCGAAGGAGATCGCCGTCCCGACTGAGCGGCGGCCGACCGACCCGGAGCGCCGGCTGCGCATCGTCGGGGCGAAGCAGAACAACCTCAAGGACGTGACGGTAGACATCCCGCTCGGCGTCTTCGTCGCCGTCACCGGCGTGAGCGGGTCGGGGAAGAGTTCGCTCGTCAACGACGTGCTGCAGTGCGGATTGCGGAACGCGGAACGCGGAACGGAGGAGGGCGAGGAGGCCGCGGACGAGGCCGGGGCGGAAAGCCGCACCCCGCATTCCGAATTCCGCACGATGGCAGACCGCATCGACGGGGCCGAGCTGATCGACAAGGTCATCGACATCGACCAGACGGCCATCGGCCGCACCCCGCGGTCGAACCCGGCGACGTACATCAAGCTGTGGGACGAGGTCCGCTCGCTCTACGCCCGGATGTCGGACGCGAAGGTCCGCGGGTACACGCCGAGCCGGTTCAGCTTCAACCGCCCCGGCGGGCGGTGCGAGGCGTGCGAGGGGAACGGCTCGAACAAGCTCGAAATGGACTTCCTGGCCGACGTGTGGGTGACGTGCGCCGTCTGCGAGGGGCGGCGATTCAACCGCGAAACCCTCCAGGTGAAGTACCGCGGCAAGTCGATCCACGACGTATTGGAGATGGAGGTCGCGGAGGCGCTCGACCACTTCGACCACGTCCCCAAGTGCCGGGCGATGTTGCAAACGCTGCACGACGTGGGGCTGGACTACATCAAGCTCGGGCAGGCGTCGCCCACGCTCTCCGGCGGGGAGGCCCAGCGGATCAAGCTGGCGAAGGAACTCGTCCGCCGCGGCACCGGGAAGACCCTCTACATCCTGGACGAGCCGACGACCGGGCTGCACTTCGAGGACGTGCGGAAGCTGCTCGCCGTGCTGCACGGGTTCGTCGCCCAGGGCAACACGGTCCTCGTGATCGAGCACAACCTCGATGTCATCAAGACGGCCGACTGGCTGATCGACATGGGTCCGGAGGGCGGGTCGGGCGGCGGCCGCGTCGTCGCCGTCGGCCCGCCCGAGGTGGTGGCGAAGTGCAAGGAGTCGTTCACCGGGCAGGCCCTCGCGCCGATCCTCTTCCCGTCGAAAAGCCCACGGGCGGCGGTCCGTGGGGCGTCGAAGCCCAAGAAGCCGCAGACCGAGTACGTCACCCACCTGGAAGTGACCGGGGCGAGCCAGCACAACTTGAAGCACGTCTCGGCCCGCATCCCGCGCGAGCAGATGACGGTGTTCTGCGGGCCGTCGGGGTCGGGGAAGAGTTCGCTCGCGCTCGACACGATCTACGCCGAAGGCCAGCGCCGGTACGTCGAATCGCTCTCCAGCTACGCCCGGCAATTTCTGGGGCAGGTGCAGAAGCCGAAGGTCGAGCACGTCGCCGGGCTGTCGCCGGCGATAAGCATCGAGCAGAAATCGACGAGCAAAAGCCCGCGCTCGACGGTCGGCACCGTCACCGAAGTGTACGACTACCTGCGCATCCTGTACGCCCGGCTTGGCCAGCGGCACTGCCCGACCTGCGGCCGGCCGGTCGGCACGCAAACCGCCGACGAGATCGTGGACAAGGTGCTGTCCCTCCCCGAGGGGACGAAGGTCTACGTCATGGCCCCACTCGAACGCAAGGGGCAGGAGAAGTACGAGACGCTGTGGGAAGAAATCCGCCGGGCCGGGTACGTGCGGATGCGGGTGGACGGCAAGTCTTACGCGATCGACGAGCCGCCGGCCATCGACCACCGCCGCAAGCACGCGGTCGAGGTCGTGGTGGACCGCAACGTGGTCAAGCCCGGGACGCGGACGCGGGTGGCCGAGGCCGTCGAACAGGCGCTCGACCTCGGCCGCGGGGTGATGCACGTCGGGCACGTCGAGGCCGACAAGGACGAGACGAAGTGGCGGGTCGAGAAGTTCTCGCAGCACCTCGCCTGCGAGCACTGCAACCTGAGCTTCGAGCCGCTCAACCCGCACCACTACTCGTTCAACAGCCCGCTCGGGTGGTGCCCGACGTGCGAGGGGCTGGGCTTCCAGCGCGGGGCGAACGCCGACCTCCTCGTCCGCGACGGCCGCCTCACGGTCCGCGGCGGGGCGGTCGCCGGGTGGCCGGCCCTCGACCCCGGGTCGGCGTGGCTCCCGTTCGCCGAGGCCGTCGCCCGCCACGCCGGGTTCGACCTCGACACCCCCTACGACGACCTCGACCCGGCCCACCGCCGGGCCATCCTGCACGGGACAGGGGAAACATGGTTGTCGTTTAGCCGCGACGCGGAGTCCTCGGAGCGGAGCGCGAAGAAGCGTCGCGCGCTCCGCTCCGAAGACTCCGCGTCGCGGCTAAACGGTGCGCCGATCAAGTTCCAGTACAAGGGCTTGTTCCCCGCCGTGGACGAGGCCTCCCGCGTCAGCTTCGTGTACCGCCAGCGGCTCGAACACCTGGTAGACGAAGTGCCGTGCGCGACCTGCCGCGGGTCGCGCTTGCGGGCCGACGCCGCCGCCACCCGGTTCGCCGGCCTTACCCTCGGCGACCTCACGGCGAAGCCGCTCGGCGACACCCTCGCCCTGTTCGCCGGGCTCGACCTCACCGCGCAGGACCGCCGGGTCGCCGGCGAGGTGCTGCGCGAGATCGGCAGCCGGTTGAAGTTCCTCGTCGATGTCGGGCTGGACTACCTCTCGCTCGCCCGGCCCGGCCCGACGCTCTCGGGCGGCGAGGCCCAGCGCATCCGCCTCGCGTCGCAGATCGGCAGCGGGCTGACCGGCGTGCTGTACGTCCTCGACGAGCCGACCATCGGCCTCCACCCGCGCGACAACGAGCGGTTGTTGCAGGCGCTGCACCGCCTCCGCGACCTGGGCAACACGCTCGTCCTGGTCGAGCACGACCGCGAGGTGATCGCGTCGGCCGACTACCTGCTCGACTTCGGTCCCGGGGCCGGCGACCGCGGCGGCGAGATCACCGCGGCCGGGACGCCGAAGCAGATTCTCAAGTCGAAGGACTCGCTCACCGGCAAGTACCTGTCGGGCCGGCTGTCGATCCCGGTGCCGAGCAACCGGCGGATCGGGGCGAAGAACCTAACCCCCCAACCCCCTTCCCTAAGAGGGAAGGGGGAGCAAGCAGCGGCAGCGCTTAGCCCCTCTCCCCTTGGGGGAGGGGTTGGGGAGGGGTTCTTCGCGTCCGCCGACGCCGTCGCCGCGCTATCCCCCAGCGGGCGCGTCTTGAGCGTCCTCGGGGCGCGGCAGCACAACCTGCGGAACGTCGATGTCCACCTGCCCCTCGGGGCGTTCGTCGCCGTCACTGGGGTGAGCGGGTCGGGGAAGTCGTCGCTCGTCAACGAGGTGTTGTACAACACCGTCGCCCGCAAGCTCCACCGCGCCCGCACGGCCGGGGCCGCCCACGACGACATCCGCGGCCTCGAACACATCGACAAGATCATCAACGTCGATCAAGACCCGCTCGGCAACTCGCCGTCGTCGAACCCGGCCACCTACACCGGCGTCTTCGACCTGATCCGCGAGCTGTTCGCCCGGCTGCCCGAGTCGAAAATCCGCGGCTACCACCCGCGGCGGTTCAGTTTCAACCAGAAGGGGGGGCGGTGCGAGGCGTGCGAGGGGATGGGGCAGAAGAAGATCGAGATGCACTTCCTGCCCGACGTGTGGGTCGAGTGCGACACCTGCCAGGGCAGCCGCTACAACCCCGAGACGCTCGCGGTCAAGTACCACGGCAAGAGCATCGCCGACGTACTCGCCTTGCGCGTCGGCGGGGCGCTCGAGCTGTTCGGGAACGTCACGAAAATCCGCCGCGTGCTGCAAACCCTCGACGACGTGGGGCTGGGGTACATGGCCCTCGGCCAGCCGGCCCCGACGATGTCCGGGGGCGAGGCCCAGCGCGTCAAGCTGGCCGCCGAACTCGCCCGCCCCAGCACCGGGAAGACCCTCTACCTGCTCGACGAGCCGACGACCGGGCTGCACTTCGACGACATCCGCAAGCTTCTGGACGTGCTGCACCGACTCGTCGATCTCGGCAACACGGTCGTCACCGTCGAACACAACCTCGATGTCATCAAGACGGCCGACTGGGTGATCGACATGGGGCCGGAGGCCGGCACCGGGGGCGGGCGCGTCGTGGCGTGTGGGACGCCGGAGGAGGTCGTCCGCCAGTTCGACGCCGGGGCACCGTCGCACACGGCCCGCGTCCTCAAGCCGGCCCTCGCCGCCGGCCCCCACGTCGAGCGGGTGAGGTACGACCACGGGGCGGCACTGCGGGCGCGGGCCGGCGACCTCGACATCGCCGACGTGGGCAAGGACGCGAAGCTGCCGTGGGAGGCCGACGGCCCGCGGTGGCACGCGACGGAGCGCATCACCACCACCGGCAAGCCGGTCCGGTGGGAGGGGGCGGCCCTGCCGTTCGTGATCGCCGAAGTGACCCGCCTCGGCACCTTCTCCGACCCGGACTGGAACCACCGCAGCATCGTCGAAGTGGCCGCCCCGAAGAAGGCCGACGGCTGGTTCCTGCACGCGATGACGGGGCACGAGGCGTACCTCAAGCTCGTCTTCCGCGTCCCCGCCCGGCCGTTCAAGCAGGACGCGCTCGCCACCCGCCTCGCCCTCCCGCCGCTCTCCGACACCCCCGGCCTCGAAGGGTTCTCGCGCGACGCCGACCGCGTCGAGGTGACGAACGGGCGCGGCTTCCAGCAGGTCGTGGTCGTCGTCCACACACTCGCCGAGGTCGATACCCCGGCGTTCCGCGAGTTCCTGGCGAAGGCGACGGAGGCGTTCGCCGGGCGCGGCCCGGTCACGGCCGCGTCGGTCGAGGCCGCGATGCCGTGGAAGAAGGACGGCGAGAAGTGGCACCTGTCCGAGAAGGGCTTCCCCATCGGCCGCGGGGCGACGTGGGACCGCGGGATCGTCGCCCGCATCGTCCGCCTGCTCCGCGACCTCGACCCCGCGCTCGACTTCAAGTGGGACGTGCGCGACGCCGTGACGGCCCGGCCGGCGGGCGCGGCGCGGTTCTGGGTGCGGCTCAAGACGAAGGAGGCGGACGCGCTGGAGTGCTGGTTCGTCGGCCGCCGCGGGCAGGTGAACCTGGCGCGGGTCGAAGGCTTGGGCCGCGACCCGGCGGTCGAGGGCGACCGGGCCGACGGCACCGAGGTGCTGAAACTCCGCTTCACGACCGCCGACCAGTTACAGTCGAAGGCGCTCAGGGCGGTGCTGGCGGAACATCTCGCGGGCTTCCGCGCCGCGTTCGCCGGGGGCGGGGCCGAGTGAGTTCACCCGCTCGATCCCATTGAACCGCGTGCCGGTATCGGGCATGATGACCCACGACGCGACGGGTGTTCGCTCCGGAGGGTCGGCGTGTCTCCCATTCTTACCGCCCCCGCACCGCCGCGCAAGACGCTCGCCGAATTGCTGCACGACCTCGGCGACATCCCGGCCCACCGGGTCCGGCTGTACCCGTACCCCGGTACCGCGACCGAGGCCGACGCCGCCGGGGGCCGCTGCGAGTTGATCGACGGGACGCTCGTGGAGAAAGCGATGGGCGTGCCGGAAGCGTTCCTCGCCAGCCTCCTCCTCCAGTTCATCGGCCCGTTCGTCCGCCTCAACCGGCTCGGCATCACGACCTGCCCCGACGGGCCGTACCGGATGCGGCGCGGCAACCTCCGCGAGCCGGACGTGTCGTACACGAGTAAGGGCCGGCTGCCGGGGGCGCTGCCGCAGGTCGGCGGGTGGTGTCCGGACCTGTGCGTCGAAGTCCTCAGCCCGGACAACTCGAAGGCGGAGATGGCGGCCAAGCGCGGGGAGTATTTTCCGTCCGGCTGTCGCCTCGTCTGGGAGATCGACCCGCGGGCGCGGACCGCCGAAGTGTACACCGACCCCGTCACTTACACCCGGCTGACCGAGGCCGACGCCCTTGATGGCGGCGACGTGCTGCCCGGCTTCGCCCTCCCCCTCGCCGAACTCTTCGCCGCCTTCGACGACGGCGTCCGGCCCACCCCATGACCGAGCGAGAGTACGCGACCGACGTGGTCCGCACGCTCCAGCAGGCCGGGTTCCGGGCGCTGTGGGCGGGCGGGTGCGTCCGCGACGAACGCCTCGGCCTCGCCCCGAACGACTACGACATCGCCACCGACGCCCGCCCCGAACAGGTTCAGAAGCTGTTCCGCCGCACCCTGGCGGTCGGGGCGAGCTTCGGGGTGATCGAGGTGATCGGCCCGCGCGGCGGCGACGGTGGCCACCTCACGGTCGAGGTCGCTACGTTCCGGTCCGACGGCACGTATTCCGATGGCCGGCGGCCCGACGCGGTCACGTTCTCGTCGCCGGAGGACGACGCCCGCCGCCGCGACTTCACCGTCAACGGCATGTTCTTCGACCCGATTGCGGGCATGTTGCACGACTTCATCGGCGGACAAGCGGACCTCGACGCGAAGGTACTGCGCGCCATCGGCGACCCGGCCGAGCGCTTCGCCGAGGACAAGTTGCGGGTGCTGCGGGCGGTGCGGATCGCGTCCCGATTCGGGCTGGAGATCGACCCCGCTACGCTCGCCGCGGCCGTGCGGACCGCGCCGCAGATTCGCGCCGTCTCCGCCGAGCGGATCGCCGAAGAACTGCGCCGGTTGCTGGTCCACGCGAGCCGGCCGCGCGGGGTGCGGTTGCTACGCGAGGTCGGGCTGGTCGAGCCGGTGCTGCCCGAGCTGGTGTCTGGCACCGCCTGGGAACACGCCGTCGGCGTCATCGACCGGCTGGAACCCCCGACGTGGCCGCGGCCGGAACCCGTGTCGTTCCCGCTCGCGTTCGCCGCGCTGCTCCACGAAGTCGGCAAGCGGGCGGCGGAGAAGATCGCCGACCGCTTGCGGCTGTCTACGGCGGAGAAGGTGCGGACGGCGTGGCTCGTCGAGAAGCACCAGTATTTGGCCGATGCCCCGACGATGCGGGCGAGTCGGTTGAAGCCGATTCTGGTGCATCCGGGGATCGGCGAGTTGCTCGCCCTGCACCGGGCCGGCGGCCATCTGGAGGGAGTTGAGTTCTGCGAACGGGTGCTGCGCGAGACGCCGCCCGACGAGTTGGACCCGCCGCCCGCCGTCACGGGCGAGGATTTGATCGCACTGGGAATGCAACCCGGCCCGGAGTTCAAGCGCCTCCTCGACGCCGTGCGAGTGGAACAACTCGACGGTGGGGTGAGGTCGAAGGCGGAGGCGCTCGAGCTGGTGGCGCGACTGCGGGCCGGCTCGTAGGGCCGGCTCCGCGCGCCGTCCACCCCGCCGGCCCTACCCGATCCCCCGGCGGCTCATTCAATACTCCGCATTCGTCACCCGTGAGCCGGAGTTCTCCCATGCGCCTCGCCACCGTCCAGACCCCGCACGGCCCGCGGGCCGCCGCCCAGGTCGGGGACTCGTTCGTCGATCTGCACGCCACCGACCCCGGCCTCCCCTCGTGCGTCAAGAATCTGCTCGCCGCCGGCCCCGCGGTCCGCGCCGCCGCGGCCGACGCCGCCAAGTCGCCCAAAGCCGTCAAGTACGCCGCGAACGCCGTCAAGCTCCTCCCGCCGGTGCCGAAGCCGGGCAAGATTCTGTGCATCGGGCTGAACTACCGCGACCACGCCATCGAGGGCGGGAAGGCCATCCCGACCGAGCCGGTCGTGTTCGGCAAGTTCCTCAACACGCTCATCGCCACCGGCGAGCCGATCCGTCTGCCGAAGGTCGCCGAGAAGGTGGACTACGAGGCCGAGCTGGTCGTCGTGATCGGCAAGACGGGGAAGAACATCCCGAACGACAAGTCGGCGTTCGACTACGTCGGCGGGTATACCTGCGGGCACGACGTGTCGGCCCGCGACTGGCAGTTCCGCGGCGAGGAGAAGCAGTGGATCATCGGCAAGACGTTCGACACGTTCGCCCCGGTCGGCCCGGTGCTCGTGACGACCGACGAGCTGACCGACCCGCACAAGCTGCAAATTCAATTGCGACTGAACGGCACGACGCTGCAGAACTCGAACACGAAAGAGTTCATCTTCGGCGTCCCGCACCTGCTCTGGTTCCTGTCGCAGGTGGTGACGCTGGAGCCGGGCGACCTGATCTTCACCGGCACCCCGCCGGGCGTCGGCATCGCCCGCAAGCCGCAAATCCTGCTCAAGCCGGGCGACATCGCCGAGGTTGAGATCGAGGGGATCGGCACGCTCAGCAACCCGGTCGTTGCCGACGTGTAGCGGAAAAGGCGATTCACCGCGGAGATCGCAGAGGGCGCGGAGAAAGACGAGAGAGCGGATTCACAAAAACTCCGATCCTCACGTCTCTTTCTCCGCGTGCTTTGCGTTCTCCGCGGTGAACCGCCTTTTCCGACCGCCCCTCATTTCGGGGGGGTGTAGATCGCGCCGACCGGATTCGTCACGGCGTGGACGACGTACCGCCCGCGGCCGTTCGCCGACCGGAAGACCGTCGGCTGGTCGAACGGGAAGACCCGCCGCTCGTCGGGCCGGATCGTCGGCGGCAGAAGGCTTGTGGCGTCGCCCGGGTCGCGGCGGGTGCCTGGGCGCTGCGGCGGGAAGTACCACCGCTCCAGGTCGGAGACGACGAACCGCACCCCGGGCACCGCCCGCCGGACCTCGTCCGCGACCCGGTCTGCGTCGATGTCCGCCGCCGTGCTCAGGTGCATGAACCGGATGGGCGGGCGGAGGTCGAGCGCCAGGTAGAGGGCGTGCGGGGTGTCGTTGAATGCCATCACCTCGCCGTCGCGGACGCCCCGCGCCCGCAGGTACGCCGCAACTTCTTCCAGTTCCGCCCAGTCGATCCCGGCGAAGTGGTCGGACTGGAACGCGACCCCGTTGCGCAACTCCCCCGGCACCTCGCGCGCGAAGCACCCGGGCCACCACCGGAAGCGGTTCGGCTCGTACCGGGGCGACTGCCACACGAGGTAGTTCGCAACGGCCGATTCGGTCAGCCGGGCCGGGAGTTTGTGTTCCGCCGCCAGCCACGCCATCGCGCCGAACTGGAGGAGCAGCGCCGGCACCACGACGGCCCAGCGGTTGGCCGCGAAGAGGGCGAGCATCAGGAGCGTTTCGGGGACGTGGGCGTAGTGGAACTGCTTCTGGAGGACGACGGCCATCCCGACCCATGCGAGGAAGACGGCGGCCAGCACCCCTCGGGTGAAGCGCCGGTCGTCGCCCGCCGGCCGGAGCAGCCCGGCCCGGATCACGTTGACGACGGCGAGCGGGACGGCGGCGACGACGAGGACGCTCCACGGCGGGAAGTAGACCGGCTCCTCCTTCCACCGCCCGTCCAGTTCCTCCATCACCTTCGACAGGTACGACGTATTCCACTCGGTGAAGACCTGGATCATGTGCGGCCAGGTGCCGCTGCCGACCAGCCACGCCACCCCCGCCGCGCCAACGAGTAGCCCGCCGGCCAGCGCCCCGCCGAGGTCGGCAGCGGCCCGCCGCCACTTCCGCCCCACCCCCGCCGACCCGACGAGCCGACCCTGGACGACGAGCCACGCGGCCGCCGCGATCACGACGACGTGCGGCTTGAGCCAGACGCCGACCCCCCACGCGACCCCTTCGAGGAGGGCGGTGCGGAAGACCCAGCCGTCGCCGACGACCGTTCGTTCAGCCCGCCGCACCCGGCTGAGGCGGTACGAGGCCGCGGCGAGGGCCGGGAGCGTCATCCAGGTGTCGCGCTGGGTGTGGTTGAATTCCGAGATGAAGAGGTAGAACCCGGCCATCCCCGCCGCGGCCCAGGCGACGCCGGCGGCCGTCGCCCCGCCCGCCCGCGCCCACCGGAGTAACAGGCCGGCGACGACGGCGACGACGGCCAGATCGATCGCCCGCACCGCCTCCATGCTCGACCCGAGGGTCGAGCGGACGGCACACATCGCCCACACGAAACCGGGCGGGTTGGTGTCGAACACGTCGCGGTAGTGGACCCCGCCGGCCAGCACCGTGCGGGCGGCCACGTCGTAGAGGGTGGCATCGACCCAGAGCGGCATCCGCAGGAAGAGCGGTACGCCCAGGACGAGAATGGCGGCGGCGGCGACCCACCCGGCCGTCGCCGAGCGCCAGGGCAGGAAGTGCCCTCGCCCACAGCAGGATGTCGGGGCGGGCGGGGCGACGGGGAGCGGGGTCATACGTCAGTGCGCGTGGTCGGCGTGTCCGGGGTCGTGGGCCGCGTCGTGCGGGAGGGTATACGCCGAGACGCCCACGCCGATCGCGGCGACCGCGGCGAGGACGCCGCCGAACCAGAAGACCCGCCGCTTGGTGAGTAGCGCGAGCGAGCAGAGGACGATGCCGATCTCCGCCCCGAGGTGGGCGAAGTCGAGGCGGTCGGCCTGGTGGTGGGCGTAGTGGGCCGCCGTCAACTGGTCGAGCGAGCCGTGCTGCTTGGCCTCGCCGTCGTGGGCGAGTTTCTCCGCGTCGGCCTTCAACCCGGGCAACCGCTTCTCGTACTTCCCGTGCTGCTCGTCCGCCCGGGCGGTCGCGTCCTTCACGGCCGGGGCCAGATCGGGCCGGGCCGCCACCGCGCTCTTCAACAGCTTGGCCGAAAACTCGTACCCGTGGTCGCGGACGTTGACCGCCTGGTACTCGCCCCACTTGTCGGTCGCCCGGGTGTGGAGGATGCTCGCCTCGGTGGTCAACCGGGTGGCCTCGCCCTGGAGTTGCAGCACCTCGTTGTGCTTGCGGTGGCCGAGCATGCTGATGCCGGCGAGCAGGGCGGCGACGACCGCCACACTGACCGCCACCCGCCGGTCGAACGGGTCGTGGGCGTGCCCGGCGTGTTCGGCGTGTTCCAGGTGTTCGTGCGTATTAGCCATGCCAGGACTCCGGGGGGGCGGAGGCGTCACGGTCGCCCTGTTCTACGACCCGCTACCACGCGGTTCAAGAGCCGCCGCCCCCCACGACTTGAGTCGTTTTTCCCGGATTGTCGAAATAATCGTTGCAACTATCCCCCCGACTCTATTAGCATCGGGAATTGGGAGAAGGAATCACTACCGCTGGCGGCCAGTCGCGGACGGATTCACGCACTGTCGCCACCCCAACCGTCGAGTTCCGGTTCGCCCGGTGATAGCAGCCCACCCGCCGCGGGCGGTGCGTGGGTGCGTCGGTCCGGTATCCTCAGCCGAGGATTCTCATCCGTAGGAGTGGAGTGATGAGCGCGCCGTCCGTTTTGCTCGCCGGCCCCGCCGAAGCCCTGACCGGCAGCCCCCTGCCCCAACTCCGCCGCCTGGTGGTGACGGAGAACGACGCCGAGGTCGTCATCACCGGCCGCGTGCCGAGCTACTACCTCAAGCAGCTCGCCCAGGAAGCCGTCCGCCCGGCCCTCGGCCGCCGCCGGCTACTCAACCGGGTCGAGGTCTGCGTCGCCTGACCCGCGGCGGGCCGCCCGCTCGCCGTCCAGCAGCTGCCGCTTCCGCCCGACCCCCCACCGGTAGCCCGTCAGTTTCCCGCCGCCGCCCACGACGCGGTGGCACGGGATCACCACCGCCGCCGGGTTCGTCGCACACGCCCGCGCGACCGCCCGCACCGCGGCCGGGTTACCGACCGCCGCCGCCACTTCCTTGTACGTCCGCGTCTCGCCGAACGGGATGCGGCGGAGTTCCTCCCACACCCGGCGCTGGAACGCCGTCGCCCGCACGTCGAGCGGCAGGGCGAGGTGCGGTTCGCCCCCGGCGAGGTGGCGGAGCAGCGCCGCCAGCCAGTCGCGGAGTTCGTCCCCGGCGGGTTGTAGACGTGCCAGCGGGAACTCGGCCCGGAGGAAGGCGAGCAACTCGTCGTCCGTGTCGGCCAAGCTGACGGCGCACACCCCGCGCCCGGTCGCGGCCAGCAGCACGCGGCCGAGGTCGCACCCCGCGGTCGCGTAGCCCACGACCGCGTCCGGCCCCCCCTTCTGGTACGCCCGCGGCGTCATCCCGAGTTGACCCCCGGCCCGTTCGTACAGTCGGCTGCTCGACCCGTACCCCGCCTCCAGCATCGCCGTCGTCACGTTCTCTCCCCCTTTCAGCCCGCCCTTGAGCCGGTCGAGGCGGCAGGCGTCGGCGTACTGCCGCGGGCTGACGCCGACGACCCGACTGAACACCCGCTGTAGGTGGGCCGGACTCATCCCCGCGCGCCGGCCGAGGGCCGCGAGCGTGAGCCGGGCGTCGAGGTTCGCGTGGATGAAGGCGCAGAGGTCGGCGACGAGCGGCACGGTGCCGTCGTCGGCCGGGGCGGGGTCGGTCACGGCGTCACCTCCGCCGTCACGATAGGGGCCGCCCGCCGGGTGGTGCTATCCGATTCGTGCGCGAAATTCTGTGGGAGGAATGCGAGGGTGCGGGCCGTACGGCGCTTCTACACACGACTGGGATCGACGACCGAAACGGCCGGCCCGAACCCGGCAAGGCGGGTGAAATGCCCCACGTTAAACGTCAGGATTCTCGCTACCCCGTGGACGTGGCAAACCGCCAACAGTCGGGCATCATGTACCTGTTTGCCGACCACGCCGAGCGCCACGACCAAAGCCTTCCACTCAGGGAAGATGTCTGGTGACTCGGCCAGTAGCGGAAAGGCCTTTTCAAACAGCGCGGCCTTTTGCTCCGCTTCCTGGGGCGACAACCCCAGCCCGTTCACCCCCGTCGGGCGGGTGGCAACGGCACAGAACTCGACCAGGTTCTGCGGGGTGAGGTGAAGGACTTCTCCGCGACGGTGCAGCTCCACGACAGCCCGGGCGGCGACGGCGTGGGAACTGTCCGCGGCGTTCGCCAGCCGGATTAGCACACTCGTATCCACGAGTACGGCCACTACTCGTACACCCCTTCGCTGCCGACGGCGGCGTCTGAGAGAGAAACGCCACAGTCCGTCGCAGCCCCCAGCAAGGACCGCTCCCATTCGTCCCGCGGGACAATCGAATCGACCGGAGCAAGGAACCGTTCCCGCAGGGCGTCGAGGGCCAAAACTTCCGGGGCTAGGCCGGAACGCCGCGCCTGTTCTTTGAGAGCGGTTTCGAGTTCGGGGCCTAGCAAAATTACCATTCGCTTTCCCCTCACAGAGAAAGAGCTTTGTGTAAACACCATTCACATTCACAACGGGCCGAACTGCCCGAACTAACCCCTCAATCCGCCTTCTTCGGCGGCGGCATGCCGTCCTTCGGCATCGGCTCCTTCGGCAGCGGGTCTTTCGGCGGCGGGGCGTTCAGCCCCTCCACGCCGACCTTCGAGCCGGGGTTGGTCGTCAGTTCCGGGGCCATCCGGACCGGGGCGGCGTACTTCGCACTCGCGTCGCGGAGGCAGACGAGTAGGCCGTTGTCGGCCGCGAGGTAGAGGCGGTCGGTCACGGTGTTCACGACCGGGACGTTGAACTCGGAGAAATCGACGGTGGCGAGCGGGGCGGCCCGGCCGGTCGCCGGGTCGGTCGCCCGGACCGCGTCGTAGACGAGCAGCCGGCCCTGGCGGTCGCGGACGTAGACGAAGTCCTTGTTCACCGCCGCGACCCGGTCGGCCGCCCGGTCGGTCCGCCACCCGATCGCCCCCGTCGCCCGGTCGATCCGGACGACCCCGGAGTTGTCGCCGGCGGCGAAGACGGCGTCGGGCGTGACGACCGGGGTGCGGTTCATCCGCCCGCCGGCGTTCACCCGCCACGGCGACACCAACCCGCCGGTCTGGTTGCCGGCCGCGAGATCGACGGCCACGATGCTGCCGTCCGCGAGCGGGACGTAGGCCACCGTCCCGGCCTGGCCGGGCGCGGCGGCGACCTGGTCCCAGAGGGGGCCGGTCACCTCGGTCTTCTTATCGACCTTCGAGAGCGCGAGGAGCGCCTTCGCATCGGTCACAAACCAGAGCCGCAGCGGGCTTTGCGTCGTGGCGAAGAGGACGCGGCTGTCCAGCCCGAACTCCCACCGCACCCGCGGCGTGACCCCGCGCGGCCGCAGGTCGGTCAGGGTGAGGGCGGCGGCCACCGACGGCGGGATGGTGCCGATCGAGGGCGTCCGCTGGATGTTCCGGTTCGTCTCGTCCTTCAGGTGGTACGGCTGGCGGAGAGTGGGCAGGAGGTTCAGGGCCGGCGAGGTGGGGGCACCGTCGAGCGAGTACGGCGGGCTGACCCGCGGCGTGATGGCGAGCGACGGGGTGCGCGACCCGCCCAGCCCGCCGACCGGGGCCTCGCGGACGCTCGACGCCCGCCCGGTGCGGCCGAAGTCGTCCTCCCGGCTACCCGCCCGCGAGGCCCCGTCCGCGGGGTAACGGCGGGTGAGTTCGTCTACCGGGTTGGCCGCCTTCGCGGCCGGGTCCACCGGCTTGTTCGGGTCCACCTTCGTCGGGTCGGCGACCACGATCGGGGTGGGCAGGTCGAAGGCCACCAGCCGCTGCGCCCCGGCCGACCCGGCCCGGATCGACAGCACGGCGTACACCCCCGTGTCGTCGGCCGCGAGGCCGGCGGTCGGGGCGTTGCCCATGTCCATCGTGAACTCGGTCACGCCGGTGTAGCGGTAGAAGGCGTACAGCCGGGTGACGTGGGCGACGAACACGAACCGGGAGTTGACCGCCACCGGGAAGACGTTCGAGTACCCGCCGCTGCCGAGGGACGCCGACCACAGCGCGCGGCCGGTCTTGGCGTCGAGGGTGACGAGCAGCCCGGTCCGGGTCTGGACGAAAATCTGGTCGTCGATCGTCTGGATCGACGCGATCGCGTCGCGCCCGCCCTCGACGGGCAGGTAGACGCTCCACTCGGTGCGGAGGTTGAGCCGGTCGAGGACCGCCTTGTCGGGCGGGACCGCCCGCGAGTAGGTGTGGGGGTTTTGTGCGGAGCAGACCGCCCCGAGGCTTAGGAGCAGGCCGACGGCGGAAGCCGGACGGTACCACATGGCGGGAACTCCGGGGCGCGGGGGCGGCGCGACATGGAATAGTTTAACGCCGGGCCGCCGCGGGTGGGAGTGGCGTTTCGGGTCGCGGCCGGCGGCCGCGGGCGAGGGTGCGGGTCGGCCGGGTTGCGCGGGCTACTTCTTTCCGAGTGCCCGCTTCCCGGCGAAGAACGCACTCAAGATCGCGGCGCACGCCTCGGCCATCACCCCGCCGACCACCCGGGCGCGGTGGTTGAGGCGCGGGTCGGACGTGATCTGGAAGAGGGTGTGGCACGCCCCGCCCTTCGGGTCGGCGCAGCCGTACACGACCATCGGCAGCCGGGCCTGGACGATCGCCCCGGCGCACATCGGGCAGGGTTCGAGAGTGACGTACAACACGCACCGCTCCAGCCGCCACGACTTGAGCGACGCGGCGGCCTGGGTGATGGCGATCATCTCGGCGTGGGCGGTCGGGTCGCGGAGTTGCTCCCGCATGTTGTGGGCCTGGGCGATGACCCCGCGCTCGGGCGAGATGACGACGGCCCCGACCGGCACCTCGTCCTCGGCGGCCGCGGCCGCCGCCTCGTCGAGGGCCAGCCCCATGTGGTGGAGGTGGAACGGGTGGGCCGGGTCGGTGAACGCCAAGTCGAGGGGGCTGAACGGGTCGGTCATATCTTCACTGTACGCGACTCGGCGAAATCACTCAAATCCCATCGCGAGTGCTCCTTGAACCGCGGCATACTCCTCGTGTGTCAGCCACTCCCGGCGGCACCGGTCGGTCGCCTCGGCGTCTCGCAGCAGCGCACCAACCCGCTGCATCCAACTGTTGACTTCAGGATCGCCGTGGTCATAGCGGTCGAGCGAGAAAGTCATAATCCCATGTGATCGTCGGGCGACGAATTCCTCCGGGGAAATTCGTTGATAGGGAAAGACACTCTTCATTTGCATGCGTGGTTTTGCCGGAGGTAGGTGTCTCGTGATTGAGTAACGCACGCAACAACCAGACTCGACTACTTCACGAGTTCGTTGAGCGTGTAGTACGCCTCGTCGTGGAGCAACTTCTCGGCGGCCGGCGTCTTCGCCCCGTCGAGGCGGATCGCGTACACCCGCCCGGGCCGCAGGGCCGGCACCGCCAGCGAGAGCGTTTTGCCGTCGGCCGACAGCTTGGTCGCCGTCACTTTCTCGGCCCGGCGGTCGGTTTCCGGGCAACCGTAATTGCCGAAATAGACGTAGGTGTACGACTCGACCGCCGCCAGCTTCTCGGTCACGGCCGCCGCGTCCACCGGCTTGGTGAACGTCAGGTCGAACCCGGTCGGGGTCAGGGCGATGTGATGAATCTCGAACGGCAGCGTGCCGGTGTAGACGAGCCGTTGCAGGCCGTAGGGCTTCCCCCCGATCGACCCCCACCCGCGGTTCGTCTGCCCGGCGAACAGGCTGCCGTCCGGGGCGAAGGCGAGGCGGTTCACGCCGCACTGCAACCCGCTGCGGAACGGGAAGCATGCCCCCTGGTAGACCCCGTTCACCTTCTCCAGCGCCACCCGCATGACCGTCGATTTGGTCTGGTCGCCGACGAAGGCTTGCCCGGCGAACGGGCCGAACTTGCCGCCGGTCGTGTCCCAGATCGGCTCGCTCGTCGAGTTCCCCATGCGGCCGTAGGGGAACCAGATGCACGGCGGGTCGAGCTGCGGCAGCCCGGCCGGGGCGTTCGCCCCCGGCCCCTTCTGGCCGTCGTACAGCATCCCGCTCGCCACCTTGTCGCTCACCTTGCCCGCGAACGGCGAATCCTTGACCCAGCGCAGCCCGGCCTGGTGGCCGTAGAACTGCCCCTTGCGGATGTGGTGCATCTTGTTCGTCGCCACCCACTCGCCCTGGTTGTCGCAGTAGAACAGGTCGCCGTCGGGGTTGAAGTTGACGCCGTTGGGCGACCGCAGCCCGTAGGCCCACGGCTCCATCTTCCCGTCCGGGGTGATCTTGAGGCACCACCCGCGCCACCCGGCCTTCGCCTGGTGGCCGCCGCCGAACCCGACGTTCAGGGTGACGAAGAAGTTGCCGTCCTTGTCGCGGGCCGGGCCGAACGCGAACTCGTGGTAGTCGCCGGAGACGCCCCACTTGTCGCACACGGTCACGAACTCGTCGCCGACCCCGTCGCCGTCCTTGTCGGTGATCTTCGTCAGCTCCGGCCGCTGGACGACGAAGACCGTGTTATTGTCCTGGACTGACATGCCGAGCGCCTCGTGCAGCCCGGACGCGAAGCGGGTGAATTTGATGTCGGCCGGGTTCTCGGCGGTCGGGTTGTGGATGAGCCAGATTTCCCCCCGGCGGGTGCAGGCGAGGAGCTTGCCGTCGGGCCGGAAGGCCAGCCCGCCGACTTCCAGAACGCAGTCGATCGGCTGCGGGATCGTGACCATCTGGTAGTGGCTGGCCTCGCTCCCGGCGGCGGCGGTCGCGGCGGCGACCACGGCCGTCGGCGGGAAGTCGCGGTCGGCCCGCTTGCGGATCGTCTCGGGCAGAATCGCCGGCAGGTCGGGGCTGGCGTACACCTGCCAGTCGCCGCCGTACTGGCAGACCTTGACGAGCAGGCGGTTCGTCCCG
>Ga0105048_10006110_pt1 | contig 19414 bp, 16 predicted proteins | sample MAT05_FD_78382 | JGI IMG/M metagenome (GOLD analysis project Ga0105048, IMG submission 78382) | Freshwater microbial communities from Lake Fryxell liftoff mats and glacier meltwater in Antarctica - MAT-05 | ecosystem: Environmental > Aquatic > Freshwater > Ice > Liftoff microbial mat | place... | reverse complement strand
GCGCTTCGAATCGCAGCCACTGCCACAATTGCGAGCGGCAGATTTCGGCGGTCGCGGCATCTTCCATCAGATTGTACAGCGGCACCGCGCCGCGCCCGCCAAGCCAGGCGGCGATATACTGGATCGCGACCCGGATATTCTCGCGCGCGCCGGCCTCGGTGCGGACCCCGGGGTGGATTTCGAGCATCGCGTCGCGGCCGGGGACGTCGGCCACGCGGCGGTCGAGCTGGTTGGGGCCGGGCATGGCGGCAAACGCCTCCATCGCGATTGCGACCAACGCCGGATGCGCCACCCAGGTGCCGTCATGGCCGTTGCCGACTTCGCGTTGCTTGTCGGCGCGAACCTTGGCCAGCGCGGCGGCATTGGCGACGGCGTCATCCTTGACCGGGATCTGCGCCGCCATCCCGCCCATCGCATGCGCGCCGCGACGGTGACAGGTGTCGATCAGCCGCAGCGAATAAGCGGCGAGGAACGCCTTATCCATGGTCATCGCCGAGCGGTCGGGGGTCAGCCGGTCGCGGTGGCGGCCGATCCGCTTGATGGTCGAGAAGATATAGTCCCAGCGGCCGCAATTGAGCCCGACGATATGGTCCTTCAGCGCGTGGAGGATCTCGTCCATCTGGAAGGCGGCGTCGATCGTCTCGATCAGCACGGTCACCCGGGTCGAGCCGTGGCGAAGCCCGAGCCGTTCCTCGGCAAAGGCGATGACCTCGCTCCACAGCGCGGCTTCCTCGGCCGATTCGAGCTTGGGAAGGTAATAATAAGCGCCCGATCCGACGGCGCGGGCGGCGGCGGCATTGTGCAACAGATAGAGGGCGAAATCGACGAACCCGCCGGCCATCGGCGCCCCATCGACGGTCAAGTGACGCTCGTCGAGGTGAAGCCCGCGCGGGCGGACGATCAGCACCGCCGGATTGGGGCCGAGCGCGTAGGATTTGCCGCTGCCTTGATCGGTGAACTCCAAGGTGCCGCGCCAGCGGTCGATCAGATTGGCTTGGCCGTCGATCAGGTTGTCCCACGTCGGCGCGGTCGAATCCTCGAAATCGGCCATGAAAGTCTTCGCGCCCGAATTGAGCGCGTTGATGACCATCTTGCGCGTCGTCGGTCCGGTGATTTCGACGCGGCGGTCCTGGAGGTCGTCGGGCGCGCGGGCCACTTGCCAATCGGCGGCGCGGATCGCGGCCGTGTCGGCGCGAAAGTCGGGCAGCTCACCCGCGTCGTAGCACGCCTGCACGGCGAGCCGCGCGGCAAGCAGCTCGCGGCGGCGCGCATCGAACCGCCGATGGATCGCGCCGAGCAATTCGAGCGCGGCGGGGGTGAGAATCTCCGCGATCCGCGGATGATCGCTCGGTGCGGCTTCGACCGTCCGCTCCGCGAGCATCGCCTCGCTCACGCACGCGCCTCATGGGTGATGACGTAGCGCTTGGTCGCGCCGAGGCGGTCGCGGAAAGTCAGTCGCTGCCATTCGGTCCGCGCCCGGGTCGGATCGGGGAACGGCCCCGAAATCTCCTCGGTCCCCGGCACGATCTCGTCGAACTGGCAATCGCGATAATCGCCCCCGATGACCCAATAACGTTGTCCCATGATCATGTTCCTCTTTCAGGCGGCAACAGCGGTGAACTGGTCGGCTTCGGTCGATTGTGCGAGCGCGGTGGTCGACGAGGCGCCGGCCGACAGCGTCAGCGCGACCTTGTCGAAATAACCGGTGCCGACCTCGCGCTGGTGACGGGTGGCGGTGTAGCCCGCGGCCTCGCTGGCGAATTCAGCCTGCTGGAGCCGCGAGTAAGCCGCCATGCCCTCGTCGCGATAGGCCGAGGCGAGCTCGAACATCGCATGGTTGAGGCTGTGGAAGCCGGCCAAGGTGACGAACTGGAACTTGTAACCCATCGCCCCCAGCTCGCGCTGGAATTTGGCGATGGTCGCTTCGTCGAGTTTGGCTTTCCAGTTGAAGCTGGGCGAGCAATTATAGGCCAGCAATTTGCCCGGATATTTGGCGTGGATTGCCTCGGCGAAGCGCCGCGCGTCGTCGAGGTCGGGATTGCTGGTTTCCCACCACAGCAAATCGGCATGTTCGGCAAAGGCCAACCCGCGCGCGATGCAATGATCGAGCCCGGTGCCGTCTTTGAGGCGGAAGAATCCCTCGGGGGTGCGCTCGCCGGTCAGGAACGGCCGGTCGCGCTCGTCGACATCGGATGTGATCAGCTTGGCGCTTTCGGCATCGGTGCGCGCGACGACCAGGGTCGGCACGCCCATCACGTCGGCGGCGAGACGCGCCGCGTCGAGATTGCGAATATGCGCCTGGGTCGGGATCAGCACCTTGCCGCCCAAATGGCCGCACTTCTTTTCGGCGGCGAGCTGGTCCTCGAAATGGACCGCAGCAGCGCCGGCCTCGATATAGGCCTTCATGATCTCGAAGCAGTTCAATGGCCCGCCGAACCCGGCCTCGGCATCGGCGATGATCGGTACAAACCAGTCACGCCCGGCCCCGCCTTCGCTGACCTCGATCTGGTCGGCGCGCTGGAGGGTGCGGTTGATCCGCCGCGCCAGCTCGGGCCCGGCATTGGCCGGATAGAGCGACTGGTCGGGATACATCGCGCCAGCGGTGTTGGCATCGGCCGCGACCTGCCAACCCGAAAGGTAGATGGCGTCGAGCCCGGCGCGGACCTGCTGCATCGCCTGGTTGCCGGTGACCGCGCCGAGCGCCCGGACCGGCGCGTCGCGCTTGAGCATTTCCCACAACCGATTCGCGCCGCGGCGGGCGAGCGTCTGTTCGATCACCACCGAGCCGCGCAATTTCTCGACCTCGGCGACGCCATAGCCGCGGACGATTCCATCGAATCGACCGGTGGGGGCGGGAACCAGTTGGTCAAAACTTGTCACAAGCAATCCTTCAAGCAATTTCGGTGTGTGTCGCAGCGAAGCAAACACCCATAGCGACGAGAGAGCACCGGCAAAAATGGTCTAACTGTCATGAATTGACTTGTGCGATTTGGGCGAAGTTGACAGATTTGCCCGATGAGCAATGCCAAACTCTTCCTCGGCCAGCGCCTGCGCCGCCTCCGCCGCGACCGCGACATGACCCAGACCGACATGGCGGGGAGCCTGGCAATCAGCCCCAGCTACCTCAATCATCTCGAGCGCAACCAGCGGCCGGTGACCGCCGGCCTGCTGCTCAAGCTGGCCGAGATTTACGAGATCGACGTCCGCACCTTTGCTGCTGGCGGGGGCACTCGCACCGGTTCCGACGAGCTTGCCGAAATCTTTTCCGACACATTGCTCGGCGATCTTGGCGTGCCGCGCTACGAACTGGCCGAGCTGGCGAATAATTCGCCCGCCGTCGCCGATGCCATCGCCCGCCTGTATGCCGCGCTGAAGGAAGTCGACCGCAACCCCGACCTCGCCTCGGGCGGCGACGCCCGCGCTCTGGTCACTCCTGAAAATTGGGTGCGGGATTACATTCAACAACACCGTAATCATTATCCCGCGCTGGAAGCGGCGGCGGAAACGCTGGGCGGGGCGCTGAGCGACCCCCTGTCGATGGCCGAACCGCTGCGACGGCGATTGAAGGAAGCGTGGGGAATTACCGCGCGGGTCGTGGCCCAGGCCGAGCTCGGCAATGCCAGCCAGGCGTTTGACCCCGAGCGGCGATTGTTCCAGATCTCGTCGCTGCTCCGCGCCGAAAACCGCACCTTTGCACTGGCTTACCAGCTTGCACTGGTCGAATTCGCCGACGTCATCGACAAGATGGTCAGCGACGCCGCGCCACCCGACAAGGGGATCGGCGAACTGCTCCACATGAGCCTCGCCAATTATGCCGCCGGCGCGATCATGATGCCCTATGGCCACTTCCTGAAAAGCGCCGAGGAGCATCGTTATTCGATCGACCGCCTGAGCGGCGACTATGGTGCCAATGTCGAGCAGGTCGCGCATCGGCTGACCACGCTGGGCCGTGCCGGGGCGCGCGGCGTGCCATTCTTCATGCTCAGGGTCGATCCGGCGGGGAATATCTCGAAACGCTATGCCGGCGAGAACTTCCCCTTCTCGCGGTTCGGCGGGACTTGCCCGCGGTGGAACCTCCACGCCGCCTTTCAGGTCGCGGGGCAAGCCGTGACCCAGGTGATCGAGACCCCCGACGGCCAGCGTTACTTCACCGTGTCGCGCACCATCGAGCGACCGATCAAGACCGGCCTGACCACCGGGTTGCAGGCGATCGGGCTCGGCTGCGACCTCAAACATGCCCACAAACTGCATTGCGCCGACGGAGTCGATTTCGGCAATCCGGCGGTGACCCCGGTCGGTCCGGCCTGCGCGATCTGCCCGCGGATCGACTGTGCCGACCGGGCCACGCCGCCCGCCGGACGGATGCTGGCGATCGACACCGCGCGCAAAACCATCTCGCCTTACCCGTTCGTCAGCGGATGAGGCCTTTGCTTTTGCGGCTCATGCTTGGCAAAGGCGCAGACCATGACGACTGATCCCGACACGCTCCGTACCGACTGGACCCAGCGCATCGCCGAGGCCGGCGACGCGTCGGCGCTCGAGACACTGCGCGTGTCCGCGCTGGGCAAGGCGGGCGAGGTCACTGCCTTGCTCAAGACGATGGGGTCATTGTCCCCCGAGGAGCGCCAGGAGCGCGGTCCGAAAATTCACGCACTGCGCGAAGCGGTCAGTGCGGCGATCGCGGCCAAGAAAGACCAACTCGACAGCGCCGAACTCGACCGAAGGCTGGCGACCGAGCAGGTCGATTTGTCGCTGCCCTCACGCGCGACCGCGCAGGGCTCGGTCCATCCGGTCAGCCAGGTGATGGACGAGCTGGCCGAGATTTTCGCCGACCTCGGCTTCGCGGTCGCCGAAGGGCCCGAGATCGAGGACGACTGGCACAATTTCACCGCGCTCAACATTCCCGAAACCCATCCCGCGCGGGCGATGCACGATACCTTCTATGTCCAGGGTAGCGGTGACCCGATGGTGCTTCGTACCCACACCTCGCCGGTTCAGATCCGCGCCATGCAATCGCAGCCGCCGCCGATCCGGATCATCGCGCCGGGCCGGGTCTATCGCAGCGACAGTGACGCCACCCACACCCCGATGTTCCACCAGATCGAGGGGCTGGTGATCGACAAGGGGATCCACATGGGTCACCTCAAATGGACCCTCGAAACCTTCCTCAAGGCGTTTTTCGAGCGCGACGACATCGTGCTTCGCCTGCGTCCGAGCTATTTCCCGTTCACCGAGCCGTCGGCCGAGGTCGATGTCGGGTGGAGCATGGAAAAGGGCCGCCGCGTGGTCGGCGGGTCCGAGGGCTGGATGGAAGTGCTGGGTAGCGGCATGGTCCATCCCCGCGTGATCGCGGCGTGCGGATTGGATCCCGACGAATGGCAGGGCTTCGCCTTCGGCACCGGGGTCGACCGGCTGGCGATGCTCAAATATGGCATGGATGACCTCCGCGCCTTCTTCGACGGCGACCTGCGATGGATGAAGCATTACGGCTTCAGCTTCCTCGACGTGCCGACGCTCTCCGGAGGAGTGGGCGCATGAAGTTTTCCCTGTCATGGCTCAAACACCATCTTGAGACCGACGCCGACGCCGCGTCCGTCGCCGAAAAACTGACCAGCATCGGACTGGAAGTTGAAGAGGTGTCCAATCCGGCCGAAGCGCTGAAGCCATTCAAGGTGGCCAAGGTGCTGACTGCGACCCGCCACCCGCAAGCCGACAAGTTGCAGGTGCTGTCGGTCGATGCCGGTGATGGCCCGATGCAGGTGGTGTGCGGCGCGCCCAATGCGCGGGCGGGGATGCTCGGCGTGTTCGGCGGGCCGGGGACCTATGTGCCGGGCAGCGACATGACCTTGAAGCAGGCGACGATCCGCGGGGTCGAATCCAACGGCATGATGTGCTCGGCGCGCGAATTGCAGCTGGGCGAGGATCATGACGGGATCATCGAGCTTCCCGCCGATGCGCCGGTCGGCATGAGCTACGCCGACTTTGCCGGACTCGACGATGCGGTGTTCGACGTCGCGATCACCCCCAACCGCCAGGATTGCATGGGCGTGCACGGCATCGCCCGCGACCTCGCGGCGGCGGGGCTGGGCACGTTGAAGCCGCTCGACGTCCCGGTGATCGACGGCAGCTTCGACAATCCGATCGCGATCCGGATCGAGGATTCGGAGGGTTGCCCGGCATTCTATGGACGGACCGTGCGCGGGTTGACCAATGGCGCCAGCCCCGAGTGGCTGCAGCAGCGGCTTAAAGCGGCGGGGCAGCGGCCGATCTCGGCGCTGGTCGACATCACCAATTACGTGATGCTCGACCATGGCCGGCCGAGCCATGCCTATGACGTCAAGACGCTGGCCGGCGCGGTGGTGGCGCGGCGGGCGAAGGACGGCGAGCGGGTCGTGGCGCTCAACGAGAAAGAATATGCGCTCACCCCCGAGATGACGGTCATCGCCGACGACAATGGCGTCCACGACATCGGCGGGATCATGGGCGGCGAGCATTCAGGCGTGTCGCCCGACACCGACCAAGTGCTGCTCGAAGTGGCCTATTTCTCGCCCGAGCGGATCGCGAAGACCGGTCAGGCGCTGACCCTGACCAGCGACGCGCGCAGCCGCTTCGAGCGCGGGGTCGATCCGGCCTTCCTCGACGACGGGCTGGCGATCATCACCCGGCTGATCCTCGACATTTGCGGTGGCGAAGCGAGCCGCGTGACCCGCGCGGGAACGCCGCCGGCCGAAGCCAAGCGCGTCGCGTTTGTGCCGAAGCGGGCCGCAACGCTGGGCGGGATCGACGTGCCCGAGGCCGAGCAGGTCGCAATTCTCGAGCGGCTCGGCTTCAGGATCGAGGGCGACGATGGCGGCCAATCGGCCGTCGTCCCGAGCTGGCGCCGTGATGTCGTCGGCAGCGCCGATCTGGTCGAGGAAGTGGTGCGGATCAAAGGCTACGACAGCATCATTTCCACCGCGCTGCCCCGCGCCGATGGAGTCGCCAAAGCGACCGCGACCCGCGGGCAGATGATGGAGCGCCGGATCCGCCGCGCCGCCGCCGCGCGCGGCCTCGACGAGGCGATCAACTGGAGTTTCATATCGCAAGCCGAAGCTGATCTATTTGGCGGAGCGGCGCACGTCCTAGCCAACCCGATCAGCGAAGAAATGAAACATATGCGCCCCTCGCTGATCCCCGGCCTGGCCGCCGCCGCGCGGCGCAACGCCGATCGCGGGGCGAGCAGCATCCGCTTGTTCGAGGTCGGGCGGCGCTACCTCGCCGATGGCGAAAAGCCGACCGTCGGCCTGTTGCTGGCGGGCGAACAAAGTCCACGCGGGTGGCAGGACGGAAAGGCGCGCGGCTTCGACGCTCATGATGCCAAGGCCGAGGTGCTGGCGTTGCTCGACGCGGCCGGGGCGCCGGTCGCCAACCTCCAGCTGACGATGGACGCCGGGCCGACCTGGCATCCCGGGCGCTCGGCCAAACTCGCGCTCGGCAAGGCGATCCTCGCGGTGTTTGGTGAATTGAACCCGCGCGTGGCCAAGGCGCTCGACGCCCCGGCGGGAACGGTCGCCGCCGAACTCTATCTCGACGCCATCCCCGCGCCGCGCAAGCCTGAGCGGGCGCGTTCCGCCTTCGCACCGCCGACGCTCCAGCCGCTGACCCGCGATTTCGCCTTTGTGGTGCCCGCCGATGTGTCCGCCGACGCGTTGGTTCGCGCGATTCGCGGGGCCGACAAGGCGCTGATTACGGCGACGCGGATCTTCGATCGCTACGAAGGCGAGCAGGGGTTGAGCCTGGCGGTCGAAGTGACGCTGCAGCCGGTCGACAAGAGCCTGACCGACGCCGAGATCGGCGAAGTGTCGGGCAAGATTGTTGCCGCGGCGGTGAAGCTCGGAGCGAGTTTGAGGAGCTAGTTGAGCGCGTTGATCGCGGCGTGGACTCGCGCCTCGACCTCGGCGCGTTTCAGACCGGGCGGGATCACCTCGCCGACCTTGAAATGGATCGTCCCCGACTGCTTGGGCCCGTGCTGGGGCCACACCCGCCCGCTGTCATGCGCGATCGGCACCACCGGCAGCCCGAGCGCTCGATAAAGACCGGCGAACCCTGGCTGGAGCGGTGGCGAATCGCCCGGCACGACGCGCGTTCCTTCGGGGAAGATCAGCACCGGGCGGCCGCTCGCGATCGCCGCCTTGGCCGTAACCATCATGTCACGCAGGGCTTTGGCGCCCGCCGCGCGATCGACGGCAATCGCGCCGTAGCGAAGCGTCACCCAGCCGAATAACGGGATCACCGTCAGCTCGCGTTTCATCACCACCACCGGGGTGCGGGCGAAGCGCAACGTATCGACCGCCTCGACCATCGCCTGATGCTTGACCGCGATCAGATAGGGCCCGTCGGGGATCGTGCCGTCCCACTCGAAACGGATCCGCAGCACCTTGCGCACCAGCCAGTAATGATAGGCCGACCAGGCATGGACCTGACGCCGCACCGGGCCGCTGCCGAACGGCGCGACGATGATCACGCTCAGCACGTAATAGAGCGTGCCGGGGTAGAACATCGCCGCGAACAGCAAGGATCGAAGCGCGGCCATCAGATGTCGAGCCACACCGCCAGCCGCCGCAGGATGTACTTATTATACTCGGCGAACAGGGTCATGAAATTGGGCTCGCTCTTGACCGCGTCGGGGACGATGGTCACCTGGCCGTCGAGCTGGCGGCCAAATTCATAGGCCGCCCGCCGCATATGCCAATCGCTGGTGATCAGCCGCGCCGAGCGATACTTGTTCTTCGCCAGCCAGCGCCGCGCTTCCTCGGCATTGGAGCGCGTGTCGACCGATTCGGAGCCAAGATCGACGCAGCATTGCACCAGCCGCCGCCGCCCGCCCAGCCGGCGCACCAGATCCTCCTTGGTCACCGACGGGTCGGCCCCGGCGATCAGCAGGCGCTTGCCCTGGCGCTGGCCGAGCATCTCGACGGCATGTTCGATCCGCCCCTCGCCGCCGGTGATGACGACGATCGCGTCGGTCGTGGCCGTGTCGGACGAGGCAGGAGCGCCGAGCGTCACCCCGAACAGCAGGAAGCCGAGGGCGTAAAGGATCAATAGCAGCGCGCCGACGCGGACGATCACAGGCTGGCCCTCAGCGCCTTGAGCACCGCCATCCGGGCGACGATGGTGGCCAATATTGTCCCGGCCAGCGGCAGCAGCGCGAGCAGCAGCACATCGCGTGAGCCGAGCAACGGGCCGCCGGTCAGATCGGCGAGCCAGGTCGAGCCGCCGCCCGCGATCAGCAGCAGCACCACCCCGGCGGCGACCGCCCCCGCGGTGCCGCCGGTCAGCGCGTCGAGCGCGATCTTGCGCTGGAACAGCCGCGCGACCTGGTCGTCGGTCGCGCCGATGCCGTGCATCACGTCGATCGTCGAGCGGTGGGTGTCGAGCGTGCCGCGCGCGGCGAGCACCACCGCGGCGGCGGTGGCGAGCGCGATCAACAGCACCAAAGTCAGCGCCAGCCAGCTCAAGGAGCGGACCGCGCCGAGCACCGGGCCGAGCGAATCCTTGTGGGCGACGAAGCGCGCGCCGGGGACTTGCCGCTCGATATTCATGGCAATCGCCGCGACCGGGGCGTTCGGCGCCAGATCGACGTCGATGATCGCCGGCAGCGGCAGGTCCGATGCGGCGCCGGCGGGCCCCAGCCAGCGCTGCAGGATCTTGCGCATCTCGCGCTCGCTGACCGGGCGGACCGCGATCACCCCGGGCGACGCCGCGAGCAGCGCCTGGGCGGTTGCCGCCTTGGCCGCGCCGTCGGCGATCTCGACCGAATAGCGATTGTCGACCCCCGCCGCGACCAGCCGGGCCGAGCTTCCCAGCGCCAGGCCGGCGGCGCCGATCACCACCATCACGAACATCATGATCGCGATAACGTAGGGCGTCGGCCCCTGGAGGCGGCCGCCGGGAATCAGCCGGCGCTCGGCGGGGGTGGCGGCGAGGAAGCCGATCATCCCCCCTGCTCCTGCCGGGCCAGCGGCGGATGGCGCAGCGAACCGGTCGGATCGACCAATGCGCCATTGTCGAGCCGCACCATCTGCGCCCCCGGAGTCGCGGCGATCAGCGACAAATCGTGGGTGGCGACGATGATCGTCGTGCCGAGCCGGTTGAGCGCGGTCAGCAAATGCAGGATCCGCCCCGCCATCTCGGCATCGACGTTGCCGGTCGGCTCGTCGGCGACCAGCAATTCGGGCCGCGCGATCACCGCGCGGGCGATGGCCAGGCGTTGCTGCTCGCCGCCCGACAGCGTCGGCGGGCGCGCGCTGGCGCGATCGGCGAGGCCAACCCAGGCGAGCATCTCGCGCACCGGGCCTTCGACGTCGGCACCGTCGGCCCCGGCAATGCGCAGCGGCAACGCGACATTATCGAAGGCCGACAAATGCCGGATCAAGCGGAAGTCCTGGTAGATCACGCCGATCCGGCGGCGGAAGGCGGGCATCGCCTCGCGCGGGGCGTCGGCCAGCTCCTCGTCGAACAGGCGGATCCGGCCGCGGGTCGGGCGCTGCGCGAGATAGAGCAATTTGAGCAGGCTGGTCTTGCCCGCGCCCGACGGGCCGGTGAGGAAATAGAAACCGCCGCGCGCCAGCTGGAAGTCGAGATCGCGCAGCACTTCGGCCCCCGTGCCGTAGCGCAGTCCCACCCGGTCGAATTCGACGATCGTCGACAGCTTGGCATTCCCCATCCGCGGACGCGGCAACGGCCGGTCCCGCCACCTTCACTGACACAGGGACGCCCGCCTTGCCAATGGCGGCGACATGCTGTTACCGATTGATGACCATTCAGCGGGAAAGTTGCCAGCCGTCATGATCCTGACCTGCCCTGCCTGCGACACCAAATATATCGTCAAGGACGGCGCCATCCCGCCCGCCGGTCGCCAGGTGCGCTGCGCCTCGTGCAAGCATAGCTGGCACCAGGGGCCGGACGCGGACGCGGCAGTAGCGGGGGCGCCCGCCGCCATCGAACCCCGGCCCGAGACCGAGCTGGTGCCGGCATTCGCCACCACCGACACCCCCAATCCGCTCGACCAGATCACGGCGGAGGCCCTGGGCGAGGCGCCCCCGCCACCGGCAGCGCCTCCGCCAACATCCGCCGACGCCGAAGATCGCCAGTGGCAGCCGGTCGAACCCGCCGCAACGTGGGACGGGCCGGCACCCGAAGCGGTGACCGAGGATTTCGAGCCGTTCTACGATCATGAGCCGATCGAGCAGCCCAAGCGCAAATGGCCGTTGTTGCTGTTGCTGGTCCTGCTGGTGGCACTGGCGGCGGTCGCCTTCTGGTTCTTTGCCCCGGCCGAGCTACGCGCCCGCGCCGGCCTTGCCTCGAGCAGTGAATCGCAGCTTCATGTGGTGATCAACACCGGCAATTATCAGCGGTTGGCGAGCGGCAATAATCTGTTCACGGTGAGCGGTCGGATCGTCAATTCGACCGACGGTCGCCAGCCGGTTCCGCCGCTTCACGCCGAATTGCTCGACGCCAGCCGCCAGCGGGTGATCTACAGCTGGACGATCTCGCCGCCGACCGCCTCGCTCGACCTCAACAAGAGCGCCAGCTTCAACAGCGCCGAGGTCGACGTGCCCGAGGGCGGAAGGCACATCCGTGTCCGGCTCGGCGGACCCGCCTGAATCAAGCTATTCGAATTCGATGAGCAACGCGGGGCGGCGCTGGCCGTCCTCGACGTGGACCGCGGCCTTGACCATCCGGGCCTTCGATGACGGGCCGAGATGGACCCGCGCGCCGGCCAGGATGCGGACGGTGGCCGGGGCCGACGCGCGCGCCTGGGTCGACGGGCCGGCCGGTGCCGAAGCGAGTGCCGCCAGTGCGAGGAGTGCGAGCGCCATGGTCATCGGGTAGTGCGCCCGCGCGCCATGGTAAACAGCGCGTTTACCGTTGTCCCGGCGCGGGACTGGAGCAAAGCCGTTGCGCCGTCCCGACCGCTTTGCTAGAGGCCGCGCCTTGCCAGGGCGGCGGGGGACATTCTTCCCGTCGCTTTTTCACGGATGCGGTCGTGGCGGAACTGGTAGACGCGCAACGTTGAGGTCGTTGTGGGCGAAAGCCCGTGGAAGTTCGAGTCTTCTCGACCGCACCATATAGTCCCTGCCCAAGCGAAGCCGATAATGGTTCGCATTAGCGGGATGGCTCAGCGCAAAGTCGTCCCAGACGACTCGCCCTGCGCCGGATATTCCGCGATTTCCGGGCTTTTTATGACCTTCGTCGCACCGAGCCGCGCGACCGGTGCGTCGGCATTGACGATCGCGCTCAGTCCAAGCGCGCTGGCAACCCTGGCGATCCTGGCACTTTCGGCCGAGATCCGCACGACATAGCGGCCATACGTCGCGCGTTCGAACAGGAAGTAGCCGTCATAATCGCTGCGCGTCGTCGCCACGACCTTGCCCGACGCGTCGACCAGTTCGAGCTCGAGCCCTTCAAAGCCTTCGCCGCCATCCTTGACCACCGCCCCTTCGATATCCCCGGCGCCAACCAGCGCGATTTCGACCTCGGCGGCGATCCCCGGGCGCGGGGTGACGACTTGCAGCGCGGTCTTCGGCGCCAGCGACGGATCGCCCAGGCTCGACGTGTCGATTCCGACCGCGACCGGTACATAATTGGTCAGCCCCGCGACCAGCACGTGGCCCCGGGCATCGGTGGTGCGCTCGGCGAGCCTTGTCCCGGTGGTAATCAGCGCCCCCTTTTCAACCGGTTCGCCCGAATCGCGACGGCCATTGTCGTTGAGGTCGCGAAATACGGTGGCGCGCACCGCGCCCGCCGTGGCGAGCTGCTGGCGCGACAGCATCAGGCCGCGGCGGCTCGAATCGAGCGAGAAATTGAGGTTGAAGCCGACCGCGACCGAGCCGTCGCTGGCCGCTTCCCCGGTCAGCGCGACCGCCATCGTGTCGAACCGCCGGATGTGGGTCACCCGGACGCGGCTCAGCCGGCTTTGCGCATCATAAGCGACCGCGCCCTCGAAATCGGCCTTTTCGGACGCCGACCAGTACGCCGACAGCTCGGCGGTCTTGAACCGGCTGTCGGGCGAAATCTGCCAGATGCTTGCGCCGCGGATCCGCACCGCGCCGATTCGGCCCGATGCGATCATCGATCCTTCGATTTCGGCCGGTGGGTCGGGCCCGCCACCGCCCGCGCCCCATTGGCGTCGGTAACGTACATCGCCGGCGAGATTGAAGCGATTGATATGACTGGATAATCGTGCCGCCGCCTCAAGCTGGCGGGTGCCGTCGCCGCGTTGCGAATAACGCACGTCGCCATGCACCGGGACGAGCGCCCGGCCGATCTTGAGCGGTGCATCGAGCGACACCCGGCCCTCGCGCACGCTTTTGCGCTCGAGCCCGTTCAGGCGGAAGTCCTTGGCCAGGATCGCTTCCGCGCTGAGGTTGACCGCGCCAATCTTGGTCAGCAATTGGGCGCGCGCCGCCATGCCGCCTTGGTCGTCGCGCGCCACCGCAACCTCGACCAGCGCCGCGCCGATCGAGCGGCGCACCGTGCCTTCGACATAGGTCAGCCGCTCATCCTCGAGCTGGAGCGCCTGGACGGTCACCCCGACCGACGTTTTCTGGTCGATGCCATGCGCCACCGACAGCGTCGCCTGCGCGCGCGGGATGTTGGGATCGTCGGGCGGCTTGAAGAAGTTGACGAGGTCGCGGCCGGGCTGGTTGACCCCGGCCCAATACCAGGTCTCGCCCGGCGGGACATTGTCCTGCCCGACATTGACCGTCTCGCTGCGCGTCTTGACCTGCCCTTGCGGCCCGTAAAGCACGATATCGACCCGATTTTCGCCGTACAGCAGCTGGACGTCATCAAATTGGTAACGCTGGTTGCCATTGGTCTCGGCAAACCCGAGCAACTGGCCGTTGCGATACAGCTCGGCCTCCCACCCGACCGGCAGATCGCCCTCGAACCGGGTGCGGTCGAAGCTTGCCGGGGTGAACAAGGGCTGGTTGGTGACCGCCACCCCGCGACCATTGGCCCCGGCGCCGAGCAAGCGGCTGTTATGGCCCGCGACATCGCCAAATTCGAAATGGGTCGCGTCGAGCGGGCCGAGCAGCCCGCCGTCGGGGTCCGAGCGGAACGCGCGCAGGCGAACCGACTGGGGCTTGCCCTTGTCGTCGGTCGAGACCTGCGCATTGTACGACAGATGCGCCACTTCGCCCGCCGCATAGACCGCAACGCGGCGATCGATCCGGGTGCCGGTCGAGGCGCGATAGGTCATCCCGCCGCTGACCACGAAGTCGAGCGCGGGGGCGCGCCACATCCGGTAGGGCAGCCGGACCTGCGGCAGCGATGACAATTTGATCGACGCATTCTTCTTCAGCTGGGCAGCGCGGCGGTGGCGCTCGACGGCCAGCTCGACCGGCAATTTCGCCTCGGATTCAAGCACCAGCGCCGATCCGTTGGTCTTGGGCAGGACCTTGATCCCGAACCAGCGGCTGAGCGCCGCCGAATCGACGCACCAGCCCTCGGGGACATCGCGCACCACGCCGCTGGCGAGTGCTTCTGCCTGTGCCCCGTAGCGGACCTGGCCCGCGCGCTGGTCGATATGGATCTTGTGGGCTTCCTTGAACGCCCATCCGCTGGCGCTTTTCGCCTCGAGGTCGATCCTCATCGGCACGTCGAGCGCGGTGAGGAAATCGCCGAACACGATGCATGTGCCCTCGGGCGTGGCATAGGCCCGCACCCCGTCGCCGAGCCGCAACTGGCGGATGTTGACGTCGAGCAGGAACTGGTCGTCGGGGTCGGCGGTCCAGCCGTCGGCGACCGGCGATGTGGCAAGCGCGCCAACGGCGCCGGCCGAAGCCAGCGCCATCAGCGCGAGCGTTGCCCGACCCCAATCCCCGATCTTGCGCATGACGCGCTTGCCCCGACCCTCCGGCGACCTAGCGCAGCACGGTCCGCGTTTCGGCGAGCGAGACGGGGCCGCTGTCGGTCGATTCGACGAAATCGACGGTGACCGGCCCGGCGGCCGAGGTGGCGAGCGCCGGATTGAGCGGGATCACCATATGGCGGGTCTCGATCTCGGTATAGATCGCCACGCCGCGCTGAATCGCGATCGGGTCCTTGATCCCCGCCTTGAACACGCGGACATCGCCGAACACCGAGCGGTCGCCGGCGCGGGTCAGGTCGAGCGCGATCGCCGGCTTGCCATTGGCCGTGGCCAGGGCGACATTGGCGATCCCGACCTTGGCCGAGAGGTTACCCAGGCGGACCACCACCGGGATGGTCACGCCATAGATCGGGATCAACTCGAACGACACGCCCTTGACCTGGGCCGGCGGCATCACCGGCCGCGGCGGCGGGACCGCGCGGAACAGCAGGTGGGCGCGATATTCGCCATCGGCGAGGCCGGCCGGCGCGCGCGCGGCGATGCGGATGGTCTGCGGTTGGTTGGGGGCAATCGTCACCCGGCGCGGGGCGTAAAGGATCATCGACTGCGCCGTTTTCTCGCGGTCATTGGCCTCGGCGACGTCGTCGAGCGTCCCGTCGGGCTTCATCCGGCGAAGTTCGACCGACACGCGATAGGTCGCGACATCGTCGCCGATGTTGCTCAGGATGATCTCGGTCCCGCGCGATCCGTTGAGCACGATCCGGGTCGGCGCGACCAGCAGGTCGCCGACCCCCGCCTCCGCGCGAGGCGTGGCGACCAGGGCCAGCGGAAAAGCGAGGGCGAGCAACAGGCGGCGGGGAAAAGTCATCGATCAAACTCCACTAGGTCCGTTTCGGTGGAGATTGATCGAAAATGGTTACTTTACCGCTAACCATGGCTGGTCATCGGCACGCTGGACTAGTCGCGCATTCAAAAAGGGCCGCCGGATTGCCCCGGCGGCCCCTTCAGTTCACTGTCCGAGCATCACATGGCACGGCTCATAAGCTATTGATAAAGCTTATTGATAATCAACCTGGACGTTGACGGTGCCCGAATAGACGCCATCGGTTGTCGCGGCGCCGATGACGATCGAGCCACCGATGTTGAAATTGAGGCCCGGAGCGCCCGAGTTGGTCAACGTGACGCTGTTCGCACCCGACGGAGTCATCGACAGCATGGTGCCGTCGCTGCCGTTGGTCAGGTTGGTGGCGGTCCTGATGATCGTCACCACCTGGTTGTTGGTGCCGCGAACATTGTAGGTCGGGACGCTGGTCGCGCCCGAGCATTGCAGTTCAGTCGTGCCGGCGCCGCAATCGAGGACGTTGCCGCTGCTCAGTGCGACGGTGCGGTTGGCGGTGACGCCGTTGAGCACGATCGTGCCGAAGTTGAGCGAACCGGTCGAGGTCAGGCTGAGCGGACGGATGATCCGCGCGGTCGCCGACGGCGGAGCGCCGGACACGCCAACCGGCGCGGCCAGCGCCGGCGTCGTGGCGAGCACGGTAGCGGCCAGCGCCGCAAGCTTAACAAACTTGGTCATAGTCAAATCCCCACAGGTTCCAAATCCGAGCGGCGCCCGGAAACCCGGCCAACCGTGATGTCGTCATTAACCGCAACCGCTTACGGCTTTGCTCAGCATCATGGTTAAAGGAACGTTTAGGCTTGGTCCGGATCGGACCAGTCTCTACCGGCAGCCGCTAGAGATAATCGACGGTGATCGGGATATCGCCGCGATAATCGCCTTCGACATTGCCCGATACATCGAGCTCGCCGCCGAACCGGAACCGCAGCATGCCCTGCGAATCGAGCCGCGCGGCGCTCGGCAGGTCGCTGGTCAGCGCCCGCACGCGGATCGAGCTGCCAGTCAGGCCGTACAACTGGATGACATCGGGAAAGCCGATTCGCACCAGTCGCCCGGGCTCGCCGCGGACGATCACGCTGCCGACCATCGCCCGCCCGCTCAAGGCGCCGATCGATCCGCTGGTCGAGCTCGACCCGTCGGGCGCGATCCGCGCGGTGCCGGACGACGCCGAATCGAGCAGCAGCACCTGGTCGAAGTCGAGCCGCGCCTGGACTTCAAGGCGGATCGGCATCGACGAGGTCGACGCATCGGGGCTGGTGGTCGGCGTGTCGCACAACCGGCATTGCGCCGGCGCCTCGCCCGGCACGGCAAACGCCCCGGCAAGCAGGGCGATTGGCGACAACAGGGCGAAACGCAGGCCCGACATGAGCGCCATCCTATTGGGAAGGGGTGAAAACATGGTTAAGGCTCGCTTCACCCCTTCGGCTCCAGGAGCGATGCCATGACCAACCCCGATCAACCTACGGTCCGCGCCACCGACTGGCGCGCCAAGCTGACCCCCGACCAATATCGCGTCCTTCGCGAAGGCGGGACCGAGCCGGCGTGGACCGGCGCGCTCAATGGCAACAAGGCACAAGGCGATTATCGCTGCGCCGGTTGCGGCGCGCCCCTGTTCCGCAGCGACGACAAATATGACAGCGGCAGTGGCTGGCCGAGCTTCACCGCGCCGATCGGCGAGGAAGCCGTCGACGAACATTCGGACGTCGGCCACGGCATGGTCCGCACCGAGGTCAAATGCGCGACCTGTGAAGGTCATCTCGGCCATGTCTTCCCCGACGGGCCAGGTCCCGAGGGCCTGCGTTACTGCATCAATTCGGCGGCCCTCGATTTTGCGGCGGACGATGCTGTCGAAGGCGGGCAAGGCGACTGACGCTTGCCGCAACCCCGGCTTCTTCCTATCGCTTGACCGCGAATGGCCAGCTCTTCTCCCAAAACCATCGGCTCGTGGCTGGCAACCGCTTTCAAATATGGGCTTGCCGCCGCCGGTTTGGGCCTGATCGCGCTGATCGTCGCGGTCGGTGTCGCGATCACCTCGCTGCCCGATTATGACGAACTGGCGCAGCGTAACGACCTTGGCCAGATGATCCGGGTGCGGGCCGCCGACGGCACCGTGCTGGTGACGATGGGGCCGAGCTTCGGGCAATGGCTGCCCTACGACAAGATCCCGGCGACGATGCGCGCGGCGATGATCTCGGTCGAGGACAAGCGCTTTCGTGGACATCTGGGCGTCGACCCGATCGGCATGGCGCGGTCGATCAAGGTCCGGTTCGACACCGGCCAGTGGAAGCAGGGCGGATCGACCATCACCCAGCAACTGGCGCGCAACATCTTCCTGACCAACAGTCGCACCTTCGGCCGCAAGGTCAAGGAAGGCGTGCTGGCGCTGGCGCTCGAACGCAAGTTCAGCAAGGATCAGATCCTCGAACTGTACCTCAACCGGGTCTATTTCGGTGGCGGCGCCTACGGCATCGATGCCGCCAGCCGCACCTTCTATGGCCATGGCGCCGACCAGTTGAGCCTTGGCGAAGCGGCGATCATTGCCGGGCTGGTCAAAGCGCCGTCCAATTATTCGCCGACCGCCGATGTCGATGCCGCGCGCGGCCGCGCCGGGGTGGTCATCCAGTCGATGATCGACAATGGCTTCCTGTCGGCCGGTGCCCAGGTCGATGCTGCCCAGATCCGGGTCCAGCCGGCCGCGAAGCAGAATAGCGCGCGTTATTTCACCGACTGGGCCTTGCCCCAGCTCGACACGCTGATCGACGAGACGTCGGAGCCGATCGACGTGTGGACCACGCTCGATCCCAAGATGCAGCTAGCCGCCGACCGGGCGATCAACGCCAATGCCCCGAGTGGTGCGCAGGGCGCCCTGGTATCGATTGACCGCGACGGCGCGGTGCGGGCGATGGTCGGCGGTCGCGATTATGTCGCGTCGCTCTACAATCGCGCCACCCAGGCCGAGCGCCAGCCGGGATCGGCATTCAAATTGTTCGTCTATCTGGCGGCGCTCGAGGCGGGCCGGAAGCCGACCGACACCATGGTCGACGAACCGTTCGAGGTCGACGGCTGGAAGCCGCGCAACTCCAACCGCAGCTTTGCCGGGCCCGTGTCGGTGCGCGAGGCATTCTCGCGATCGATCAACACCATCAGCGCCAAGATCGGGGCCGAATTGGGCTTCGGGACAATCGCCGACATGGCGCGGCGGTTCGGGGTCGGCACCAACATCTCGACCTATCCGTCGATGGTGCTCGGAACCAGCGACGTGCGGCTGATCGACATGACCCGCGCCTTCGCCTCGGTCGGCAATCGCGGCGTGTCGGTGATGCCCTATGCGATCCGCAAGGTGGTGTCGGCCGACGGGCGCCTGCTGTACCAGCATGAGCGCATCGAGGAGCGGGTGCTGGTCGCGCCGTGGGTCGCCGCGGGGATGACCGACCTGCTCCAGTCCGCCGTGCTCAGCGGCACCGGCCGCGCGGCCCAGATCGGCCGGCCGGTAGCGGGCAAGACCGGCACCACCAGCTCCAACAAGGACGGCTGGTTCATCGGTTTCTCGAGCGGCCTCACCACCGGGGTGTGGATGGGCCGCGACGATGCCAAGGCCGTCGCGGGACTGCAGGGCGGCACCGCACCGGCACGCGCCTTTGCCGATTTCATGCGCGTGG
>Ga0105048_10006107_pt1 | contig 19421 bp, 17 predicted proteins | sample MAT05_FD_78382 | JGI IMG/M metagenome (GOLD analysis project Ga0105048, IMG submission 78382) | Freshwater microbial communities from Lake Fryxell liftoff mats and glacier meltwater in Antarctica - MAT-05 | ecosystem: Environmental > Aquatic > Freshwater > Ice > Liftoff microbial mat | place... | reverse complement strand
TGGGTTTCGATGCGGCGATCCTCGCCGTATTTCGCGCTGGCCCCGGCGGCATTGAAATAGCGCAGCGCGACGAAGGTCAGGCCGTGGAGTTGATCGAACCACTGGAGCACTTTTTCAAACATCAACTTCGATTCGCCGTAGGGATTGATCGGGCGTTGCGGGAGGGTTTCGTCGATAGGCAGACGATCTGGCGGGCCGAACGTGGCGCAGGTTGAGGAGAAAACAAAACGCAGGACATTGTGCTCGACCATGGCTTCGAGGAGGTTCACGCCGTTACCGACGTTGTTGCGGAAGTACTTTGTGGGATTGACCATGGATTCACCGACAAGCGCGTTGGCGGCGAAATGCATCACGGCTTCGGGTTTCGTGTCACGGAGGGCGTTGCCGATGGAAGTGCGGTCGGCGAGATCGCCTTCGATGAAGGTGGCACGCGGATCCACGGCGGCGCGGTTGCCTTCCGAGAGATTGTCGAAAACGACGACTTCGTGTCCGAGATCAAGGAGTTGTTCGACGCAGATGCTGCCAATGTACCCGGCCCCGCCGGTGATGAAGAGTTTACTCATGCAGCCGCGAACTCTGCGCAAAATGCCGTCCGCTTCCAAGTGCGGAATTTGGGTGTCGCCGGATGAACTGACAGGCACCAGCCATGTGAAATTATGTTTGCGCCAGCGGCCAAGCGGTCGGTGAAACGGCGGGACAGTGCGGAGCCCAACTGATCGTTGATTTTGTGCTAGGGGTTCTTGGCGGGGTGCTAGCACGGGGCGGGGTTGTGTGCGATGAAGGTGTGCATGACTCCCGTTGCACTCATTACTGGTTCTTCCCGTGGCATTGGACGCGGCATTGCTTTGGCGCTCGCTGGAGCGGGAACGCATGATCTGGTGATCAACTTCGCCGGGAACGAGGCCGCGGCGGTGGAATGCAAGGCGCTGTGTGAAACGGCGGCGGGCGGTGCGCGGCGCGTGGAGATGGTGCAGGGTGATGTTTCCCTGGCGGCGGATCGCGAGCGGATGCTGAGTTTTATTTCCGAAAAATTCGCACGGCTGGACTTGCTGGTGAACAATGCGGGCGTTGCGCCGAATGTGCGTGCGGACATTTTGGAAGCGGGCGAGGAGAGTTTTGACCGGCTCATTAACATCAATCTCAAAGGGCCGTATTTTCTCACGCAGTCGGCGGCGAAGCTGATGCTGGCGTCGGAGGCGTTGCCGGATTTTCCCAAGGCCGTGGTGAACATCACCAGCATCTCGGCGTTTACGGCGTCGGTAAATCGCGGGGATTATTGCATCGCCAAAGCCGGGCTCGCGATGATGACGCAACTTTACGCGGCGCGCCTCGCGGAATACGGTATCGGCGTTTTTGAAATCCAACCGGGCGTGATTGCGACGGACATGACCGGGCCGGTGAAAGAAAAATATGACGCGCTTTTTGCGGCGGGGTTTTGTCCTATCAATCGCTGGGGCAAACCCTCGGACATCGGACGTGCGGTCGTGGCGATTGCGCGTGGCGATTTTCCCTATTCCACCGGACAGGTTTTTCATGTGGACGGCGGGTTTCACATGCGCACGCTATGAAGACTTTTTTCACCACGGAGACACGAAGAACACGGAGGATTATTTTTTGGCACGTCTCAGTGTCTCCGCGCCTTAGCGGTGAATCCCAGGTTTCCCTATTCCTTTTTTCATGAACATTCGCACTGATCTCACCCCCGCTTCGGTTCGCGCCAAAGCGGCCCGCGTTTTTGAACTTTCGGCGGCTAAAATCTGGTCCATCGATAAGGACGATGTGCCGGGCAATGCGACGCCGGTGTTTACGGTGCGGGGAAAATACACGGCGCGCGGTTGGACGGAATGGACGCAGGGATTTGTGTATGGTTCGGCGATTTTGCAGTTCGACGCGACGGGCGATGAGACGTTTTTGGAACTCGGACGCACGCGCACCATCGAGCGGATGGCGCATCACATCACGCACATCGGGGTGCATGATCACGGGTTCAACAACGTCAGCACGTATGGCGGGTTGTGGCGGTTGATGGGCGAGGGACGTATTCCGGAGAATGCGCGTGAGCGCGATTTTTACGAACTGGCGTTGAAATGCACGGGCGCGGTGCAGGCGGCGCGCTGGACCAGGATTGCGGACGGATCGGGCTTCATCCATTCGTTCAACGGACCGCACTCGTTGTTTGCGGATACGATTCGTTCGCTGCGTGCGCTCGCGGTTTCGCATCAGCTCGGGCATGTGTTGATGGGCGAAAAGGATGCGGCCATTTCGCTGCTGAAGCGGTTGATCGAACACGCGAAGACGACGGCGGAGTTCGCGGTGTTTTACGGCAAAGGACGTGATTTTTACGACATCCGCGGGCGTGTGGCGCACGAGAGTATTTTCAACACCAACGACGGAAGTTACCGCTGCCCGAACTCGCAGCAGGGGTTCGCGCCGTTCACGACATGGACGCGTGGTCTGGCGTGGATCGTGACGGGATTTCCGGAGCAGTTGGAATGGCTGGATACACGTCAGGATGCAGAGCTGGAGCCGTTTGGCGGACGAGCGGCGGTGGAAGCCTGGATGCTTGAGGCGGCGAAGGCGGCGTGTGACTTTTACATCGACGAAGCGGCGGCTGCGGATGGTATTCCGTATTGGGACACGGGTGCGCCGGAACTGCACCGGTTGGGTGCGTGGCGTGAGCGAGTCGCGGAGCCGTTCAACGATTTCGAGCCGGTAGATAGTTCGGCAGCGGCGATTGCCGCGCAGGGATTGCTACGACTGGGGCGTTGGCTCGCGGCGCGTGGCAGAACCGGGGAGGGACTGCGTTACACGAATGCGGGGCTCACGGTGGTCAACGCACTTTTTGACACGCCGTATCTCTCCGAGGACGCGAATCATCAGGGGCTGGTTTTGCACAGCGTTTATCACCGTCCGAACGGTTGGGACTACATTCCGCCGGGGCAGAAGGTGCCGTGCGGGGAATCGAGCATGTGGGGGGATTATCATGCGCGGGAACTGGCTGTGCAGGTGATGCGGTTGGCGGACGGCGGGCCGTATTTGACGTTCTTTGGAAAATAGCGGCGGGCGAATGACTAATTTCTAAAAAATGGCTGCCATGATTTTATCGGATCTTTCACAAATTGCGGGGCGTCGGTATCCGGCGCGGAGACGGACGCAGAACCTCGTGGGCGGTATGGCTCCGGTTCAGGCGACCAATTTTTCCATGGGCAATGTCACGCTGGACCCGGATGGCGGGCAGGTGCCGTGGCATAATCAAGAACAGGAAGAGGTGTATTTTATCGTCGAAGGGACGGGGGAGATGTGCCTCGGTGAGGAGCGTCAGACCGTGGTTGGCGGGCAGGCGGTGTACATTCCGTCGGGTGTGTTTCACCAACTCACGAACATCGGATCGACGCCATTGCGCATGATTTATTGCTACGGCCCGGCGGGCGATGTGGCGCACTGGCGTCAGGAACTGGACGGCACTTTGCCGAAGGCGGGAGTGGAGGCTCCGGCGTTGCCGGAAGGCGCGCGGCCGCAGTGTACGGGGACGGAAATGACGAATGACTAATCCTAGAAAGGAAGATGATGGTTGAGAGATGGGTGTTGGTATTCAGCGGCTTACGCCGGACGGGTTCCTCACCCGAAGGGTGAAACATTGATTCAACGCTTGTTGCTCATATTCAACCACCAACCACCAACTTTTATCTCGGAATCTAGGCTAATGACTAAGTCGCGCTGCGGCGCGGACTCTTTACCATCTCCCATCACCAATCTACTTTTATGAAAACACATCGCATCGGCATCATCATGAACGGCGTCACCGGACGCATGGGTACTAATCAGCATTACATCCGGTCCATCCTGGCCATTCGCAAACAGGGCGGGGTGCGGATTTCAGACGGCGAAGTCATCATACCGGAGCCCATTCTTGTCGGGCGCAGTGAAGCGAAATTGCAGCATCTCGCGGCGATGGGCGAAGGGATTCGCTGGACGACTGACGTGGACGCTGCGCTCGCTGATCCGAATAACATCATTTATTTCGATGCCCAGACCACGGGGCGTCGTGCGGATGCGGTAAAAAAGGCGATTGCGTTGGGCAAACACGTGTACTGCGAAAAACCGACCGCCGTTTCCGTGGGGAGTGCGTATGACATTTATGAAACCGCGAAGAAGGCGGGGATCAAACACGGCGTGGTGCAGGACAAGCTCTGGCTGCCGGGATTGCTCAAGCTCAAGACGCTGATTGATTCGGGATTCTTCGGCGAAATTCTCAGCGTGCGCGGCGAGTTTGGTTACTGGGTTTTTGAGGGTGACGTCATTCCTGCGCAGCGTCCGTCGTGGAATTATCGCAAGGAGGACGACGGCGGCATCATCGTGGACATGCTGTGTCACTGGCGTTACGTCATCGACAATCTCTTCGGCAAAGTGAAGAGCGTTTCCTGTCTTGGTGCCACGCACGTTAAAGAGCGTTGGGACGAGGCGAAGAAGCCTTATAACTGTACGGCGGATGATTCGGCGTATGCCACGTTTGAACTCGATAACGGAGTGGTCTGCCACTTCAACAGTTCGTGGTGTGTGCGGGTGCGTCGCGATGATGTGCTGACGTTGCAGGTTGATGGCACCAAAGGCAGCGCGGTGGCTGGTCTGCGCGATTGCGTGGCTCAGCACGGAAGTGCGACGCCGAAGTGCGTGTGGAATCCGGACATCGACAGTCCGGTCAAGTACATGGAAGGTTGGAACCGCGTGCCGGATTACGCCGTAGCGGATAACGCATTCAAAGTGCAGTGGGAACTTTTCCTGCGTCACGTGGTGCTCGACGAACCGTTCCCATGGGATCTGCTCGAAGGGGCCAAAGGCGTGCAGCTTGCCGAGGTCGGCATTCAGTCATGGGAACAGCGGCGCTGGCTGGATTTGCCGGAATTGAAGGCGCTGTAAGTCGTTATAAGGCTCTGATTTTTAAACTCCGTTCCCCGACCCCTGTACCGAACCCTGTACCGAACCCTGTACCGTTGGTCTGTGACCGTCGCAAAAATACCCCTGTACCGTCGGTCTGTGACCGTCGCAAATTTGGATAAGTATCGAACGACGGCCACCGACTGGCGTTACAAGCTAAAGGATTACCCCATTTGTTCCTTTCTTTCTGGCCTCAACCTGATATTTTTATTCTCCGTTGATTATGACTGCCTGACTTTGGCCACGTTTCGCATGTGAATGAGTTCACAGGCGTTCCTGGTGAAAAATTGGCAAGTAAAACGCCATGTTGAAGCAAGTTGGCAGCATGATAAAAATAATGTAAATAGCTGATGCTAAATGAGTTGGAAGGGTGGTAGAGCGGTTGATTGCACCGGTCTTGAAAACCGGAGAGGCGAAAGCCTTCGTGGGTTCGAATCCCACCCCTTCCGCCATTGTGTTCCTTAATTAAAACGGGCTGAGATTCGAACCCACGATCCATAACAAGGTTCGAGCGCCGAGCTTGCGAGGCACAGGAAGAATTCAACCTGCGCTTCCCCAAAGGTGAAGGCTTCCGGCTTTTTGGATGCGAGGTGCGAGTGGGCCTTCCTACCCGTCATCTGGTCTTTGAATTCCCCATTTTGAATCAGGTTTTGTAACTTGGCGTGTGCCGGGGCCATTACGAGAAGTGACAGCAGGGCGACGGTGCTGCGCGTGCTGAAGAAACAGCGCGAGATGCTAAACCTAGAAAGGAAGGTGATGGTTCTTCGATGACGGGGTTGGTCAACTGACCGATCTTCTCGATCTCGATGGTGACGGTGTCGCCCGCTTTCAGCCAGCGCGGCGGTTTTGCGGCCATTCCCACACCATGCGGTGTGCCGGTCAGGATCACCGTTCCGGGCAGCAACGTCGTGCTTCCGCTCAGAAATTCGATCAAAGCAGGGACGTCAAAGATCATGTCGTTCGTATTCCAGTCCTGAACGGTTTCACCATTCAGCGTAGTGCTGATCTTGAGGTCATTCGGATGGGGAATCTCGTCTGCGGTGACAATGCAAGGGCCGAGCGGCGCGAAGGTGTCGAAGCATTTTCCGCGGCACCATTGGCTGCCGCCGCGCTTGATCTGCCAGTCGCGGGCGCTCACGTCGTTGGCACAGGTGTAGCCAAGCACGTGGTCCAGGGCGTTCTCGCGCCGCACATTTTTGCAGGCCCGTCCGATGACCACAGCGAGTTCGCATTCGTAGTCCACCTCGTCGCTTCGCAGGAAGGTCGGGATCATGATGGGGTCGCCCGGGTTCTGGACGGCGTTAGTTCCTTTGACAAAAAGAATGGGCAGTTCCGGAGGTTGTTTTCCGGTTTCGGCGGCATGACGTCTGTAGTTCAGACCAATGCAGAGGATGTTCGTCGGTGCGACAGGGGCTAGAAGCTTGTGAATTTCGGCCTTGGTGCCCGTTGGCTGAAGGCCTGAGAACGGGTCGCCGTCGAGGCGTTCTGCGGTGTCCATGTCGGTTTGTGATGCAAAATGGATTCTGCCCTGAGGATCGAGATAACGTAGGATTTTCATTGGAATTTAATTGGATCGGCCCACGGCACCGACAGTCCTTGTGTAGAGAACCTCGTCGCCTTTGACGAGATGAACGCGATGGGTGAAGTTTGACGAGTTCAGCCGGTGAGTGCGCGGAGTGGCATCGTCAGGCTTGGTAGGAGGCCAGACGCGGCTGGAGTTCCGGCGGGATGTTCGCGTGAACCAGCGCCACATCTTCTTCGTAGGTGATATTGGTAACGTGTCCGACGCGGTGAATTTCCGCGAGCAACGCGGATTCCGAAACGGGAATGCGGTAGTGGCCGCGCAACCGCCACGAAGAAAGCCTGTGAATCAATTCATCGAGGAGCGTATCGAGCCCAAGGCCTGTGCGGGCTGAAATGGCGACGCTTCCCGGGTGGCGCTCCAGATGGCCCGCCAACATGTCCGGCGACTCGAATCGGTCCACTTTATTGAACACCGTGATGGTCTGTTTTCCGTGCGCCTGCAATTCCGCGATCACTGCGTCAACGGCGTCCATCTGATCAAGAAACTGAGGGTGACTTGCATCAACGATATGCAAAAGGAGATCGGCTTCAGTGACTTCCTCGAGGGTGGCCTTGAAGGATTCGATGACCGTGTGCGGCAGTTTTTTAATAAAACCCACGGTGTCGGTGAGCAGCACCTTTTGATTGTTCGGAAGCACGAGTTGTCGTGTGGTGGGATCCAGCGTGGCGAACAGTTTGTCTTCGGCGAGAACTCCTGCGCCGGTGAGCAGATTGAGCAAGGTGGATTTGCCGGCGTTGGTGTAACCGACGACCGCGATAACGGGCCAATGATGACGGCGCCGCCCGTCGCGCTGGATGCCGCGGTGTTTACGGACTTCAACGAGTTCGCGGGTAAGCCGGGCGATCCGCTCCTGAACGCGCCGCCGATCGACTTCGAGTTGGGTTTCACCGGGACCGCGCGTGCCGATGCCGCCGCTTTGACGGGACAAATGGCCCCACATCCGGGTGAGGCGCGGGAGCAGGTATTGGAGCTGCGCGAGTTCGATCTGCAAGCGGCCTTCGCGGCTGCGGGCGCGTTGTGCAAAGATGTCGAGGATGAGCTGGGTGCGGTCGAGCACTTTGCACGAGGTGAGTTTTTCGAGGTTGCGTCCTTGGGCGGGGGAAAGTTCGTCGTCGAAGATCACCGAGGTCGCGGAATTTGTGCTGCACAACCCGGCGATCTCCTCGGCCTTGCCTTTGCCAATGTAATAAGGTGCCGTTGGTTGATCGAGTTTTTGAGTTACGGAGCCCACCACCGTCGCACCCGCTGTGGTGGCGAGTTCCGCGAGTTCGTCGAGTGATTCGCGCACGTCCCAACGGGTCAGGCCATGTGACTCCAATCCCACGAGCAACGCTTTTTCCTGTTTTTTGCTTTCCGGCGTCGTAAGTAAAGGGTCACTCATGGGTGGCAACCAGACGGCTTCGCATGGCTTCAAGGGGCTGGGAGTTTTCGCTCAAGTTCAACGGTTGGAACTGTGTTTCGCGTCGAAACCAAGTCAACTGTCTTTTTGCGTAGCGCCTCGTGGCCTGTTGCATTGAGGAGATAGCGCTTGAGCGATCCTGTTTGCCTGCGAGCAGGAGTTGAATGTCGGCGAGGCCGATGGCTTGATTGGCCGTATCGCCGGGATTTTGCAGATGCCGCACTTCGTCCTCCAATCCTTGCTTGAACATGGTTTCGACCCGGGCATCGATCCGGCGGTAGAGGTCGTTCTTCTCTCGCGTGAGAAAAAAAGCGGGGGGCGTCCGGAGCGGAATTGTTTCGCGGAGAAAACTGGAAAACGGTTTACCGGAGAGCTCGGAAACTTCGATGGCGCGGATCAGGCGTCGCGGATTATTTAAATCGATACGGAGCGCGCCGTCGGGATCGAGCTGTGCGTATCGAACTTGAAGGTCCGGCAGCGGGAGCGTTTCGAGCTGTGCCCGGATTGCAGGATCGTGCGGGGGCATCGTGGCGAGTCCGTGGGTGTAGGCTCGAAAGTACAGGCCGGTTCCGCCGCAGAGTATGGCCGTTTTTCCCCGGGCATGGATCGTGGTCATTGCGGCCTCAGCCATCGCCAGCCATCGCGCGGCGTCGCAGCGCTCCGAGGCATCGAGAACGCCGACGAGGTGATGCGGCACTTGAGCGCGTTCTTCCGATGCCGGGGCTGCGCTCAGGATTTCCAATCCGCGATAGATTTGCATCGCGTCGGCGCTGATAATTTCTGCGTCGATGGATTGGGCGAGTGCGACGGCGAGAGCGGTTTTGCCTACAGCCGTGGGGCCCGCGATCAGGATGGTTCCGGGCTGAGGCGAGGGGATCAAGGATCTGGGGCAATCGGAACGCGGGTCGCATGTTCCATTTTGGGATCAGGTTCGGGGAGAAGTGAATTTCCCCGGGAGAACGCCGTGCGCTTGTTGGTGCCCGGATGATCAGCCGCAGGAACGTTGAGGGTGATCCGTTCCGTCTTGCGTTGAACCACTACCGGAACTTCGTCACCGCTGGAGGTATAAAAAGCCGCGCTGATCACATCCTCCGGGCAGTCGACGGGTAGCCCTCCGATTGAAAGCACAACGTCGCCGATCTGGAGTCCGCTTCGCACTGCGGGACCCGATTCGTCGAGTTGCTCGATTTCGGCGCGCGAGCCTTGAAGCGGTTCGGTAAGTTGGCCCACCACGGCTCCGATATAGCCCGGACGTGGTTCTCCAAAACGCAAATAATCGCGCCGCACTTTGTCGGCAGCTTCAATGGGCAGGGCAAAAGCACCGCCACCTCCGGGAACCGAGCTGATGAGAATGCCAAGCACCTGTCCGTCCATGGAAAGCAACGGCGCGCCGCCTTGTCCGCCTTGAACCGCGATGCTGGCGCGGATGTGTGACGTACAAAAATATCGGTCGAGGTGCTTCATTTCCATGCCTCCCACGATGCCGAACGCTGGTGTAACGCCGAATTCGAGCGGATAACCGATCACCATCACCGGGGTTGCGACGGGAATAGCGCTCGATGAACCGGAGGTCAGGAAAGGGAAGGTCTCATTGGATTTCACCTTGAGCATGGCGATGCCGCTGCGCGGATCGGCGAAAAGCCGTTCGGCTGAGTACTCCCGATTCCCCACGCGCACGATGATCTGATCGCTGTTTCCGACGACGGTGTAGCTGGTGAAGAGCGTTCCGTTTGGGCAAACAAAAAACCCTGTACCGGCCAACTTGCCATGTTCGTCCTCGGCTTCCACCCGCACTACTGCGGCGCGGCTGTTTTCAAAAACCTCGCGAACCTGACGGCTCACCATGTCCGCCGCAGTTTCAGCGTTTACGACACCGGCAAGGCACCAGAGTGCGAGGATCGGATTAGAAATTGAACGGAGGCTCATAACTGGCCGGACGCGCGTCGATTACGTAATGGGGACGCGCGTTGCCGAGGCTTGCAGGAAGCACCCTGCCGACACCCTCGGCAGCTACCTCCAGATCGGGACGTGAAGGTGCCAGAGAAAGCATGGTGGGCAGCGCCGAGGGCGATGCTTCGGGGGCCGCAGTGACCGCCGCGAGCGAAGGCCGGGAGAAGGTATCCCCAGAGGATTTTGAAAAGATTCCGACGGTGGCGAATCCGGCCATGCCCATGACACAAAGTGTCGCTACGCCGTAAGAAAGCTGCGCTGGACGGTAGTCCGTGAAAAACGCACCAAGCCGGTCGAGGGCAATCCGCCAGAGCGGTTCGCGCAGCATTTCCGCGCGCTGCCTGCGTTGGAATTCCAAAAGAAAATCCTCGAAGTAACCCTCAGGCGGTTGCTCGTGGCGCTTAAGGCGCAAAAGCTTCTGCACGTCGGTTTCGGGCTGTGGATCGTTCGGGTTTACGGATGGCATGGCGGGTGTGGGCGGATCAGGGTTTACGAAGGTCTTCGAGGTATTTTTGCAGTTTCTGATGGGCGTAAAAAAGGCGGGAACGCACGGTGCCTTCGGACACGCCGAGAATTTGCGAAATCTCGGCGTGCGCCATGCCCTGAATGTCGTGCAGCGTGACGACTGCACGATGATCCTCGGTGAGTTTCAGCATTGACTCGTTAAGCCGCACCTGCAGTTCGCGCAGTTCGTTCTCGCGCTGCGGATTGGTGGGCGACGTCAGTTCGATGAACTCCTTATCGCGTTCCACGCCGGAATCGATGTCGTTCAGGCTGACGTTATGGCGGCGGTTCCTTTTGCGTAGGAAGTTGATGCTGTAGTTGATCGCGATGGAATGCAACCAGGTGCTGAAGCTCGATTTTCCGCGAAAACTCCGCACGGCACGGAACGCCTTGGCAAACGTGTCCTGTAGCAGATCGTTGGTGTCCTCGTGATTCGAGGTCATGTTGTATACCACGGCGTAAATGCGCGGGCTGTACTTCACTACGAGTTGATCGAAAGCCGCAGCGTCCCCTTCTTGGGAACGCGCGACGAGATCATCATCCTCGCGGCGAACTACAACATCATGCATCGTGGGCGAGGTGTTTACCACAGTCGCGGCCGGTTGATAGCTTGGAAATGACGGGAAGGTGAGTGCTGACATGGTGATTTTCGACGTTCTTTAGTTGCGACGTTGTGTGAGGCTGATGAGGTAGAGCAGGTTGCCGAGCGAGGCGAGGAACGCGGCCACATAGGTAAGTGCGGCGGCATTGAGCACGCGGTTCACGCCACTGGCTTCTTCGCCCTGCTGAATCATGCCCATCTGACCAAGGATAATTTTCGCGCGGCGCGAGGCATCAAATTCGACTGGAAGCGTGATGAGTTGGAAAATCGTGAGCACGAAGTAGCAGATGATACCGAGTTTGATCAGCCCGAAAATCTGGAAAAAGAAACCGCCCATAATGACGAAGGGAAGTATCTGGGAGGCGATTTGCGTCACGGGCACGATGGCCATACGCCATTTGAGCGGAGCGTAGGCTTTGGCATGTTGGATCGCGTGTCCGACTTCGTGCGCGGCGATTCCGGCGGCGGCGACGGAAGAGGAATCATGCACGCCATCGGAAAGACAGAGGCGCTTGTGTGTTGGGTCGTAGTGATCCCCGAGAAAGCCGTTTACGCGCTCGACGGTGACGTCGTTGATCTGTGCCTGTTGTAATATGGACTGTGCAACCTGTGCGCCAGTCATCCCTGCGGTGGTCCGATACTTGGACCATTTGCGGAAGGCACCTGTCACGCGAAACTGCGCGATCATAGCAACAATGGCCGGGAGAATGATGAGTAAGAAGTAGTTCTGCATGTTTTTAGTCTAAGATTCGGATGTAGGACACGCCAATGCAGAAAACGTTCAGAGAAAATTCACTGAGCGAAGGCCGGGCATGAAACCGCAATTCCAGGGCGCTGATTTTTCACCCACGGAGACTCGGAAAACCCGGAGAACCCGGAGAAGTCATCGCGAAGAGATTTAGGACAGGATGAACAGAATTTGCAGGATAGGATGAGATGCGTTGCGCTAATTTTTTTCTGCGCTTGGGCAGAGATTCCGGAGTTCGCATTGGGTGCAATCGGGGTTGCGGGCGTAACAGCGTCGTCGTCCGTGGAAAATCAGCCAGTGGCTCCAAAGGGTCCAGACCGGGCGGGGGATGAGTTGCATCAGGCCGGCCTCAACCTTTTCGGGATCCTCTTGGCGGGTGAGTTTGAGGCGGCGGGAGAGCCGTCCGACGTGGGTGTCCACCACGATGCCCTGATCCATTCCAAACGCGTTGCCCATCACGACGTTCGCGGTTTTCCGTCCGACGCCCGGGAGTTTGGTCAGCGCCACCATGTCTGCGGGCACTTCGCCGCCGTGCTTTTCGACGATGGCGCGGGCGGCTTCGCGGATGTGTTTTGCTTTGTTGCGGTAAAATCCCGTGGTGCGAACGAGCGCTTCGATCTCCTCCTGAGTGGCCGCAGCGAGAGCCCGTGCGTTCGGAAACTTTTCAAACAGCGCGGGAGTTACCATGTTCACGCGTTTGTCCGTGCATTGCGCACTGAGGATGGTGGCAACGAGCAGTTCCAGAGGATTGCGATGCACCAACTCGCAATGGGCATCCGGGTAAATAAGTGGAAGCGCAGCGAGGAGCGCCGCTGCGCGGTCGGATTTTGTCATGTCATGTGGTCCGGCGGTCGGACCGCTGCGGTTAGCGTCCCTGCGCTTTTTTTGCCCATTCCGTGTCGGGATATTTTTCTCGGAGTTGTTTGAAGAAAGACTTCGACTTGTCGGTGAGCGCCTTTTTCTTGGCCGGATCGGCTTCCGCTGCGGCCTTCTTTTCCAGGAGATCCGCGCCCTTATAAAGACCTTCGGATGCGGGATCGGTCACCATGGCGAGGAACGCGGAAATTTTCACGTAGTTGTCGATGGCGGCATCGAGGTTGTTTTTGGATTCGGCAACGCGGGCCACGAGAAGCATGGCTTTGGCGCGGGTTTCTCCGGGGGCGCGCTGATCGCGAATCACGGCCACAAGGAGGGTCTGGGCATCGTCCATTTTGCCGGCTTCGACGAGGCCCGCCGCTTTTCCGTAATTGGCTTCCGTAACTTTCGGCGACCACGGATAGAGTTTGGTGAGCTCGTCAAATTTTGATGCGGCTTCCGCGATTTTTCCTTCTTTTTCCAGCACCTTGCCTTCGCCGAAAATGGCCATGGACTGTGCTTCTTGAATCACCAGCGGAGCCTTGTCGTGCTGCACCCCGACCGGGTTGGGGTAATCGTTTTTCAGTTTTTCATAAACTGTCGAAGCGTCTGCGGTTTTGCCTTCCTCAAGCAGGGCGCTGCCGTAGCGGTCAAGGTCAGCAGGCGCAAACTGCACCGAGGCGTCGAATGCGGCGGTCATTTGTTCCAGGCCCTTCACCTTGTCCTTTTCGAACGTGTAGCCCGCGAGCGTAAACAGGATTTTTGCCTTGAGCGCGGGTTTGGATTCAAATTCCGCGGCGAGCGCCTTGTAAGCGGATTCCACATCAGACTCCGTCTTGAGCTTGGCGTCGACAAACAGGCGATAGGCTTCGAGCAGGGATTTCAGCGCTTGTGCGACAACCGGACTATCTGGAAAGGTTTTCACCATGCGGGTGGCGTACTCGATGCTGTCCTTGACGTTTTGTTCCCACGTCTTGCGGGTTTCCTCGTTCATGCCGAGGTAACGTCCCATCGACTGCGCATTCTGGCGCTGAAGATCGGCGGCTTTCAGCAGAGAATCAGGAGCGCTCGGATTGGTCGGATTTTTCTCCACCAGCGTGAGGTATTGCTGAATGGCCTCCTTGGTCTGGCCTTTAGAGATAAGCACCTGTGCAATCATGTCATAGGCAGCGAAAAGACGGGTGCTCTGCGGGAACTTATCGATGAGCATCTGAAGCACGACGCTCATGTCATCGATCTTTTGCTGGCCGTTCAGGACGAGCGCGCTGCGGAAGAGGGCTTCCGGGGCGTTGGCATCCTGCGGATGTTTTTCGGCGACGGATTTGTAGGTGACAATCGCCGCGTCCTTATCGCCCGACATTTCCTGGGCGACACCGAGGAAGTAGGTGGCCTGCGGAACGGATTTGCTGGATGGAAACTTGGCCAGGAACGAGGTGAATTCCGGGACGGCATCCTTGTTTGCGCCTTTCTGGAGCAGGATACCGGCGACATTGAAGGCCGCCTGTTCGCCTGCGGGCTGATCCGGGTATTTATCGCGGATACTTTTAAAAGCGGCGAGTGCCTCGTCGAGTTTGCCGGTTTGCGAATAGATCGCCGCAATGCCGACTTCGGATTGCATCGCGAGTTCTTTGGCCGGATTGGTCTTGAGGAAATCCTGATAGGTTTTTAGCGCCTCGTCGTATTTTTTTTGCGAGAGCAGGGTCTGCGCTTTGGTCGTGAGGATTTGCGGCATGAGCCGGGTCTTGGGATAAAGCTTCACCGCCTCGTCGAGATAGACCATGGCTTTGTCTGGATCGCTTCCAGAGAACATCGCGCCGACCACCACGGGAAGGTTTTCCGCCAACGGATCGCCTTTGAACTTCGACTGGAAAGCGTCGTAGGCAGGAACGGCTTTGTCCGCCACGCCCTGGGTCGCGTAGCTTATCGCCTTGTAATAGAGCACTTCCTTCAACTGCTGATCGTCTTTCGCGAACGGCTCAAGCGTGGCCATCATCACACGAGCCTCGTCGTACTTGCCCTGGGCGAAAAACGTCTGGCCGACTTTGACCATGGCGCTGATGGTTTTGTCGGCTGCGGTTTTGAGCACCTCAAGCTTCTCGCGCTCCCGTCCGAGCAGGGACTGGAGTTGTTTTACGAGAGTGATATTGCCTGCTGCCTGCGGGATGCGGGTGCGAACCGCTGCCACCCGTGCTTCCTGGGCTTTCACCATGACGTCACGGCTTTGGACGGAACGGAACGCCGCGAACGCTTTGGCGTAAAGCGCCGCTTTAGCCGCTTCATCCGCCGCGGCAGCTTGAATCAGGTAGAGATCGCCGAGTTGAAATTGTGCGTCGTTGGCGAGGGAGACATCGGCCTTGAGATTGACGATCTCGTCGAACGCCGCAACGGCTTCGGTGGCTTTGGCCTGTGCGGCGGCGGGATCCGGAGTTTCGCCGAAAGCGGCTTTCTGAAATTGGCGCGCCAGCACGACGCCCAGGAAATATTTGCTGTCGAGAATGGATTCGCTTTTTGCGAAGTCCTTGAGGTTCTGGCGCAGGCTGGCAGCGGCGTCATCGAGTTTTTCGAGGTAAAACGAGGCGAGCGCGCGGCCATAACGCGAGCCTTCCACCTCGTCGCTCTTCGGATACTTGGTCATGAAATCGTCAAATTCCTTGATAGCGGTTTCGAAGGTGGTGTTGCGGGCCTTGTCCTCCGATGGCACTGCGGAAGCTTTGCCCGAGGTGATTTTGGGTTTAAGCGCGAGCGCCAGTTCGATGACTTCGGGTGAGGAAGGAGGAACGGAACATTTGGCGATCATGCCCAGGGCCTTGTCGTAATCGCTCAGAAGGAAATAACAATAAGCGAGACGGAACTGCGAGGAGGAGACGACCGCGGAAGTCGGATAATCTTTGAGCACCTTCTCAAAAGCATCGGCCGCGGCCTTGGTCTGACCAGCGTTGAAAAGGTCCAAAGCAGCCTGGGACGCCTGTTCGGGAGCGGCCTGTCCGAAGACAGAGACGGATAGAAAACAGGCGATGACGACAGTAAGGAGGGAATTAAGGAGGGAACGACCTTTCATAAATACTTCGCGGACGATAGCGAATGCGGGCCGGGAACGCCAAAGGATTTATTGCGCGTTTTTCAATCTCTTGCGGGCGGATGTTCCGGGCTGCTGTCTCCTGAAACTTCGTGTGGATTTTTCCGATGAAGAATAAAAAGTGTGATCGCGCCCACGCCGAAAATGATCGGCAGCCACGGAAGCATTTTTGCCAGAACCAAAGCTTCCGGAAGTCTGCCCTCCGACTGAAGTTGCCTGGAGCCGATGTAAAACAGCATGCCCGCTGCGCCGTAGGCGAGGTTCATGGTGAGTCCACGAAAGCTGAGGGCCGTGGCGCGTTGTTCGGGACTCGCGAACTGGTTGAGATGAAAGGACAGGAGTTGGCCGGAAGCGCCGAACATCATCCCCGCCGCGCCCACGAAGATGAGTCCCCATCCGGGAATCACCAAGGCGATGCCCGCCAGACTGCCGAGGGTGATCGTCGCGAGCAGGGCAAAACTTTTCCATGGCCTGCCGCTTTCCGCGAGGCGCCGTCCGAAGGTCGCTGCGGGAATGCCAAGCAAGGCAAAGCCCGCGCCTAAAAGCCCGAACCATCCGTCGGGCACCTGAAGCAGGCGGTAGTAGGTGCTGTTGAAAGTGAGCAGCATGCGCACGGAGGCGTCGATAAGCACGGCGATCAGCAGGACAAAACGCACCGCCGGTGTGCGCCAGATCCAGCGGCCCACATTCCAGATGCCGCGCAGGAGAGCAGCGAGGGAGGGGGCGGCTTTGGGCGCGCCCGGCGGTTCCTTCATGCAAAGCGCGAGCGCAAGAGCGCCGAGCGCGTGGATGAGCGTGAGCGCGACGGGGAGTCTGCGGGTTTGTTCGGAGGTGAAGTGCGAATCGATTCCGAGCCAAGCGAGCGCATGGTTGAGCGTGGCCGCATCGTAAACTGCGGCACCGAGGAGCATTGCGCAGAAAAAGAAAAGCGACTGCCAGTGCCCGAGTTTTTCCATGACGCGCGGCCAGCGATCTTCGCGTCCGGTGGCCACAAGGGAATCGTAGGCGAGCGCTTCATCTGCGCCGCTCGCTGCGGCCTCGGCGGCGCCGCTCAGGATGCGGTTCGCGAGGAAAAAGATGAGGAGCCACGGACCGATGGTCGGAGCGAAGACCAGGGCCGCCATTTCCAGCACCATGAGCGCTGCGGCGAAGACCACGAGATTGCGGCGGCCGAGGTGATCCGCCAGCGCGCCGGACGGCAGTTCAAGCAGCACAATGGTTGCTGCCCATGCGGTATTCAGTAGCGCGTATTGCGCCGTGGTGATCCCCGAATCGATGAAGAACACCGCGAGCACCGGATAGTAATAGCGGATTCCAAACAGCAGACGGAACCCGACAAAAAGCCGGACGTTAAGCACAAGCCGAGAATCCATCAGCCGCGCAGGCTGTCCGCGGGCGGAGAAAAAGACACGTTAAAACGCGCACTCTTTTCGTTTGCTTCCCCGTCGTGATTCGATCAACTACGACACATGAAACTGCTTGTTGTCTATTACTCGATGTATGGTCACGTTGAAACCCTCGCCCATGCGATCGCCGAGGGTGCGCGTTCTGTGGAGGGGGCGGAAGTAACCCTGAAACGTGTCGCCGATATCATGCCCGAGGAAGTAGCGGCAAAACATGGTGCGAAGCTGGATCAGGCAGCGCCCATCGCCTCACCGAAGGAGCTGGGCGAATACGATGCGATCATTTTTGGAACACCTACCCGCTTCGGCAATATGGCGGCGCAGATGCGTAATTTTTTGGACCAAACCGGTGGCCTCTGGATGCAGGGCGGACTGGTTGGAAAAGTTGGCAGCGTATTTACCAGCACAGGAACCGGCGGCGGTAACGAGAGCACTATCATGACCTTCATTCCCACGCTCATACACCATGGCATGGTGGTGGTGGGACTGCCCTATGCCTGCCCGGAACTTGCAGACGTCAGCGAAGTGAAGGGCGGTTCGCCCTGGGGTGCGGCTACGATTGCGGGTCAGGATGGCTCGCGTCAGCCAAGCGAAAAAGAACTGGCCCAGGCGCGTTTCCAGGGACGCCATGTGGCGATCATCGCCACGAAACTGGCGCGTTAAGAATCAACGCAAGCACTTCGCTTTTTGGCGTATGTGGATGTGCCGCTGTGGAAGCGGTTTTGCGGAGAGTTTTGACTGGCTCTTGCGTGTTGCATCCTCAAGGCGGAGGAGGCATATTCCAAAATACAAACCGTGTCGTCCCCTTATTCCAACACCCGGTTATTGCAGCGTATTGAGCGTCCAAACGCCAAAACGCAGCCTATCCTTGTTGTGGATGGGGAGCGGACTCAGCCGCCCTCGGTGATGGATTTCTTCGCACTCTGCGAAAGCCACCCTCTGCCGATGTGGGTGCTGGATGGTGACAGTCTTGGATTTATCGCGGTAAATGCAGCCTCAGTGGAAAACTACGGTTTCGCGCGCGAGGACTATCCGGAAATGAGTGTGGGCCGGATTTGTCCAGGGCTGGATCCGCGGATTTTGAGGGATGGCGGGACTATCAGGGCCCGGGTGCGCACGCAGGGTGGGGGGGAGGTGGGGGCTGATCTCCATGCTTCAGCCGCGTATCTGAACGAGCGCAGCACGATTCTTGTGGTGGTTCACCATTTGAGCGAGTTGGAGACGTCTGATTTGCGGGCTCGGGAGTTGGAAACGATCATTGATGCCGCACAGGTGGTAATCGTTTTGTGCGACCCGGACGGACGGATCCGGCTGTGGAATCAGCGTGCTGCGGGGCTGTACGGATGGACGGCGGAGGAGTCGCTCGGTTTGCAGGCGACGGGTTTGTATCAGTCGGGATGTGGGGACATTGCGGGAGCACATCAGGCGGTGCGGGAGCACGGGGCGTGGAACGGGGATTTGAAGCTGACGACCAAAACGGGATTGTCTGTGGATGTGAACAGCCGATGGACGGCCATCCTCGACGATCGCGGCTTGCTGCGCGGCATTCTCATGGTGGACACCGATCTGGGGAATCAGAAGGCTATCGAGGAGCATGCGCTTAGGTCGCAGCGATTGGAGAGTATTGGAACGTTAGCCAGCGGTATTGCACACGATTTAAATAACATTCTTACGCCCATCCTGATGTCCGTGGGAATTTTACGTACCCGTCCGATTGACTCGGAGAGCATGAAGTTGATCAATGCCATTGAAGGAAGTGCTGAACGCGGAGCAGGGATTGTGCGGCAGGTGCTGACATTTGCGCGTGGGGTTGCAGGGGACCGCATGATTTTGCAGCCGCGCCACTTGGTGAACGAACTGATCAAGATTCTTTCACAAAGCTTTCCTAAAAATATTGCTGTAAGAACACAGACTCCAAAAGATCTGTGGATGGTGTCTGGTGACGCCACGCAGATTCATCAGGTGCTTTTGAACCTTTGCGTGAACGCGCGGGATGCGATGCCGGAAGGTGGGAGCATGCTTTTGGTGGCGGACAACGTGGTGTTGGACGCGGCGGTTCAGGAAGCGGCTCCCGAAGCGAAGCCCGGCGCGTACGTCATGCTGCAAGTCACGGATACCGGAAGTGGAATTGCTCCGGAAATCATTAAGCGTATGTATGATCCATTCTTTACTACGAAAGAAGTAGGAAAAGGAACTGGGCTGGGATTGTCAACGGCTCGTGGGATTGTAAAGAATCACGGCGGATTTATGCTTGCAGAAAGTGCGGTGGGTCAGGGCACAACGTTTAAAGTTTTCTTTCCGGCCTCGCTCACGGGTGAATCGCCGCTCAAGAAAGGAAATGCGCCTGAAATTCCGCGTGGGAACG
>Ga0105048_10006106_pt1 | contig 19421 bp, 14 predicted proteins | sample MAT05_FD_78382 | JGI IMG/M metagenome (GOLD analysis project Ga0105048, IMG submission 78382) | Freshwater microbial communities from Lake Fryxell liftoff mats and glacier meltwater in Antarctica - MAT-05 | ecosystem: Environmental > Aquatic > Freshwater > Ice > Liftoff microbial mat | place... | reverse complement strand
TTGAGCACCAACAGCATGATTCAGAGGCCGTCTTTTCGTGAAGCCCAAGTGCGAACCGCTGGAAACGACGCGCCGGAAACGCGGTTACACCCACGTTCACCGGACCCAATACCACACGGAACTCTTGAAACGCGCAGTCGGCGTAAGGGGGAAAGAATAAGCGGACTTGGACATTGCGAAGGCCACCATCTATTTCGGAGTTCGGCGAGCCGATCGTAAATCTGCCACTCAGTATGAATGCGACTTTTCGTATCGGAGTGGTGAAAATTGACTGGTGAGACTTTTCTATTCTGGCTTGAGCTATTATAAATTCCTCATCGAAATTCACCTTTTCCCTCGCAGGGATTATCGCGATTTCTGCGATACATTCGTTCGGTAACTTCATGCCATTTATTCACACGCATCAGCCGCCATTCCTCGCACTTGCGGTGTTGCTACTTTGCGGGTGCAAACCCGATGCGCCGGCACCCCCGACCGTCGCTGTGAACGCGCCTGCGACCGACGGTCCGGTTTGGTTTGAGGATGTCACCAGTAAAGTGGGCCTCTCGTTCGTTCATGACGGCGGCCCGACCGGTGAGTTTTTCATGCCGCAGTCGATGGTTGCCGGTTGCGCAATGTTCGATGCCGATGGCGACGGTAAACTGGACGTACTGCTATTACAATCAGCGGGGCCGAAGTCGGGCAAAACGAACAAGCTTTTTTTGCAAAACGCCGATGGATCTTTCCGCGATGCATCGGCAGGTAGTGGCCTGGACTTCGACGGTTACAACGTCGGAGTTGCGGTTGGCGATTTCAACAACGACGGGCGGCCCGATGTACTCATCACGCAATTCGTGGGTGTAAAACTGCTTCACAACGAAGGTGCGGGCAAATTTCGCGATGTCTCTACGGAAACGGGAGTCAACAACCCGTTGTGGGGTTCCTCGGCTGCATTTTTCGACTACGACCGCGATGGACGACTCGATCTCGTCATCGTCAACTACGTCGATTACGACCGCTCGTGGCCCTGCACAGCCCCCGATGGTTCGCGCGACTTCTGCGGCCCCAAAACCTTTCCGGGAACGGCAGCCAGGCTATTACACAATCTCGGGCCAAAAGACGGCGCAATTGCCAAGTTCATCGATGTCACGGTTGCGGCGGGACTGGCTGCGAAGACCGGCCCGGGGTTAGGCGTTTACTGTGCGGATTTAACCGGCGACGGATGGCCCGATATTTTCGTAACGAACGACGGTAAACCGAATTTTCTCTGGGTCAACCAGAAAAATGGCACGTTCAAAGAAGAAGGGCTATCGCGCGGTATTGCATTGACGGGTATGGGTTCGCAATACGCGAACATGGGTATCGCGGCGGGCGACTACGATGGCGATGGATTGACCGACTTGTTCGTGACGCATCTTACAAATGAAACGCATACACTCTGGAAACAAGGCCCAGCAGGTCTGTTCCGAGATAAAACGATCGAAACCGGAGTGTTAAAAACCAAATGGCGAGGCACGGGATTCGGCGCAGTGGCCGCCGACTTGGACTTGGATGGCCACCCCGATATTGCGTTCGTGAATGGCAAAGTTTACTCGGGTTCACCGGTGGCAGGTGCCGATCATCTACCGCCATTCTGGCGAGTGTACGCCGAGCGGAATCAGTTGCTCAAAAACGATGGGCAGGGTCAGTTCGTCGACGTTTCGGCTTCCAATGCTGCGTTTTGTGGAACGCCCAACGTCGCACGCGGCTTGGCAATGGGCGACTACGACGACGATGGCAGGCCCGATCTCTTGGTCGTAAGTCTTGGAGATCGTGCGAGGCTGTACCGCAACGTATCGGTCGGCAACAACTGGCTCAAAATCCAGGCTGTGGATCCGAAACTCGGCGGTCGCGATCTCCTCGGTACCGAACTGAGAGTCACCGCGAAAGGACGTACGCAATTTCAGACGATTCGCTCCGAACAGAGTTATTTGTCGTCGAGTGCCGCCGTCGGCATGTTCGGTCTCGGCATCGCGACCGCGTACGATAAACTCGAAGTCAAATGGCCGAACGGCACGATGGAAGAGTTTCCCGGCGGTGCGGGTAATCGCAAGGTCATCGTTCGCCCCAGAGAAGGAAAGATTCTTACTTCCACGCCTTGATTTTTTCCAGGGCCAGCTTGGGACGAGGATCGTTGGGATTCGCCAAGCTCACGGCTTGTTCCGTGATTCGAATGGCTTCGTTTTTATTGCCGCTCATCGCTAGGGCTTCACCCCAAATGACGTAGCCTTCCCATTCTTCCGGGCGACTTTGAATGCAATTCTGAATGGCGCGAAGTGCATCGTTGGGGCGGTTCTGTCGCAGCATTGCTCTTGCAAGGTAATAGTACCCTGGGGCGTAGTCGGCCTTCATTTCGATGGCCCGTTCGAGATGAACGATGGATTTTTGAAGATATTCATCGGATAGTTTGGTCCTTTCCATCTTACTGATTCCGTCGGCCCGATGAAACCACGCGATGCCGAGGAATGCGTGCGCCATCATGAGCTTCGGATCGCCTCGAACGGCGTCTTCGAGTTCGGGAATGGCCGATTCATAGTCGGACACATTCACATAGGCGCGTCCGAGTATCATTTGGTTTTTCGCACTCGGATAGAGATCCACCATACGCCGCGCGGTTTGCAAGGCCGCCGGATAGTTTCGCTGCGTTTCGAGAAGTGTCAGTGTGTTCATCATGACGCTCCACCCACGCTGTAACGATCCCATTTCGAGTAGCAAAGGATTGACGAAGGGTTGATCGTCTGGAAACGAATTGGAAATGAATTCAAACTGATCCGCTTCTTTACCGCGTCCCGCTCTTCGGTGAAGCATCGCGACCGCAGTCGCAGCTCGTTTTCGAGCGTAAGGACTATTTTTTAGGCTGCTAAGCGTGCGAATCGCCAACTCATCGTTTCCTTGTTCGGCTGCGGTCTGACCCCAGCGGAGTGCGGCCCAGGGATTCGCGCGATCCATTTCAAATGCGCGACGATAGATTTCGTAGGATTCTTTCTTACGCTCGTGCTGCATGAGGTAGTCGGCGAGCGTCAGTTGTATCGCGAGATGCACAAAGGGAGTAGCCAATTCGCATTGGGAGCTCTTTTCATACAGCTCGATGCAAAGCTCGGAATTGTCATCGCTGTATCGTTGTGCGAGAAAATACGGCCAGCGTGCATCCTGCGGTGCCAATTGCATCGCGGCACGATAGCAAACCGTCGCTTCTTCGAAGCGATCGTGAGCATCGAATACCAAACCGTATTCGCCCCACGCATTCCCACTGCGGTCGTTTGCGAGAACGGCACGCCGCTTTAATCCTGCAATTTCAACGATTGGCGGATCGGTCCAAATCGCTGGTATTTCGGGAACGACCGGAACGGGTACGACGTGGTTCGACCGGACGAAATAGTACGTCGCAGCGGCTCCACACGCAGCGAACATTAATGTCATGATTATGGCACGTTTCCGGGTCATTGTCGTATGCCTTCATCGCAGTGAGAAAGAGAAGTGACAGCTGCGAGTTCACGGTTGTGTTTTCGGACTCGATTGACGGATGGTGACAATCCGGTTTCCTTTCCCGGCTGGTGCGATAGTCGATGTTCCATCGGGCCAATGCACGCGGATTTCGAGGAAGTCCGCTACGCCACCGAGACCAAAAAACGCATCGGGCTGGCTACTCGAGAGATAGCTTTCGGAAGGCTGGATCACGCGTAGTTGATTACCCGTTTCCATTTTCAGTCGTACCTCCGCACCGATAGCGGGAGCGCCGGATGGCGTCAGCGCACGAACGACGAGCCAGTGGTTTGCGGACTTCGCCGAATTGAGAAATACTCTCGCTGGACCGCCGATCGCGGTTGTGACGAGGTCGGGAAACCCGTCGCCGTTCAGATCGCCGATAGCCAGACCCCGCCCGACGTTCCCGAAACCGCAAAAGGCCGGATTGTCGCTCGAAGTATCGGTGAAACTCCCGCCGTTGTTCTGCAGGATCTGATTCCGCTCGCTATAGTTCTGCCAGAATTTCGGCAGGCTTGCATCGCTCGAGGCACTGCGCGCAACGCGACCGTTAACGAGTGCAATATCGATGTTGCCATCGCAGTCGAAGTCGGACATCAGCGTGCCGAATCCCGTGCCGCGCCACTTTGTGGTGGCCGCTTTCGATGGTATCGTTCGATCCTTGAAGTAACCGATCGGCTCTTGCGCCCAAAGCGTGTTCCACTCGGTCGTGAGATGCGGCACGAACAGATCCAGCAAGCCATCGCGATTGTTGTCGCCGACCGCAACACCCATGTTCGCGGCCACCTGACCCATCGAATTGTACGCGATACCCCGCGAAAGCGCGTCTTCAACGAACATGCCGTTCTTTTGATTCACCCAGAGGAAATTCGGTTTGGCATCGTTAGCCACGAAGATATCGGGCCAGCCGTCGCCAGTGAGATCTGCACAGTACACGCCGAGGCCGGGGCTCAACGATTTGCCGATGTTCGACGAGATACTCACATCTTCAAATTTGACGCCGTTAATCTTTTTCCCCAGATTCCGGAACAGCTTGGAAGGCACACCCGTGAAGGATGACGGCCCACAAAATTCGCGGCCGCCCTGCGTGCTGTTTTCGCACGTATGCCCGCGGTCGAAGTCGACGTAGTTCGCGATAAAGAGGTCGAGTCTGCCATCTAAATCGTAATCGACGAATGAGACGGATGTCCCCCAATGGGGGTTTGAAACACCGCAAGTCGCCGTCACGTCCGAAAAGCGAAAATGACCCCGATTCGAGAAGACTTTCACACCTGCATATTGGGTTATTACCAAATCCGGCAAGCCATCGTTGTCGATATCGCCTACCGCCACGCCCATATTGTGACCGGCAAAATCCAACCCCGAGCCGGCAGACACATCTTCAAACTTACCGTCAGCGGTCTGTCGATATAGTTTGTTCTTGGAATTGGAAGTGGGTCCAGAATTTTGCAGGAACAATAAGTCCTGCCGTCCATCGCCATCGGCATCGAAGATGGCCAATCCCGACCCCATGACCTTGGGAACAAAATAGTCGTTGGTATCACCGGGATCGAGACTGAAATGGATGCCGAATTCGTCGGTCGATTCGATGAATAGTTCTTCGCGAACCGCAGTCGGTGGAGTCGATGCCGGTTTCGATTCGCAGCCGATCCCACAACAAAATGCGGTCGCTAGCAACGCGACAAAAAACCACGACGTCGTCATCGAGTCGTGGTTCGGTTTGCATTGAAGTCGTGTCATCGATTACTTTTTCGTTTTGATGTCAAAATCGAATTTGTTCTGAACACCGGCTTCAATGACGCGCATTTGTTTGGAATTACTGCTGAAATCGGCAGGTATCGTTTCTTCGCCGGTTTCGCTTTCATCGGGTGCGCGTCCGCCTCCTTGACTCGCCCTTGCTCTTTCCATGCCTGCCACCCTCGCTTTATCCACATCGGATATGCGACTGTTTGCAGCCCCACCACCTTTACGTTTGGCGGATATCGAGATGCGGTTCGAACCGACCATCGCTTGACCGTTGTATTGTCCGTCAATAATCTGGATTTGCGATGGTGGCCTACCATCAGTACTGAAGATAATTATCGCGTTCGATAATGGCTTCCCATCGAAGTTTACGCTCCCGGCCACGTTCACATAGCTCGGTGGTTTGTCGCTGTTCGAGCAACCCCCAAAAAGTAACGTCGTGCAAGCGACCAACACGATGGATTGAAATAGTTTTCGCATGTGTAGTACTGTAAGAAAGGAAAATGCAGGTATCTAAAAAGTTACCTGCTGAGAATTGCTGTTTGCGCTTGTCTAAAAGACATTAGTTGTCGCCGACGATCACTTGCCCATCGTCGCGAGTCGCGAGTTGTGCCAGCGTCAACAGTGGCGTCGAGTCGCGAAGGAATCGGACCGAGCCATCGCCCATCAACGCATTAACGCCACCCGTGTGCGAAGAATTCAACGGCGTATTTGCCGTTTCTTCGCCGGCAACCCCGTTCGCTCCGCCCGTCGCCCAGCCCCTGTTTTGATTGATGCGGTATCGCACTGTGGTGTAGTTGAAACCTCGACCTTCTTCCCACGGTTGCATCTGCCATGCCGCGCCACCACCGCTCAAGAACCCACCGTTGGTCGAACCCCAGTTCGGCTGCATCACATTGTTGTTGTCGTACATTAGGCCCGACGACTCGGAGACGAGCATCGTGTTGCTGCTGCCGTCCGCAATCTTGTTGATCGCGACGCTGTAGAATCCGAGTGTCATCGCCCCGCCCCACGCATTGTTACCGTTGCTTGCCGCCCAGCTCGATCCATCTGTATTCCGCGTTTCACGGAACACGCCCGTACCATCAATGTTATTCACTGCACCAACGAGGGCCACGTAACTGCTTCGCGTCTGGAGACATTCGTTCGGATCGCCACCGTCTGCGGATGCGGCTTGTGAGCAGTTCATGCGCCAGCGAGCGTTCGTCATTTCTGGCTTAACGTCCGATGGGCAGCGATAGGTCGAAATCTTTGCACCCGATGCAGCTAGGGCATTGGTATTCGCAGAACTGAAAGCATTGGTTTCGACGGATGGGTGCGCCCAACCCGAGTCACCGCGGAAGGTCATGCGACTGAACATCGGACCTTGCTCGATGTATGGCAGAATGTAAACCATCCAGCTACTCGCATCACCTTCGTTCGTAATAGGTGCAGTGAGACCACTACCCAGAGGCTGTCTATCACCACGGGCACCGGCTGGAGGCAAGAACCCCTGAACGTCGTGGTAAGCGTGAAGGGCAATGCCCATCTGCTTGAGGTTGTTCGTGCACTTGGCACGTGCGGCCGCTTCGCGGACCTTTTGCACAGCAGGCAGAAGCAGGCCGATCAAAATCGCAATAATCGCGATCACGACGAGAAGTTCAATGAGTGTAAACCCAGTCCTTCTCATTTTGGAAGAAATGTAACGCATCATCGCAGAGACCCCAGGAAGAGTTGGGAAAGCAACGAAAAGAGAAAACCAACAAAATACCTTTTCTAAAGTAACTGAACGAATTGCGGCAGTCAAGGCGCAATCAGAAAAAAACGCGCAATTATCGCAAAAATTTCCGCCATCGTGTTTGACTCCTCGGTTCCCGTGCGATTGCGACACTTTCCTTATTTACTTTGCTCCAAATTTTGCAATGCTTGGCTGGCGCGATCGTCGCCTTTTGCCGATAAATTGGCGGCCGTTCGAAAGCAACTCGATGCTTCTTCCAGTTGCTTTTGGATGACCAAACTTCGACCGAGTAAATAATGCCCTTCGCTCACTTCCGGGCGTAGCGCGACAAAACGTCGCAGTAGCGCGATGCCTTCCGATGGCTTGTCTAAGAATTCCGATAGCGACACGCCCTTTAGTAGAAGAGCTTTTCCGAAATCGGGATTCTCAGATAGGACCACGTCGAGACGGTCGATGGCTCTTCGAAATTCGGCTTTCGCCTCGATCGGCTTCTTTTTCTGCATGAGATCTTCGGCCAGTGCAAAGTGCAAGTTGCCGCGTTGATAATTGACGAGCAAGCTTTTCGGTTCGATTTTCAGGCCGTTTTCGAGTTCGCGAACCGCAGATTGGAAATCACCCATGGCCATGTGGGCCTCGGCCAGTCCCACGAACGGCTTTGCATCGGGCGATGTCGGGGCGGCCAAGGGGCGTAGGATCTTTTCCGCGTCTTTCGGCTTGCCGGCGGCTAACAATTCTGCGGCCTGATCGAGTAAACCCGAGCGACTGCGATTTCGCCGAGCAATGCTTCCGACTATGGGATCTGGCCAGGGAACGTTCGGAGCGTTGACCGCCCGTTTGGCGGCATCGGCGGCAAATGAGGGCCGTGTGTCGCGGTAGATTTCGGCCTGGATGAGCAGGACTTGTCTCGCGACAGTCGGGTGGTTGCTCATATCCGAGAGAATTTCCGCAGCGAGAGTTTTGTCGCCGAGCGCCACTGCGGCTTTTGCCAAGGCAATTTTCGCGCGGTCCGATTTTTGTTCGTCGCCGCCGAGTGCGGCTCGCGCTTCCGCTGCGCGATCCAGCGCCAGCAGCGTTTCGACGTACCGCAACTTCACCATTTCTTGACCGATGTCCGGAACTTTTCGCTTCGCAGCCAGGGCAAACCACTCGATCGCCGCCGCCGGGTCGGACCGATTCAGATCGTGGGCGAGCAGGTAGGGCCATCGTCCGTTGACGATATCGAGTGAACTTGCGACCCGAAAACAGACGTTCGATTGTTCGTCGAAACTGTAAGCTCGCAAGACTTCGCCGTATTCCCCCCAGGCATCGGCAGATCGCGAATTGGAAAGCACCGCGTTTCGCGCGGCCGTAATATCCGACACTACAATGGGTTCCAGCTGGGAAAAGAAAACGATTTCCGGTGGATTGGGTACGCTCACCCTCAAAAAAAAATGAGTCGCAGCTCCGATTACGCATATGAAAATTGCACTGAAAAACAATATCCATTTCCGTCGTTGACTGAGCCAGGCAAGGTTCATCATGATGCGATCTCGGAGTGTGCGAAGGTGCGATTACTTTTAGAACATTTTCGGTTTTGGAGAACTCGAACCCGTTCAAGTCGCGGCCTACTCGAGCCGATACACCTATTATCGGCATAACCGAAACAGATTCCGGCCACCGTCATTTCGATTTCGATTATTTGCTCAAGTGAGTGATGCAGGCGTGTAAGGGACTGCGGCAATGAAGTGGCTGCAAATCCTCCTTGGTCTTTTAGCCGTAATCGATTCAATGTCGTTGTCGTTCGCGCAAGATGTTGCACCGCTTTCGCCTGTGACACTACCAGCAACTCTGGAAGCGACCCCGAAAGCAATCGTGGCGGCGTCACCCCGTCCTTTGGCTGGGACGATGGCTTCTTCCTTCGCTCGGCGGACAAACAATTCAGTCTACAGATTACGGGGCAACTCCAAGCCGATTACCGCTGGTACGTCAATCCGCGCGACGAACGCGACATATGGTTTCCTCACCAGTAGCCAACGCCCGGGAGTGTCAGGAAAATCTTGTAGCTGCCCTCATGAAAAAGATGCCGCGCGGCCACACCCGGTTGCGTCAGGAAGTCTTGACGTTGCGTGTCATGCTCGTGGAGCAGGGTAAGTGGGACCTTGTGAAGCAACTCGACGCTTTCTGGCAACCCGCCACGCAGCCTACCGCCGTGCAGCCAGGCGGCTAGATTGCGTCATCCACACGAATTCACACAATCAAAAAAAATCGCAGGCGATCTAAAGTAAGTCAGCTTCGCGACAGTGTCGTGTGTCGGTAGCCTTCAAAACTCTTCGAAATTCGGACTTACGTCGATTTACCGACGCAACAGGAACTCTTTCGAATTCACGAGGCCCCATGCGATGTCTTCCCAGACGCTTCGCTTGTCGGTGGCGGTCGAAACGGTTGCCAGCAGTTTCGACTTCTCGATGTCGTTCGGGTAGCGGCTAATGGCCGCGAGGAACAGTTCTTCGAGGAGTTCCGCATCGGCTACGCCTTTCTTCAAGGCCTGCCCGATGCGGTTGTTCTCCGCTCGCAGCATCCGGTTCACTTGCTCGCCGTTAATCATCTGGAAGACCTGAATCACGCCCGGTTCGTCGCTGCGTTCGCACTCGCAGGTGAGCAGCCGTTCGGGTTTGCCGAAGACTTTCAGGAACCGCTCGCTCATCGTTGCCGAGCCGCGTCGGCCACCGCCACCTTGCAGCATAGCGGGTAACGATCCGGCCCGCGTGCCACTCGGGTAGCCGCGGAATTCCGGAGCCACATCGAAGACGCGGCTCATCGCATCGAGCAGCGGCTCGGCTTCGAGCGGTTGAATGATCGCGTGCGAAAAGTGCGATTCGTCGAACTCGTTCGAGTCGTTGGCTCGCGACGACAATTGATACGTTGCGGACATCAGGATCTGCTTCACAAAAGGCTTCAAACGGAACCCACCCGCGCGGAACTCCGCTGCGAGATAGTCGAGCAGTTCGGGGTTCGATGCGGGGTTCGTCACCTTGAAATCGTCGTTCGGATCGACGAGGCCGCGGCCCATCAGGTGAAACCAGATGCGGTTCGCCTGCGCCTTCGCGAAGAACGGGTTATCCGGCTTCGCAATCCACTCGGCCAGCGCACCGAGGCGGTCGGCATCGCCCATCAGGTCCGGCGTGTCGGCACCGAGGAACTTCGGCGCGGCCGGTACACCCGTACGCGGGTGGATCGTCTCGCTTTTGCGGTCCGCAAATACGATTTGCTCGCCGATGAACTCGTGCTTGTCGAGATTGTCTCTGCGTTCGTTCTTCAAAATCCGGTAATCGATCCGCGGAAAGAATGCAGCGAAGCGGAAGTATTCGTCTTGCGTCCAGACGTCGAACGGGTGGTTGTGGCAGCGTGCGCAACTGATGCGCACGCCGAGGAAAACCTGGGCGACGCTCTCGGCACGCTGGAGCGGGTCGCGGACGGCACGGAAGAAGTTCGTCGGCGGATTTTCGTACGTGCTACCGCGTGCCGTCAGGATCTCTTTCGCGAACTCGTTTAACGGCCGATCCGCCTCGAACCGGCTTTTCATCCAGCGATAGTAAACCTGCACACCCTTGCGGTCGAGCGATTTCTCCTCGTTGCGCAACAGGTCCGACCACTTCATCGCCCAGAACTCGGCGAACTCCTGCTTGCTCAAAAGGTGATCGATTAGGGCTTCGCGTTTGTTCGGGTCGCGATTGGCGAGAAATGCCCGCACGCCTTCCGGCGAAGGGGGTATGCCACATGCATCGAAATATACGCGGCGAACGAACTCGGCATCCGACGACAGTACCGATGGCTGCAACCGCAGTTCTTGCAGTTGTTGTGCAACGAGTGCATCGAGGCGTTGACCGGTGTTGAGAATTGACACGTTCGGCGAACCCGAATCGGCGATGAACGCGAGCCGCACCGGAACTTGTTGCGAAAGGTAACGCACCAACACTACGGCTTCGCCATTCTTCAGTTTTACAATTTCGCCGTTGGGTTGCACGTTCACAACGCCGATGTTTGTCGTCTCGTACGCGGCCAACGTTCGCACATCGCGCTGCGTGCCATCGGCGAAATGGGCTACAACCGTCAGCGCCACACGGTCCGTCGGCGAGACCAGCACGCGATGTTGCGGCGAAACTTCGAGCCTCGTTAATTTCGGTGAAGCGTCGCCATCGAAGCTCGCACCCGCGGCGATCCAGTTGCGGAGGATCGCATACTCACTACTGCTTCGCCCGAAGCGTACGCCGCCTTCGTGCGAAGCCTGCCCGCTCGCTTTCTTCAGCAGCAGGCTTTCGTCCGGGTGGGCCAAATCGATACGGCGAGCGAGCATGTCGCGGGTGAGCGAAGTGTAATCGAACGCCGCACTTTCGCCGCGCAAACTGAGCTTGAAGCCGCCCTTGCCGTTGAAGTTCCCGTGGCACGCGCCGGCATTGCACCCCGTACGGCTGAGTATCGCCGCGACTTCATTCGCGAACGACACGGGTTGTTCCGCACGCACTTCACGGGCCACGAGTGCAATCGCGAACGTACAGAATATGCGGAAGAGCATCATGGCAAGTCGCCTCCGAGATGGCGTGGCGGGATCAGCGGTGTTGCAAATACTGTTTAGCCGCGACGCGCAGGCTTTGCGTAGCGGAGCGCGGGGCACGAAGTTCTGTAACCATCGCCCGACATCCGAGACATCCAGCCCGCGCTTCGCTCCGAAGACTCCGCGGCGCGGCTAAACGTGGATTGCCGTTTACTCCCGCTTCACGGCGTCGAGTTCCACGATTCGCATGTTCCGGAACAGCAGGTCTGTAGTTGGGTCGTGGCCCTGGATGCTCAGGTGCCCTTTGCCGAGTTTCTGGCCTTTGCGGGCGTTGTCGTCGGGTTTGCGGTCGTCGGTCCAGCTGACGACGGGGTAGCCATTTACCCATGTTGCGAACTGCGCACCGTGCGCGAGCAGGCTCATCGCGAACCATTCCTTGTCGTTGGAAACGACCTTGCGCGCCGCGATGCGGCGATAGATTGCGCCGGTGCCATAGTCGAGCGGTTTCGTACGGTCATCGCCAACAATCGCGTTCTGGATTTGCATTTCGTAGCCGCTCTGATACTGGTCGGGCAGGCAGCGAAAGAAGATGCCGCTGTTCAGCGCGAAGCCGTTGGTTTTGCACTCGATTTGCAGAAGGAAGTTGTCGAAGGTCTTTTCGGTTTGCAGGTCGCCGGGGCCGTTCAGCGCGTGGAGTTCACCGTCTTTGGTCACGTCGAACTTCGTGGCGACTCGCTTCGGATCGCCCGCGAACGTTTTCCAGCCGCTGAGGTCTCTGCCGTTGAACAGCTTCTCTTCGGCTGTGGGGCGGAACTTGATCGGTTTCACCTGCCCGCCGTTCTCACCCGCGGTCAGGTCGAAGTTCCACGAGCCCACGGCATTATCGCCCGCTTCGGAGCGGTTCGATTGCGAACTCGCGCCGTCGGCTTTGCTTTGGATTGAAGTATCGACCTTGTTCCCCGACCGGGATCGCTTGATGGTGACGTTCCGCCAACCGGAGCCGGACGTGGTGGCTTTGCCAGTTGCCGACGGGCTGGCCGAACGCACGCCGACTTCGCAGTCGGCGGCCTCGAAGATCATCTCCCCCACGGGCAATGCGACTTTGTACGTGACCGATTCCCCTTTCGGGATCTGCATCACGCCGTCTTTCACTTCGGCTTTGCCAGTCCAGCCGAACGTCGTTTCGCCATCGAACAACAGCAGCCAGCCGTCGGCGATTTCCTTCGCCGAAAGCAGAGACGGTTTGGTTTTCTCGTCGGCACGCACACCGGTGGTGGCGAGTAGAAAGCCGATGCCGAGAAGAAACGTGGAGAGTCGCATGGTTGCACCGATTCCGTGGGAAATATTAGGCGATCGCTTGTTCGATCCAGCCGCCGCCGAGGACGCGGGTGCCGTCGTAAAAGGTGACGGCCTGGCCGGGCGTGACTGCCGACTGGGGTTCGCCGAACTCGACCGTCGCGCCGCCATCCGGGGTGGCCATAATGTGCGCCGGGCCACCGGGGTGACGGTAGCGAATCTTCGCCATGCACGCCAGCGATTCCGTCGGCGGGTCGATTAACCAATTGATTCGCGAGGCGACCAGCCCACTCGAAATGAGTTCGGATTCGTCGCCGACGATCACGGTGTTCGTACTCGGGAGAATCTCCAGCACGAACCGTTTCTTGCCACCGCCGCCGACGCCGAGGCCCTTGCGCTGGCCGACGGTGAAGCGGTCGATGCCGTCGTGTTCGCCCAGAATCGTGCCGTCTTTCTCGGCGATCGTTCCCACTGCCATCGCTTCGGGGCGGCGTTTGCGAACGACATCGACGTGGTTGCCGGTCGGCACGAAACAAATTTCCACGCTGTCCGGTTTGACGGCCACACTTGCGAGGCCCGCCTCGGCCGCGATCGCGCGAATCGCAGGTTTGAGGTAGCCACCCACGGGGAAGATCAGGTGGTTCAGAACCTCGCGTTTGATGCCGTGTAGCACGTAGCTTTGATCTTTATCCGGATCGACGCCCTTGTGCAGTTGGTTTTGCCCGTCGGCATCTTTCAGCACTTGCGCATAGTGCCCCGTCGCGATGAAGTCCGCGCCGATTTGCTTGCCGAACTGCCACAGTTGACCGAATTTCAGCCAATTGTTACAGACGACGCACGGGTTCGGCGTACGGCCTTTTAAGTATTCGTCGGCGAAATAGTCGATGATCTTGTCGAACTCGCGTGCGAAATCGAGCGCGTAGAACGGGATGTCGAGGCGGTCCGCCACGCGACGCGCATCGCCGGCATCGATGGCCGAACAGCAACCCTTTTTGTTCTCGCGGCGTTCGTCGGGTTCGTCGGTGTGGCTGCCGGTGCGCATGAACAACCCGACGACATCGTAGCCCTGCCGTTTCAAAAGCACAGCCGATGCCGAACTGTCCACGCCGCCGCTCATCGCCAACACAACCCGCGCCATGACTGGATGCCTCCGGTTTCGATTCTCTCAGTATACGGCGTTCACTCGACCGCGATCGTATAGACATCGGTACCGCCGGAACGGTTCGAGACGAATGCGAGACTTTTGCCATCGGGCGACCACGTGGGGCCACTGTCCTGACCGGGATGGGCGGTGAGGTTCTTCGGTGCGGTGCCATCGGCGTTCATCAGCCAGATATCGAAGTTCCCCGAGCGGTTGGAAACGTACGCGATGCGTTTGCCATCGGGCGACCAAACGGGCCACGAGTCGAGGAAATCGCCATCGGTAATGCGCACGACTTTCGTACCATCCGCGAGCATCGTGAACAGCTTCTGCCGGCCCGTTCGTCCACTGCTGAAGGCAATCTGCTTGCCGTCGGGCGACCATGCCGGGTGCAAATCGAAGGCAATTTCACTCGTCAACCGCTTCTGGTTCTTGCCCTCGGCATCGACGGTGTACAGTTCCGCATTGCCGTCGCGGGTACTCACCCAAAGCATCGTTTTGCCATCGGGCGACCAGCGCGGCGACTCCTCGAATGCCTTGTGCGGGATGAAGACCTTGTCGTCGCCACCGTTGGCGGCACACGTGTTAATCTGAAATTTGCCATCCTGACCCTGAAGCGTGTCGTAGACATACGCGATGCGTTTGCCGTCGGGCGACCAACTCGCGTCGAAGTACGGCATCGTGTGGCCAGGAACCAACTCCTTGAGTTCCTTACCGGAACTCGCCATTGTCCAGACGGTCATTTTGCCAACGTGAATCCGCGTGAGTAACAGTTTCGTGCCATCGGGGGAATACTGCAAATGCTGCTTGTATCCGCCATCAGTCGTCAAACGCACCGGCTCCGCAGCGGGGGTGTCGCAGACGCAAACCACGATGGCAACGAACGCAGCGAGTGAGGATCGCATGGCTTGGAAGCCTCCGGTCAAATCGTGTGCTTACTTGCGGATGCGGATGCGGGTACGCTGTGTCCGCCGTCCGGCGTTTCCGCTACAACGCCCCTTGTCGGGTACTTTACCCAATTTACGGTCCGTTCGTCATCCAAGAGGTTGCATCATGGACAAAATTATACAAATGATTATGAGCCTGTTCGGTTCGAGTATCAAGAAGAAAATTACCGACGCCATCATGAACGTAATGTTGAAAGGCAAATCGGGCGATGCGGGTGCGAGTGGTGGCAGCCCGTTGGATATTCTGCTCGGCCAGTTCAAAGGCAAAGGGATGGCCGATACCTTCGGTTCGTGGGTCGGCACCGGCGAAAACAAATCGATCAGCCCCGAACAAGTCAAGGAAGTCGTCGGCGCGGACAAGATGAACGAGATGGCCAAACAATCGGGGTTGTCGCTCCCCGATCTGGCAAAATCGCTCTCGAAATACCTGCCGATCCTCGTCGACAAAATGACGCCGAACGGCAAGTTACCCCGCCAGTGAGTGTCAAAACAACTCGCTGATGACGCGGCCAGGTGACACGAGGCCGAGCGCGCCAACTTGCTCGCTCGTCATGCCGATGCAGTGCTGGACCGTCGTGCAGATGTCGCCGGGTGTCAGTGGGGTGTCAGCGGGTTTTGCGGCCTTGGCGTCGCTCGTGCCGATGACGCGGCCACCCGCTACGCCGCCTCCGGCCACCAGTGCGGAGTAGCAACCGGGCCAGTGGTCTCGTCCCGATTTGTCGTTGATCTTCGGGTCGCGACCGAACTCGCCCATCGCCAGAACGAGCGTCGAACCGAGCAAGCCGCGATCGTGCAAATCCTGCAATAATGCCGTCATCGCCTGATCGAGCCAGACTGCGTGGCGATCCTGCATGATCTGGAAGTTCCGGTAGTGGTGATCCCAGCCGCCGTCGCCCGAATCTTCCTCGGCCTCAACGTGATCGCTCCAGTTCACTTGCACGAACGGCACGCCGCCTTCAACCAATCTTCGGGCCAACAAACACGACTGCCCGAACCGCGTTCGACCGTACGCATCTGCAACTTTGCCCGGCTCTTTCGAGAGGTCGAACATCTCGCGGGCGGTGGGCGAAGTCAGCATCTCGATGGCGCGCGAACGGTAATCGTCGAGCACGCCCGTTGCTCGCGCCGCTTCGCGTTGGCGGTCGGCAGCGGAGAGCGCGAGCATCAGGCGTCGGCGGTCGGCGAGCCGTTCGGGTGTCAAGTCGGCGGGCAGTGCCAGTGCCGGAATTTTCGTGCCGTGAACGGGGTCGTATTCGAGGCGAAACGGGTCGTACGCCGGTCCGAGTGGACCGCCGCCTTCGCCGATGATCGCCTTTTTCCCCTGGTGCAATTTCCCGCCCACGACAAGGAACGGCGAGCCGAGTTGCGACCGGTGACCGCTCGCCATCAGCTGTTTCGCAACGACCGAACCCGTAGCAGGCCGCGGCGAACCGGGTAGCGGTTTGCCATCGAGGCCAACACCGCCGGCGGGACTGCCAGTGAGGCCGACTGTCCCTGCGACACCGTGATCGCTCGACAACGTATTGAGCGAGCGCAGGACCGTGAGTTTGTCCGAGATGCCCGCAAGTTGCGGAAAGAGTTCGCAGAAGCGCACGCCGGGGATTCGCGTTGGGATCGTGCCGAACGGCCCGCGGTTTTCGAGCGGTGCGTGCGGCTTCGGGTCGAAGGTATCGAGTTGACTCGGCCCTCCCCAGAGCCACAACAAAATGACCGCCTTCGCCGAACCGGGATTGAAGCCCGTCGGGTTCATGTCCTTCGCCCGCAGCCGATCCGCAAGCGACAGCCCGAGTACCGAAGACATCCCCGCTTGCACGAACGCGCGCCGGTGCAAAGTCTGGCACGTCCGTTGTGTCTGTCGTCCGATGTTCAACATAGGCACCCCGCAGACAATTATAATCGACATTCGCGGGCCACGCCACATGTCGAAACCGCTTCTACCCACATTGCCTTGCGGTTGACGGGGCGGGTACCGTGGTGATATGTCACCAACCACAATGACCGAAACTAGCTTGTTCGACACATCCGCACCGCCAGGGGTGTTTGCCGAAGTCGTGTTCGATCGGCCAATCGATCAGGCGTATACCTACGCCGTGCCGGAAGCGTTGCGAGATCGCATTACCGTCGGGCAACGGGTCGAATGCTCGTTCGGGCGCGGCGACAAAGGTTCGATTGGCTACGTCATCGGCATCGGCGACGTTGCCCCACAACGGGCCGTGAAATCGATCTTGCGGTTCGCCGACGATGTGGCACTCGTGGACGATCAACTCCTGAAACTCACGCGTTGGATGGCGGATTACTACCTGTGCGGCTGGGGCCAGGTGCTGCACGCGGTCGTGCCAGCCGGGGCACGCGACAAGGCCGGAACGAAGAACGCCACGTTCGTCGTATCGCTGCTCCCGGAAGAGCTTCCGCACCCGTTACCCACCGTGACGCCGAAGCAAAAACAGGCACTCGACCGCTTGAAACAGGAAGGCAAGCCGGTCGAACTGCCCCGTCTGGTAAAGATGCTCGGCGGCGGAGTGAGTGCGATTCATACGCTCGTTTCGAAGGGTTTAATTCGCAAGTTTACCGAACGCATCGAACGTGCGGAGTCGGTCGAACCGGGCGACGATCTCTCGACGCCAACGACCGCCACCCCGCTGTCCCTCAATCCGGATCAAGTTCGAGCTTGGGATACGATTCGTACCGCACTGGACACCGGCGGGTTCCATCCGTTTCTGTTGCACGGCGTCACCGGTAGCGGCAAGACGGAAATTTACCTGCGTGCGATCGAGGAAGTCGTGCGCCGCGGGCAAGAAGCGATCGTGCTGGTGCCGGAGATTTCCCTGACTCCGCAGACAATCGAGCGGTTTCGCGGGCGTTGCGGGCAAGTCGCAGTGTTGCACAGTCACCTCACCGATTCCGAGCGGGGAGCGTACTGGCGGCGTGCAGCGGAGGGTAAAGTGCAAGTCGTCGTCGGGGCACGCAGCGCGGTCTTCGCACCGACGCGGAACCTCGGTTTGATCGTCATCGACGAAGAGCACGAAAACAGCTTCAAACAGGAATCGACGCCGCGATACCATGCCCGCGATGTGGCGATCATGCGGGCACGACTGGCGAACGTGCCGATCATTTTAGGGTCGGCGACACCGAGCCTCGAAAGCTGGCACAACGCACACAAGCCGGGTGGCTACACCAAAATCTCCATGCCAAATCGAGTCGAAAACCGACCGATGCCGCAGGTGACGCTAGTCGATTTACGCCACGAACCGAAGACGCCGGGTAAGTATTTCGCCATCGGTTCCACGCTCGAAAAAGGCATGCGCGACGCACTGAAAGCCGGCGGGCAGGTGATGCTTCTGCTCAACCGTCGCGGCTTTAGCACGCACGTCCATTGCCCCGCCTGCGGTTACGTCGCGCAGTGCGCCCACTGCGATCTGTCGGTCACGTTCCACCGCGGCAAGTCGGCGCTCGTTTGCCACTACTGCGGTTGGGAAACGCCGCCATTCGCAAAGTGCCCGTCGTGCAGCCAATTGGCGATCCGCTATCAGGGCCTCGGCACCGAAAAGCTACAGGAAGAGATCGAATCGAAGTTCCCGGACAAAGTCGTGCAACGGATGGACTCGGACACGATGTCGAAGCCCGGCAGTCACGAGCGCGTACTCGATGCGTTCCGCGATGGCTCGATTCACATCTTGCTCGGTACGCAAATGATCGCGAAAGGCCTCGATTTCCCGAACGTCACGCTCGTCGGCGTTGTGAATGCGGATGTCGGGTTGCACCTGCCCGACTTCCGCGCGGCCGAGCGTACGTTTCAATTGCTGACGCAAGTGGCCGGGCGTACGGGTCGCGGGCCGAAGGGTGGCCGCGTGATGATTCAGACCTTCACGCCGGAACACCCGTGTATCGCGCTCGCCACGCGGCACGCTTACATTGAATTCGCCACGCAAGAATTGCACCATCGCAAGGAGCATCAATACCCGCCCTACCACCGGTTGGCGCGGCTAATCGTCCGCAGCGAGAAGCAGGAAGCGTCCGAAGCGTTCGCGAACACGCTCGCCGGTGCGTTCAAGGAAGCGATTCGTCGCCACGCCACACCCGGCACCGCGCCGCTACGGCTCCTCGGCCCCGCCGAGTGCCCCGTGTTCAAGCTGAACGGCTACTATCGCTTCCACTTCCAGATCCAAAGCGACATCACCAGCCCGCTCCACGCGGTCCTGCGCGAAGTCCTCGCGGTCGCGAAAACCCCGAATGGCGTCGAGTATCAACTCGATATCGACCCTTATAGCATGTTGTAAGGATGGTCAGAAGTGATTTCCCGACCCGACCGGGGATCCATGAACGGCGTGTGGGCGAACACGCCGTCATGAACCCCCGGGACAAGCTCCAGGGCGTCGGAGCCAATACGAATGGTTTTGGTGAAATCTGATAAAGCATGTGCTGTGCCAATCGCCGGAGATGAAGAAAATCCAACGCAAAACGCTGGAATTGCAGGTAAATTCGTTGAAAGAAATTGTGGCGCACGTCTGCGGGCGTATTGCGAAACTGTCGGAAAGACCGACGGTG
>Ga0105048_10006105_pt1 | contig 19422 bp, 22 predicted proteins | sample MAT05_FD_78382 | JGI IMG/M metagenome (GOLD analysis project Ga0105048, IMG submission 78382) | Freshwater microbial communities from Lake Fryxell liftoff mats and glacier meltwater in Antarctica - MAT-05 | ecosystem: Environmental > Aquatic > Freshwater > Ice > Liftoff microbial mat | place... | reverse complement strand
CGAACGGCGCGGGCAAGACGACCACCCTCAGCATGGCGACCGGACTCCTGCGACCCGACGGGGGCACGGTGTCAATACACGGTGTAGACGTGTGGTCCACGCTGCTTGAAGCAAAGAAGCTCGTCGGTGTGCTCAGTGACGGCGTGCGCCTTTTCGACCGGCTCACCGGGATGCAGCTCGTCACCTACGCGGGACTGCTCAGCGGCATGGACCGTGCGGTGGTCGCGGAACGGGCATCCGACCTTCTGCAACTACTCGATCTTCAGGGGGCCGGCGGAACACTCGTTGTCGACTACTCGGCCGGCATGACAAAGAAGGTCGCCTTGGCCTGCGCTTTGGTGCATGCCCCACGTGTACTCGTACTCGACGAGCCCTTCGAGTCCGTTGATCCGGTAAGTGCTGCCAACATCCGCGATATTCTCGACGGGTTTGTGCGCTCCGGTGGAACAGTGATTGTCTCCAGCCACGCAATGGATCTCGTGCAGAGAATGTGTGATCACGTGGCAGTCATCGGGCAGGGCCGGGTTCTTGCTCAGGGCACAACCGATGAGGTGCGCGACGGCGCAACACTCGAAGACCGGTTCGTCGATCTGGTAGGCGGACGTCGCACGGGGGAGGGACCGGAGTGGTTACGACTCTCGTAAGGCTCCGATTCCTGCTGCTGTTCAACGGGCTGAAAAAGAGCCCGTGGCAGATGGTGGCCGTTATTCTCGGTGCCCTGTACGGGCTGGGGATTCTTTCCGCTGCGGTCATTGCACTGATCGGGCTGAGCTTCACCTCCATCGAGATTGCTCGCACTGTGATCGTGCTCGCGGGCGCCGCGGTGATTCTTGGGTGGACAATCCTGCCCGTGTTCACTTCGGGTATCGACCAGACCGTAGATCCCGGCCGACTCGCCGTTTTCCCCATCAAGCTCAACACCCTGGTTGTGGCGCTGGCGATCAGCGGAGTGCTCGGAGTACCGGGAATCGTCACTTCGATTGCCGCGTTGTCGACCGCAGTTACGTGGTGGAGGCACCCCCTTGCGGCGCTCGTGGCGGTGATTTGTGCGGTGATCGGAGTCTTCACTGCGGTCATCGGATCTCGGATGCTCATTGCACTGGGCTCGAGGCTCTCATCGGGTCGGCGAGCCCGCGAAGCACAGCGGGTGTTGATCTTTATCCCGCTGATTCTGCTGGGTCCGATAATCCTGGGACTCACGCAAGTGCTGCGCCAGTCATTCGACCTGCTGCCCACTATCGCCGAGGTGGTGGCGTGGACACCCTTGGGGGCGATCTGGGCTGTACCCAGTGACGTGGCATCCGGAAATTATGCTCGAGCAGCTGCCGAATTTGGGATCGGCGTTGCGACCCTAGCGGTGTTCGCCCTGCTCTGGAGGTGGGGTCTGGGCCGGGCCCTCGAAACACCGACGCGCTCAAGCCCGAGAAAGGCCGGCACCCGTGGCCTCGGACTGTTCGCGACCTTCCCCGGCACACCAACTGGCGCCGTTGCCGCTCGCGCCCTGACCTATTGGGTGCGCGACCCGCGCTACGCGATTTCGCTCATCACGATCCCCCTCGTGCCCGTGCTGGTGTTCTTCTATGCCGGATCGAACGGCGATCTGAGCGCGCTCAACTACGTGGGGCCGATCGTGGCGGTGCTGCTTGGCGTCTCGATCTACACGGATGTCTCGTACGACAACACCGCCTTCGCACTGCACCTGCAGACCGGTGTACCAGGCAGTGCCGACCGCCTGGGCCGAGTGATCGCGGTGGCGATCTTCTCGTTCCCGCTCTGCGTGCTTCTCGTGATTGGCAGCGTCTGGATCTCCAACACCTGGGTCATGTTGCCCGGGCTGCTCGGAATCACGATCGGTGTTTTGCTCAGCGGTTTCGCTGTGTCGTCGGTGATCTCTGGCCGATTCGCGTTCGTCATGCCGGCTCCCGGCGACAACCCCTTCAAGGCGAAGCCGGGCGGCGGGTTCAGTCTGATGCTGTCGATGTTCGCGTGCTGGAGCATCCTGGCCCTGCTGGTCGCCCCCGAGCTTGTGCTCGCGCTGATCGGGTTTGTGACCGGCCAGGTGATTCTCGGTTGGCTCGCACTCGCAGCCGGGATCGTGCTGGGATCGGTGTTTCTCGTAATCGGCGTGCGCGTCGGCGGCCGAATTGTTGACAAGCGTGGCCCAGAACTTCTCACGCAGTTGCAGCGCCAGAAATAGTTACGGCAGCTCGGTGTTGTCGGTGTTGTCGGTGTTGTCGAAATTCTTGGCGTTGTCCGGCTGCTCGGTGTTGTCCATCATGTGAATTCCGAGACCGCCAGTGGCCAATGAGCGGCCGTCGTGCTTGTTGTGCTGCCGCGGAAGGTGCAGGCGCTCAGGCGCGTCGCCGGTCACAGTGCGCTCGTTGTCGGCGGGATTCCACTCGTCATCGATAAGCGCTTCGCCGATCCGCAGCGGATCGTTAGGCAAGCTGCCGTCGTTGATCGGCTTGGGGGAGTCGTCGCTCATAGCTCCAGAATATGCCGCAGGTGCCTAGCTGAGGGCCTCGTCGAGGCTCTCGCCCGTCGGATCTTTCGCGTTCGCATCGGTCAGCTCTGCGCCGCCGACCGGTCTGCCCTGCCAGGAGACGAGGCTCCAGCCCTGTTCGGGGCTTCCTGAGAGCTCCACCACCCCGGTGTTGTCGATGTCGTGCTCGCCAGCAAACGACGCCGGCACGTTGGCCGCCCGGGCGGCCACCCAGACTCGGATGGCGGCGCCGTGACTGAATACTGCAACGAGTTCACCGCCCGCGGAGGCAAGCGCGATGCTCTCGTCGTACCGCGCGAAAAAAGTGTGGCCGTCGGTCGCGCCCGGCATCGTGCCATCGAGGTCACCGAGACCCCACGAGAACACGGTTTGCATGTAGGTGTGCACAGCATCGCGGTCACTGCGAGCCTCGAGTTCGCCAGCTTCGATCTCGTGGATGCCCGGCAGCACCGTCACCTCCAGCCCGAGCCGTGCGGCCAGCGGTGCCGCGGTGTGCTGGGTTCTCACCAACTCGCTTGCGAACAGCGCGTCAATCGGTTCGTCAGCCAGGGCATCCGGAATCTCGGCGGCCTGCACCCGACCCAGCGCGGTGAGTCCCGGGCCCGGGTGTGCAGTGCCAAGGCGGCCCGCAACATTGTCGGGGGTCTGGCCGTGGCGGATTAGGAGAAGACGCATCCCTATAAGCCTAAATGACATGGAATACTGAGCGACCCTATACGTTTGCATACTTTATGAAGCGGATTGGTTTTCTGTCATTCGGTCACTATCAGCGGGTACCGGGCTCCTTAGCACGCACCGCCCAAGACGCGCTTATCCAGTCGATTGAGCTCGCCGAGGCGGCCGAAGAGATCGGCGTCGATGGTGCCTATGTGCGAGTGCACCATTTTGCCCGGCAACTCGCAAGCCCGTTCCCGCTGCTCGCTGCTATGGGGGCGCGCACCACGACGATCGAACTCGGAACCGCGGTCATCGACATGCGCTACGAGAACCCGTTGTACATGGCCGAGGATGCCGCCGCAGCAGACCTGATCAGTGGCGGCCGACTGCAGTTGGGTCTCAGCCGCGGCTCACCCGAGACCGCTCTAAACGGGTACGAGGCATTCGGATACGTGCCTGCCGAGGGCAGCACGGACGCCGACGACGCTCGCAGCAAGACCGAAATCTTTCGCGCCGCTATTGGCGGTGCCGCCCTCGTGCGGTCGGCCCAGGGTTCCGGCGTGCTCGGGATCCAACCGCAATCGCCCGGGCTTACCGAGCGCATCTGGTGGGGGTCCGGCACTCGGGCGACCGCGAAGTGGACCGGCGAGCAGGGGATGAACCTCATGAGTTCGACGCTGCTCACCGAAGACACCGGAGTTCCGTTCGACGAACTGCAGGCCGAGCAGATCGCGATCTACCGCGAGGCGTATGCCTCGGCCGGTCACGGGGGTACGCCTCGCGTGTCGGTGAGCCGCAGCATCCTGCCCATCATCACTGATCAAGACCGCCAGTACTTCGGTGGCGAACGCACCAGCGAAGACCAGGTCGGGTATCTCGACGGCGGGCTCGCGCGGTTCGGCAAAAGCTATGTCGGCGAGCCCGACAAGATCGCCGCCGATTTGGTGCAGGATGCCGCGGTTCAGGCCGCGGATACCGTGCTGGTCACGGTGCCCAATCAGCTCGGCGTGGCGTATGTGACAGCGCAACTCGAAGCGATCGTGAAGCACATCGCGCCCGCAGCAGGCTGGCGTTAGGGGTGCGTGGCGGGTGATGCACCGTAGTGTGGAATGGATGCGACGCATACTCGGTTCAGCTTTTCTGCTTGCTCTGGCGATTGTTGCGATTCCGCTACCCGCCTCGGCGGACACAAGCGACTTCACCTTCGACTCGTTCGACGCCGACTACACGCTATCGAGGGCGGACGACGGAACGTCGCAGTTGGCTGTCGTCGAAACCATCGTGGCCCGTTTTCCCGACTTCGACCAGAATCGTGGCATCATCCGGGCTATTCCCGACGACTACGACGGGGTGCAGCTCAACACCCAGGTCGAATCGGTGGTCGACGAGAATGGCTCGCCCGTTCCGTTTGAGTCCACTCACACCTCGGTATTCCTTGAGCTCGCACTCGGCACCGACGCTTTCGTGCAGGGCGCCGTAACTTATGTGATCACCTACTCACAGCAGAACGTTGTGCGAAGCTTCGTCGATACCAAGTCAGACGAGTTCTACTGGGATGTCAACGGCACCGGGTGGGGGCAGCCGTTCGATAGAGTCACGGCCGCTGTGCACGTGGATGCTTCGGTTGCCGAGGCGCTCACCGGCAACTCGGCCTGCTACGTCGGCGGCGTCGGCGACACGACGAGGTGTGCGATAGTCATGCCCAACAGCCTCGCCAGCACGGTCTCGCCCACCGCAACGCCAGGTACGCTCAGCGGCCCCGTCGAATTCCGGGCTGCCTTTGACAACCTGGCGCCGGGCGAAACACTCACGGTGTCCATCGGCTTCGAAACTGGCACCTTCCTGACACCCGAGCCGGTGGTCAACGAAATCACGTCGCGGCCGATTCCGGTGGGGCTCAAGGCGCTCTCCGCCAGCATCGGGCTTCTCAGCCTGGGAGGAGTGGCAGGATCGATCATTGCTCGCCGACGTTCGCGCGATCCGGAGAGAACCCGCGCCATCATCCCGCAATACAGCGAGCCCGACGACATCACGATCATGCAGGCCGCGCACTTGGTTTCGCGGCCGGCCACGGCGGTGCCGGCGGCTCTCGTGCGACTCGCGGTTCGCAAGAACATCCGAATTCTTGCTTACGCAGTGGCCGCCGGTGGCGAGCCGTACACGCTGCAATATCTCGGGTCGGCAACTGCGAATCCTGAAGACGAGGCGATCATTGCGCTGCTGTTCGGATCTCACCCGACACCCGGCGCCCTGCGCGAGTTCGGCCCATCTGAACGCGAGCTCATGACAGCGCTGACGAATCTTTCGGCACGCGCTGCCAGCTCATTGGACTCAGTGGGATTCCGCACGAAGCCCGCGGGTCGCGCAATCGGGTGGCTCATTGTCGTGGGGCAGGTGGTACTCGCGTTTGTCGCCCTCAGCGCTGCTGTCGTGATGGCTGCCACTTACCTGTCGTTCACCGGCTGGCTCGGAGCGAGCATGCTCGTGGGAGCGGCGTCGTTGATCGCGTGCATCGTGCTCGCCGTTCGCCCCCGCCAGTTGACCCAGAGGGGTGCGGATGCCCGCGATTACCTCGAGGGAATGAAGCTCTACCTCACGATCGCAGAGCAGGACCGCCTGCGAGCCTTGCAGAGCCCAGAGGGTGCTGAACGCATCAACGTTGCGGACGATCTCGAGCTCGTCAAGCTGTACGAAAAGCTACTGCCGTGGGCGGTCGTCTGGGGCGTCGAAGACCAGTGGATGAATGAACTCGCCGTGCGCGCAGAATCCCTGTCGTACGAGCCAGACTGGTTCGCGGGCGCTGACGGGTTCACCGCTGCGCTGGCCACGTCAACCCTGCGCGGAGTCTCGAACTCCCTCACGCCTCCGGTATCCGCATCCGGTTGGAGCGGAAGTGGCGGCGGGAGTAGTTTCAGCGGCGGGTCGTTCGGCGGCGGGTTCTCTGGCGGTGGCGGTGGAGGCGGCGGCGGAGGCGGTCGCTGACCTGCCTCAGCGGGTCAACAGCGCGGCGCGTTCGGGATGCGCCTCAAACCACTCAGCCACGTACCAACACATCGGCACGACCCGGCGTTCGCTGCTCTTTTCAACATCATCTAACGCGAACTCGACAACCTCGCCGGCGTAGCCGTGGCCACGGTGCGCAGGCTGGGTGTAGGTGTGGTTGAACGAGATCGAGTTTGCGTTGATGCGATAGTCGGCGAGGGCGACGAGCTCGCCGTCGATCGTGAGCGTGTAACGACTGGCGTCCGGCTCGTGGGCTAGTTTTTTGGTCATGCGCCCGGCAGGCTCGACTCGATCAGGCTGACGATCTTGGGGTCATCCGGTTCGACGTCGGGACGGAATCGGGTTATGGCGCCTGCGGGAGTCACAACGAATTTCTCGAAGTTCCATTTGACCTTGCCCGCCTTGCCTGCGGCATCTTCGGTCTTCGTGAGCTCCTGGTAGAGCGGATGGGCCTTCTTGCCGTTGAGCTTGACTTTCTCGAACATCGGGAAAGTCACACCCCACGTTGTCGAGCAGTATTCCTTGATCGCGTCTTCGCTGCCGAGTTCTTGAAGAAACTGGTTGCTCGGAAATCCCAGAACCGTAAAGCCACGATCCGCGTAGGACTTCTGCAACTGTTCGAGCTTCTTGTACTGGGGAGAGAGTCCGCAGCGTGACGCGACGTTGACGATCAGCAGCACCTTGCCCTCGTAGTTGGCGAGGCTCGTCGGTTCGCCATCGATGGTGGTGAGTGGGATCTCGTTGAGAGTGGTAGTCACGTCACCAATCTACGCGACGCACTTGTCTCGCGGCCCACGATGAACTGCCTATCTTCTGGGTATCCTGAGCGGATGCCCGAAAGTCCGATGTCGGCGAGCCCCTACGAGGTGCTCGGTGTTGCCGCATCCGTAACCGATGCCGAGTTGCGCAAGGCATTCCGCAGGGCGCTGCGCGACACGCATCCGGACACCGGGGGAGACCCCCATCGATTCACCGCCGTGCAACTCGCGTGGGAGCGGGTCGGCACGCCCGAGAAGCGCGCTGCCTACGACGCCGGACGCGGCATCCGCACCGAACACGAGACTTTCACCCCACAGGCACCCCGACCCCGTGAGGACACACGCCCGCGCGCCCGCGCGTACGGCCACCCGGGAGGCTGGCGGCGTGAGCGGTACCTGTCGATGCTGCGTGAATGGGTGGGGCGCGGCGTCACAATCGACGACCCGTACGCCCCAACGCTCGTGCGCAGCGCACCCCGTGAGATTCGTCACACGCTCGCGGATGCCCTGGCCGAGGAAGCGACGGCCCGCACCCTGTCGACCCTCGGTATTGGGTACACCGTGTTTTATGTCGTTTCGACGGCCGCCTCCGAGAGCAAGCTTGACCACATCGTGCTGGGGCCGACGGGACTCTTCGCTTTGCTGTCGGAGGACTTCGGCTGCCCGGTGCGGGTGCGCCGTGGCGAGCTCATCGGGGAGGCGCTGGACGGCGACAAGCCCATGAACAAACTCGCGGTCCGGGCCAAATATCTCTCGCGTCGCCTGCGCGTGCGGTTCACCGCTCTGGTAATCGTGCTTCCCGACGACGCGATCGAGCAGTCAGTGGAGTCGCTCGGGAGTGTGCGCGGGGCTGCCGCAGTTGCGGTCAAGCAGTCAGCGCTGGCCACGCTCTTGCGCACCGGCGTGGCGGGCGCCGCAGCGATCGGGGGAAACGAACTCTTCGACGTGCGCTCACGCCTCACGGATGGTGTGCAGTTCGTCTAGGTTGCATCCACCTGGTAGGACTCACTCATCTCGGGTGTAGTGGTTCACTAGAGACCATGACCGACATTGTTCCCGCTGGCTTTACTCACCTCCTCGTGCAGCCCAACTACGGATTTCTCGGCACGATTCGACCGGATGACACGGTGCAGGTTAATCCGATGTGGTTCGAATGGCACGGTGACACAATCCACTTCACCCACACGTCGAAGCGAGCGAAGTACCGCAACCTGATGCACAACCCGGCGATGAGCCTCGCGATCATCGACCCGTCTAACCCGTTCCACTACCTTGAGGTGCGAGGCCGCTTGGTTGAGGTGCAACCAGATCCCGAAGGTGCATTTTACGTGGTGCTGGGCAAGCGGTACGGAAACCCCGAGCAGCAGCCTCCTGCAGACAGCCCGAATCGTGTTGTTCTGGTGATGAGCGTGGAGAGCACAACCACCCAGTAGTCTCCGTTCACGATCGGAGCTGCAGGGGTCGTCAGCCGGCGAGCTCGGTGTCCGGATTCTCTCCGAAGTCTTCGATTGTCAGGTTTTCGATCGACGACGTGGCGTCGACCGGCCCGCCTCCGAGGCGGTGTTTGGGGTGATGCTCATCGGTCTCGGTGGGGGTGTTCGGCTCGCCGGACCCATCGAACACAGTGCTGTCGCTCATCGCGCCTCCCTTATCGGTGGTTTGACCACGTTACTCCCGAGGGACGCACCAGAAAATGAGAACTGCACAGACGCGTGTCCGACAGTCTGCAGTCATCAGCAGTGAGGCCGTGGACATCGAACACCACTTATGTCGAATACGCTGGAGTCTCCGTTCGGGAAGGTACAGGATTCTGTGATCCGCGTTATCAGTTACAACCTCCGCAAGAATCGGGCCGTCATTGAGCTGGAGAAGCTCGCGCAGACGCCTGACCTTGATGCCCTGTGCCTGCAGGAGTGTTTTGCAGCCGAATTGCCCGCCGAGGTCGGCGGGCTTCACCTTGCAGATTCGACTAAACGCAATCGCCTCGGCCTTGCTGTTTACTACCGCAAGGATCGCTACGAGCACGTCGCAAGCCAATCATTCGAACTCAAAAAGTCGCTGCATGACCTCATTTTCTCCCCGACGCCCGAGCGCCTTGTCGGTTCGCGCCTCGTTGACCGGGATAACGGGCATGAGCTTGTTCTCGCATCGTTCCATGCCGCGCCATTGACCGCCATGAACTCGCTTCGCCGCAATCAGATCAAGGCGGCGCACGAGTTGTTGCAGACCCTCGGCTCGGGTGCCCCGATCCTGATGGTTGGCGACTACAACTATCCGCTGTTCAAAGATTCCCTTAGCGAGAAGGTCGCCAAGAGCGGCTACGACCTCACCCTCAGTGACCGTATGACCTACACGGCGTACAAGTTCTTCCGCGGTCACTTCGACTTTGTGACTTCTCAGGGCTTCACGATCGACGGCGTCGAGACTATGCCGCGCGGATCTTCCGACCACATCCCGATTCTCGTCACCGCGTCGTACGGCGCTCCTCATCGCACCGCTCCGCTTGCCAAGGTGAAGAAGAGTAAGAAGAGAGCGGCCTGAGGCGCTTCCAGACTGCCAACGCAAAAGGCCCCGGAGATTCTTCTCCGGGGCCTTCCCTGCTGTCTCAAACAGTGCGTCTCTCGACACAGTGCGCGAAGGGGGACTTGAACCCCCACGCCCTATACGGGCACTAGCACCTCAAGCTAGCGCGTCTGCCATTTCCGCCATCCGCGCGCAGTAGTGAATCCTTCGCAGAACCACCGAGGTACGAGAATAGCATCCTTAGGCGGGTGCTCGTACACACACCTAGGGTGGAGGCATGACGCACCCGGCCGAACTCGAAGAGACCGCCAGAATCGCCCAGGATCTCATCCGGTTCGACACCAGCAATTTCGGTGAAGGTCGAGCGAACGGCGAGACCGACGCGGCCGAGTACCTCGGCGAATTGCTTGTGCAACTCGGCTTGACTCCCGAATACGTGGATGCCGCGACCGGTCGCACGAGCGTTGTCGCTCGAGTGCGGGGCACCGATCCCACCCTCCCCGCGCTGGTCGTGCACGGCCACACCGACGTGGTTCCCGCGGACGCCACCAACTGGTCGGTCGATCCGTTTGGCGGAGTGATCCGCGATGGCATGCTGTGGGGTCGGGGCGCTGTCGACATGAAGAACATGGACGCCATGATCATCACGGCTTTGCAAGACATCCTGAGCAGCGGCAAGCAGCCAGCACGCGACCTGGTCATTGCGTTCTTTTCCGATGAGGAGAACGGGGGCATTTTCGGATCGCACTACCTGGTCGACAACCGCCCCGACCTGTTCGCGGGAGCGACCGAGGCGATCAGCGAGGTGGGCGGCTACTCGGTGCACCTCAATGGTCAGCGCGCGTACCTGCTGCAGACGGGGGAGAAGGCGCTCGTCTGGATCAAGCTCATTGCGCGCGGAACGGCCGCGCACGGTTCGCGCATCATCCAAGACAACGCGGTCACGAAGCTCGCCGAAGCGGTTGCTGCCATCGGGCGGCGCGACTGGCCCCTGCACCTGACCGCAACGACCACGAAGCTCATCGAAGAACTCGGGCGCATCATGAAGGTCGATCCGCGGCGGGTGGGACCGGACGAGCTCGTGCTGTCGACAGGTACGGCGGCGGGATTCATCCAGGCGTCGTTGCGTACCACGAGCAACCCCACGCTGATCAATGCGGGCTACAAGCACAACGTGATCCCGGATGTCGCCGAGGCGCTGATCGACATTCGCACGATCCCTGGCGAAGAGGATGCCGTGCTGGCTCAGGTGCGAGAACTAATCGGCGACGACATTGAGATCGTGGTTCTCCACGCCGACATTGGCCTGGAGAACCCCTTCGAGGGCCCGCTCGTAGACGCGATGGTCGCCACCCTCACGGCGCACGATCCCGGGGCTCCTGTGCTTCCGTACATGCTGTCCGGCGGAACCGATAACAAGGCGCTCGCGAAACTCGGCATCACCGGCTACGGATTCGCCCCGTTGCAGCTGCCGGCGGAGCTCGACTTTCCCGCGATGTTCCATGGCGTTGACGAACGGGTGCCGCTCGACGCATTAGTCTTTGGCAGGCGAGTTCTCGGAGACCTTCTCCTGAACTACTGAAGACCCGAGGAGGTTCGCCATGGGATTCATCGAAGCGATCATTCTGGGGCTCATCCAGGGGCTCACCGAATTCTTACCGATCTCCTCCAGCGCCCACCTACTCATCGTCAGCAAGATCATGGGCCACGATGCGGGAGCAACATTCACAGCGATCAGCCAGCTCGGAACAGAGCTCGCGGTGATCATCTACTTCCGCAAAGACATCGCTCGCATAATCATCAAGTGGTTCCGTCACTTCGGCTCGTCGAAGGGCGCGCACTCCGTGTCGATCACAAAGGACGACCCCGATGTGCGGCTCGGCTGGCTGATCATTATTGGCACGGTTCCGATCGTGATCGTGGGCTTCCTCGCGCAGGACCTCATCGACACGTCCCTGCGCTCTCTGTGGATCACCGCCGTCGTACTCATTGTTTTCGGCCTGATCCTTGGTGCCGCCGACCTGTTCGGCCGCAAGGAGAAGACCCTCGTGACGATGACCTACCGCGACGGCATCCTGATCGGAATCGCCCAGATGCTCGCCCTGATCCCGGGCGTTTCGCGTTCCGGCGCGACCATGACTATGGGGCGCGCCCTGGGCTACGAGCGACCGGATGCGGCACGGTACGGCTTCCTGCTGGCCATTCCAGCCGTCTTCGGCAGTGGCCTCTACAAACTCGCTAAGAGCTTCAGCGAACCCAAGGGCACGTACGGGCTACCCGAAACCCTTGTCGCAACCGTGGTCGCATTTGTGGTTGGCTACGCGGTCATCGCCTTCCTGATGCAGTACATCTCCAAGCACTCCTTCCTGCCCTTTGTGATTTACCGCGTCGTGCTGGGTGTGGTGCTTCTGGTCGTGCTGTCGCTCGGAATCCTCCAGCCCCTCTAGGCTCGGTCTGTGAAGTCCTGGATCCGCCCCGAGGTGCCGCGCTTAACGGGGCAGGGCCCGATCCCGAGAATATTTGACACCCCGTCCGGCGCCGTGATCGAGACACGCCCCACTGCAGTCGCGAGCCTCTATGTGTGCGGAATTACGCCGTACGACGCTACCCACATCGGCCATGCCGCCACCTATCTCGCCTACGACACCCTCATTCGCCTGTGGCTGGATGCCGGCTTCGACGTCAGTTACGTACAAAACGTCACGGATGTCGACGACCCGCTTCTCGATCGCGCCGCGGCCACTGGCGTCGACTGGCGCGAGCTTGCCGCCAGCCAAGTCGATCTCTTCCGTTCGGATATGCGTTCTCTCTGCGTGATCCCGCCCGACCACTTCGTCGCCGTGACCGAGATGGTCGGGCCGATCGCTTCCGCCGTCGAGCGACTGCTCGACACGCACATCGGGTACCGGCTGGGTGGTGACGTCTACTTCGACAGCGCGGCCGCCGCCGCAGCATCCGATTGGCACATTGGCCAGGAAAGCGGACTTGACCGAGAGTCGATGCTCGAACTGTCCGCGCAACGCGGGGGAGACCCGCAGCGACCCGGTAAACGCGACCCGCTGGATCCCGTGCTCTGGCTGGGGGCACGCGATGGCCAGCCGAGTTGGCCGACCGTTCTCGGCGAGGGTCGACCAGGGTGGCACATCGAGTGTTCCGTTATTGCCCACGAGTTTCTCGACCTGCCGATCACGGTTAACGGCGGAGGAATCGACCTGGCGTTTCCGCACCACGAGTTCACCGCGGGTCACACGGCTGCGCTCACCGGCGACCCCCATGCGTTGGTATGGTCACACGCTGCGCTGGTCGGCTACCAGGGCGAAAAGATGAGCAAGTCCCTCGGCAATCTCGTACTGGTGTCACAGCTTCGTCAGTCTGGCTTCGACCCGATCGCGATTCGACTCTCGATTCTGGAGCATCACTATCGATCGGGCTGGGACTGGACAAAGTCGAGCATGGCCACCGGAGCCGCCCGGTTGGAGTCGTGGCGCGACTGGGCGGCGACGGGCATTCCAGGCCAGGGATCGCTGGCCGAAGACCTTCGAGCGGCTCTCGCCAATGACCTCGACACTCCGACCGCTCTGGCGATCGTCGACAGCCACGTCTCGACCGGGCAGCCTCCCGCCGGCGATGACCTCGATGCAATCGAAGCTCTGCTCGGCGTGCGGCTCTAGTTCGCGCTGGCTAGTAGGTCGCGTCGCGAGAACTCACGACCGAACCTCTAGTCGCTCTTAGGACGCCAGGGCTCTTCGCCCGCCGACCCGGAATCGGGCTTATCGCCACCGCGGCGCAGGTATCGCTCGAACTCCTGGGCTATCGCTTCACCGCTCGCCTCGGGAGAATCCACGGTGTCACGCGCCTGCTCTAGCTGCTCGATGTACGACGCCATATCGTCGTCGTTACCCGCGAGCGCATCGATTCCGTTCTCCCAGGCTTGAGCCTCGGTAACCAACTCCCCGCGAGGGATGACCACGTCGACTATCTCTTCGAGTTTGTCAATGAGGGCCAGGGTGGCCTTGGGGGACGGGGCGTTGTGCACGTAGTGCGGCACCGACGCCCAGATCGACATGGTGGAGATACCGGCCTTCTCCGCGGCATCCCCGAGCACAGAGAGGATGCCGACCGGACCTTCGTAGCCGCTGCGTTCGATGCTGAGCTGGGTGCGAACGGCGGCGTTCTCGCTGCTCGTGAACACCGAGATGGGCCGCGAGTGCGGAACGTCGGCCAGCATTGCGCCAAGGAACACGATTGAGGTGATCTCGTTCGACTCCACGACGTCGAGCACCTCGCGAGTGAAGGTCTTCCAGCCGCGAGATGGCTCGGTTCCGACAAGCAGGTAGATGTTGGAGCCGTTGTTTCCACTGACCTTCAGCTGTGCATCAGCTGCGAGCGGGGCGGCTGGAGCGGAATTAGGGCGGGTGGGCCCATAGATCGTGACGCCCGGCCAGATCAACTGGCGATTGCCGTCGTCATCGGTGGCGATGGACGGGCGGTTGAATTGGTAGTCGAAATAGTCCTCGGGGTCGACTTCGGCGATGGGGTAGAGGTCGAGCAATTCTTTGAGCGTGCGCACCGCGCCACTCGCGGCCTCACCCGCGTCATTCCAGCCCTCGAAGGCGACGACGAGTAGCCGACCGCTCGCGAACTGCTTGTCTGACACGTGACTCCTTCACGGCCCGACAGGATGACAGGGCCTCACCCCAAGGATAGAACTACGATTGTCGGTTGTGACCCCAACCGCACCCGCCGCTGTCCTTTGGGACATGGACGGCACGCTCATCGACACCGAACCGTACTGGCTCGCCGCCGAAATGACGCTTGTGCACGCCTGGGGTGCTGAGTGGACACACGAAGACGGGCTCACTCTCGTCGGCTCCGGACTGTGGCACAGCGCCCGGGTTTTCCAGGGCAGGGGCGTGAAGTTGAGCGAGCAGCAGATCATCGACGAGCTCACCGACCGCGTGCTCGCGCAGCTCGTTGAGCTCGGCCCGCCCTGGCGTCCGGGCGCACGCGAGTTACTCGCCGAGATTCGCGAGGCTGGCATCCCGACGGCCCTCGTCACGATGTCAATCTCGCGAATGGCTCACTATGTCGCCGACCAGCTCGGCTTTGACGCGTTCGATCACGTCGTCTCCGGCGACGACGTGGAGCATGCCAAGCCGCACCCGGCCCCCTACCTGCTCGGCGCAGATTTGTTGGGTGTGGCGATCGACCAATGCGTCGCGATCGAAGACTCAGAACCGGGCATCGCCTCCGCGGTGGCTGCCGGCGCCGTCGTGATCGGTGTTCCATTCATGGGTGCAACCAGCACGCTCGACGGGTGGACCCTGTGGCCAACCCTAGACGGGCGCTCGCTCGACGACGTGCGTGATCTCTTTGTGGGAGCAGCGCGGTGAACGACATCATGAGACGCCAGAGCGGCCCGTTTCGCGCGGGCGACCGCGTGCAGCTGACCGGCCCGAAAGAACGCCTCAACACTGTGACACTCGAGGTCGGCGGCGAGTTCCACACCCACCGGGGTGTGCTCAGCCACGACCTCATCATCGGCCAGCCGGATGCCTCGGTCGTCGTGTCCAGCAATGGCATCGAGTACTTGGCGATGAGGCCGTTGCTCACCGACTTTGTGATGTCGATGCCCCGCGGAGCGGCGATCATCTATCCGAAAGACGCAGCGCAGATCATCGGTCAGGCTGACATCTTCCCGGGCGCAACCGTTGTCGAGGCCGGTGTAGGGTCCGGCGCGCTGTCGCTCTGGCTGCTGCGCGCGATCGGACCAACCGGGCTGCTGAAGTCGTTCGAGCGCCGCGAAGAGTTCGCCGAAGTGGCTCGCGCCAACGTTGCGACTTTTCTGGGGGCAGAGCCTGGTAACTGGAGCGTCACGGTGGGGGACCTGCAGCACGCGCTTCCGGCATCCGTCGAACCGGGATCGGTCGACCGCATCGTTCTGGACATGCTCGCGCCCTGGGAGTGCATCGACGAATGTGCCGACGCGTTGACGCCCGGGGGGGTGCTGATCTGCTACATCGCTACCGTGACGCAGTTGTCGCGGGTTGCCGAGGCGATTCGCGCGACGGGCGAGTTTACTGAGCCCGACCCGAGTGAGACGTTGGTACGCACCTGGCATGTCGAGGGTCTCGCGGTGCGACCAGACCACCGGATGATCGGCCACACGGGTTTTCTTATGTCGGCACGTCGCCTGGCACCGGGGGCTGTTCTGCCGGCGCTCAAGCGACGCGCGTCTAAGAGCGACTTCTCAGACGACGACGTGGAAGCCTGGACACCAGGAGCCGTCGGCGACCGCACCCAAAGCCCCAAGCGCCTGCGTAAAACGACGCGGGACGCACAGGCTGCTGCCCGAGCCGCTGCGCAAGACCAGTAGAGTATTTCGGTGTCAACCTCAAGGAAAAGAGTGCCGGTGCGCAAGCTCCTCAGCGTTGTTGTCGGTGCGGGCCTGCTGCTTTCCCTGTCCGCGTGTGCGGCGGGTCCCACTGGTTTTGCCGGATGCGACGAGCCCGGCACAAACTCCGCCCTGGTCACCGCGGCCGGCGCCGCAGGGTCCGACCCCAAGGCCACGTTCCCGACACCGATCGTCGTGAAGAAGGCAGACCTCGCCGTTCTATCGACGGGTGATGGCGACCAGATTTCCTCGGCCGATGGTGCCGACATCGTGATCAGCCTGTACGACGGAACTACGGGAGAAGCGCTGACGGGCCAGAACAGTGCACCTCTCGTTTCGCTCAAACAGCGTGTGTTTATTGACGGCGCTATTCCTTTCACCACGGCGCTGGAGTGCGCAACGGTAGGATCACGCGTGGTGACGACCGGCACCGTGCAGCAGTTGCTCGGTGGGGATTCCAACACCGACCCGCTCATCATCGTCACAGACATCACCGGCTCATTCCTCGGCCAGGCCAATGGCGCTGACCAGGTGCCGCAGGCAGGGTTCCCGGCAGTCGTGTTCACCCCTCGCGGTCAGCCCGGATTCACATTCCCTGACGGTGACGCCCCCGCCACACTCACGTACGGGGCCCTGAAGCAGGGCAACGGAGACGAGGTCGCCAAGGGCGACAATGTCATCGTCAACCTCGCCGCGATTGCGTGGGACGGGGCACAAACGTTCGCCTCTACGTGGGACAACAATGCCCCAGCGGTGCTCGTTGCCAGCAGTCTGCCCGACGATCCGCAGGGGCTGGCTCCCGGCCTGGCCGAGGCACTTATTGGCCAGCAGGTCGGGTCTCGCCTGATCGTGGTCGTCCCGCCCGCAGACGGCTACCCCCAGGGAACTGCACCGTCGGGGGTGGACCCCACGTCCACTCTCGTCTTCGTCGTCGACATCCTCGGAATCGGCTAGCGTCTCTCGCAATTTCATTACCGCCACGGCCGGGTGGCACTGGTCTGAGCACATAGGATTTCACTCGTGCCACCAGCCAACATCGCGCCGCGCATCCCCGTAGAGGAGAGGCTTTTCAGCCTCGTTCTCGCGCTGCTCGCGACCGACGCCGGACTCACCAAGAACGAGATCCTGTCGACCGTGCAGGGCTATCGCCAGAAGTTTGCCCACTCCGGTGACAACGCCAATCTTGAGCGCCAGTTTGAACGCGACAAAGACGACATCCGCGAGCTTGGTGTTCCGCTCGAAACGATCGAGAGTCCCGGTCAGTCGGGTAACAACCAAAATCTGCGCTACCGAATCCCGCGGGGTGCCTACGAGCTTCCGTCCGATATCGTGTTCTCTCCTGAAGAGACCACGTTGCTCAACCTTGCGGCCATGGTGTGGCGAGAGGGGTCGCTCTCGGGGGAGTCGCGCCGCGCCATCCTGAAGCTTCGCTCGCTTGGCGTAACGACCACCGAGCCGGTGCTGGGGTACGCCCCGCGGGTGCGCGTTCGCGATGCGGGGTTCGAGCCGTTGAGCACCGCGCTCGAAAAGCACGTCATCGTGACCTTCGCTTACCTCAAGCCGGGCGAACGCGAGTCTCGCCTGCGCGAGGTCGCACCCCTGGCGCTGATCCAGCACCAGGGGCGCTGGCACCTCTACGCCAGCGAACAGGAGACGGGCACGACCAAAACCTTCCTGTTGCGCCGCATCGTCAGCCAGGTCACGCTCACGACAACCTCGTTCCCACCGCCGTCGTCAGACCAGGGCGCCACGGCGTTGGCCGAACTCGATGCCGTCTGGAACAGCCACACCGCCCTCGTCGAGGTGGTTCCTGGGTCGGATGCCGCGACCCGACTCGAGAAGCGCAGGGGCACGGTCACGGCGGGGTCGGGTGCCTTAGAGCTCCACTACTCCGACATCAACATCTTCGCCGACGAGCTGGCCAGCTACGGCCCCGAGGCGCTCGTGGTGTCACCACCCCAACTGAGGAGCGCCGTGCGCGATCGACTGCTCAAGACGGCGGCGGACCATGGCTGAGCGCGCCCAGCCCCGCCACGCGCAAGACAAGCTGGCGTTCCTTCTCGCCCTCGTGCCGTACCTCATGGATCACGACCGGGTCAGCGTCGACGACGCGGCCGCTCACTTCGGTGTTCCTGCCGAGCAGATTCGCGAGGCGGTGCGCCTGATCGGGGTATCGGGCATCCCCGGCGAGACGGCGATGTATCAGCACGGCGACCTGTTTGATATCGCTTGGGACGACTTCGAAGACAACGATCAGATCGTGCTCACGAATCTCGTTGCCATCGACGACTCACCCCGATTCTCCGCTCGCGAAGCGGCAGCGCTCATCGCCGGTTTGCAGTACCTCTCCGCCCTTCCCGAGAACGCCGATCGGGCGGCCATCGCGAGCCTCTCATCGAAACTGTCGCGCGGCGCGTCGGCGGAACCAAGCCAGGTCGCAGTCGAGGCGAGAGAAAGTGATGCGACTCTCGCCCTCATCCGCGATTCTGTCGAAAGGGGGGTGCAGATTGAGTTCGATTACCGCAACTCGGCCGGCGTGGGGGATCTGCGACGCGTCGATCCGCTTCGCGTCGAATCGGTGGACGCCGACTGGTACCTCCGCGGCTGGTGCCACCTGCGCGAAGCTGTGCGCACATTCCGTCTTGACCGCATCTCTCACCCGACGATCACTACCGAACGGATCACCCACGGCGCAACAGATGTGACCCTGCCAGATAGCCTCTTTGAGGGGTCGGCAGACGATCTGATCGTCACCATCGACGTCGCTAGTGCGGCCGCGCCGCTGCTGGCTGACTACATTCCGGATGGCGTATCGAGCCTGGAGGTTGACGGCCGAACCCGCACGACGGTGCGCGTGTCTCACTATCACGGACTCAAACGCCTCATCGCGAGCATGCCGGGCGTCGCCACGGTCGTGGCCCCTCCCGAAGCCCGCGCTGTCGTTGCCGACTGGGCGTCCGCTGGCGCCGCGAGGTATTCCGAGCAATGATCCCGTGGTGGGTGTGGATGGCAATCTGGGGCGGACTCGTTCTTGCCCTCCTCGTGATGCTCGGTCTGTTCTCTTGGCGGCTGTTGCGCAAATTCCTCGTGCTCACTGACGAGATCTCAGACCTCGCCGAGGCGAGCGGGGTGCTCGAGGTCGACGACTCGCCGTTGCCCCAACCCGCGATCGCCGTGCTGGCCGACCTGCGCGACATCCGGGCTCGCGAAAACGCGCGACGCGCCCACCGTGCGAACCGGCGCCAAGAACGCCACGATCGTCGGATGTCACGGGCCCGACGCATAACGAGCGTCGATGCCGCGCGACACCCCTGGCCCACCGCCTGGTACGGCGCGAAGAAGCGCTGATGGGCACGATCGTCGTTGTGGCCATTGCGTTCCTGCTGCTGCTGTGGGTGCTCATGACCGTTCGTCGCCGCGCACTTCGCACCTACCTGTTGACTACCGGCATGGAGACGACCGGCAAGGCGGTGCTGCAGTGGTCACGCGCACCGCGGTAAAAGCCATCGTGAGCTCGGGAGACAGCGAGCTGATCAAGAAGACTGCGAAAGTCGTGTTCCATCCGCGCCGCACTTCGCGCGATG